>Ga0213829_1000692_pt1 | contig 29041 bp, 23 predicted proteins | sample MC6MC0896MG_FD_180665 | JGI IMG/M metagenome (GOLD analysis project Ga0213829, IMG submission 180665) | Enriched soil aggregate microbial communities from Iowa State University, Ames, United States - MC6-MC0896-MG | ecosystem: Environmental > Terrestrial > Soil > Unclassified | place: USA: Iowa...
GCGGTGCAATCGGTGTTGTCCATGATGGTCCCAACATCCATACAGCAGCAAACCGGGGTTTCATCAGCACTGCATTTACTCATAGCTCAATTTCCTCTGTATTCGCGCAGCGCGCGAGATAAACACGTTGCTGATATTTTACGCCCCGGCGCTGGCTCTCTCCAGCCGTTAATGGCGTAAAAGCGGATAAGTGACCAATATCACACTAAAAAATGATCTAAAACAAAAACCACCCTTTTGGGTGAGTCGCGATGGTCACAATTTTGCCAACCAGATCTCGTTTCAAGAAACATGTTTGAAAATATTAATAAACAAACTTGCAACATTCTAGCTGGTCAGACCTATACTCACGCCACTGGTCTGATTTGTATGTCATACCTCAGACCCTACACTTCGCGCTCCTGTTACGGTATGTAACAATTATTGAATAAAAATAACTCAATGAGGTTATGGTCATGAGCCAGAAAACCCTGTTCAACAAAACTGCGCTGGCAGTCGCAGTGGCAATCGTCTCTACTTCCGCCTGGTCAGCGGGCTTTCAGTTAAACGAATTTTCTTCCTCTGGCCTTGGCCGTGCGTATTCCGGGGAAGGTGCGATCGCGGATGACGCGGGTAACGCGAGTCGTAACCCTGCGCTGATCATGATGTTCGATCGTCCGACCTTCTCTGCTGGTGCTATTTTTGTCGATCCAGGCGTTGATATTTCAGGTCGTTCTCCGACGGGCGCCAGCCTGAATGCAGATAACATCGCGCCAACGGCATGGGTGCCAAACCTGCACTTCGTCGCACCTATCAACGACCAGTTTGGCTGGGGTGCCTCCGTCACCTCTAACTACGGTTTAGCGACCGAGTTTGGTGATAACTATGCCGCTGGGGCGTTTGGCGGTAAAACCGACCTGGAAACCCTGAACCTGAACCTGAGCGGTGCTTACCGTCTGGACAATCACTGGAGCTTTGGCGTTGGCTTTGACGCCGTGTATGCCAAAGCGAAAATCGAACGCTACGCGGGCGACCTGGGCAAAATCGTGGCGGGATCGGGCGCGCTGCCACCACCACTGGCGCAGCAAGTGGCGGGCATTCCGGCAGACACCCAGATTGCCTATCTGAAGGGTGACGAGTGGGGCTTTGGCTGGAACGCCGGTATCCTGTACGAACTCGATAAGAACAACCGTTACGGCTTTACCTACCGTTCCGAAGTAAAAATCGACTTTGATGGCGACTATAAGAGCAGCCTGCCTTCTGCCTATAACCAGATCCTCGGCAACTTCGGCCTGCCGATGGGCACCAACGGCAGTACCACCGGCGGTTCTCTGAGCCTGCACCTGCCGGAAATGTGGGAACTGTCTGGTTATAACAAAGTGGCACCGCAGTGGGCAATTCACTATAGCCTGACCTACACCAGCTGGAGTCAGTTCCAGGAGCTGAAAGCGACCAACAGCAAGGGCGACACGCTCTTCTATAAAGATGAAAGCTTCCGCGACGCTTACCGCATCGCGCTGGGGACCACCTACTACATGGATGACAACTGGACGTTCCGTACCGGTATTGCCTTCGATGACAGCCCGGTACCTGCCGACAAGCGTTCCATCTCTATTCCGGATCAGGACCGCTTCTGGCTGAGCGCAGGTGCGACCTATGCCTTCAACAAAGATGCCTCGGTTGATGCCGGTATCTCTTACATGCACGGTCAAAAAGTTAACTTCAAGGAAGGTCCGTATGAGTTCTCTTCCGAAGGTAAAGCCTGGCTGTATGGTATGAACTTCAACTACGCGTTCTAATTGCGCTGAAATCAAAAAAGGTGAGCATTGCTCACCTTTTTTATTTACTCCGAATCAATATCTTTTAGTTCGTTTTCGATAGCCTTCGCGTTCGGGTTGTCTTCCGGCTTCAGCTTACCGCCGTTGGCGATAAAGTCATGATTCTGGAAGTACGCTTCACGCACCATAATGTACGGATCTGAAGACTGACGCAGCAGGCCATCAGAGTCGAGCAATTGCGCGCGGGTTTCAATCCCTTCTACCGTCCATTTACCAATCGACAGCGGCCAGGTCAGCCACGACAGGACCGGATACAGCGTATCCACCATATCGCCGCCATCATCACGGATAGTAAAGCTGCCGTAGAACGGTAACTGCACGTAAGGGCCATATCCGACGCCATAATGGCCCAGCGTGCTGCCGAAACGGTGCGGCTGTTCACGCTGCAGTTTCGGGTTAGCCATGCCGGCGACATCGATAAAGCCACCCATCCCCAAGATGGAGTTCAGGAAGAAGCGGGTAAAGTGCACCATCCCCTGATACGGGTCACCCTGCAGGAAGTAGTTCACCATGACCGCAGGCTCTTCGAGGTTGCTGGTAAAGTTACTTAATCCGTTACGCGCAGGTTGGGGAACATAATCACGCCATGCTACAGCCACCGGGCGAACCACATACGGGTCCAGCACGTTGTAGTTGAAGCTATACATTGAGCGGTTAAATCCTTCGAGAGGATCGGAGCGTCCCGTTTGCTCCCCGGAGCTGGCGCAGCCCACAAGCATCGTCGCGCCCAGCGCAAGCGCCGACAGCCGAAGTTTCATAAATATCTCCCTGTTCAGTATGGCTATCGTTGATTGCCATCCGTAACGGAGCCGTGACGCTCCGTCTGTAAACGTGCAAGTGATTGTAACAGCACGTTTACCGATGTCTATGAGCACAATTACGGGCAGTAACCACCGTGACTCTGATCTCAGCATAGCCTGGCTTTTGGAATTCGTTTCGCTCGCAATTTTATAATGTCTTTGAAAGAGATGTATCACCTTTGTTGTCATTGCCGCCAATTTAAGACCATCCCCACAGGCATCCCGATAAAAGCCGCTACGCTTAACAGAAAGATCAACCTCCGGGAGCAGATATGAAAGAAGTGAGCGAAGAAAAAATTGGCGAGAGCAATGAGGAGCTTGAGATTGAAAGCGAGGAGAAAGCGCGCGGCGAGAAGATAGAAATTGATGAAGACCGCCTCCCTTCCCGCGCGATGGCCATCCACGAGCATATACGCCAAGATGGTGAAAAAGAGATGGAGCGCGATGCCATGGCCCTCTTCTGGTCGGCTATCGCGGCAGGTCTGTCAATGGGCGCATCTCTGCTCGCAAAAGGGATATTTCATGTTCAGCTGGAAGGGGTGCCCGGTGGTTTTTTACTGGAGAACCTCGGCTACACCTTCGGCTTTGTGATTGTCATCATGGCCCGCCAGCAGCTGTTTACCGAAAACACGGTGACGGCCGTTTTGCCGGTGATGCAAAACCCTACCCTCGGCAATTTCGGTTTACTGATGCGTCTATGGAGCGTGGTCTTGCTGGGTAATATCATCGGCACGGGCATCGCGGCCTGGGCGTTTGAATACATGCCGATTTTTGATGAACCCACCCGGGACGCGTTTGTGAAAATTGGCATGGACGTGATGAAAAACACGCCGCTAGAAATGTTCTCAAATGCCATCATCTCCGGCTGGATTATCGCCACCATGGTCTGGATGTTTCCTTCAGCCGGCAGCGCCAAAATAGTGGTGATCATATTAATGACCTGGCTGATTGCGCTCGCCGACACCACTCATATTGTGGTCGGAACCGTGGAGATCCTCTATCTGGTCTTTAACGGTACGCTTCACTGGAGCGATTTTTTCTGGCCCTTTGCCCTGCCGACGCTTGCAGGAAACATCTGCGGCGGAACGTTTATCTTCGCGCTGTTAAGCCATGCTCAAATCCGTAACGACATGTCTAACAAACGCAAAGCGGAACAAAAGGCACGGGAAAATGATGATAAATCGACAAAAAAATCGACCTGAATGGTGACTCTTTGAGCAGTCAGGCGGCAATGCGCTTAACGCAAAGTGTAAATAAGGCTATACTCGTGCCGCCTCGTCCCCTTAGTTAAATGGATATAACGAGCCCCTCCTAAGGGCTAGTTGCAGGTTCGATTCCTGCAGGGGACACCATTATACCCCTTCAGTGCCGTATTTCTTACTGCGCAATGCGCACTTCTCCTGCAGAAATGCCCTTCACGACAGCCCCTTGCACAACGGTTTCCTCAATCGATACCGTGATTTTTTGATGCGGAGCGGCAGGTGACTGGCGGTAAACAACAAACCTCTCGCCAGTTTTATCATCGGTCTGTAAAGACGCAACAGGGACGGTGGTAGCGCGATCGTTACGATAGGTAATCACGTCGAGGCGAGCGCTCATCCCCAACCGTATATCCGGTTGAAGGTCGGCCACGGGGGAATCAATGGAGACAATCACGTCATAGTAGGCGCCCTGTGAATCGCTCGCATTATCCTGCATACCTATGGCTTTGACGCGCCCCGAAAGCGTTTTGCTGCTAAAACCATCGCCAGTAATACGTACAGGCATTCCTTCCCTTAACTGGTGTAAATCAATCTCCTCCACACGTGAAACAACCTGGAGCGTATCAAGGCCAACCACAGTCAGTAACTCTGTTCCCTGGCTGACTGGTGTTCCCACGTGGAGTGCGGCGGTCCGCCCGACGTCAGAACTTTGCGGACGCGCAACAACGCCAGAAAATGGGGCGTAAAGCGTCTGTTTTTTTGACTGCGCAAGCAGGATATCGTAACGAGTTCTGGCATTAGCCAGCGCCATTTCTGCAATTTTTAGATAGTTGCTTCCTCCCTGCGCCTCAACAGCGTACAAATCATCCAGAGCAGAATCCAGCGCCTGCTGCTGCGCAGCAACAAGCTGCTCAAGAGCCTCGACCTCCATTCGGGCAACAATCCCTCGTTCAAAAAGCAATCTTGTATCGCGAAGATTTTTTTTGCTGTTAGTGAGCGTAAACTGCGCAGATTGTACTCCTCGCCGTGCCCGGGCGACGTCAGGGCTACGATGCCAGTTGTGATAGTTGTCCGCTTCTTTTTGCGCTTTGAGCAGCTCTGTCTGAGCCTGCCGCAACTGTATTTCAACCAGCCCATTATCAAGGGTTATCAGTTTTTGCCCCTTTTCAACGCGTTGCCCCTCAGTCACATACAACGCTTTTACTTCCCCTTCAAATGGGGAAGACAAAGTCTCTTCATGTACTGGCCGAATACGGCCTGTTAATCCCAACTGCTTCTCCAGTCGCTGTGGAGAAACGGGGATCCAGCGTTCTAAGGGCGTTGCTATTTCCTGAGTGGGTGCTTTGACGCTCCACCAGTAAACAAGTGCCCCTGCAAGGCACAGCGTGGAAATTAATGCAATCCCCCATCGCACCCGCAACAATATTTTTGCTGAAGTCAACAAACTAGTCATTAAGTGTGATATCCCAGCTTTGCAGTGTTGTTCCCAGAATTTGATCGAGGTCTGCCTGCGCGTTCAGATATGCAATAAGGGCATTGAGTCTCGTGTTTTCTGCATTCCGCAAATCATTTTCATAACTCAGAACCTGGAAATTACTGGAGCGGCCAAGCGTCAATTTTTCTCGCTCAATCTCAAGCTTTCGACGTGACAGATCCCTGGCACGCTGGGATATCTCAAATTGTCGCCATCGTGTGTCAATATCCCGTACGGCGTTGGTAACATCCCTTTCAAGTTTCTGCCTAAATTCCTCCACCTGCAGCTGCTGATTTTTTACATTCACCTGGGCCTGTACTTCAGCCTGACGCGTATTCAACTCACCGATGGGAACTTCGACGGCAATCCCTACATAGTTATCCCAGGTATGTGCATTTGCGCCACCATTTATACGGTTGTTTTGCTGCGCGGCGCCTCCAACGAGTGAGACGTCCCAAAGGCGCTGATTGCGGGCAACAGCAAGATTAATGGTTGCCTGATCGCCCTGGATAAGCTGGGCCAGATACTCCGGCTGGGAATTTTTAGCCTGCTGAAATGCCTCATCGGCCCGGATAACCACCCGATGTGCATTTAATGACTCCGTTGCAACTACCGGGGAATGGAGATCTACAGCCAACAGTTGTAATAATGCGAGACGGGCAATATCGAGCCTGTTTAAGGCTTCTTCCTGAGCAAGCTCCTGAGAGGCCTCATCCGCTTCTGTCTGCACGATGTCAAATTCAGCCATGCGTCCAGCAGCAATCATCGTTCGGTTAATCTCGATCAGTTTTTTCGCCCTTACTAATGAATTCTGAGCGATTTTTAACTGCTCCTGTGCCAGTAAGAGATCGCGATAGGCTCTGATAATCTGGGTAATAGTCCGGGAAATTGACGTTTTTAAATTCAAACGATTCACTTGCTCTGTGAGTTGAGCCAGATGTACCGGAGCAGTCGCGATATCCTTACCCGCCCCGCGCAGCAAAGGCTGAATGACCGTAAAGTTTGCCCCATCGCTTTGTGTACCATTCCCGGATTTTGCATCGGTATTTTGATACGTCCATCCAAGACTCATCCGCGTTCCATAAGGAGTTAAAAGCGTGGTTGTTGGCGTGAGCGTGGTCTGTCCGGAGCGATTATCCTGATTTTGTTGCACAAGATAATTGCCTGAAATGACGAGTTTGGGTGTGAAGCGATCCTCTGCCACATACAGATCGAATTTTTGAGCAATACGATTTAGGTAAGCGCTACGGATATTGCGATTATCCCGAAGGCCCAGATATACCGCATCGCTCAGGGTTAAACTGATAGTACTGTTATCCTCCGGAGAGGAGCTCTGCCAGGCCGCCGACAACCCTTCGAGCGGAACCATAATAATAAGGAAAGCGAGGATTTGAAAAACGCTTCTACACATCACGCAACGCATCCACAGGTTCAAGACGGGCCGCCGAAAGGGCGGGAGAGAGCCCAAAGAACAGCCCAATCGCGATTGCACTACCGGTTCCCAACTGCAACGCGGTCAGTGAAAAGACAAAATCAGACCAGCCCGCAAAGTAGACAAAGAGCCAGGCTGAAAACATCCCCACCACAGCCCCAAGCAACGCGCCGACAGATGCGAGAACCAGCGCCTCAAGGAGAAAAAGTGTCGCAATATCTCGCGGACGCGCGCCAAGGGCCATACGCACACCGATCTCTCTGCGCCTTTCTGAAACGTTCATAACCATAACATTCATCACTCCTACACCGCCCACCAGCAGAGAGATTCCTCCCAATCCCGTCAGGAGCCATGAAAACAGACGTGATTGTTGTTCCATCCCCTCAATTAACTGGCGTGGGAGCTGTACGTGAATGTCAAAACCTGGCATTTGTTCAGCTAACCAGGCTTGCAGTCTGGAAGAAATGTGTTCCTGTCCGTCACTGTTTTGGCTTCGTATAACTACATTGCCAATCTGTGGTAACCCGATCACTCGCCGCATCCCTCTGTCCGACATGAGGATAACGTCATCAATTGAGAGGGGGATAATCGGATTGGGTCCCGTGGAGGCAAGGATCCCGACAATCTGATACAGATAATCCCCTAACTGGATCACCGTACCGGGTTGAATAGCGTGACCGTTAATTTGTGTCAATTGCTCAGCAACATTTGCACCTAAAACGACATAGGTGCTATATCCATCAAAATCACTTAAAAACCGGCCCTGCGCTAACGTTAATCCCAGCACAGAGGGAAGTTCAGCACTACTCCCTACCACCGTCGCGCTGTCCGTCCGGCCATTCATGCGCACCTGAACGCTGGCAGGGATGAGAACCGATGCCGCGTTTATTTCGGGTATCGTTTTATGCAATGCACTTATATCAAGATTGGGTGACGGGAGGAGTGGATTCATTTTTCCATTCATCAGGCGTTGTATATTCGCCACCATAATTTCGCTCCCCATCCCCTGAAATATGCGCATCGCTTCATTTTCGGCATTACGGCCAATATTCAGTAATGCGACTACGGCAGCGCAGCCAACAGCAATGCCCAATAGCGCTAATATTGCACGCCGTCCCAGCAAATGCAGATTTTCGAGTGACTCAAGTATTTGCTGAGAAAATGGCATTCCATAGCGTACCGAATGAGAAGATGGCTGCGGCACGGAATAACGTGATTCAGTCATTCAATACCTCGTTAATTTTTCCATCGCAAACATTGATGCAGCGAGACATTTTTCTTGCTATCGACGTATCGTGAGTCACCACGATTAACGTGGTGCCAAAATCATCATTTAGAGTCATAAGCAGTTCAATAATACTGGCGACATTCTGGCTATCGAGATTTCCCGTCGGTTCATCAGCAAGAAGTAGCGCTGGTTGGGCAACCAGCGCGCGCGCAATAGCGACACGCTGGCGCTGACCACCCGACAAATCAGCCGGAAGGTGTTTTATTCTGTCACCTAACCCCACGCACCCTACGTAATAACGGGCTATTTCCTGAGCATGATGACGCTTTACCCCACGATATAATAACGGCAGGGCAACATTGTCCAGGACACTTAATCCCGGTAGCAGATTGAAACTCTGAAAGATAAAACCGATAGTATGATTACGGGCAATTGCCAGCGCTTCAGCGCTGCACAGAGACATATTCTTTCCGTTCAGGAAAAGATGTCCCGTTGTTGGGGTATCAAGTAAACCGATCAGATTGAGAAGCGTACTTTTCCCAGAGCCCGAGGATCCGACGATAGCGCAGGTTTGTCCTGACGGGATTGACAATGAAACATTACGTAGTGCCTTATGATGGGAGTCCCCCGCCCCATACGAATGGGAGACGGACTCCAGTCGAACCAACTCAGCAGCAGAAGTGTTCATTTTCCACCCAAGTTTTTTTTCTCAACCACGCAGAATAAACATCTCATCATTGTTAATTTTTATCTGTTATAGGACTACTGCAGAAGTCAGTCCCGAATGAAGTAATTTCACTGTCTATGGTTATAACGGCCAGATAGAAAAATTCTTTAACCGATAAAAATTTTTTTTAAAGAAACAAATCAAACGCCCACGCATCAGCATTGTTTAACAAGTCAACTACCATAATCTTCCTAAAGTTCATTAAACAATGACCGATAGGTTAAACACCTGACATATCGCACCGTCATTTTAATGACAAATATTTCCAAAAATATACCACAAACGATTAATTGAACTTAAATAAAATTAACCATGACCTGACAGTAGGTTATTACTGAGTTTTCTTATAATCACCTATGGCAACTCAATAATCATCTCTGACATAACTAAAATGCAGAGTATTAAATTATGTATTACTCAATGATGAGGTTTCTATGAAACGGAAAACGATGCTTCTTGCTTTATCTGGATTATTAGTTCTGACGTCACCTGCTTATGCAACGGAAGGGGCTTATTCAAGCACAACGAATGCTCCTGATATCACACTTAAGAATCAATGGTATCAAAAAAACTTTCCGGTAATTTCTGGAACGCCATCCACCGGAAAAATTGGTGTCGTTTATTATAACTGGGCTTTCAGTCGCACTCAGCAGGGGCTTAAGGTTTCCTTGTGCACAAGTGCCAATACAATGTGCGTCAATATTGGCAACTCAAATTCAGGTTCAGTTGATCTTTCCACTTATAACCTGGCACCAAACCAAGTACTCAGCATGAAAGCCATTGTCGAAGGAACGGGAACTATGGTCCCAGTTTATGGTTATCAGAGCCAGATTATTGTTAATTATAAGTTCAATTAATCGGTGATTGACAAGTGGGTTACAGCACGTGGAAACGTATCCGCGGTGCTGTAACACGCTTCAGTCGGACCAAAAGCATGCATCGCCCCACATTGAACAACCATGGTTGCCTTCGACCAAGTTGTCGGGTTTAAAAGTAGTAAAATCAAACACCTCCCAGACTGCCGCTTTTTTAATCAAAAACGAGTAATAGCACATATCGTATAACGGTGCTACATTATGCCGCCCACCCAATGTCAGCTATGGCCAGGTAACGCCGTAAAGATCGGTAAAGCCTGCAACCATGACCTTGTACTACGGTCTAATAGGCACGTGGTATCGCATTAAGCGTTACTTTCACCGGCTCTACATAGGTTTATCTATTTTGTCTCAATCCAATTTCAAACGCGCATTTTTGCATCCGCGTTACTGGTTTACATGGTTTGGCCTTGGCTTACTGTGGTTGCTGGTACAGCTTCCTTATCCGGTGATCCGCTTACTGGGTTCAAGACTCGGCAGCACATCCCGCTTTTTCCTGAAGCGTCGCGAATCCATCGCGCGTAAAAATATTGAGCTTTGCTTTCCACAATACAATGCCGAGGAGCGCGAGAAGCTCATCGCTGAAAACTTCAAGTCTATCGGCATGGCGCTGCTTGAAACCGGCATGGCCTGGTTCTGGCCGGATGAGCGCGTCCGCAAGTGGTTTGATGTGGAAGGCCTGGATAACCTTAAACGCGCGCAGATGCAAAATCGTGGCGTGATGGTCGTCGGCGTTCACTTTATGTCGCTGGAACTCGGTGGCCGCGTGATGGGTCTGTGTCAGCCAATGATGGCCACCTACCGCCCTCACAACAGTGCGCTGATGGAGTGGGTTCAGACCCGTGGCCGCATGCGTTCCAATAAGGCGATGATCAGCCGTAATAACCTGCGCGGTATGGTCGGCGCCCTGAAGAAAGGTGAGGCCGTCTGGTTTGCACCCGATCAGGATTATGGACGTAAGGGCAGCAGCTTTGCACCGTTCTTCGCGGTTAAAGACGTTGCGACGACCAACGGCACCTTTGTTATTTCACGTCTGTCGGGCGCTTCCATGTTGACCGTGACGATGGTGAGAAAAGCGGATAAATCAGGCTATCGTCTGCACATTTCTCCTGAAATGGCTAACTATCCGGAAAACGAGTGCGAAGCCGCAGCGTTTATCAACAAGGTCATCGAGACTGAAATCATGCGTGCGCCGGAGCAGTATCTCTGGATGCATCGTCGTTTCAAAACGCGCCCGCTCGGCGAAGCCTCGCTCTACATTTAAGCGCTTTATGAAGGTTAGTTTCGCTAAGAAACTAACCTTTTCAATCACCTGCCATCCTGCTGCAAAACCGTCTTTCTGTGCGTCGCTCAAAGTGAATTTATTGCGTTACGAAATCAAACTGTCGCCGTTCCACGACACTCGTAAGTGACGGAAATTATTTAAAAAAATCCCTCTTGTCACCCCCTATTTTTAGGCGTACATTAGCGCCGTCTGGCATCAGGAAAGCACAGAATTCTGAGCTGGAGTCGGCGGCGTAACGGGAAAATTCTCATTTCCGTTTTGACCGGATTTCAGTTCTCTATACTCAGGTGGACTCTGTTTTTAAATGCGTACCACAAGATACGCGGAGCGATGAAACGTGAAATATTTCTTTATGGGCATTTCGGTGATTGTTTTAGTCTGGGCCGGAACCTTTGCCCTGATGATCTAGTGAAGAACATGCTGTCAAAAAAACAGGAGCCATCGGCTCCTGTTTTTTTATGTCATGACGACGCGGGGGTTTCAGCGACGCTCTTTGAGGAGAGTAGCCCGTCGGCCCGGAACATGCTCTTGATGCCCCTCACCGCCTGACGAATACGGTCGCTGTTTTCAATCAGGGCAAACCGCACATGGGTGTCGCCGTAATCACCAAAGCCAATGCCCGGTGACACACACACCTTTGCGTCCTGGAGCAGTTTTTTTGCAAACTCCAGGGACCCCATCGCCGCGTACGGCTCAGGAATTTTAGCCCAGACGTACATGGACGCTTTCGGCATTTCTACCATCCAGCCCGCTTCATGTAACCCTTTTACCAGCACGTCGCGGCGGCGCTTATACTGGGCAGCAATCTCGTGAACGCATTGCTGATCGCCCTCCAGAGCAGCGATAGCGGCAACCTGGAGCGGCGTGAAGGTGCCGTAGTCGTGGTAACTCTTAATACGCGCCAGTGCATTCACCAGCGTTTTGTTACCCACCATAAAGCCAATACGCCAGCCCGCCATGTTGTAGCTTTTCGACAGGGTAAAGAACTCTACCGCCACGTCACGCGCGCCCGGGACCTGCATAATCGACGGAGCTTTCCAGCCGTCATAGACGATGTCAGCATAGGCCAGATCGTGGACCACCAGCACGTCATAACGCTTCGCCAGCGCGACCACTTTCTCGAAGAAATCGAGCTCCACGCACTGGGCCGTTGGGTTCGACGGGAAACCGAGGATCATCATCTTGGGTTTCGGATAACTTTCGCGAATCGCGCGTTCCAGCTCGTTAAAGAAATCGACACCTTCCACCAGCGGCACGGAACGGACCTGCGCCCCGGCAATGACCGCGCCGTAGATATGAATTGGGTAGCTGGGATTAGGGACCAGAACCGTATCGCCATGATCCAGGGTGGCCAGCATCAGGTGTGCCAGCCCCTCTTTCGAGCCGATGGTAACAATGGCTTCACTTTCAGGATCGATATCAACCTGATAGCGATCCTGATACCAGCGCGAGATCGCGCGACGTAACCTGGGAATACCGCGAGACGTTGAGTAGCCATGGGTATCCGGGCGCTGGGCAACCGTGCAAAGTTTCTCAACAATGTGCGGTGGCGTTGGGCCGTCAGGGTTACCCATACTAAAATCGATAATATCTTCGCCGCGCCGACGCGCAGCCATCTTCAGCTCAGCGGTGATGTTGAAAACGTAAGGGGGGAGACGATCGATACGCGTAAAACGGCGTTCAGGACTGAATTCAGCCATAGATTCCTCAGATTAACGTTAGCGCCCGGACCGTCCGAGCGACGCTGCCACTGATGTGGCGTGTTTAGAAAATAACCTGAAAAAAATCATGCTGTCGAGAGGGAAATGAAAAAAAAGCGCTCGCAGTAAAACCGGAACCCGACTGCGTCTAAAAGCGGAAGCCTTTGTTTGAAGAACGCCTGTCTGGTAGCGGTTATTTAACATGATGATATCAAACCAGTTACCAGATGCCGCGCCGACAATAAAAAACCGGGACGCGTCAATCCCCGGAAGATAATCCCCTTTGTAAATTATGGTTTTTCCCCATTTGATAAACCTGACGGATAGCTGGTCAATCCGCACCAGGTTTTTTATCATGGTTCTTTCCCGTTTTCCCAGGTCTACTCGTGCACGAAATATTCACTATGCTGCTGGCGGTTTTTGACCGTGCGGCATTAATGCTGATTTGCCTGTTTTTCCTTATCCGCATTCGCCTTTTTCGCGAGCTGCTGCACAAATCTGCACACTCGCCAAAAGAGCTGCTGGCCGTTACCGCCATCTTTTCGCTGTTCGCCCTGTTCAGCACCTGGTCCGGCGTGCCGGTAGAGGGGTCGCTGGTGAACGTGCGCATTATCGCCGTCATGTCCGGCGGGATTTTGTTTGGTCCGTGGGTGGGCGTTATCACCGGTCTGATTGCCGGGACCCATCGCTACCTGATTGATATCGGTGGCGTAACGGCGGTGCCATGCTTTATCACCAGCATTATCGCCGGGGTGTTGTCCGGCTGGATCAGCCGCAAAATCCCGAAAAAACAGCGCTGGCGCGCCGGGATCGTCGCGGGCATGGTGTGCGAAACGCTGACCATGATCCTGGTGGTCGTCTGGGCCCCCACCACCGCACTGGGGCTGGATATCGTCTCGAAAATCGGTATTCCGATGATCCTCGGCAGCGTCTGCATCGGTTTTATTGTGCTGCTGGTGCAGAGCGTCGAAGGGGAAAAAGAGGCCAGCGCCGCACGTCAGGCTAAGCTGGCGCTGGATATCGCCAACAAAACGCTGCCGCTTTTCCGCCACGTTAACGCGGAATCGCTGCGTCAGGTCTGCGAGATTATTCGCCACGACATCCATGCTGATGCCGTCGCCATTACCAATATCGACCACGTTCTGGCCTACGTCGGCGTGGGGGAACATAACTATCGCGACAATGACGACACCATAAGCCCGACCACCCGACAGGCGATTAACTACGGGAAAATCATTATTAAAAACAATGATGAAGCCCACAGAACGCCGGAAATCCACTCCATGCTGGTGATCCCGCTGTGGGAGAAAGGCGTCGTGACGGGCACGCTGAAAATTTATTATTGTCACGCGCATCAGATCACCTCCTCACTGCAGGAGATGGCCATTGGCCTGTCGCAGATTATCTCTACCCAGCTTGAAGTTTCGCGGGCAGAGCAACTGCGTGAGATGGCAAATAAGGCAGAGCTGCGCGCGCTGCAGAGCAAAATCAATCCTCATTTCCTGTTTAACGCCCTGAACGCTATCTCCTCTTCCATACGTCTTAATCCGGACACCGCGCGCCAGCTGATTTTCAACCTGTCGCGCTATCTGCGCTACAACATTGAGCTGAAAGATGACGAGCAGATCGACATCAAAAAAGAGCTGTATCAAATCAAAGACTACATCGCGATTGAGCAGGCGCGCTTTGGTGACAAACTCACGGTCATTTACGATATTGACGAAGAGGTCAACTGCGTGATCCCGAGCCTGCTTATCCAGCCGCTGGTCGAAAACGCAATCGTACACGGTATACAGCCCTGTAAAGGTAAAGGCGTCGTCACCATCAGCATCACCGAAAGCGGCAACCGCGTGCGTATTGCCGTGCGCGATACCGGCCACGGGATTGATCCAAAAGTCATTGAGCGCGTGGAGTCTAACGAGATGCCCGGGAATAAAATCGGCCTGCTGAACGTGCACCACCGGGTCAAACTGCTTTACGGCGACGGACTGCATATTCACCGTCTTGAACCGGGCACCGAAATTGCTTTTTACGTCCCGAATGAACGCTCTCTCGTTCATTCGACGACATCGCTGTTACCCCATGTGGAGTAACCCATGAAAGTCATCATCGTAGAAGATGAATTCCTGGCTCAACAGGAGCTAACCTGGCTTATCAAAACCCACAGCCAGATGGAGATTGTGGGCACCTTTGATGATGGTCTGGACGTGCTGAAGTTTCTGCAGCATAACCGGGTCGACGCCATTTTCCTGGATATTAATATCCCGTCGCTGGATGGCGTATTGCTGGCGCAAAACATCAATCAGTTTGCCCATAAGCCGTTTATCGTTTTCGTCACCGCGTGGAAAGAGCACGCCGTGGAGGCTTTTGAGCTGGAGGCATTTGACTATATTCTGAAGCCTTATCAGGAGTCGCGGATTGTCAGCATGCTGCAAAAGCTGGAGGCCGCATGGCAGCAGCAGGCTGCGCCCGCGAACGCCAGCCCAGCGGTACGGGAAAACGACACCATAAACCTGGTCAAAGATGAGCGCATCATCGTGACGCCGGTCAATGACATCTACTATGCCGAAGCCCATGAAAAGATGACGTTTGTCTATACGCGGCGGGAATCTTACGTGATGGCGATGAACATCACCGAATTTTGCAGCAAGCTGCCGGCGGCACACTTTTTCCGCTGTCACCGATCGTTCTGCGTGAATTTAAACAAAATCCGCGAGATCGAACCGTGGTTTAACAACACCTATATTTTGCGCCTGAAAGATCTTGATTTTCAGGTGCCGGTGAGCCGCAGCAAGGTGAAAGAGTTCCGCCAGTTGATGCACCTGTAAAGAAAGCGCCCCCTCCTGCCGGAGAGGGCTCTGTGTCAGAGGATTTGACCGAGAACCTGACGCAGGTGGGCACCCGAGCCAAGCAGGCCGGGATTATCATGCACGATCAGATAAACCGGAATGTCCTGCACATAGCTTCTGAAACGGCCTTTATCTTCAAACCCGCCGCGGAAGCCTGATGCTTTAAAGAAGTCGAGGAAGCGCGGCACAATGCCACCTGCGATATAGACCCCCCCGAAGGTACCCAGCGTCAGCGCCAGGTTGCCGCCGAAACGTCCCATGATCACGCAGAACAGCGACAGCGCGCGGCGGCAATCAATGCAGCTGTCCGCCAGCGCGCGTTCGGTGACGTCTTTCGGCTGCAGGTTTTCCGGCAGCCGACCGTCCGATTTCACAATCGCACGGTACAGGTTCACCAGCCCCGGACCGGAAAGCACGCGCTCGGCGGAGACGTGGCCGATCTCAGCGCGTAATTCTTCGAGGATAATGCCCTCTTCTTCGCTGTTTGGCGCAAAGTCCACGTGGCCGCCTTCACCCGGCAGGCTCACCCAGCGCTGAGCCACATGCACCAGATGCGAAACGCCCAGACCTGTACCGGCCCCGTAAACCGCAATCGGCTTGCCTTCGACCGGTTCGGCGCCGCCAAACTGGATCAGATGCTCTGGCTTCAGCATCGGGATCGCCATGGACACCGCGGTGAAGTCATTGATGATTTCAAGATGCGCAAAACCGAGGTTTTTTTTCATCTCGGCGATGGAGAATGCCCAGGTATGGTTGGTCATTGCGACCCAGTCGCCGGTTATCGGGCAGGCGATCGCGATGCAGCCGTCTTCAACGCTCACCTGCTGCTCTTCCAGGTAGACGCGGACAACGACCTCAAGGCTTGGATAATCCAGTCCTGAGTAGGTTTTCGCCCGGGAAATTTCACCGCTACTTACATCGCATAATGCGAGGCGCGCGTTCGTGCCGCCCACATCGCCTACCAAAGCATACTTTGTCATTCTTCTACTGCTCCGCTAAAGTCAGAATAAATCTTTTGGGACACTGTAAGTTCAAGGCGTGATAACAACAACGACCGGAAGGTGAATGCCCATGGATTATCGATCTTCGTCACAGAATAACTTTACCGTTTCAGCACCTTTTGCACTATTGCCATAAAGCTGATTGTGCAAAGTAACGTCATTGCGTTTTGTACAAGGAAATCATCATGCTCCACCCGCGAGCCAGAACCATGCTGTTGCTGGCCATTCCGGCGTTAATCATTGGCGTGGCCTCAAGCCTGGTGCTCATTGTCGTGATGAAAGTCGCGTCGGTGCTGCAAACGATGTTATGGACAGCGCTTCCGGTAAAACTGGGCGTCACCGCTGATTCCTCTGCCTGGATCATCCTGATGCTGACGTTGACCGGCATTGCGGTGGGCCTGGTCATCCGTTTTAGTCCCGGGCATGCCGGCCCCGATCCGGCGCAGGAACCGCTGATTGGTGCCCCGGTAACTCCTTCCGCGCTGCCGGGGCTGATTGTTGCGTTGATTATCGGCCTGGCAGGCGGCGTTAGCCTGGGGCCTGAGCATCCGATTATGGCGGTGAATATTGGCCTGGCAGTTTTCCTCGGTTCACGCATTTTGCCCCGCGTTGGCACGCTGGACTGGACCATCCTCGCCTCAGCAGGCACCATCGGGGCGCTTTTCGGCACGCCCGTTGCCGCGGCACTGATCTTTTCCCAGACGCTCAGCAGCAATAACGATGTTCCGCTCTGGGATAAACTGTTTGCTCCGCTGATGGCCGCAGCCGCCGGGGCGCTGACGACCAGCCTGTTTTTCCATCCCCATTTTTCCCTCTCCCTGCCCCACTACGGCCAGATGCAGATGGCCGATATTTTCAGCGGTGCCGTCGTTGTCGCGATTGCCATCGCGCTGGGCATGGTGGCGGTATGGTGCCTTCCACGCCTGCACCGGCTGATGCATAAACTCAAGCACCCGGTATTGATTCTGGGTATCGGCGGTTTGATTCTCGGGGTTTTAGGGGCAATCGGCGGGACGGTGACGCTGTTTAAAGGTCTGGACGAGATGCAGCAGCTGGCCTTCAGCCAGGTGTTTAGCGTATCGGATTATCTGCTGTTTGCCGTGATAAAACTGGCCGCGCTGGTGGTGGCTGCGGCCTGCGGTTTCCGCGGCGGACGCATCTTCCCGGCGGTCTTTGTCGGCGTAGCGCTGGGGCTGATGCTGCACGAACACGTCGATGCCGTTCCGGCAGCGATTACCGTTTCCTGCTCAATTCTGGGGCTGGTGCTGGTGGTCACGCGCGATGCCTGGCTGAGCCTGTTTATGGCCGCCGTAGTGGTACCGGATACCACCCTCATCCCGCTACTTTGCATCGTGATGTTGCCCGCCTGGCTCCTGCTGGCGGGCAAACCGATGATGATGGCCTGGCGAAACGACAGGTGATCAGGCGCTGTTGCGCGCTTCCAGCGCTTTAGTAAGCGCACCCAGCAGCGGCGGGATGTCTGCTTTCGGCAGCATCACCTCAATCAGCGAGAGCCGCTCGTGGTGCGCTACTTTTTCAAGGACGTCCGCCAGCTGCTCCGCCTCGCTGACCCGCCAGCACTGGGCCTGAGGATCGAGGCTAAGCGCCTGCGGAATTTGCGTCCAGTTCCACAGCGCAATGTCGTTATATCGCTGCTCTGGTCCGTGGATTGCCCTTTCCACCGTATACCCTTCGTTGTTAAGAACCAGAATGATGGGGCGCTGTTTATCCCGCAGCATCGAGCCGAGCTCCTGGATGGTGAGCTGCGCCGCGCCGTCCCCCGTCAGCACAATCACGCGCCGGTTCGGGCAGGCCGTTTGCGCGCCGAATGCCGCTGCCAGCGTGTAGCCAATCGACCCCCACAGCGGCTGGACGATAAAGTTCACGTCTGCCGGAAGTCGAAGATCGATCGCGCCGAAGGCCGAAGTGCCCTGATCCGCAAGAATAATGTCTCCCGGGCGAATAAACGTTTGCAGCGTTCTCCAGAAATTCTCCTGCGTCAGCGAGCCGTCCGGCTGCGGGTAGGCCATTGCACTTTGAGACGACGGCGCAGGCGTACCGTGCACGTGCTGCTTGCACAGTTCCACCAGCGTCTCAATCGCCTGAAGCATAGGAATACCGGTAAACCAGATATCCCCGACGCGGGCGGCATGAGGCTGAACTTCTATCGTTTGCGACGGGGTCAACTGGTGAGTGAAGCCAGCGGTCAGGGTATCGGTAAATCGCGTGCCGATGCACAGCACCGTATCCGCCCCTTCAATCGCCTCTTTTACCGCGCCGGCGCTTGCAGAACCGCTGTACGTCCCGTAAAAACCCGCGTGACGCTCGTCAAATATGCCTTTGCCCATCAGCATGGTGGCGTGCGCCATCGGCACTTCTTTGACCCATTTCTGTAGTGCATGTTTCAGTCCATGGCGCAGGACAAGGAAATCGGCCAGCAGCGCAGTACGCTTGCTCATGGCCAGCTTGCTCTCGGCGGCATCCCGGAACGCCTTCAGGCAAGCGCTATCGGCATGCGCATGCCTGAGAGTGAGAGCGTTTACAGGAGGCGTGGCGGCTTTTTTTGCCACATCGGCAGGCAGCATCAGATAGCCGGGGCGACGTTCCCGGAGCATGGTAGTTAACACCCGATCAATCTCATAGCAGGCGTTTTGTTCGGTCAGGATCGCCTGTGCGGCAGTGATCGGTTCGCTCATATGGTAAAAGTGACGAAACTCACCGTCACCCAACGTATGGTGCAGCAGTTCCCCTCGCTGCTGTGACGCCATGCCTGGCGCCCCCACAATATGCAGTACCGGCACGTGCTCGGCATAGCTGCCCGCAATGCCGTTCATGGCGCTTAACTCTCCTACGCCAAATGTCGTCAGCAGCGCGGCGAAGCCCTTACATCGGGCATATCCGTCAGCGGCATAAGAGGCGTTTAACTCGTTGGCACAGCCCACCCAACAGATATCTGGGCTGTCTATCACGTGGTCGAGAAACTGCAGGTTATAGTCGCCCGGCACGCCAAACAGATGATCGGCTCCACAATCTGTAAGACGGTCCAGCAGGTAATCGGCGACGCAGTATGGGGTACGCATGAACAGGTATCCTTCTAATGTTGACCTCACCTTGAGTATTAAAGAAGCGTGATGGCTGTCCAGAATTGGCGCTAAGAAGGGCATGGAAAGAATGCTTTACAAAAAATGCTGCGCTATGCTGCTTTTTTTCACGTTAATGTAAACGCATACACTGATTTTTCTCTTCAGCGCCAGAGGTCATAAGAATGGGTTATCAGCCGAACAAAAGTCGTTATCAGACAATGGAGTATCGCCGCTGCGGGCAAAGCGGACTCAGATTGCCCGCCATCTCGCTTGGGCTGTGGCATAATTTTGGCGATACCACGCTTATCGAAAACAGCCGTCAACTTTTACAGCGCGCGTTCGATCTGGGTATTACGCATTTCGACCTTGCCAACAACTATGGCCCGCCACCGGGATCCGCCGAACGTAATTTCGGACGGATTTTGCAGGAGGATTTTCTGCCCTGGCGCGACGAGCTGATCGTTTCAACCAAAGCGGGGTATACCATGTGGGATGGCCCGTATGGCGACTGGGGGTCACGCAAATACCTGCTGGCAAGCCTGGATCAAAGCCTGAAGCGCATGGGGCTGGAGTATGTAGATATCTTTTATCACCACCGTCCCGACCCACAAACGCCGCTGCTGGAAACCATGAAAGCGCTTGACCACGCGGTGCGTCAGGGAAAAGCCCTGTATGTCGGGTTATCCAACTACCCGGCCGATCTGGCCCGCCAGGCGATTGATATCCTTAATGACCTCGGAACCCCCTGCCTGATCCACCAGCCGAAATACTCCATGTTTGAGCGTGCACCGGAAGCGGGATTGCTGGACGTATTGCAGGAAAAAGGGGTTGGCTGTATTCCCTTCTCGCCGCTGGCCGGGGGACAACTGACCAACCGCTATCTGGACGGCATTCCCGCAGACTCCCGCGCGGCAAGCGGCAGTAAGTTCCTCAACCCGGAGCAGATTACCGAAGAGAAGCTGGAGAAGGTAAGACAACTCAACGCGCTGGCGGAAGGCAGAGGCCAGAAGCTGTCGCAGATGGCGCTGGCCTGGATATTACGCCACGAATCGGTGACGTCTGTACTGATTGGCGCGAGCAAAGTCGCCCAGATTGACGATGCCGCGTGTATGCTGGAAAACCGCCATTTCTCCGCCGAAGAGCTGGCCCGTATTGAAGCCATCCTGAGCGGCTCAAAATAAAATCACTTTTAGCAAAAAGTGCTCTTACTCAGGAATTCGGAGTTGAGGCGATGAAACGAGCCTTTACCAACTCGTAATATTGCGTTAACAGGCCCATCAAAGGCCCCGATCGTGAAGGAGAAAGAGTATGTTCAGGTCACTGATTCTTGCAGCGGTATTACTGGCTTCATCAGCCCCGCTGATCGCCACTGCGGGCGAAATCACCCTGTTGCCATCAGTAAAATTACAAATTGGCGATCGTGACGACTACGGCAGATACTGGGACGGTGGCTACTGGCGCGACCGTGACTACTGGCATCGTCACTATGAGTGGCGCGGCGATCGCTGGTGGAAACATGATAACGGCAGACACCGTGGCTGGTATAAAGACAAAGCGTATGAGCGCGGTTACCGTGAAGGCTGGAACGATCGTGACGACCGCCGCGGCGGCTGGGGTCACGGCAAAGGCCATGGTCACGGCCATCATCACTAATCAAAAAGGCGCCACGCGGCGCCTTTTTTTGTTAAAGCCCCAGCGCGGTTCCAATCAACAGCCACAGGTTCAATGCCACCACCACCACCACAATGGCCCATCCGGCCCGTTTTACCAGCGTTGAGTTGACCAGCTCGCCCATCAGGGTTTTGTTGCTGGTAAAGATCAGCAGCGGCACCAGCGCCAGCGCGATACCAAAGCTCAGCAATACCTGGCTCATAACCAGAATTCGTGTGGGATCGAGCCCCATCAGAATCACGATAAATGACGGCAGCATGGTGACGGAGCGACGCACCCACAGCGGAATATGGAACCGGACAAATCCCTGCATCACCACCTGGCCTGCCAGCGTGCCCACCACCGTCGAAGACAGACCGGCGGCCACCAGGCTCAAACCAAATATCGTGGCGGCTGCATGGCTCAGCAGCGGCTCCAGCGTGAGATAAGCCTGGTCAAGATCGGCGATGCCGGTATGGCCGTTAAAGTGGAAAGCGGCGGCTGCGGTAGCCATCATCGCCAGATTCACAAACCCCGCGATGGTCATGGCGATAGCCACATCCCACTTGGTTGCGGAATAACGTTCTTTACGCGTCCCACCGTGGAGATGCTGGGTCAGGGAGGAGTGCAGGTAAATCACATGCGGCATGATGGTCGCCCCCAACACCCCGGCGGCCAGGAACACCGCTTCCGAGGTTGGCAGGCTTGGGATCACCATCCCTTTACCGAGCTGCGCCAGATTCGGTTGGGAGAAAATCAGCTCGACGATGTAGGCCGCCGCGACAAACAGCAGCAGACCGCCGATGACCTTCTCCAGCGGTTTTTGACCGCGACGCTGCAGCATCAGGATCAGGAACGTGGCAATCCCGGTCAGTACCGCCCCCTGCAACAGCGACACGCCCAGAATCAGCTTAAAGCCGATCGCCGCGCCGATAAATTCAGCGAGGTCCGTTGCCATGGCGATGATTTCCGCCTGAACCCAGTAGAGCCAGACGGCCGGACGCGGATAATGGTCGCGAATTTGCTCCGCCAGGTTTTTACCGGTGGCAATCCCCAGCTTTGCGGAGAGCATCTGAATCAGCATTGCCATCAGGTTAGCCCAGACAACCACCCACAGCAGCTTATAGCCGAAGCTGGCCCCGGCCTGAATGTTGGTCGCAAAGTTACCTGGATCGATATAGCCAATGGCAGCGATGAACGCAGGTCCCATTAATGCGAACCGCAACTTGCGCGCTGCTCTGCTACTGCTACCCTCTACGCGACTGTTTGTCATTTCTGCCTCTGAAATATAGCCTTTGCTATGTTTAATGCTATCAAAATGAGAATGATTATCAAGATCATTTGCGAAGTTTACAGTGATTTCTCTGATAGCTTTGAACGATAGACGGGCGGGTAAGCGGGGGCGATTTAACAGAAAGCGAAATCGCGCGCTCTTTTGTGAAGACTAGCACACAAACTTAACTTTTCACTCATTTACCTAACATAACAAAAATGTATTGTGGATCACTATTTTTGAGACTCGTCACAGGATGTAACTATAGTGTGTCCTTGATCTCGTTTTCTTTTCGCTTGTTACATAGAATGTGCACGAAAATTAAACCTGCCTCATATTTGGAGCAAATATGGACCGCGTCCTTCATTTTGTCCTGGCACTTGTTGTCGTTACTGCACTTGCATTGCTGGTCAGCACAGACCGCAAAAAAATTCGTATTCGTTATGTTGTCCAGCTGCTGGTCATTGAAGTTTTACTTGCGTGGTTCTTCCTGAACTCCAACGTCGGCCTCGGCTTCGTGAAAGGCTTCTCCGAAATGTTCGAAAAACTGCTCGGATTCGCCAACGAAGGGACGAACTTTGTCTTCGGTAAAATGAACGACGAAGGTCTGGCGTTCTTCTTCCTGAAGGTTCTGTGCCCAATCGTCTTTATCTCCGCGCTTATCGGTATTCTGCAGCACATCCGCGTTCTGCCGTTCGTTATTCGTGGAATTGGTTTCCTGTTATCCAAAGTGAACGGCATGGGTAAGCTGGAATCATTCAACGCCGTAAGTTCCCTGATCCTCGGTCAGTCTGAGAACTTCATCGCGTATAAAGATATTCTCGGCAAAATGTCCCGCAACCGCATGTACACCATGGCAGCAACCGCAATGTCTACCGTTTCCATGTCTATCGTGGGCGCGTATATGACCATGCTGGAGCCGAAGTATGTTGTTGCTGCGCTGGTTCTGAACATGTTCAGCACCTTTATCGTTCTGTCACTGATCAACCCGTACCGCGTTGACGCCAGCGAAGAAAACATCCAGATGTCCAACCTGCATGAAGGCCAGAGCTTCTTCGAAATGCTGGGTGAATACATCCTGGCCGGTTTCAAAGTGGCGGTTATCGTTGCCGCTATGCTGATCGGCTTCATTGCGCTGATTTCTGCGCTGAACGCCCTGTTCGCTGCGGTGCTGGGTATCTCCTTCCAGGGAATTCTGGGCTACATCTTCTACCCTGTTGCATGGGTGATGGGTGTTCCGGCTCACGAAGCGCTGCAGGTGGGCAGTATCATGGCGACCAAACTGGTTTCTAACGAATTCGTTGCGATGATGGATCTGCAGAAAATCGCCAGCACGCTTTCTCCGCGCGCGGAAGGCATTCTGTCCGTGTTCCTGGTCTCCTTCGCGAACTTCTCGTCCATCGGTATCATCGCCGGTGCGATTAAAGGTCTGAACGAAGAACAGGGTAACGTGGTTTCTCGCTTTGGCCTGAAACTGGTTTACGGTTCTACCCTGGTGAGCGTCCTGTCTGCTTCTATCGCGGCACTGGTTCTGTAACGTTTACCGTTAAAAAAAACCGGGAGCCTGGCTCCCGGTTTTTTTATGCCCGTAATTCTTCCAGCGGTTTGGGTTTGCCTATCAGATACCCCTGCAGGTAGTCCACACCAAAGCGGAGCAGCATCTCGCGCTGCGCCGGTGTTTCTACATATTCAGCAACTACGCACAGCGATTTTGTCTTCGCCAGATTACACATTGATTGCACGATCATCGCATCCATGTCATCGGTACAAATGTCTTTCACAAAGCAGCCGTCAATTTTAATGATGTCCGCCTGCAGGCGTCTGAGGCGCTCATAGTTCGCGTAGCCCGTACCAAAATCATCAATGGCAATCCGGAAACCGTAATCCCGCAGTTGCTGGAGATTGCTGATACTGCTTCCTGAATTAGAGAAGGCCTGCTCCTCGGTGATTTCAAGAACGACGGCCTGAGGCGCGATACCGTACTGCTCAAAGAGCGCGCAAATCTCGCCAGCGACCTCTTTTTGCATCAGCGTTAGCGGCATCAGATTGACGGAGAAGCGGGCACCGGCCTGCGTCGCAGGATGATCGCGCAGCCACGCCAGTAATTTTTCCATGACGTACATATCGAACCGGTGGCTCAGGTTGAACTGGGCAATCAGCGGAATAAAGCGATCGGGGGTAATCATCTCTCCCTCGCTTTCCATACGCGTCAGGATTTCGTAGTAACCGCTGCCGTCGGCCTTCTGGATGGGCTGTGCGTATAAATGGAACTGACCGGCCTCCAGGGCATGCTTAATCCGCGCCAGCATCAGCACGCGCTCAGTCGTTTGTCCTGATGCCGCTTCGATGCTATTCGTGAGCGCAAGAACGTTGTGCTCGCCGCAGGATTGCTCAGCCAGCCAGCTCAGTTGCCCCAGCGTGTGGTGCAGCTTTTCACCGTTTTCAACCATTCCCCAGGACGCGCCAAACTCGATATCCAGCCCGGTATTGTTCCAGAAAATCTTGCGGCTGTTCAGCCGATCGACCATATGCTGGAGACGTTCAGCGATTCCCGGCCCCAGTAATACCAGCACCAGCTCGCTTCCCGGAAGCTGGAAGAGCGCTTCATCTTTTTGCAGAAGCGGCTGAAGCGACGCGGCAATCGTTCGTTTGCAATGGACCCGCATGAGGATCCCGTAGTGGCGGCTCAAAAACTCCAGATTATCCATACGCAGAATACTTACTTTTGCATCCGGGTGAATCTCAAGATGATCCTCCAGCGCGCGAATATTGGGCAAACCGGTCAGCGGATCGGTGAGCGCCCTGTTCTGCCATCCCCGCTTCAGCCACTCGCTGCGCTGGTAAATTCGCGACATGTAAAGCAAACAGATGGCGAAAGAGATAAGTACGGAGAGGATAAAGGAGAGCGAATGGCCCGATTCCACCCCGTTAAGAAAGTTGTAGTTGTAGGACAACAGCAGGAGTGCAGATGCGGCCCACAGCAGAGAGATAAGCGCATAGGTCAGGCGACTTATCGCTAAGGTAAAAAGAATAAAAATCAGCGGCATCAAATAGCCCGCAATGACGGGTGATTCAAATGGACCGCATAAAATGACGAGAATGAAACTTAAAAGCATCAGCCAGACAAAAATATATAATGAATTCTTGTGGAAAAACACGGGCTTCACGCTTCGCCGCCAGAAGTTCATCGCGTAACGAGGATTAATTATCATTCTTAATGGGTAATAGAACATCATGGTAAAAATCAGCGCCGCGCATATCAGGCTTTGTATATCCACAACGTTATAAATTACCGTTCCTTCGCCGAAAAATGTGGAAATAGTCACCGGAAAATCAAACAAATAGCCCGCCATATACATCGACAGCTTAATACCTATTGGTACGATAAAACCGAGCCAGAATATACGTAAACCGATGTGCTTGTTGGGGATGCAGTAACGCCAACGCTTGCCCAGCATGAGGCGCAGAAGGCCGCACGCCGCGAACAATGCAAAGGTCTGACAAAACAGTAATACTGTATATTGTAGCGGTGCTAAATTAACATAAAATAAATTAGTGACACTAAAACCTAACAAAATGGGAAGAATGGCCCTGCGTCCAAATAGCAGAATTACCGCCAGCATAACGCTTAGCGGTAACCATGCTAAATAAACGTCGTGACCATTTACAATTGCGCGGGGAGAGAGATAACGGGAGATGGGTACCGCAATCAGGCAAAGTGCCAGGGCAATCATAAATATCTTTACATTATTGTAAGTTTTTCTATTCATTAATCAGGGGCGTTATTTTCCGGGGGAATCATTGACCGGATGGATAATAGGTTTATTAATTGCGCGAATCAAGTTCAAGTCTATTTATAGACTGCTTTATTGATATCGATTGAGGTGAGGTACAGGAATATCTTCTTTTTGATAACAAAAAGTGGGGACGGGTGTTACAAACAGATAAAAAAACCCTCGTCTTTCGACGAGGGTTTACAATTTTGGTGGAGCTAAGCGGGATCGAACCGCTGACCTCTTGCATGCCATGCAAGCGCTCTCCCAGCTGAGCTATAGCCCCACATGTTACTTTACTGACCGCACTCTGTTGGGTTCAGAGTTTGGTGGAGCTAAGCGGGATCGAACCGCTGACCTCTTGCATGCCATGCAAGCGCTCTCCCAGCTGAGCTATAGCCCCATCGTAAAGCTGTCATGTTGACGGGCGGCATAATATGAATTCCGCTGCGGAGTGTCAACGGCAAAATCAATGGCCGCAGTTCAATCGCCGAAAAATCATGCAAATGAATCACTTTGCGAGCCTTCTCGCAGTCATGAGTTAAGCCTGTCACGTTTTCAGCTAAAACGGTGCTATAAAATGAGCCGTTAATTAACCCCACGAATATTCAGGAAATTGCATGATCAAGGAACGAATGACGCCAGAAGAGTTAGCCCTGCTCACTGGCTATAGCCGCCAGACCATCAATAAATGGGTACGCAAAGAGGGTTGGATTACATCGCCAAAACCAGGAGTCCAGGGCGGGAAAGCGCGCCTGGTGCATGTGAACGAAAAAGTGCGTGACTTTATCCGCAGCGCACGTCGTGCAACGGAGACGTCCGAACTGCCGGCAGGCACCAGCCATGACGGTTCGCTTCACACCCTACTCCTGACGCTGGCCAATGAAATGACGCCGGAAGAGCAGAAGCAGATGACATCGCTGTTGCTGCGGGAAGGGATTACCGGATTATTGCAACGTTTAGGGATTCGCGATCAGAACTGATATGAGAAGATTACGTAGCAAAATGACCACGGAAGAGCTGGCGGAAAGTTTGGGCGTTGCCAGGCAAACGGTTAATCGCTGGATACGCCAGCAGGGATGGAAAACCGAAGGACTCAACGGCGTGAAGGGCGGTCGGGCGCGGCTCATCCATGTTGATGCGCGCGTGAAGGAACATATTATGAGCCTCCCGGCGATCCGAAACCGTCAGGCGGTTTACCATCTCGCTGAAGTCACCTCTTCCTACAGCGAACCATCTTCAAACCTGCGTCCGGGCATTCTTGAGACCCTGGAAAGTATGACTCAGCCAGAGCAGAAGCGTCTGGAAGCCTTTTTGAAACGCGAAGGGATACGCGGTTTTCTTACGCGTCTGGATATTGCTGAATGATACCCATAAAAAAACGGCAGGTAACCCTGCCGTTCTTCCTATCGAGGACTTAATTACTGCTGATTTTCGCGTTCAGCAATAAAGTCCAGCGCCTTGTTAATGCGCGCCACGCTGCGTGACTTGCCGATGGCATGAACCGTCACATCCAGCGCCGGGGACTGCCCCGCACCGGTCACCGCAACGCGCAGCGGCATACCGACTTTACCCATGCCGACTTCCAGCTCGTCCGCCGTCGCCTGAATGGCGTGATGGACATTCTCAGCGGTCCACTCCGTAATGGCAACCAGTTTGTCACGCACCACTTCCAGCGGCTGACGCGCAACCGGACGCAGGTGTTTCTTCGCGTCGAACTCGTCAAACTCTTCATAGAAGTAGCGGCAGCTTTCAGCAATCTCTTTCAGCGTTTTGCAGCGCTCGCCGAGCAGTTTCACCAGATCCGCCAGCTCAGGACCGGTGCGGGTATCAATATTTGCCTGTTCGATGTGCCACTGCAGGTACGTCGCCACATATTCTGGCTGCATGGTATTGATGTAATGGTGGTTCAGCCACAGGAGCTTGTCAGTATTAAACGCGCTCGCTGATTTGCTCACTGAGCTCAGAGAGAACAGTTCGATCATCTCTTCGCGGCTGAAGATCTCCTGGTCGCCGTGGGCCCAGCCCAGACGCACCAGGTAGTTCAGCAGCGCTTCCGGCAGATAGCCGTCATCGCGGTATTGCATAACGCTTACCGCACCGTGACGTTTAGACAGTTTCTTGCCGTCGTCGCCGTTGATCATCGAAACGTGCGCGTAGACCGGAACAGGCGCATTCAGCGCCTTCAGGATGTTGATCTGGCGCGGGGTATTGTTGATATGGTCTTCACCACGGACAACGTGGGTAATTTCCATATCCCAGTCGTCAACCACGACGCAGAAGTTATACGTTGGGGAACCATCGGTGCGGCGGATGATCAGGTCATCCAGCTCCTGGTTGCTGAACTCGATCGGGCCACGGATCTGGTCGTCAAAGATCACAGATCCCTCTTGCGGGTTAGCAAAACGCACCACGCAAGGCTCATCAGCAGCATGCTCGCTGTGGTCGTGGCGGCAGCGGCCGTCATAACGCGGCTTTTCACCGTTCGCCATCTGCTCTTCACGCAGCGCATCCAGACGCTCTTTGGAGCAGTAGCATTTATATGCCGTGCCCGCGACCAGCATCTCATCAATGACGGCGTTATAGCGGTCAAAGCGTTTGGTCTGGAAATACGGACCTTCGTCCCATTCCAGATTCAGCCAGTTCATCCCATCCATAATGGCTTCAATTGCTTCCGGCGTGGAGCGCTCAAGATCGGTGTCTTCAATACGCAGCACGAACTCACCTTTGTTGTGGCGTGCAAACAGCCAGGAATAGAGAGCGGTACGTGCACCACCGACGTGCAGATAGCCTGTCGGGCTCGGCGCGAAGCGAGTTTTGATTTTCATGAAATGGCCTTACGTTATAAAGATGCCGGCAATCGGCAAATCCT
>Ga0213829_1000701_pt1 | contig 28862 bp, 24 predicted proteins | sample MC6MC0896MG_FD_180665 | JGI IMG/M metagenome (GOLD analysis project Ga0213829, IMG submission 180665) | Enriched soil aggregate microbial communities from Iowa State University, Ames, United States - MC6-MC0896-MG | ecosystem: Environmental > Terrestrial > Soil > Unclassified | place: USA: Iowa...
TCATGACAGACTTGGCTTCTTTTGCCTGACCAGTCTTGAGCAGATGCATCGGCGATTCAGGCACCCAGAAACGTAACCAGATGCCGATCAGTGCAGGCGCAGCGGTGACGATGAAAATATAGCGCCATGCATCGGCAACACCGGCAAGGCTTGCCGCCCATGCCGCCAGTGCAATGATCACTGTGCCGACGGCCCAGAAGCCTTCGAGCATTACAAGCCAGCGCCCCCGATTTTTGGAAGGCAGGAATTCCGCCATCATCGCATAATCGACTGGCAGTGTACCGCCAACAGCTATACCCGTCAGGAAGCGAAGCCCCAGCAGGATGGCAAAGTTAGGCGAGAAAGCCGAAAGCAGTCCAAAAACCGCATCGCAACCGACCGTAATCAGCAACACGCGGCGACGGCCGTATTTATCGGCAAGTCTTCCAAACACTGCAGCCCCGATCAGCATGCCCAGAAAGAACAGTGTTCCGGTTTGCAAAGCTTGTGGAACTGTCAGGCCGAATGTCATGGCGATGGAAGCGGCAGTGAAACCGACTGCCAGCACCTGCATGGCATCGGCAGCCCAGACCAAACCAAAAACACCCAAAAGATTACGCTGAAAAGGGCCGGTTCCGGCCTGGTCGAGCGTTTGTTCGATAGTAATTTTCATGCCGCTTAGATCCCCTTGTCCGGCCGAAATTTCTCAACGCCGCATTTGCTGCGCCTCTAAATGATATGAGTCAATAATGGAAATAGAATTGGACAGATACTTTTGCTTAAATTGAGCATAAGTGATTTCGGCTGTGATTTTAATGCCACGCTTACAGCGCTCGATTGATGTTTCGTCGTTATCAAAAAGCGTCTATGACCACTTATGAGATTAAACCTGGGCATTGAGATGAATCCGACAGCGCGCGATTTTGGTATTATTTGCGGCAACATGCAGACGGGTGCGAGCAATGCGATCACCGATGTTCCGGGCGTACTTGTGGGGCACCACACTTTAAAAGATGGCGACATCAATACCGGCGTTACGGCCATCCTGCCTCATGATGGCAACCTTTATCGGAGAAAAGTGCTTGCCGCCGGTGATATCATCAATGGTTTTGGCAAAAGCATCGGACTGATGCAGATTGAGGAATTGGGGAGTATCGAGACCCCTATCCTGCTGACCAATACGTTTGGCGTCGGAACATGTGCCAATGCACTTATTCGCGAAGCGATTGCCACCAATCCGGATATTGGCCGGAAAACTGCGACGGTCAATCCGGTCGTGCTGGAATGCAATGACGGTCCCTTCAACGACATTCAGGCCTTAGCTATTGATGAAGAACATGCGCGGCTTGCGCTCAAAAATGCGCGCAGCGCAGTTGTCCAAGGCAATGTCGGAGCTGGTACAGGCATGACATGCTTTGGCTTCAAGGGTGGTATTGGCAGCGCATCGCGCCGCTTCCAGCTTGACGGCGCAGACTATCATCTTGGTATTCTGGCACTGACCAATTTTGGACGTGCGGGCGATCTGATCTTGCCGGACGGGCGAAAGCCGTCGCCAAAGACAATGGCGCAACCGGAACGAGGCTCGGTGATCATCGTGCTTGCAACCGACGTTCCATTGGAGCATCGCCAGTTGAAACGTGTTTCAAAGCGTTGTGGTGCAGGCCTTGCAAGGCTTGGTGCTTTTTGGGGCAATGGCAGCGGTGACATCGCTATTGGCTTTTCAACTGCCGTAACCTTTGATCACGATGAACAACGTGATCTTATTGCAATTCAAACCTTGAATGAGAATCGCATCGATGTGCTCTTTCGTGCTGCTGCAGAGGCGACGCAGGAAGCTGTTCTGAATTCAATGTGCGCGGCAGAGGCTTTTATCGGGCGTGGCGGAAATCAACGCAATTCACTCGCAGACTGGCTGAAACTGTCTGAGTCTCCGTGAGTCTCATCTTCACCACGATCAGGCGTCATCTTCCGCCCCTGTAAACTATATCAGAGGTCGCGTCTCTTCTTATAAATCAGATGAGATTATCATTATATGCATCTGTTATTCAATAATAATATGTCGATTTATTATCACTTTTGTTTTTTCAGGCCGCTTATCTGATCAAAGAAAATTGTCAGATTTGAGCGAATTATGAAGGGGGTTGTTAACCTTCATTTTTTATTACTAAGGCTCATTCGGGCGACATATCTATGGTTCAGGTATCATGCGTAATTTGAGAGAAAATTTTCCCCATACTAACGGTAATCGTGCGGAGCCTGCTTCCGAGCAGAAGCCGGAGAGCGCGAAGCTGGGAGCGCATTCACCAGACGCCGATGGTGCATGGAAAGCGCATTTCTCGCTGGGCGCAAATGTACGCTTTACCCGCACGCCAGAGGTAGAACTCGTTCGCCGTCGCGGTGAAGATTTGCCGGATATTAATGGCCGCGCAAAAGCTGTTACCTCTGAAGCCTCTCCTGTCGAGATTGCAAAGGTTGCGGAAGCCCAGCCAATGGCGGTAGCGGCTCTTCAGCAATCTGTGTCGCAGAACATGGTCCAGACACCTGTCGCACCGGTGCCGCCTGTTCTCAATGCAGCCCCTATCGAGCATATTGCGGCACCAATACAGGCCCCAGTTGTGATTGATGTGGAGCCTGTCCGCAATGCAACAATGTCTGCATTCGCTCATCTGTCAGATTTTGCTTTCTGGGAAAGCTTTGATTTCGATTCCGCTCCTGTACAGCCTGTCGTGGCCGAAGCACCAAAGCGCCCTGCACCAAGCGTCGAATCGATCATTGCGCAGTTCCGCACCGTTGAGTGGAACAAGCAGAAGACAGAAGAGACATCAGTGGTTCAGCCCGTTGTGGCCAGTCCTGCACCGCAACCCGTCGCAGCACCTGTTGCGGAGGTAAAGGTTGAAGCGACTGTTGCAGAAGTTAAAGTTGAAGCGCCTATTGTTGCGCAACCTGTCGAAGCTCCAGTGGCCCAGGTCGAGGAAGTTGTCGTCACTATCGAAAAGCCCGTTGAAGAAGAAGTTGTTCTCAACGTTGTTGAAGAAGCAGAGAAGCCGACACCGGTTGTCGCTCCTGCAAAGGCAGCACCTTCAATTGCGCTTTACCAGCCGCAGCCCCTCCCCCGTACCGAAGCGGTCGTCATGCACGGCGACTACGAGTTTCCGCCGCGTGATCTGCTTCAGGAGCCACCTTCGCTTGAAGGTAATCTGATCACGCAGGAAATGCTGGAACGCAGTGCTGGCCTTCTCGAAAGCGTTCTGGAAGATTTTGGCGTGCGCGGCGAAATCATTCATGTTCGCCCGGGTCCAGTTGTCACGCTCTATGAATTTGAACCGGCACCCGGTGTAAAGTCGTCGCGCGTGATCGGTCTGGCGGATGATATTGCGCGTTCGATGTCGGCATTATCGGCACGTGTCGCCGTTGTTCCGGGCCGCAATGTCATCGGCATTGAATTGCCGAATGCCAATCGCGAAACTGTTTATCTGCGCGAAATGATCGACTCCCGCACGTTCGAATCCTCGAACTATCGTCTCCCGCTTTGCCTTGGCAAAGGCATTGGTGGCGAGCCGATCATTGCGGAACTCGCCAAGATGCCTCATCTGCTTGTTGCAGGCACGACTGGCTCCGGTAAGTCAGTCGCCATCAACACGATGATCCTGTCGCTGCTTTACCGCTTCAAGCCGGAAGAATGCCGCCTGATCATGGTCGACCCGAAGATGCTGGAACTTTCCATTTATGATGGTATTCCGCATTTGCTGACACCTGTTGTTACCGATCCGAAGAAGGCCGTCGTGGCTCTGAAATGGGCCGTACGCGAAATGGAAGACCGCTATCGCAAGATGGCACGTCTTGGCGTACGCAACATTGAAGGTTTCAATCAGCGCGCAGCTTCTGCCAAAGGCAAAGGCGAAACTGTGATGTGTTCGGTGCAGTCCGGCTTCGATAAGGAAACCGGCGAGCCGACTTACATTCAGGAAGAGCTCGATCTGACGCCAATGCCGTATATCGTTGTTATCATCGATGAAATGGCCGACCTGATGATGGTTGCGGGCAAGGATATTGAAGGTGCTGTGCAGCGTCTGGCGCAGATGGCACGTGCCGCAGGCATCCATCTGATCATGGCCACGCAGCGCCCATCGGTCGACGTCATCACCGGTACGATCAAGGCAAACTTTCCGACCCGTATTTCTTTCCAGGTGACATCAAAGATCGACAGCCGCACTATTCTTGGTGAAATGGGCGCTGAGCAGCTTCTTGGTCAGGGCGACATGCTGCATATGGCTGGGGGCGGCCGTATCGTTCGTGTCCACGGCCCGTTCGTATCCGATGAGGAAGTGGAAAAGGTCGTCAATCATCTGAAAGAACAGGGCCGCCCGGATTATCTGGCAACTGTTACGGAAGACGAGGAAGACGAAGATACCGTGCAGGATGCAGCAATCTTCGACGCCTCGGCAATGGGTTCGGAAGATGGCGATGATGTTTATGAGCAGGCCGTGAAGGTTGTCATGCGCGACAAGAAGTGCTCGACGTCCTACATCCAGCGTCGTCTTGGCATAGGCTACAACCGTGCAGCCTCGCTCGTCGAGCGCATGGAACAGGAAGGCCTTGTCGGTGCTGCAAACCATGTCGGCAAGCGCGAAATCCTGACAGGAAATCGCGACTGATAGCAGAATTATAAGACGTGAAAGTCGGGTTGCGAGAGCAATCCGGCTTTTTTTATTTGATTGCGCAAGGGCTTACGCATGGTTGTATTTGGTGCTTGTCAAGCTCTCCAATAAGGTTAATACTTCGTTCATTCGCACATTCTTGATTAACGGTTGGGGTAGCTCCGAAAGCAGTTGTCCCGCCCAAAAAACAGGGAGAATGATCGATGAGAAGCATTATTATTGGCCCCATTGCAAAAGACCGGCCAGTGACACAGCAGATGTTACAGAATGCACACACACAGATGTCGAAGCCTTCCGAAGACAAGACACAAGTATGTAATATTTTGAGGCAGTCAAAGGGCGGTTACTCGCATCGCAGACGTAAAGCCCATAAAAGCACCTAAATAAATATTACCACGTCCAGAACATAAGAGCGCCGTGTCCGGTCAGAGGGACATCGGCGCTATTTGTTTATTTAAATTGATCAATCACATTCTTTTGCCCTGCTTACCCTTTATTGCGGCGCGTATCTGGAGTATTTCACTCGGCAATCCCCCTTATCAGGACACATCATGACAACGCCCGCTCAAAGCAGTCCACCATCACAGAAGAAGAAATCGCGCTTCTTCCTCGGCTTTATGGCTGTACTGGGCGGGGTGTTTTTTGTGCTTTTTTTAAGCCTCGGCATATGGCAGGTCGAACGTCTGCAATGGAAACTTGATCTCATAGCGCGTGTTGATGCACGCGTGCATGCAGAAGCAGTCGCTGCGCCCGGTCGTGATGACTGGGCGAATGTCAATCAGGCTCAGGATGAATATAGGCATGTGACATTGACCGGCACCTATCTCAACGACAAGGAAGTGCTGGTTCGTGCATTGACCGAACGCGGTTCAGGTTTCTGGGTTCTCACGCCACTGCGCACGTCCGATGGTGCGCTGACATTCATCAATCGCGGATTTATTCCGGATGGCAAGCGCGATCCATTATTGCGCATTGAGACGCAAATTGCCGGTGAAACAACTGTCACCGGGCTCATGCGTATGCCCGAGCCGGATGGCTTTTTTCTTCGCCCGAATGATCCGGATCGAAATGAGTGGAATTCACGCGATGTCGTGGCCTTTGCGGCAAAGGAAGATTTGGGAACCGTAGCGCCATATTTCATTGATGCGGATGCAAAGTCTAATCCCGGTAATGTGCCTGTTGGTGGATTGACGGTTGTCAGTTTCCGCAACAATCATCTGTCTTACGCAATCACATGGTTTGCACTGGCTGCCATGATTGCCGGTGCCGCCATTTTTGTCTGGCGGCACGAGGGAAAATCGAAGGGCTAAAAGCAGGTCTCCCAAAAGTGGAAACCGATTCTGGGATAAAGACATGCTCTAAACATGAAGAGCGTGGCCAAGCGCTTTCATGCTGGCTTCGGCAAAACCTTCGCTCAATGTTGGATGCGCATGGATGGTGCCTGCGATGTCTTCGAGACGTGCACCCATTTCAATGGCCTGCGCAAATGCGGCGGAAAGCTCTGAAATACCAACGCCAACCGCCTGAATCCCGAGGATCACGTGATTATCGGTGCGCGCGACAACGCGGATCATGCCATCTTCGCGTTCAATGGTCATGGCGCGGCCATTGGCCTGAAATGGGAAAATGCCAATCTGGACATTCTGGCCTGCTTTTCGTGCATCGTCCGGTGAAAGGCCGACAGTCACGATTTCCGGGTCGGTGAAGCAAACCGCCGGGATAGCGCGCTTGTCCCAGGCATGTTTTCCACCGGCAATAATCTCTGCCACCATTTCACCCTGTGCCATCGCACGATGCGCAAGCATCGGTTCGCCGGTCACATCACCAATCGCAAAAACCCCGCGCATCGAAGTGCGACATTTATCGTCAATCCGAATAAAGCGCCCATCCATATCAAGCCGAATTTCACTCAAACCCCAGCCATCCGTCTGCTGCTTGCGACCCACAGTGACAAGCACCTTGTCCGCCTCAATTGCACGCGAAGCGCCATCAGACGTTGTTACTTCCAGTGCTTTGCCATCCGATTTCATACCCTTGGCTGAGGTGTTCGTCAGCACCTCCACGCCAAGCTGTTTTAGTCGCGCCATGATTGGTCGCGTAAGTTCGGCATCATATTGCGGTAAAACGCGTTCTGTGGCTTCGATAAGCGTTACGTTCGAACCGAGTTTGGCGAATGCTGTTCCGATCTCCAGCCCGATATAGCCACCACCAACAATCGCCAGCTTTTCAGGTATCTTTTCCAGTGAAAGTGCTTCTGTTGAAGAGATGATGTTGCCACCAAATGGCAACGACTGGATTTCTACGGGCACAGAACCTGTTGCAATGACGATGTTTTCGGCATGGATCGTCTGGCGTCCGGTATCGGTGTCAACGAGCACTGTCTTGCCATCGATAAACCTGGCCTGACCCTGAAACAGGCGTACATGCGAGCGTTTAAGTAGTCCTGCCACACCGCTGTTCAGACGGTTGACTATGCCGTCTTTCCAATCAAGTGTCTTGCCAAAATCGATTGCGGGGCTTTGTGCAGTAATGCCAATTGCACCCTTGTTTGCAAAACTGGTGAGACGATGAAACTCATCGGCTGCATGGATCAGCGCTTTAGATGGGATACAGCCCACATTCAGACATGTGCCGCCGAGGCGCTTTTTCTCGACCAGCACCGTATCGATCCCAAGCTGGCCTGCGCGAATGCCGCAGACATATCCGCCGGGACCGCCGCCGATAATTAAAAGTTTGCAGGAAATCTCGCTCATATTATCAGCCTTCCACAAAGATCATCACTGGCGTTTCGAGAAGGCCCTTCAGCTTCTGAACAAAAACTGCGGCATCCCATCCATCGATCACCCGATGATCAAAACTGCACGAAAGGTTCATCATCTTGCGTGGCACGAATTGCGTGCCGTCCCACATAGGTCGCATGGCCATCTTGTTAATGCCGACAATCGCCACTTCCGGACGGTTGATGATTGGCGTTGTGGCGATAGCACCAAGCGGTCCCAATGAGGTTATTGTAATGGTCGAGCCGGTCAGTTCATCACGCTTAGCAGTGCCGTTGCGCGCGGCTTCCGTGACGCGGGAAAGCTCTGTCGCTGCGCCAAAAACACTCATGCTTTCGGCATGGCGCACCACCGGAACGATCAATCCGTTGGGCGTCTGTGTGGCAATCCCCACATGCACACCACCGAACTGGCGGATAATATCTGCCTCGTCATCAAAATGTGCATTGAGCCCCGGTTGCTCCTTCACGGCCTTGACGATTGAGCGAATGACGAATGGCAGCAAGGTCAGGCGCGGACGCCCTTCCTTCTTCTCATTGTTCAGCCCCGCACGCAGTTCTTCGAGCTGCGTGACATCCACTTCTTCGACAATAGTGATATGCGGAATATGCCGCTTGGCTTCTGCCATGCGTTCGGCAATCTTGCGGCGAAGCCCGATGACTTTGATTTCATGGATCGATGCATCTGCGACATAGCCTGCGGCCTGTGGCGCTCCGCCCGTTTCAAGCTTGAAAAAGGCATCCATATCTTCATGCGTGATGCGCCCTGCGGGCCCGGTGCCTCGCACGCGCCGCAAATCAATGCCTGCATCGCGTGCACGCAATCGCACAGACGGTGTGGCAAGGGGCTTCTCCCCTTCGGCGCGAACGGGTCCGGCACCTGTAAAAGCCCGGTTCACCACCTCACGCTTGGGTGTCGCTGGCCTCTCCGGAACCGGCGTCTGCAGCAGAACAGGCATATTCGCTGGTTCATCAACCTTGGGCGCTTCGGCCTTTATCTCCTGCGGCTTGTCCTTTTCCACCCCTTCGATTTCAAGACGCACAAGTTCAGAGCCGACCGCAATTTTCTCACCGATCTCACCATTGATCAGCACAACCTTGCCTGCACGCGATGATGGAATTTCAACCGTTGCCTTGTCAGTCATCACTGCCGCAAGAAGGTCGTCTTCGCGGACCACATCGCCGACTTTCACATGCCATTCGACAAGTTCGGCTTCCGCAACACCTTCGCCGACATCGGGGAGCTTGATTGTAAAGTTCGCCATGGTTCCCTCCCCTTAAGCTTCCATGATTGAAACAAGAGCGCGGCCAACCCGATCAGGACCGGGAAAATAAGCCCATTCCTGCGCATGCGGATATGGCGTATCCCAACCCGTAACGCGCATAATCGGTGCTTCAAGATTGTAGAAGCAATCGCGCTGCACAAGTGCAGCAAGCTCTGCGCCATAACCACAGGTCAGCGTCGCTTCATGCACGATAACGCATCGACCCGTCTTTTTGACCGAAGCCATTATTGTTTCAGTATCGAGTGGCAAAAGCGTGCGCAAATCAATGATTTCCGCATCAACGCCAGTTTCTTCTGCCGCCGCCAGCGCCACATGCACCATTGTGCCATAGGCCAGAACCGTAACATCATTTCCTTCCCGCCGTATTGCAGCCTTGCCGAGCGGCACGGTGTAATAGCCTTCAGGTACATCACCAAGATCGTGCTTTTTCCAGGACGTAACCGGCTTGTCGTGATGACCATCAAATGGTCCGTTATACAGCCGTTTCGGCTCAAACATGATCACTGGATCAGGATCTTCGATCGCTGCCAGCAACAATCCCTTGGCATCGGCGGGCGTGGAGGGCATGACGGTTTTCAAGCCCGACACGTGGGTGAAAAGCGCCTCAGGGCTTTGGCTATGGGTTTGACCACCATAAATGCCGCCACCAGACGGCATTCGGATGACCATCGGGCAGGTAAATTCACCCGCCGAACGATAGCGCATACGCGCCGCTTCCGAGACAATCTGGTCATAGGCCGGATAGACATAATCTGCGAACTGAACTTCGATGCAAGGGCGCAAGCCATAAGTGGCCATACCGATTGCAGTGCCGACGATACCGAGTTCGCTGATCGGCGCATCAAAACAGCGTTCCTTGCCGTATTTCTTTTGCAAACCGGCGGTGCAGCGAAAAACTCCACCGAAATAGCCAACATCCTCACCAAACACGACGACCTTTTCATCTCGCTCCATGGCAATGTCATGGGCGTTCTGAATGGCCTCGATCATGGTCATTTTCATCATATTGCTCATGCTCAGAACCCCGCTTCATGGCGCTGGCGGATCAGGTGCGGCGGTGTTTCGGCATAGACATCCTCAAACATGTCGCGCATTGATGGCTTGCGACCATCATGCAGTGTGCCGATGGCTTCTGCTTCACGTTGCGCGCTCACAACCATATCCATCACTTCCGCTTCCGCCTGCTTATGCCGCTCATCCGACCAGATGCCGCGCAGGATAAGATGGTTTTTCAATCGCAGAACTGGATCACCCAGCGGCCAGGCATCACTTTCAGCTTTTGGCCGATAGGCAGAAGGGTCATCGGAGGTAGAATGACCGCCAGCGCGATAGGTGACATATTCGATAATTGTGGGCCCCAGATTGCGCCGCGCACGTTCCACAGCCCATTTTGCAACCGCATGAACGGCGAGATAATCATTGCCGTCCACGCGCAGCGACGGAATGCCAAAACCATGCCCACGCGCTGCAAATGTGCCTGAACCGCCACGTGCAATGCCCTGAAATGTCGAAATCGCCCATTGATTATTGACGATATTCATTACCACCGGCGCCTTATAGGTGGACGCAAAAACCAGTGCTGCGTGAAAGTCGCTTTCAGCTGTCGAGCCGTCCCCGATCCAGGCAGCGGCAATCTTCGTGTCGCGACTGATTGCTGAGGCCATCGCCCAACCGACAGCCTGCGTATATTGCGTGGCGAGATTGCCTGAAATTGTAAAGAAGCCATGCTCCTTCGATGAATACATCACCGGAAGCTGACGTCCTTTGAGCGGGTCCGCTTCATTGGAGAAAATCTGGTTCATCATAGTTACGAGCGGATAATCATCAGCGATGAGCAGCCCGGCCTGTCGATAGGTCGGGAAATTCATGTCGCCCTTGCGCAATGCCTTGCGGAATGCACAGCTTACCGCTTCTTCGCCCAGATGCTGCATATAGAACGATGTTTTTCCCTGCCGTTGCGCCATCATCATGCGGGCATCATAAGCGCGCAATGTCATCATATGGCGCAGGCCGTCTTTAAGCTCGTCATCGGTCAGCGTTCCTGCCCATGGCCCCACCGCCTCGCCTTCCCGGTTCAGCACACGTATGATGCTGAATGCCAGATCGCGCATGGATTCAGGTTTTTCGTCCACTTCCGGGCGACGAACACTGCCTGCTCGCGGGATTTTGACATGGGAGAAATCTGGAGCATCACCGGGCCGCCATTCCGGCTCGGGAACATGCAGAGACAGGACGACATCATCGCTCATGCGGGCATACCTCGCAAATTGCCACAAAATGTCGAACGGGTGGATTCTGATTTGGTTCCGGCAAAAACTTAGCTTTGCAAACCGCCAATCGATGGCCTACGGGCCTCACTCCTCCCATGCGACGCGAAGCTGGTTTCCTCCTCCAGCCTCGCTGTTTTCAGGGTGGAACGGCTTAGAAAATAAAGCAAGATTATTTTTATATCAGAGAAAGCGATAATGGTCGCGATGGTTCACAATGGGATTACCTATTAAGAAATAAAAATTTTCAACATGCTTATAACACTGTTTTAAAAAGCATTTATCTGGAACAAAAGGCTCTTCAAAGCGTAATATAATTTCTTCTCATTGACGAAAACGTCAGTACTAATTGGTACTGCTTTTGTCTTTAAAAGCCGTTATAAATTTATAGAAATTGCGCGGCAGAAAAAGAAAACGGCCCGTTTCCGGGCCGCTATCTCGAAAATCAATGATTCTTGTTGCCTTCACGCGCAAGTTCCGCAGTCGGGTCCTCGCCAAGACGCTTGCGCGCCCTGTCATCCGTCAGCTCATACCACATGGCATTCAACACTGCGAAAGCTGCGGCGAGCGGCAGGCCAAGAAGCCACGAAAAATACCACATCTTGCTTTCCTTTCTCAATTTCGGTTGAGCGGGCAGTTACCTGCCCGCCTGAAAATTAATAAGCATGGTTGCTTTCATCTTCGATGTCACTCTCCTCAACCTTACCCCACAGAACCTTGTAGACCCATGATGTGTAGGCGACGATAAGCGGAAGGAAGATGGCTGTAACCACAAGCATGATGAACAATGTCTGATGGCTTGATGAAGCATCCCAGACTGTCAGGCTCGACCTTGGATCAACCGAAGATGGCAGAATGATCGGGAACATTGAGAAACCTACCGAGGCTATAATGCCGAAGATGGAGAGCTTGCCAAAGAGTAGCGGAGCAATCTCACGGCGCATACGCATGGCGATCAGCACGAGCAGCGGTCCGAAAATTCCCAGTGCTGGTGCTATCAACAGAACTGGATAGTTCATATAATTATCGAACCATGCACTGTGATCCAACTCCACCACCTTACGCAGCGGGTTTGACGGGCCGTCGGTGATGATTGGACTGGTGATCTTATAGCCCGAAACCCACATCCAGCTGACAATGCCTGCCAGAACATAAAGTGCTGTCGTCAGAAATGCTGCAACACTGCCAAAAGCACGTGCCCTCGCCTGCACTTCGCCGGTTGTCTTAAGGATAAGCCAGGATGCCCCATGCATAGTCAGCATGGTCACCGAAAGCACACCACAAAGCAGTGCAAACGGATTGAGCAGGCCGAAGAATGTTCCGTCGTAGAAAATCTGAAGATCGCCATTGAGACGGAATGGCACGCCCTGCAGCACATTACCGACTGCGACACCGAAAATCAGCGAAGGCACAAAGCCGCCAATAAACAGAGCCCAGTCCCAACTGGTACGCCATGTTTCGCTGTCCCGCTTCGAGCGGTATTTAAAACCGACGGGACGCAGGATAAGGGCGAACAATATAGCAAACATTGCCAGATAGAAGCCCGAAAAAGAGACGGCATAAAGTGGGGGCCAGGCGGCAAAGATCGCGCCGCCGCCAAGAACCAGCCAGACCTGATTGCCTTCCCAGACAGGACCGATCGTATTGATGACTACACGACGTTCAATGTCGGTTCTGCCAACAAATGGCAGGAGTGTACCGACACCGAGGTCAAAGCCGTCCATGGCCGCAAAGCCGATCAGCAATACGCCCAGCAGCACCCACCAGATGACGCGCAGTGTTTGATAGTCCAACAAATCGCTGAGTATCATGATTTTTACTCCGCTGGTGCAATGCTTGCAGGTGCAAGCTTTGCTTCCGGTTTGCTGTCGGGTTCAGGTCCGTCTTTGATTGCGCGAAGCATCAATACCATCTCGATAATGAACAGCACCGTATAGATCGCAACAAAACAGATGATGGTGAAGAGAACCGTCGAGGCGCCCAGATTGGAAACTGCCATGGCTGTTGGCAGAATACCTTCGATAATCCATGGCTGTCGCCCAAACTCGGCAACAATCCAACCCATTTCTGCAGCAATCCACGGAAGCGGAATGGCAAAGACTGCCACTTTAAGCAGGAATGGATAGTGATCGAGCTTTCGACGCGCCGACAGCACAAAGAATGTGCCGGTGAGCAGGATCAGGAAGAAGCCAATGCCAACCATGATGCGGAATGCCCAGAACAGTGGCAGAACGCCCGGAACCGTATCGTTCGCAGCTTGTGTAATCTGCGCATCAGTCGCCTGTCGCGGATCATCGACATAGCGTTTCAGAAGAAGCGCATAGCCCATCCACTGGCTGTTATCAGCAAACACGTCTCTGACGTTTTGCGGTACAGCATTCGTGTCCTGCGCCTCGCGAATTTGCTGCAAAGCATCATATGCCAGAATACCCTTGCGAATATGCGTCTGCGCATTTTCGACAAGCTGCTCGATGCCTTCAATTGGCGTCGTCAGCGAGCGTGTTCCAATCAGGCCCATAACCCACGGAATATGCACCGCAAAATGGGTTTCACGGGCCGCCTGATCGGGAAAGCCAAACACAGTGAATGAAGCTGGTGCAGGCTCGGTTTCCCACATGGCTTCAATGGCTGCAATTTTCATCTTCTGATGTTCATTGGCGAGATAGCCGCTTTCATCGCCAAGAACCACCACAGAAAGCGACGCGGCAAGACCGAAAGACGCAGCAACCGTCATGGAGCGTTTTGCAAGCTCGGTAGAACGGCCTTTAAGCAGATACCATGCTGAAACGCCGAGCACGAAAACTGATGCCGTCACATAGCCCGCCGAAACGGTATGCACGAATTTTGCCTGCGCAACCGGGTTCATTAGAACTGCGAAGAAATCGGTGATTTCCATACGCATAGTTTCTGGGTTGAAAGCCGAACCGACAGGATTTTGCATCCAGCCATTGGCAATCAAAATCCAAAGTGCCGAGAAATTGGAGCCGGCGGCAACCGCATAGGTCGCCATCAGATGTCCAACCTTGGAAAGACGATCCCAGCCAAAGAAGAAAAGGCCGACGAAGGTCGCTTCAAGGAAGAAGGCCATCATGCCTTCAATCGCCAGCGGCGCTCCGAAAACGTCACCGACATAATGGCTGTAATAGCTCCAGTTCATACCGAACTGGAATTCCATCACAACGCCGGTCGCAACGCCCATAACGAAGTTAATACCAAACAGCGTACCCCAGAACTTGGTCATCTGCCGCCAGATGAGCCGTCCGGTCATGACATAAACGGTTTCCATGATGGCAAGCAGCACGGACAGGCCCAATGTCAGAGGTACGAAGAGGAAGTGATAAAGTGCCGTGATTGCAAACTGCAATCGCGACAGGGAGACAATATCGAATTCCATCTCATTAAGCCGGACAATCCGGCCCTCCTGATGTTGTAAGCTGCTGCCGAAATATTGCCGGCAAACAGCCCCCTACTCTCATTTCACCTCAAGGATTTGAGGGTGTCGTCAAAAAACGCGTCTCCTTTGGCCATCGAGCAAACGATAGCGCCTTGATCCAAAACAATTGCTCGATCACAAATCTGTGCTTCACGCTGAATATGCGTCGCTATCAACAAGGTACGGTTTTTGGCCTGCTCATTGAGACGGCAAAGAACATCTTTGGCAGTTGCCTGATCAAGGCCTTCTGTCGGCTCATCAAGAAGCCATAAAGGGGCGTCGGTCAGGAAAAGGCGGGCAAGTGCCAGACGTCGTGCCTGACCGCCGGACAGGCCAAGCCCCCCTTCACCCAGAATCGTATCCAGCCCCTCGGTCTGGGTTTTCATGAAATCGCCAAGTCCGGCAACTTCCAATGCGGCATGGAGTTCCGCATCTGCTGCATCCGATTTTGCAAGCTTGAGATTATTGCGCAGACTGTCTTTGAAGAGTTCCGTTCTCTGGGTCAGAAGGCGGACCGGCAGAACGGCTACCTGTCCGCTTTTCATGGCTATTTCACCCGCCAGAACATTGAAGAGCGTTGATTTACCAGCACCACTTGTCCCGATGATTGCGACCCGTTCACCTGCTTTGATCGTGAGATCAATCGTATCAAGCGCATTTGCGGTTGATCCGTCATGGCTGACCGTAACGCACTTGAGTTCAACCGCGTCTCCCGGAGAAGGTAATGGAAGCGTTGTGAGCGTGTCTGATGCTTCAAGTGCGGGGCCGACGCGACGCGCAGCCAATATCGTGCGGCCCAGTTCCATTGCTCCACGACGCAGTGCTGCAAATGGTTCCATCGCACCAAGGATGATCAGAACCCCAAGTGCTGCAACCGGCGCATTGATCAGACCAGCCTGCATCAGCAAACCAACGCCAATCAATCCACCCGCCAGAAGGCCAGCATGCAAAATGCCAAGGCCTGTTCCGGTCAGAATTTCAATGCGATTGAGTATGCGATCGCTCGTTGCGATATAGCTATCGGCACGCATGACGCTTGAATTCTGGTTATCCATGCGGCTGGCCATGATGAGTTCAGTCTGACCTGCAACCAGATCAATGGTTCTTGCACGCAAAGCTTCGGTGCCTTTTGCGCGTTGCCGCATCGGCTTTTCTGAGCGCTTTGAAGCGATCAATGGCAAGCCCAGACCAACCAAAAGCAGCGTCAAAGCAATTATCAGTCCAAAAAGCGGATGCATAAGCCCAAGCGCCAAACCGGCAACAAGTGCGGTTGCAAGAGCGGCACCCGCTGGCACCAGCACACGCAGATAAAGTGAATCAAGCGCATCAATATCGGCAGTTAAACGGAATAAAAGTCTTGCTGGCCGCTTTAACAACGCGCTCGCGGCAGACGGACGCGCCCAACTTCTGAACAGCTTTTCGCGCAGCGCTGCAAGTATGGCCAATGTAGCTTCATGCGTGACGAGCCGCTCCAGATAGCGCGTTCCGGTGCGAAGGATCGCAAAAAAGCGGATACCGGCAGCAGGCATGAAAACATCGAACACAATCGCGGTTGAAACACTCAATCCCGCGATTGCAGTGGCCGTGATAAACCAGCCCGACAATCCAAGCAGCGCGATGCCTGCAAGAACAGTCATGGTTGCAGATAAGATGCCAGCATAAAGAAGTTTGCCCTTGGTTCTGAAAAACAGACGCAAGATGGGGCGGAGTGACTGAAAACCATTCATTCCGCAGCCCTCTTTTCAAAGAGTTGTGTGTCAGCGCTTACATCATCGAGCCGAACGATACGGTCCATACGGCTTGCAAGCCTCTCGTCATGGGTCGAGATGATAAGCGTCTTGCCCCTCGCGAGGCTGATCAGACTATCCGCAATACGATCTGCTGTTTGATGGTCGAGATGCGCAGTCGGCTCATCGGCAAGAATGATGTCGGCGTGTGGATCGACAGCAATACGCGCAAGTGCCAGTCTCAGCGCTTCGCCACCGGAAAGCCCCGCTCCATTTTCCCCGATTAGTCCTGATCCGGTGACACCTGTGACGTGGCTCAGAGCCATCTGCTCTATGATTACAGAAGTTTTCTTAATATCAAGATCACGGCCCAGCGTAATATTCTGCCGCGCACTGCCAGCAAAAATATGCGGCTTTTGTCCTACCCAGCGCATTCTTGTGCGAAGGGCTTCCGCCGTCGCATCGTTAAGTGGAACACCACCAATCCTGATTTCACCTGCCTGCGGAGCTGCAAGTCCTCCAATCAACGCCAGTAATGTTGATTTGCCGTAACCGCTTGGCGCAAGAAGTGCCACATGCTCACCCGGCTCTATATCGAGATTAAAACGATCAAAGACATCTTGTCCTGTCGCATAGCCAAAACGAACATCGCGCAACATCAGCGACGGCTGGGTTTCAACCCCATCTGCGGGTCTGGTTACAGGCTTGCTCCCGCCCACAACGGGCATATCGTGCTTTGCAAGATCTTCCAAAGCATCGATCGCAGCTTCACCGGAAGCCCGATCATGCCAGACCGCTGAAAGATCGCGCAACGGCTCAAAAAATGCTGGTGAAAGCAGGAGAATGAATAGGCCTTCTGCAAGGGTCAGCTTGTGCCCCCATGCACCGAAATTAAGGGGGCCGAGCAGATGAAAGCCGATATAGACCGCCACCATGGCAACGCCAATTGCCGCAAAAAGCTCAAGAACGGCGGAAGACAGAAAAGCGATGCGCAGAACGATCATGGTTTTCCTGCGCAGCGTCTCGGCATTTTCGCGCAGCCTGTTGGCCGTCATGTCAACCGCATGAAAGCTGCGGATCGTCGCAAGACCGCGCAGACGATCAAGCAGAAAGCCGTTCATGTCGCCGAGCGCCACAAGCTGCTTTTCACTGGCGGCTTTTGCACGCCAGCCAATAAGTGCCATGAAAATCGGGATCAGCGGCGCTGCAACCAACAGAACAAGAGCAGCAGCCCATGAGAACCACAAAACCGCGAAGAATATCGCCAACGGCACCAGCATCACGCGAACGCGCACAGGCACAAAGCGCGACAGATATGGTACAACCATTTCGGCCTGCTCTGCCAGAATGCTTGCAGCCTCACCGGATGATGGCCGGGCTGTGTCGAGTGGAGAGCGTTGTGATAAGGCGAAAACCGCCTTTTCACGTAAGCCTGTCAGTTCTGAACGCGCTGCATCGAAAGCCTGCGTTGCACCACGCGCGTCAAGCAGGCTTCTAAGACAGCCAAGAACAAACAAGCCTGCGCCCAGATAGTAAATTGTTCCGTCAAAACCAACACTGGCAAGATGCCCGACGCCATAAGCGAGAAGCGCTGCCTGCGGTAGCCACAAAAGCGCTGCTACAGCCTGAAGCCTTGCCCCCTTTTTAAGAAGCGACGGAACTACACGACGGCGCGAACGGCGTTTATCGCCTGCTGTCTGACCGTCTTTTTGTGTCACTTCTTCCGTTCTGGGGGCAACGGCTGTCACTCGCGTTTAGGCTCCTTTTTGGCCGCTGTTCTACCGCGTCCCAGAGCAACGATCCTATCGGTCGTCTCCAGAAAACGCGTGACCTTGGCGCCAAGCGCCAGAAGGCTGGTTAATCGGTCCGTATCGAGCTTCTTGACGTCGTCATACCAATTGGTGAGACGTTCGATCAGCGCATACATGTCTTTCATGCGCTCTTGCGCAAAGCGATCATTATCGTCGTGCGGTTGCTCCATGAGCACTTCGCGCAGCACCGAAAGCGTTGGATCGATTTCGCGCTTTTTACGTTCTTCAGCCAAAGTGCGTAAAATCACCCACACATCGCCGGGCGTCGTGAAAAAGTCGCGTCGATCACCCGGTATGTGCTTGAGCAGCACAAGGTTCCAGCCCTGCAACTCACGAATGCCCATAGAGACATTTGATCGTGAAACGCCAAGCGCATCTACAATATCGTCAGCACAAAGAGGCTCGGATGAAAGATAGAGCAACGCATAAATCTGCCCAACCGTGCGGTTGATACCCCACCGGCTGCCCATCTCTCCAAAGTGGAGCACAAACGACTGAACAATTGGCGATAATTCCAAGCTCTCTCTCCCGTAAATTCTGAATTTTCAGAAATTACTGAAATTCAGATAATTCAAATTGCCTGAACCTTCAATCCGCATGTCTGGATGCGAGGTGCATATAGACAATTGGCCGCAGCCCTCAGCACTCCTCCAAATGCCTCAAGCCGATGCTTCCAACCGTCATTTCTGGTCGGAAGATGAAGGAAGCTCTTTGCTGTCCTGCGTTTGATCCCGATGAATCACCGCACGGCTCAGCAACATGAGCGTTACCGGGGTTGTGATGACCACAAAAACGGTAATCAACACTTCATGCAGAATCGGCTTGGATTGCAAGATGGAGAAAAACATGATGGAAGCGATCAAGATTCCGCCAGCGCCGAACGAAGAACCGATTGTCGGCGCATGAATGCGTTCATAAAAACTCTTGAAACGAACTAATCCGATGCAACCAACAAGCGTTAGGAAGGCACCGACAACAAGAAAAAATGAAATAATGATAGCGGCCCAGACAGGCAGATCAGCAGCTCCGATCATTCGATCACCTCCCCGCGCATCAGGAATTTGGCAAGTGCAACCGTCGCAACAAAGCCAAGCAGCGAAATGATAAGTGCTGCTTCAAAATAGATGACGCTGCCAGTGCGCATGCCAAATGTGATCAGCAGCAGAAGCGCGTTGAGATAAAGAGCATCCGTTGCCAGCACCCGGTCTTGCGCACGCGGCCCGATCAGCAAACGATAAATCACGCAGCCCATTGCGGCAATCAGCATGATTTGGGCTGCCAGCAGTGACCAGAAAAGAATAACTGCGCTCATGCCGATTGCTCCTCTTTCACCACATCCCTTGCACCAAATATACGAATAAGCGGTTGTTCGTAGCGCTGCTTGATCCTGGCGCGCCAGCTTTTGGCATCTTCAAGATCGAGAACATGGATCGTCAGCGCTTTACGCGCGACGTTGTAATCGACCCATGCTGTTCCCGGAGCTGCCGTAATGATACAAGAAAGCACCGCCAAGGCTGTCCGGTTTTCAAGTTCCAATGGAATAACCACAAAGCCGGGATGATGGGCTTTGCGTGGGGACAAAATCAATTTCACGACCGCGAAATTAGACATCAGGATGTCGATGGTAACAGCGCCAAACAGCCATATCATTGTCGGCAGCGAGCGCAGATGGTTCTTCTGCGGCTGAAGAGCGGTCATCGCATAACAGGCAAGAAGCGAGATAATGACGCCCAAGATTAATTGAGCGCGTGTGAACCCGTTCAACAAAAGCCAGAACAAAATCAGCGATACGAAAAGAAGCGGGAAAGGCAGTATTTTTCTCATTTTACCTCCACCGTTTCTCCGCCCACACGCGGCGCATCCAACACGCTGTTGATATAGTCTTTTGGATTATGAAGCGAACGCGCCGTTGCATCCATATATTGCATGGCCGGACCGGCTGCGATTGTCAGCGCCAGACAAACCGCCAGAAGACCGGCTATCGGCACCACTTCGCGGACCAGAACACGCGGAACATTGCCTTCGAGCGACGCCCAGAATGTGCGTATTCCCGTGCGCGTCATGGCAATCAGCGCCGAAAGACCGGACAAAAGAATAAGTGCGATCAGAGCCCAGCTCGCAGGGCTGACAGGCATGGCAAGCGTTGGAGCTGCGCCATCGCCATTGAATATGGCCGCAAGAATGAGAAACTTTGCGATAAAGCCGGAGAATGGCGGCAAGCCAATCAACAAGATTGCCACAACGGCAAAGCATGTACCAAGAATAGCAAGGGTGGCTGGCAGAACGACGCCGACTTCCTCTTCCTCTTCTTCTTCTTCATCGTCACCATAGGCTTCAATCGTGACGGCAAGAACGTTTGCCGCCGCATCCTGACCGCGCTCAATGAGCTCGATCAGCAGAAAAAAAGCTGCAATCGTAAGTGTTGAACTGACCATGTAAAAGAGTGCTGCACCGGTCATCGCTATACTGCCGCTGCCTATAGCTGCAAGCAGAGTGCCGGATGAGACCAGAATGCTATAGCTTGCCAGACGTCCCATTGCCTGTGACGCCACAACGCCAATCAGGCCAAATGCAAGCGTGACCATACCACCATAATAGAGCCAGTCATTGCCGAAACCGTATGATTCACCGGCTCCAATACCAAACATGAGCGGTGATAAACGCAGCAGCACATAGATGCCGACCTTACTCATAATGGCAAAGATCGCTGCAATCGGGGCTGCGGCTGCGGTATAGGCTGGCACAAGCCAGAAATTGAGCGGCCACATGCCAGCCTTAACCAGAAAGGCAACGGCGAGAATAGCGGCACCCGCTTCAAGCAGCATGCGATCTTCGGCTGCGACTTGTGAAATCTTTTGCGCCAGATCCGCCATGTTGAGCGTACCCGTCACACCGTAAATCAGGCTCACACCGATCAGAAACAGTGACGATGCGACCAGATTGACGGCGATATAATGCATGCCCGCCTTGACACGCGCAGGCCCGGAACCGTGCAGCGCCAGGCCGTAGGATGCAGCCAGCATAACTTCAAAGAAGACGAACAGGTTGAACAGATCGCCCGTCAGAAACGCCCCGTTCAGACCCATCAACAGGAGCTGGAAGATCGTATGGAAATTCGGACTGGCCTTATGCCAATGCGCGAGTGCAAAGCTCAATGCTGCCAGCGCCAGCACACTGGTCAGCACGAGCATGAGCGCCGATAGCCTGTCCAGAACCAGCACAATACCAAAAGGCGCAGGCCAGTTTCCGATCAGATAGACATCCGCCGCAGGCGCTTTGTCACTCGCTACACCCAAAAGCGTAAAAGCAATATAGATCAGAACGATGATGGAGATGGTGTTGATAGCCATCTTGAGCTTGCGCTTGCGTTCGTCGAACATCAGCAGCAATGCGGCCGTGACAAGCGGCAACAGAATTGGCGCCACGATGAGGTGCGATTTCCAATCCATCATCTTTTCTCCTTGCCGTCGACATGATCGGTGCGTGTCATTCCGCGCGAAGCGAGCAACACGACAAGGAAAAGTGCAGTCATTGCAAAGCCGATAACGATAGCAGTCAATACGAGTGCCTGCGGCACAGGGTCGGTATATTGTGCAGCCTGAACATTGATGCCGGAATCAAGTACGGGCGGCGCATTGATGCGCAAACGGCCCATCGAGAAGATGAACAGATTGACCGCATAAGAGACGAGCGCCAGACCGATTGCGACCTGAAACGTGCGCGGACGCAAGATCAGCCAGACACCGGACGACATCAACACGCCGATTGCTATAGCGAGAACGAGTTCCATCAGTTCTCCTCCTTCACAGCGGCAAGTTTTTCGACGCGATGTTTACGGATCGACTGATGCGCCAACGCAATCAACATCAGAACAGTGGCACCCACTACCAGAGCGAAAACGCCAATATCAAACAGAAGCGCACTTGCGACAGGCATTTTTCCAATGTGCGGTATGTCCGCATACTGGAAGAAGGACGTAAGGAACGGATAGCCGAATATCCATGCACCCGCACCTGTTGCAGCAGCCACAAGCAGGCCAAACCCAATCCAGCGCACCGGCAGAATTCGCAGGTGATCTTCAACCCAGCGCGTACCAGCCGCCAGATACTGCAAAATGAATGCAACCGCGAGTGTGATACCGGCTGCAAAGCCACCACCCGGCAAGTCGTGACCGCGCAGGATCAGATGCACCGCGAGCACGATGATGACCGGGAACAGCCACTTCATGACAACAGACGGTACAGCCAGATAATCGGTCAGGGTTTCACCCTTTTCACGATCTTCCATGGCCTCATCATAGGCATCCTGAATCTTCTGCTGCGCAGTTGATCCGGTACTGTCAGATGCTGGTCGGAAACGTCGCAGCAGCGCAAAGACAGTCAGGCCCACAATGCCGAGAACCGCAATTTCACCAAACGTATCGAAGGCGCGGAAATCGACCAGAGTAACGTTCACGACATTCTTGCCGCCGCCGCCCGAATAGGCATTTTGCAGGAAGTAATCGCCGATGCTTTCCGGTGACGGACGTGTCATCATCGCGTAGGAAATAATGAACACGCCAACGCCTGCTCCGATCGCCAGTGCGAAATCGCGATAGCGGCGAATTCTTGGGCCGAATTTTACAGGAACCGGATCGGGATCTTCCCAACGCTTGGGCAGCCAGCGCAGGCCGAGCAAAAGCAGTACTGTTGTGACGATTTCAACCAGCAACTGCGTGACAGCGAGATCAGGTGCCGACAGCCATACGAAGGTGATGCAGGTGATAAGGCCAGCGCCGCCCAGAAGTATCAAAGCCGCAAGGCGATGATATTTTGCCTGATAGGCAGCACCAATCGCGCAGGCGCCACCCAGAATCCACAGACCGGCAAAGATCGGATCAACAGGCTGCACGCCCATCATTCCGGCATGAATACCGTCTTCCAGAATTGGCCATGCGGCAGCAACAATAGCAAAGACAACGACAAGACGAAGCTGGGGTTGAAGTCTGCGCGTGCTGAAAAGGTTTTCGGCTTTACGCGCCCAGTTCCACGACACTGTTACCAGCACCCGTTCGAAAATACGCTGACCTTGCAGGTGGCGGAAGAATGGCGGTCCGTCTTCACTTGTCGCAAGATAATTTTTGAGTGCCCAGAACAGGATGATACCGCCAATCATCGCAACAATACTCATCATCAGCGGCAAGTTGAATCCGTGCCAGACCGAGAGACTATATTGCGGTGTCGCATCACCGAGCACAGAGACCACTGCGGCATGCAGGAAAGAGCCGATGGCGATATTTGGAATGATGCCAATTAACAGGCAAAGCAGAACCAGAAGCTCAATTGGACGTCGCATCCAGTGCGGCGGCTCATGCGGTGTCTTTGGCAGGTCATATGGCGGCGGACCAAAGAAGGTCGAATAGATAAAGCGCACCGAATAAGCGACTGTGAATATGCCTGCAAGCGTCGCAACATAAGGCGTAACGGTATCAAGTGCCGATGCCATATGCGTTTCAACCGCTTCGGCAAAGAACATTTCCTTGGATAGGAAGCCGTTAAGCAATGGCACGCCAGCCATAGACGCACTCGCAACCATCGCAAGTGTTGCCGTATAGGGCATGGCTCGCGCAAGCCCACTGAGTTTGCGCATATCACGTGTGCCGGTTTCATGGTCAATGATGCCAGCGGCCATGAACAGCGAAGCCTTGAAGATGGCGTGATTGACCATATGGAAAATGGCTGCAACTGCTGCAAGTGGACTGCCAAGGCTCAGCAGTGCCGTGACAAGACCGAGATTGCTGATGGTCGAATAGGCCAGCAAACCTTTGAGATCCTGCTGAAACACAGCAAAGAAGCTTCCGATCAGCAGGGTTGTCAGACCAGCAAGGCCAAGAATCCAGAACCACTCCTCGGTGCCAGCAAAGACCGGCCAAAGACGCGCAAGCAAAAACACGCCCGCTTTGACCATGGTTGCCGAATGAAGGTACGCCGAAACGGGCGTGGGTGCTGCCATTGCATTGGGCAACCAGAAATGAAACGGAAACTGAGCCGACTTGGTAAATGCAGCCATCAGAATGAGGACAAGCGTAACCGTATAAAGCGGGTGTGTGCGAACGACGTTGCCCGCTTCAAGTACCTTATCGAGATCGTAACTGCCGACGATGTGACCAAGCAGCAAAACACCTGCCAGCAGACAGAAACCGCCGATACCCGTAACGGTTAAGGCCATACGAGCGCCATCACGCGCACTGGCATTGTGATACCAGTAGCCAATAAGCAGGAAGGAGAAGATGCTGGTCAGTTCCCAGAATACCGCAAGCAGCACGATATTGCCCGACAGCACAACGCCGAGCATCGACCCCATGAAGGATAGCAGAAACGAGAAAAAGCGCGGGACCGGATCGTCCGGCGACATATAATAGCGCGCATAAATGACGACCAGCAGACCAATGCCGGTAATCAGCATGGCAAAAAGCCATGCGAAGCCATCCATACGGAATGTTACGTTAAGTCCGTAATTCGGTAGCCAGTCAATCGAGCCGCGCACAACGCCGCCATTTGACACGATGGGATAAAGGCTTGCGGTAATGACAAAAGCGACAAGCGCAATTGCAGCCGTGAACCATGCCGATCCACTGCGATCAACACCACGAAACAGACCAGTTATAGCGCTGCCAAGGAATGGAAGAAGGACCAGCAAAAAGAGCATCCTGCCGTCCATCGTCATGCGCCACTGGCCTCCATTCCGCAATCAAGGTTGACCCGAAGCAGGCACTGCTCATGAGAAAAGCAACAGGAACGCTCCGGTGAGTTGTCGAGAGGAATCATATATTCCGATGTCATTATTATGACCGGCTAGCACTTATTATGGCAATAGCTTTCAATGGCTTATCGCGATATTTTGAATCATTTTATTCTGCGAATAGCCGATAAACACGCCATATTAGCCCCGGTTTTCCACACAACTACTTTTTATTGGACATATTGACGCGTAATTTTTGCAGCCGAATGACAAAACCCAACAATTGCACCCGCAGCGTAAAAAAGTGATTCCTAAAATTCTAAAAGAATTTTTGAGAGCTTTTCGGTCTGAACACGTATGTCGGGAACTGCCGTGACTTCCCAGAAAATACCTTTGGTCACTGGTCCAACCGCAAAGATTGATCCGGAAGGCTCTCCGCGTGCGTTGAGCACTTGGAGGTCAGCTGTGACATCCAGACTGAGATCAAGAGCGTCCGGCTTTGCTAAGCCGCCTTCCAGAAGGCTGATAAGTGCAGCGTTGCGCGTTGTCGAAAATCGGGAACTGCCACCACGGCAATCGATGATCGATCGCACGTCCAACTCATGAAGCCCCTCACCCCGCCTGTTTCGGTAGCGAATGACGATGTGCTCGCCTTTGCTCTTTACAGAAGTCAGATGCGCCGCTGTGATGGTGAGTTGTCCTGATTGCTCGGCTGCTTTAATGCGGTCAGCAATTGCCGGTGCCATGCGATGGCGATGCACATCCCACCATGGCCGCAAGTGACGCAGAAAACTCTGACGCTGTCTCAGCGGCAGCCCACTCCAGATAGCTTTCGTGTGAGGACGCAGCCCATCAATTACGCTACGCCAGCTTTTGCCGTCCTTGTGTTGCTGAGTGATCAGCGTGCGAACGAGATGAATAAGTGCTGGCAATCCATCGGCGATTGGCAGTTGATCCGCATCAATTGTCAACGCTTCGGATGGTTCATGCCTTGCCGGGAGCAGACCGCGCCGTGAAATCGCATGGATTTTGCCCTGATGGCCTCTATCAAGCAACGAAATGACACTATCCACCATGGATAGACCTGTGCCCAGAATTGCCACTGAGTTTTCAGGCGAAATTTCGAAATAGCCGTTGCTCGACCAATATTCCGTTACGAAATTACCGGATGTCGAAATTGCTGCCTCGTTGCCGGTTGCAACAATAATCGCATCTGCAATGAAGTTTTGCCCGGCAGAACTGGTTATTTGGGGCCGCGAACCTTCGAATGCCACGCTTGCAACCTCCGCATGCTCGATAAAAAGACGCGGGTTTTCACGCTCCTGATATGGTTTGAGTAAATCATTGAGATAGAGCCGATAAAGACAGCGCGGCGCAAACGATTGAGGTTGCCAATTGCCTGCTTTTGCTGCTTCCGGATTGGTTTGAAGCCAGTTTAGAAAATGGTTATGGTCACCTGGAAAAGCGCTCATATTGCTGGCGCGGACATTTAAGAGGTGATTTGGGTTGATCGTCGAATAGGCGATCCCTGCCCCGATATTGCCCGAACGTTCGAAAATGCGAACCGTCGTTTCTGATGACCGACCGAGCAATTGTGCGGCCATGAGAACACCGCTCGCACCACCACCAATAATAATAAATGACTTCAAACTATTGTTACCTCCCACCCATTTTCACGCGTGAAACTCCTGTTCCGCTTCTAACATTTCCGCACCCATTTCAAACTCCCACATTTTTTGTCAGATTCTCTTATAAACAAAAGAGATAATCTCTTTTTAACGGCGTTTGTTCCATGAAGGTGAAACAGTAGCGCGGGGAAACTTCCCATTTGTTGACAGTGTGTTTCAGAATCACGGGCTGGCTTCTTTTCCAGAAATCACAATATCTTGCACGAGGTTTTCACATTCGCTGCATTAGTTTCGCAGAGCAGAATCACTGCTAAGACAGGATAATGATAATGAGCAACAGCTATATCGATGCCCTCAAGAAGCGTCGTACACAATATGCACTTGGCAAGAGCCTCCCAATCTCCAAGGATGCAACTGCTGAACTGATCCGCGAAGCTATCAAGCATTCGCCTTCTTCTTTCAATTCACAGAGTTCACGCGCTGTCATCCTTTTTGGTGCCGAAAGCGACAAACTCTGGGATATCGTCAAGGAAGAACTCCGCAAGATCGTCCCTGCCGATGCGTTTGGCGATACTGAAGCCAAGATCAACAGCTTCGCTGCTGGTGCCGGCACTGTTCTGTTCTTTGAAGATCAGAACGTAGTTAAGGGCCTTCAGGAAAACTTTGCGCTCTACGCAGATAATTTCCCTGTCTGGTCGGAACAGGCTGGCGGCATGGCTCAGCTTTCGGTCTGGTCTGCACTTGCCAATGAAAACATCGGTGCAAGTCTCCAGCATTATAACCCGCTGATCGATGCAGAAGTTGCCAAGGTTTTTGGCGTTCCTTCGTCGTGGAAGCTGCGCGCACAGATGCCATTCGGCTCCAACGAACAGAGCTTTGGCGATAAGGCATTCATGGATGATGCCGAGCGCTTTAAAGTCTTCGGATAAGAAATGTAAAAACAAAAAACGGCTGGAGTTTTCCAGCCGTTTTTTTATTTATCAAAGCTGAATGGCGGCAATTGCTCCAGCGCAGATTTCAACGCCTCCGACCAGCTTTCAGAAACTGTCTGATAATAGGGATCAGTTGCTTCAAAGCGCCTGTGTTCGCCCAATGCGAGGCTGTTGGCGTCATAAATCTGCATATCAAGCGGCAGCCCGACCGACAGATTGGCTTTGAGCGTTGAATCGAACGAAACCAGCAGCAGCTTCACCGCATCCTCAAAGCTCATTTCCGGCTGATAGGCACGCACCAGAATAGGCCTGCCATATTTGTTCTCACCGATCTGGAAGAAGGGCGTGTCGTCGGAGCTTTCGATGAAATTGCCTTCTGGATAAATATAAAAAAGACGCGGCTGCCCGCCCTTTATCTGACCACCCAGAATAAAGGATGCGCCAAAAGCATCCGCATTCTGTCCGCCCGTCGCCGAATTGGTGATAACTTCTTTAACAGTATCGCCGATCAGCCTTGCAACCTGAAACATCGAAGGCGCATCGAACAATGAGAGGTGGCGATCTTCCGGCGCTTTCATGCGTTCTTCAAGAAGACTTGCAACGGCCTGTGTCGTTGCCAGATTACCAGCCGACAAAAGCACGATCACGCGATCGCCCGACTTGGTCCAGCTTCGCATTTTCGAGAATTTGGAAATATTATCAAGACCTGCATTCGTCCGTGTATCGGACATAAACACAAGGCCACGATCAATCTTCATTCCAACGCAATAGGTCATCGATTATTTCCGGCAGGCAAATTCAAAATTGAATCAATCACTGCCCTACATTAATGTTGACTGCAAGGCTTTCAATGGTTCCGCCGAGCCTAACACCTGAAATTGGCGCAGCATCCCGATAATCGAGGCCCGTTGCGATGCGCACATAACGGTCATTGGGACATACATTGTTTGCCGCATCAAAACCGATCCAACCAAGACCGGTCACATGCGCTTCTGCCCATGCATGGCTTGCCGTCTGATCCTCGACACCTTCCATCAGCAGATAACCGGAAACATAACGTGCAGGAATGCCAAGAAGCCGGGCCGCTGATACGAAGATATGACTGTGATCCTGACAAACTCCCTTGCCCGCTTCGAGAGCCGTTTCGGCATTGGTGAAAACGCTGGTTGTACCGGGCATATAGGCCACTTCTTTATGAATGGCATTCATCAGTTCGTGCAGCAATGCGAGCCGCTCCTGCGCAACTGTCAGGCTATTTGCCAGCGCACGAATACGCTCACCGGGACTGGTCAGGCTGGTTTCCCGCTCGAAAAGCCATAGCGGCGCATATCCATACACCGGCCCAAGCACGCCAACGCGATCTTCAACTTCAACGCTGCCGCTGGCGGTGATGATGATTTCGCTGATATTGCGCTGGTGCTGCACCAGATCAACCTTATTGCCAAAACCATCGATATAGGAGACCTCTGGCTCACCGCCTTCGATCTTCAATTCCCAATGCCTGACCACCTGTCCGGGAAGCGTTGGCGGTCGCAGACGCAGGCGCTGAACCGCATAGGGAACCGGGTTTTCGTAGCGGTAATGGGAAACGTGCTGAATATTGAGCAACAAGCGATCACCTCAATAGAAATTATAGGTTTCTGCG
>Ga0213829_1000709_pt1 | contig 28501 bp, 36 predicted proteins | sample MC6MC0896MG_FD_180665 | JGI IMG/M metagenome (GOLD analysis project Ga0213829, IMG submission 180665) | Enriched soil aggregate microbial communities from Iowa State University, Ames, United States - MC6-MC0896-MG | ecosystem: Environmental > Terrestrial > Soil > Unclassified | place: USA: Iowa...
TAGGCGTCCACTGGCAATGCGTAGCAGGCGATCGCCCCCAGGAAGGCGAACATCAGGGCGGTATGACTGCCCATTGATTCGGGGATCAGACCCGCGATGCTTTGCGCGACCGCAGCAGCCATGCCACTACCGTTGAAGATGCCGAGAAAACAGCCTGCCGCCATGATGATCGACGCAACTGCGATGGCATCGCCACCGTTGGCAGTGATACGGTCACGTTGCTCGGTGGCGCTGTAGTTCACCGCCAGAGCGATGGCGGTGCCGAGCATGAATACGATTGCCCCACTCGCCCAGCCTGCCAGCAGGGTGACCAGCATGCCGATGGTCAGGGCCAGGTTGAACAGAAACAGTTTAGGCCGCTTGAACTCACGGTCGTTCTCCTCGATCACCGTGACCATTTCCTCAATCTGCTGCGGCGTGACGATGGCCCGCTCGCCCGGTATGAAACCTAGCCGAACGCGCTCCTTGCGCCCCATCAGATAGGCCATGAAAAACACATAAATGAATGACACGCCAAGGATCGGCAAAATTGCCACGAACAGCGTGTTCACCTCCACGTTGAGCACTGCGGCAGCACGCGCCAACGGCCCGCCCCAGGGCAGGCAGTTGCCAAGTCCGCAAGGGAGAATGATGAGCATGGCCAAGTTCGACAACTTCAAGCCCATTTGTCTGTAAAGCGGCAGGAAGGCGCTGGTGATGATCAATATGGTAGTGGTGCCATCACCATCGAGGGTTACCACGGAAGAAGTGAAAGCCGTGACCAGGATGATCTTCAATGGATCGCCATTGGCCTTGCGGATCAGGTATGTGCATAACGGATCGAACAGACCCACATTCATCATCAGGCTGAAGTAAAGAACTGCGAACAGGATCATCACCGTCGGGTTGACGGTCCCCAGCGACACCTTGCCTTCTGCGTTGACGGTGTAAAACAGGCCTTCCCTTACCCAGGTGACTAGCGTATCGAACGGCACACCGGAGGCCATGCACGCCAGCGCACCGACAATAAGCGAAACGACGATCAGCCCGGTGAATGGGGAAAGCTTTTGCTTGATAACGAGGATCAGGAACGAAACGATCAACAAATAGCCGAGAGCGGTAAGCATTCGGGCATCTCCCAATTTTATTCTTATAGTGCGGAAACGGTGTATCAGTAGAGCCTCTTGGACTCCCTTGAATGCATCAGCGCCCGATCAGCAGTTCAGTCACCCAGGCCGGCGCGAGCTCTGGCAGCGGCTGACCGTTAGCCCTACGACGGGCGTAATCATCGATGACCTCGCGCCGCTTGGCCTCATAAGCATCCTTTTTCTCCGAAGCCTGCAAGACTTCGAGCAGGCGGCCACGAGGAACGACAGTGACACCGTCGTAATCGCCGAAGACCAAGTCGCCTGGAGTGACCTCTATACCGGCACAGTGCACTGGTGCGTTGATCTTGCCGGGGCCCTGCTTGGCCGGGCTACGTTGCATGAATCCCTTGGCGTAGACCGGAATGTCCAGCTCAGCCAGCGGCACTTTGTCACGGACGCAGCCATCGATCACCAGACCGCTGAGGCCAACTGCCTGGGCAGCGCCAGCCATCAGATCACCGATGTAGGCACGACCGCGATAGCCCTTGCCAGCCACCACCAGCACGTACCCTGGCCGGCCTTGGTAAATGGCAACATGGATAGGGAAATTGTCACCGTCTTCGGTATCCACCGTGTAGGCGGTGCCGAGCATGATCTTGCTTTCATCAAGCGGCATCAGATCGCTGTCCATGCAGCCATTACGTGCAATACCAAGGCTTTGCATGCCATCGCAAAGCTGGGCGGGGCTGAGTTTGCGAAAGCGCTCGAGGATGTCCTGCGGGATGGGTTCAGGCAGAGCAAAATACTGTTCAGTGTTCATGATCGACAATCCTCAAGAGTGGCGGGCGAGATGGGCAATGGCGTCGCGATAATTCATGTCGCTGCCACCCGGCCCTAGCAGGCTGGCCCAGTCGCTCAGAGCAAGCTTCTGTAGTTGACCGCGGGTGGCCGTGGACATGGTGGAATCGACACCGGCCGCTTCGAGCGTCGCCACTACATCGTCGAGTTCAGCACCGCGGCGCTTCGCATGGATCAAGGTCCGAGCGGTGAAGGTATTGGCGAGTTGCTCTACCGTTTTGCCGTTCAGTGAGTCAGCCAAGGATTCGACCAAGGTATCAAGCACGCCGAAACGCTCGGCCGCCAGGAAGGACTCCAGAAACAGTTGCGGCAAGCCTTTCATCACCACGCTTTTGAGCATCTTGATGGCCGAAGCAGAGCCGGGCTCGGCGTCCAGCACAGTCAGCCGCATACCGTGCGGCGTGAAAGCCTGCTCAAACGCCTGGGCGGCGCTCCCGGCCAGCAGCATCGGGACATGGTGGGCGTTACCCGGTACGGTACCCATCACCGCGACGTCGCAGAAGTCAACGCCGGCAGCCCGCGGCAATCGATCGATAGCCTGTTTGACAGTGGGGGCTGCCGAGTTCATATCGATGTAGTGCTGCCCGCTCTGGAGCAGCGGCATGATCCGCTCGGCCAGTGCAAGGGCGCTGCTGGCGCTGGTCAAACATGCGATGAAGCGCGCTTCTCGGCAGGCCTCTTCCAGGGTGTCATACAGCGTCACCTGCGCCTGCTCGGCACGTTGTTGAATCAGCGGGCCAGCCTTTGGGTCGTCTCTATAGGCGTCATATGCGCCTATACGCATTCCCCCTTGCTGCCCCAAGCCGCTGGCCAGGTGGAACGCGGCTTCGCCGAAACCGATAAAGATCAGGTCCATGAACACATTGCCTCTTATTGGATTTATTTCCTTGAGGTAGAGCAAGGCATGTGCCACGCGCGGCGACGTCGGCTTCACATAAAATAAAATCTTTTAAGATCAATTAATTAGCGCATGCTCGATCACCTAACCTTTGCCAGGAGGCAACAGAGGGATAACCTGCTCATTGCAGTTAATTTCATTTCCTGAACAACAATGAAATATAAGGAAACCGCATGAAACACGAGGTCTACTTGGCTGAGCAGCGGATTCCTACAAACGGAATCGCCGTCATCACGCCGTCCACCACCATGACCCGGGTAATGAACAGCATCCTGCGAGCGCGCCAGCTTTCGCTGCCCGTTGTGGAGGCGGCCCAGACCGATGCGATCAAGACTGCTCGGCAGCTGATTGAGGAAGGTGCTGAGGTGCTGATCAGTCGAGGCAAGACCGCAAGCATGCTTCGCGAACACTTTCGCGTGCCGGTCGTGGAGGTCAGGCATACCTTTTTCGATTGCATCAATGCTTATGAAAAGGCTTCACGCCTGTCATCGAAAATTGCTTTTTTGGCCACCTCAGAGGGCTACGCAAGAATCCTGGAAAAGTCCCGTCCATTCTTGCCCGATGCTTCAATCTGCTTTATCGACCCTCTGAGCAGCTTGCAAAACACCGACTCGGTACTCGACAACCTGCAGACGCAGGGTATCGAAGTAGCCATAGGTGGACTGTCACTCGAGGAACCGGTGAAATCGCGGGGCATGCACTATGTCATGTCCGATACCGACAGTGACGCAGCAGCAGAAGCGATCGACGAGGCCTTGCACCTTTTGCAGGTGCAGGAGGAAAGAAGACAGCAGCGACAGGAACTGCAACACCGATACGAGATGATCCAGTCGATTCTGGATTGCGTGTCTGAAGGCATCTTCAGCGTCGATGGTTCGGGAGTGGTAACCAGGATGAATAATGTCGCCCGGACCTACTTGAGTGCAGTCAGCTGCGGAGACGCCGTTACCCAACTACCGCTAAGCAATTACTTCACTCAGGCGCTCCGCCATGGCAAACCAGTGCGTGGCGCGTTGATCGACATAGGCCGACTTTCGCTGACACTGAGCATTGCCCCCATCGTGCTTGAGGGAGAAATAATCGGCGCCGTCGCCACCCTGCAAAACCAGACGGATATCAAAGCGATCGAGCAGAAGATGCGTCGCGCGTTGGCAGGCCGCCACCTGGCCGAAAGCAGCTTCGACGACATCATCGGCAACAGCGCCGCCTTGCTGAAAGCCAAGGCCCTGGCTGCGACCTTTGCAGGAGTGGACAGCACCCTGATGATTGAAGGTGAAACTGGCACCGGCAAAGAGTTGTTCGCGCAGAGTATCCACAATGCCTCACCACGCCGCAGCGGTCCCTTCGTGGCCATCAACTGTGCAGCCTTCGCGCCCAGCGTCCTGGAGAGCGAGTTATTCGGCTACGTGAAGGGCGCATTCACTGGAGCGGCGGCGGAGGGCCGGGCAGGAGTGTTCGAGCTCGCCCATACCGGCACTCTGTTTCTAGACGAAATCAGCGAAACCTCTACGGACATCCAGTTAAAGCTACTTCGAACTCTACAAGAGCGGAAAGTGATCCGTTTGGGGGACGACAAGGTCACGCCGGTGGATATCCGCATTATCACCGCGAGCAACAAACCGCTGCCGGCGTTGATTGCCCAAGGGCTGTTCCGTGAGGACTTCTACTACCGGATCTGCGTGCTGAGGCTCAGGTTGCCTCCTCTGCGCGAGCGTCGAGAGGACATCCCTGCCCTAGCCCGCCACATTCTCAAAGGTAGCGCCAGCGACGTACTGAAAAGCACGCCAAAGCTTATCGCCAAGCTTTGCGATCACCACTGGCCAGGTAATGTACGACAGCTAGGCAACATCGTCGAACGCCTTAGCGTGATGAGTAAGTGCAGCACGTTGCTTCCGGACTGGCTGGACGAGGCGCTTGACGATCTTTCGCCGGCAGCCATCAATCCTGCTGGTGAAAGTGTGTCAAAGCTGCCGAACGAGCGAGACATTTTATTCGCCGCACTGACCAATGCTGGCGGCAACCGAAGAATCGCAGCCGAGCACCTGGGCATCAGCACCACCACGCTGTGGCGCAGGATGAAGAAATTCCTGGATCAGGATCCAGGCTGCTTCGATGCAGCCCGATACTCCTGATGCTTCCTGCATTGGGAGCGAATTCGGCGGATCAATCTAAATCACCCGCAGGACGTTAACCTTGAACACACTCCTGTAGCCACTGACAAACGCAAGCCATTCGGCGTCCGTCCAGTTGGACCTGCGCTTGACCTGCCGCAAGTCATGACGGCTTGCTGTCATTGCGGTGAAGCGTTTACCGCTGCGGCTGTGGAGCTGGCCAGCATGGAGTCAGCCCTCCTCCAGCAGTATCGCTGACCATCGGTCTTTGAAATGCAAAAAGCCCAGCGCGGTGCTGGGCTCTGTCGACTTAATCCAAAGGATCAGATGATCACTTAAGCCCCAATACGGAGATTATTCCCAGGGATGCTTTTGATATATGTAACGTTTTACAGTGGGTGAACCTGACAAATCCGGCGGCCCTTGCCTATTCACGCTCCGAAAGGGCGGATTCTGTACGTAACGGGCGCGATCCTCTGAACGATTTTTATCGGCTTGATCTTGTTGATCACCTTGATAGTTATCTTTATCAGCCGGCATGCTTACCAGCCTATCACTATCGATCCCATATCTATCTCTGGACATACGCACCTCTCAACGCTCAGAAATTCTGAGCTAAATCGAGTATGCGCCTATTCAAAATATGGAATTTTTCTATTAGACCGCCGGGCCAACTGAAAGCGGAAGGTATGGTCTGTCGCACATCCAGCGTGGATGAAAGGCCAGTATCGCGCCACTACAGCGCGGTCGTAGCGTTGTGCCTCCCAATGAACCGCCGCGGTCCGTTGCCGGGAAGCCCATGGACTGGGGCAATTCAGGAGATAAGGAATGCCTGCAAATCCCGGACAAACAATTTGCCCCTACATCATCGTGACTAAGAAGGAAGACTACATCCCCGATGCCGGCCTGCTTGAGCACAACGCTCAATACCTGATCGCAAGGCCCTGATCCTGCCCCTCACAACTCAAGCCCGCCGACATGCGCGGGCATGGAGAGCTTTACCATGACGAAGTACACAGCTGAGCCATGGGATCTGATGCCGCACGGAATCATCCATGGAGGCCCAGTACAGCAGTATGCCAACGGCTCCACCTGGTCGCAGATCGCCATGGCCACCGGCGCCGAGTTCATTAGACACCCAAGGCACGCTGCTATTTCATTCCGATCAGGCCTTTAGCCTGGCTTCGGCTGTCGGAACTCAGGTTGTGGGATGACATTGCATCATTCAGTGCATTGGAGGCCACGCTCAGCGCCGATTGCATGGCTCTGATAGTGGTCGTCAAAAGCTCTCGCTCCCGTTTCATTTCATCTTCATCCAACGTCTTGTCGCCCAAAAGCTCCATTAGCTCCTGATTTTTTTCAGCAATTTTTTCCTGAAGCTTACGGATGTTTTTCAGGACTTCCTTGACGTCCTCGGGCAGACCGGATTGGTCGATATCCGCATTCTTTTCGCCTTCCAGTTTTTCCTTGCCTTCTTTCGATATATGAACCTTGGTAGTGGCAGACGTAACACTTGCGCTGGCCGGGCTGTCTGTCACTGAAGTTGACGTCGAGGTCACGACCTGAATATTCATGACGGGTGGGGTGTCGAGCGTTGAGATTTTCATCGAGGTTCCGATTCTTAGGCGTTATTGGATTTTTGTTAAACCAAGTATCGGCTCGCAAAAACTGGGCTTTAGCGACATGTAGCCACTACCTACAAGTATGTATCTTGCGTGGGTGTGCGTAGTCAGGCCTCCAGACTATGGGCTGGGCACGTCTCGTTAGCGGGGATCCATGATTGAGTCCTTAAAGCCACAGCTGGGAATGCTCTCTGCCGGGTGGCGGCCAATAATCAAGCAATCGCGCAGGCACGCGGTATCCGCCTGCGCACAGACAACGCGGAGGCAGCATGAAGCCCATCCCCCGCTCCTACTCCCGACCCCGAGTCGGCATGCCCCAATTCACGCTATCCAATGTACGCGACGAGTGTGGCGGCAGCCGCGCACACGGTAACCACAAGGCCTGCTCGTAGAAGCGACAGGCAAGGTATCAATCGGAGAATCTTGCATGAGTAATAACCAGATGGTCAGCGTGCCCGAAGGGTTCATGCTGGTTGAGCGCAGTATTTGGACCGAGCAGCAGGTCGACTCTGCTGCCGCGCGCATCAGGCTCCTGAAGGACGTGCCCGGCATGACTGATCGCGATTTAGCCATGGCAGCGATCGACGCGGCGCAGTGCAAAGCGCCAGATATCACCCTGGCAGACACCTTGCACCGGAACTGACTGAAGACCACCGCGAGATCCTGGGCCGACCGAACTTCACCTGACACTTCATTGCCAAGGCACTGCGGGTTATGGGCCATTCGATCGCGAACAAGTCGCAGGATGAGCAGGCCGTGGTGATTCACTGGCTTCTTGGCATCTACCTGAAGCACGGCTCAGATTGGCGCCAACGCGCTTCGGCTGAGCTGGAAGAAGCGAGCAAAGCGCTCAAATCCTGAAAAGAGCATATCTGTACTCCACCCAACTGTAACCCCTGCTCCCTCTACATCTGCCCGGCAGCCTGCAGCACAGGTGGTGAGGCTTGGCCAGCAGAAGCGCGGGCGCGTCCTACGCCCCAGTCGAGCGCCTGGGTCATCGTTTCGTGTGGCCGAGATTCGTATGCCTCCTCAAGGAGTGGCATGCCCGCTGGTGCGTAGACACCGATGAACAGCTGCGTAATACCCTCGCTAGACAGCCGGACCTGAACGTCAATGCTCACGCCGTCGGCATAGGCCTCTTCATGACATCGCGAATGCAGCGCCGGGTCTGCCCAGCACCAGTACTTGGATCCTCTAATTCGCATTTTTTCCATCCTCTGGATGCCCCGTTAGTAACGCACACAAACCTTTAGCGCGCTGTACCACCCGGCAGTTCGCCTGAACTGTTTCGCTATCGATATGTGCGCCTTTCCCCTCTATTCACTGCCGCGATACAGCGGCCAAGGAACGAACGTGCCTGAAGAGATGAAACAGGCCCCGCAGAAGGCATGCACCTCTCAGCACGGTACCTGGGAATGTCGTGGTGATGGATATCTGTGGGATGCAGACCACGATGGCTGGGACCCAGAAGAAACCGACAATCCCTGCCCCTGCTGCAACACGCTCGAATACCTGAAGCGCGCGAAGGAAGAGGCCGAAAGCTGCAGCTCATGGTCGGACGGGTATTCATCCGCCACTGGCGAAGACATCTGGCTCAACTGCTTGAGCTGGGCGAAAGCGGCAACCCCCGAAGGTCTACCGGCGATCCTCCGGCAGATCGGCCCGGTAGAAGCCCTCGTCAATGATCCAGGGTCGCCTGACGGATACTTTGTTCGAACCAACAATGCCGAGGTGCAGCCATGACCCGCCTCGCCCTCTGCCTCCTGCTGCTGGCCACCGGCGCCAGCGCAGCGCCTTTACCGTATGGAGCTCGCGTGTTCCATGACGATGAGCGCGGTGCCATCTACTTGATCTATCAGGCTGGAAGTGGCGCAGACATAAGCTGCATCCCCGATAGCCAGCTGCAGGCCGGCAACGAGCGCCAGCTCTCCCCGCGCGAAAAAGATTCAGGACCTACACCCGCACTGGCGCCTGGGGGCTGGTTTGATGAAAGGTGAGAGCTGTGACGACATTCATCATGGAATACAGGGTGGTCGAGTACTCAATGGCCCACGCCCTTTCGTTGAATCCAAAGGCGAAAAAAAGAATATTCAGCGTGAACTCGGCCGACCTCGGAACTACCGACATCCCTGCAGTGATGGAGGCGGCTCGATCACAAAAGAACATGCCCAAGGGGTTCAAGTTGTTCTCCATCACCGACCGAGATACAGCACAGGTGGTCCGCCCATGACCTGCACCTGCCCATCCGGCGACGGCTCACTGCGCTGGCCATGCCCGGTTCATCCGCCTCAGTGATGATCCTGCTGTAACTCAAGTAGTACTCAAGCCCGGCGGCGATACCCTGTGACCAGCAGAACAATCCCAGGCACAAGCAGTCCTGCTGCGGTGTACCCGAAGGCTTCCTGCCCCGAAGCGCCTACGGCAGCGAAAGCGGCGCCAATCGCAACAAGCGGAACACCCGCGAAGTAGAACGGTTTGGCTGTCTTGCCCATATCGAATCTCCTGTTTGACACCCTCTTTTAACACATGAGCCCGCCGACATGCGCGGGCATGGAGAGCTATTGCCATGACGTAAGAAGAATTGGCCGCCCAACTGACCGGCCTCGTGTACCCAACACGCATACCTGGTTCACTGATCGTCGCAGTACAGAGCGCTGGCTTGGTGATCCTCTGCGGCGCCAGCGACGACCTGATGGAGTTCTACGGCGCCCGCCGCGAGGAGATCGGCTGCTACGACGGCGGTACTGCCTTCGTTGACGCAGATGGCGTACTGCCCGACCGGGACTGCTTGGATGGCGATGAAGAAATTGCCGAGTACGTGCAGCGCCAGAAATCAGCCAAGGCGATCGAGGCGCTGTGGTGCAAGGGGGACGGCTATAGCTGGACCTCCAAGACCTGAGAACTCAGGCGTGAAGAACCGAGACGAGCGTCTGGTGGTGCTGAACACTGTCGACAAGTCGATCATCGACGGGCAGCGCGGGGTCAGTCGGGAATGGGTGTTCCCGTACAACGACACAGGGATGCACCGGATGAACGACTCGACCTGGAAGAAAGCGAGGGTGCGCGCGGCGAAGCTCTGGCAGGAGCAACACTTGCGGCCGGCCCACCCTGGATTCGCTTCCATCAGGATTCACGACCTGAAGCATACCTTTGGCAGGCGCTTAAAGGCAGCGGGTTTAACAGAGGAGGATCGGAAGTCGCTACTTGGCCACAAGAACGGGAGCGTGACCAGTCACTACTCAGGCGCTGAGCTTGGGCAGTTGATAGAGGCGGCAAACAAGGTTTCAGCAACGGACTCGCGTGGGCCGGTGCTGACGATCTTGAAGAGGAAAATCGGATGATCCCCCGAAAAAGTCCCCACACGCAGAAATGAAAAAGCCACCCTGAGGTGGCTAAGTCATTGGGATTATTGGTCGGGACGGAGTGATTCGAACACTCGACCCCTTGCACCCCATGCAAGTGCGCTACCGGGCTGCGCTACGCCCCGAACTGCTCTCAATACTGCTGAGAACGGTACAAAATCTACCCTAACCTTTTGATTAATGAAAGCTTTTTTTCGAAAAACTTTCCATTCGTCGGATCAGGTTATTTCTTCAACACCACCAGCACATCTTCCAACTCGACAATCATCTGCCGAATCATCTGCTTATACTGCGTCGTGTCGTCCTTGGCTTCATCACTGGACATGCGCAAGCGCGCACCGCCGATGGTGAAGCCTTGGTCGTACAGTAACGCGCGGATCTGGCGGATCATCAGTACGTCTTGGCGCTGATAATACCGGCGGTTGCCGCGGCGTTTGACGGGGTTGAGCTGGGGAAACTCCTGCTCCCAGTAGCGCAGCACGTGCGGTTTTACCGCACAGAGCTCGCTGACTTCACCAATGGTGAAGTAGCGTTTGCCCGGGATGGGGGGCAGCTCGTCGTTATGACTTGGTTCCAGCATAGGCCTCAACCCGGGCTTTCAATTTCTGCCCTGGACGAAAGGTGACGACGCGGCGTGCGGTGATCGGGATTTCTTCCCCGGTTTTAGGGTTGCGGCCCGGCCGTTGCCGTTTGTCGCGAAGGTCAAAGTTGCCGAATCCGGACAACTTGACCTGCTCGTTATCTTCAAGCGCGTGGCGGATCTCTTCGAAAAACAACTCGACGAGTTCCTTCGCCTCTCGCTTGTTAAGCCCAAGCTCCTCGTACAGCCTCTCGGCCATCTCAGCTTTCGTCAGAGCACCCATGCCGTTATTTCCTTAACGTGGTGTTCAACCTTTGTTCGAGCGAGGTGAGGATCAACTGCAGGGTGGCATTCACCTCATCGTCATTAAGAGTGCGCGATGGATGCTGCCAGGTCAAGCCGACCGCGAGGCTTTTTCTATCAGGATCAATGCCTTTACCCTGGTAGACGTCAAACAGCCTGAGGTCTGTGAGCCATTCGCCTGCATTGTCACGAATTGCTTCAAGGACGTCGCTGGCGGCCACATCACGGCCGGCAATCAGGGCCAGGTCGCGGCGGGTTTCAGGGAACTTGGACAGTTCGCTGAATTTCGGCAGGCAACCTTCGACCACTTCTTCCAGGATCAGCTCGAAGACGAACACCGGGCGATCCAGGTCGAGGGTCTTGGCCAGCTCTGGGTGCAGAGCACCGAGGTAGCCGACTTCCTTGCCGTCGCGTTCGATACGGGCGGTCTGGCCTGGGTGCAGGGCTGGGTGCTTGCCCGCGACGAACTTGAACTCACCGAGCGCGCCAGAGTAACCCAGCACCGCTTCAACGTCGGCTTTGACGTCGAAGAAGTCGATGCCATCGCGTGGATTGGCCCAGCCTTCTGGCAAGCGGGTACCGGTGACGACGCCGGCGAGCATCGGCTGCTGCTTGAGGTCGCCGAGTTGGCCGACAAAGCGTTGGCCGCTCTCGAACAGGCGCACGCGGTCTTGCTGGCGGTTAAGGTTGTGCTGCAGCGCTTTGACCAGGCCAGGCCACAACGAGGCGCGCATGGCGGCCATGTCGTTGGAGATCGGGTTGGCCAGCAGCAGCGGCTCGACGCCAGGGCTGAACAGCTCGAACAGTTTCGGGTCGATGAAGCTGTAGGTGATTGCTTCCTGATAACCGCGAGCTACCAGCAGGCGGCGCAGGGTTGGCAGCTCACCGCGGGCTTCCGGCGCGCCTTTGGGGGCGAGACGGGCTTGCGGATAGCGCACTGGCAGGTGGTTGTAGCCATACAGACGGGCCAGTTCTTCGATCAGGTCGACTTCAAGACTGATATCGAAGCGATGGCTTGGCACTTGTACCGTCCACTGCCCTGCCCCATCAGCGCTGGTGGTCAGCTCGAGGGCGTTGAGCAGTTGCTCGACCTGGGCTGGGTCCATGTCCATGCCGAGCATCTGGCTGATGCGTTCGGCGCGCAGAGTGATCGGCGCAACTTTCGGCAGGTGCTGCTCGCTGACTGCTTCGACGATCGGGCCGGCTTCGCCGCCGACGATTTCCAGCAGCAGCGCGGTCGCGCGCTCCATGGCTTCGCGAGCCAATTGCGAGTCGACGCCGCGCTCGTAGCGGTGCGAGGCATCGGTGTGCAGACCGTAGGAACGGGCCTTGCCAGCGACGGAAATCGGCTCGAAGAAGGCGCTCTCAAGGAACAGATCGCGGGTCTTCTCGGTATTCACGCCGCTGTGCTCGCCACCCATGACGCCGGCAATGGCCAGGGCCCGGGTGTGGTCGGCGATGACCAGGGTGTCGCTACGCAGGGCGACTTCCTGACCGTCGAGCAGGACCAGCTTCTCGCCTTCCTCGCCCATCCGCACGCGGATGCCACCGTTGATTTCGGCGAGGTCGAAGGCGTGCATCGGCTGGCCGAGCTCGAGCATCACGTAGTTGGTGATGTCGACTGCAGCGTCGATGCTGCGCACGTCGCTGCGGCGCAGGCGCTCTACCAGCCACAGCGGGCTTGGCTTGGCCAGGTCGATGTTGCGGATCACGCGGCCGAGGTAACGCGGGCACGCGGCCGGGGCCGAGACTTCAACCGAGCGCACTTCGTCGTGGCTGGCGGCAACGGCCGGCACGTCGATGCGGGTAACCGGCACGTCGTACAGGGCGCTGACATCGCGCGCCATACCGGCCACCGAGAGGCAGTCGCCACGGTTCGGGGTCAGGCCGATTTCGATGCTGGCGTCGTCGAGATTGAGGTATTCACGGATGTCCTGACCAACCGGCGCATCGGCGGCCAGCTCAAGCAGGCCGTCGTTTTCTTCGCTGATCTGCAACTCGGCAGCCGAGCACAGCATGCCGTTGGATTCAACGCCACGCAGTTTGGCCTTTTTGATCTTGAAGTCGCCTGGCAGCTCGGCTCCGATCATGGCGAAGGGGATCTTCAGGCCCGGGCGCACGTTAGGCGCGCCGCAGACGACTTGGAAGGTCTCCTGGCCGTTGCTGACCTGGCACACACGCAGCTTGTCGGCATCCGGGTGCTGCTCGGTGCTGAGCACTTCGCCGACGATGATACCGCTGAACTGGCCAGCCGCCGGCGTGACGCTGTCGACTTCGAGGCCGGCCATGGACAGACGAGCAACCAGCTCGTCGCGGGAGACTTGCGGGTTTACCCAACCGCGCAGCCACTGTTCACTGAATTTCATGCTGTTCTCCTGAATATGGTCGAGGTGTGGCCTAGCGGAATTGCGCCAGGAACCGCAGGTCGTTGTCGAAGAACAGACGCAAATCGTTGACGCCATAACGCAGCATGGCCAGACGCTCGGCGCCCATGCCGAAGGCAAAGCCCTGGAACTCTTCCGGGTCAATGCCAGACATGCGCAGCACGTTCGGATGGACCATGCCGCAGCCCATCACTTCCAGCCAGCCGGTCTGCTTGCACACGCGGCAGCCTTTGCCGGAACACATCACGCACTGAATGTCGACTTCAGCGGACGGTTCGGTGAAGGGGAAGAACGACGGACGGAAACGTACATCCAGCTGCTTCTCGAAGAACACCCGCAGGAATTCTTCGATGGTGCCCTTGAGGTCGGCGAAGTTGATGTCGCGATCGATCAACAAGCCTTCCACCTGGTGGAACATCGGCGAATGGGTGATATCCGAATCGCAGCGATAGACGCGGCCAGGGCAGACAATGCGAATCGGCGGCTGGGTCGATTCCATGGTACGTACCTGCACCGGCGAGGTGTGGGTGCGCAGCAGCATGTTGGCATTGAAGTAGAAGGTGTCGTGCATCGCCCGGGCCGGGTGGTGGCCGGGGATGTTGAGCGCCTCGAAGTTGTGATAGTCGTCTTCGACCTCAGGGCCTTCGGCGATGCCGTAGCCAATGTGGGTGAAGAACTGTTCGATGCGTTCGAGGGTACGGGTGATCGGGTGCAGGCCGCCAGTGGTCTGGCCACGGCCCGGCAGGGTCACGTCAATGCATTCGGCAGCCAGGCGAGCGCTGAGCTCGGCCTCTTCAAAGCCAGCCTTGCGCGCATTGAGCACTTCGGTGACGCGTTCCTTGGCGTCGTTGATCAGCGCTCCAACCTTGGGGCGCTCTTCGGCTGGCAGGTTGCCCAGGGTCTTCATCACCTGGGTCAGCTCGCCTTTCTTGCCGAGAAATTGAACCCGGATCTGTTCCAGGGCATTGATGTCTTCAGCGCGCTCCACAGCTTCCAGGGCTTGGGAGACCAGCGCGTCCAGGTTTTCCATGTACAGACTCCAGATACAAAAATAGGGGAAGAGCTTTGAAGGCTCTTCCCCTATCGATGACGTTCAACACCCGACGGCGCATGCGCCGCCGGATGATTGTCGTGGGTACTTAAGCCAGAACGGCTTTAGCTTTCTCGACAATCGCAGCAAACGCCGCTTTTTCGTTCACTGCCAGGTCAGCCAGAACTTTACGGTCGATTTCGATCGACGCTTTTTTCAGGCCAGCAATCAGGCGGCTGTAAGACAGACCGTTGACGCGAGCACCAGCGTTGATACGAGCGATCCACAGAGCGCGGAACTGACGTTTTTTCTGGCGACGGTCACGGTAGGCGTATTGACCAGCCTTGATGACAGCCTGCTTGGCAACACGGAATACGCGCGAACGTGCACCGTAGTAACCTTTAGCCAGTTTCAGAATTTTTTTGTGACGCTTACGAGCAATTACGCCGCGCTTTACACGAGCCATGAGTAACTTCCTCTATCTAGACCAGAATTAACGAACGCGCAGCATGCGCGCGACTTTTGCCACGTCAGACGGGTGCAGCATGCTGCTACCACGCAGTTGACGCTTACGCTTGGTCGACATTTTGGTCAGGATGTGGCTCTTGAAAGCGTGCTTGTGCTTGAAGCCGGTCGCCGTTTTCAGGAAACGCTTCGCTGCACCGCTCTTGGTTTTCATTTTTGGCATGTTCGTAACTCCGCATTGGGGTGGATAAACATAACCGCAAGGCCTGCCGTGCCCTGGTGGTTATTTCTTTTTCTTGGGGGCGATGACCATCAAAAGTTGGCGTCCTTCCATCTTCGGATGCTGTTCGACGGTCCCGTATTCGGCGAGATCAGCTTCGATCCGCTTCAGCAGTTCCATACCCAGCTCCTGGTGGGCCATCTCACGACCACGGAATCTCAGAGAGATCTTGGTCTTGTCCCCATCACTTAGGAAACGTACCAGGTTGCGTAGTTTTACCTGGTAATCCCCTTCCTCCGTCCCTGGACGAAACTTGATTTCTTTGATCTGGATGATCTTCTGGTTTTTCTTGGCTGCAGCCTGTTGCTTCTTCTTCTCGAACAGGCTTTTGCCGTAGTCCATGACTTTACAGACAGGAGGTACGGCGTCAGCAGAAATCTCTACCAGATCCAGCTTCGCTTCTTCAGCGATACGAAGCGCTTCTTCGATCGAGACGATGCCCAACTGTTCACCGTCAGCACCAATTAACCGAACCTCGCGTGCAGAGATATTCTCGTTGATCGGGGCCTTCGGTGCAGCTCGTTTATCGTTTCTCATATCACGCTTAATAATCATTACTCCGATTCTTGGCGACCACGCCGGGAAACCGCATGCGCAAGGAACTCGGCGAATTGGGCGACGGGCATGGAGCCCAGGTCAGCGCCTTCGCGAGTACGCACAGCGACGGTTTGCGTTTCGACTTCACGGTCCCCTATAACCAAAAGGTACGGGACCTTGAGCAAAGTATGCTCGCGGATTTTAAAGCCGATCTTCTCATTTCTCAAGTCAGACTTGGCACGAAAACCGCTATCGGTCAGATTTTTTTCAACCTGAAGGGCAAAATCGGCCTGCTTGTCAGTGATGTTCATGATCACTGCCTGGGTTGGCGCCAGCCAAGCCGGGAATACGCCAGCATAGTGCTCGATCAGCATACCGATGAAGCGTTCGAACGAACCGAGGATGGCGCGGTGCAGCATTACCGGGCGCTTGCGCGCGTTATCTTCGGCAATGTAGCTGGCGTCCAGACGCTCAGGCAGGTTCGGATCGTACTGCAGGGTACCACACTGCCAGTTACGGCCAAGGCAGTCACGCAGGGTGAACTCGATTTTCGGGCCGTAGAAGGCGCCCTCGCCTGGTTGGTATTCCCACTCCAGGCCGGATTCATTGAGTGCATCAGCCAGGGCGCCTTCGGCGCGATCCCACAGCTCGTCCGAACCGACACGCTTGGCCGGACGGGTCGAAAGCTTCATGGCGACGTCGACGAAACCGAAGTCTTTATAGACATCGAGGGTCAGCTTGATAAAGTCGGCCGCTTCTTTCTTGACCTGATCTTCGGTGCAGAAGATGTGCGCATCATCCTGAACGAAACCACGCACACGCATGATGCCGTGCAACGCGCCAGATGGCTCGTTACGGTGGCATGCACCGAACTCGGCCAAACGCAGTGGCAGGTCGCGGTACGACTTCAGACCCTGATTGAACACCTGCACGTGGCACGGGCAGTTCATCGGCTTGACCGCGTAATCACGGCTTTCCGACGATGTGGTGAACATGTTTTCGGCGTAGTTGGACCAGTGACCGGAACGCTCCCAGAGGATTCGATCGACCACTTGCGGGGTCTTGATCTCAAGGTAGCCGTTCTGACGCTGCACAGTACGCATGTACTGCTCGAGCACCTGATAAACAGTCCAGCCGTTCGGATGCCAGAAGACCATGCCCGGCGCTTCTTCCTGCAGGTGGAACAGGTCGAGTTGCTTGCCGATCTTGCGGTGATCGCGTTTCTCGGCTTCTTCGATGCGCTGAATGTAGGCAGCCAGCTGCTTCTTGTCAGCCCAGGCGGTGCCGTACACGCGCTGCAGCTGCTCGTTCTTGGCGTCGCCGCGCCAGTAGGCGCCGGACAGCTTGGTCAGCTTGAACGATTTGAGGAAGCGGGTATTGGGCACGTGCGGACCGCGGCACATGTCGACGTATTCTTCGTGATGGTACAGACCCATGGTCTGCTCATCCGGCATGTCCTCAACAAGGCGCAGCTTGTAGTCTTCGCCACGGGCCTGGAACACGTCGATGACTTCGGCGCGCGGGGTGACCTTCTTGATGACGTCGTAGTCTTTCTCGATCAGCTGCTGCATGCGCTTTTCGATGGCAGCGAGGTCATCAGGGGTGAAGGGGCGCTCGTAGGCGATATCGTAATAGAAGCCGTCATCGATGACCGGGCCGATTACCATCTTGGCGGTCGGGTACAGCTGCTTGACTGCGTGGCCGACCAGGTGGGCGCACGAGTGACGGATGATTTCCAGCCCCTCTTCATCTTTGGGGGTGATGATCTGCAGGGTGGCGTCGTGCTCGATCAGGTCGCAGGCATCGACCAGCTTGCCGTCGACTTTACCGGCCAGGGTGGCCTTGGCCAGGCCGGCGCCAATCGAGGCGGCGACTTCGGCTACGGATACAGCGTGATCGAACGAACGTTGACTGCCATCGGGAAGAGTAATGGTGGGCATGGCGCCTCCTCTCCTAGTGGTGACCCCTACCAAAGGTCACGTGGGTTGGGATGAGCCAGTACAAGATCCGACCTGCCTTCCTTAATAGAGGAAGCCTGCCTCACAGTGGCAGAAGCCTTTCAGCTTGTCAGGGGCGAACCAGAGTGACTGGAAATAGAAAGATAGCTGCTGGCTGCCTCTGGGCAACTGCAAGCCGAGTATGCTAGCACGCAGGTTAGCGGCCAGGCACGAATATTTGGTAAATGCGTAAATCCGGTGAACTGTGAGTAAAAAAGCCTATCAGATTTGCTGATGCATCCGATTTTCATCAGACCTATATCAAGGGAGTGTCTGGTTATGCGACTTCAGTCTCTTCTGGCCCTGACCGCCGCGGGGGCACTGCTGCTGCCCATGGCGGCCCAAGCCGACTGGCCAGCCGGCAAGAAAGACGCCTACATGCAGCAATGCGTGCAGGTGGCCACCCAGCAAGGCGTCAGCGCCAAGGACGCCGACACCCACTGCAAGTGTGGTGCCCAGGCAATCGAGAAGAATTTCAGCAAGGCTGAGATCGAAGACCTCGACAGCAAGGACGGTGTTGACGCGAAATTGATGCAAAAGGCTCAAACTGTGGTAAAACAGGCGTGCACGACGAAAGGTTGACCGCCTAACAGCGGGCTTCCGAGCCTTTATTTGCGCTGTATCAGTTTTCTTCGCAGTTAAAAGGCGCGACACGCGCAGAATTAGACTATGATGTACCTGGCGCACGCAGCTTCGGCTACATCTGCACCGATAAAAAATTACGTTTCTGGAGATTCACCCCATGTCCAATCGCCAAACCGGCACCGTCAAGTGGTTCAACGATGAAAAAGGCTTCGGCTTCATCACTCCTCAAGGCGGCGGCGACGACCTGTTCGTACACTTCAAAGCCATCGAATCCGACGGCTTCAAGAGCCTGAAAGAAGGCCAGACTGTTTCCTTCGTTGCCGAAAAAGGCCAGAAGGGTATGCAGGCTGCACAGGTTCGTCCGGAGTAATTCGGATGCTGTAAAAAAACCCGCCCTCGTGGCGGGTTTTTTTATGCCTGAATTTTACAGATTGGTCGCCGCCGCCCATGGCGCCAGCGACCATTAAAGAGCAAATCAGCCGCAGTTGACGCGGACGACGTTACCCTGCTCGTCAACATTGAGGTTGAGTCGCTCGGAGCGGTACTCCAGGGTGACCATATCGTGCGGTTTGAGGATGCGGGCCATTTGCGAGCCGCTGGCTTTGCGCGCCTGCTCAAGCAGCTCGGGTGTGCCCGGTTTGCCTACGGTGAAATCAGCACCGCTGGCGTTACAGCGGCCATCGTTGCCAGCCGAGGCTGCCGGTGCGCTGCTGTCACCGCCCGGCGCGCTGCCAGTGCTGCAACCAGCCAGCGCAATAGCTACCAGCACGGTTGCCAGAGAAGCACGGGTACGGAACATGAATCCTCCTAATCATCATGGGAACTGCTGTATGCGACAGTAGTGCGCAATATTCGTTGCAAAACGCCCAAGTGTGCCTGACTCGCGCCCGCGAGGGGAAACAGCAATCGTCACCGGGTTTTGCACCGAATAAATAGTTTGTCGCGCACGGACTGTTATGCCTAAGTCGCAGGGCTCTTGACGCAAAGGCATGATTTACTGCAATAAGTGGAGTGCAGCATGCCTCCCTACGAACGCCAGGGCCCGGTGTTCGATCTATAGTCCGAACCAACGAGAAATTTCCAATGCGCAGCCTCAGCATCGATGCCGACATCCAGGTCCACTTACCCGCGGGCCATCGCTCGTACGCACCAGGCACCGCCGAGGAGCTAATGTTGATTGCCGTGGACCTGCTGGTACACGAACTCGGCAACGAAGGCTCCCGCAGCTTTATAGAGCAAGTGCTGGAGCGCTACGCGCCCCAGGCTGCAGCTATGGCAATCGAGCCAGCCGCTCGCTGAGCAGATCGAACAAGCCCTGGGCATCGCCCTCCTCTACCCACATGACGTTGGCGGGCTGCTTGAGCACGCCATACCAGTCGGCAACGGTCTGACCGAAGGTCGGGCCTTCGCGACTGTCGACACTCATGTGGATCTGCCGCCCGCTGAACATCTCTGGCTTGAGCAGATAAGCAATGACGCTCGCATCATGTACCGGCCCGCCGGGCATGCCGTAGAGCTGCATGTCATGCTGAATGTAGGCGTTGAGGATGTCCACGACCTGCTTGCTGGCGCGGTTGTTGACCGCGCTCAACTGCTTGAGCCGAGCATCGCTGGTCAGCAGCTTGTGGGTGACATCCAGAGGCAGATAGGTGAGCTTGACGCCACTGGCCAACACCACCTCAGCGGCATGCGGGTCCGCGTACAGATTAAATTCAGCGACTGGCGTGATGTTTCCGCCATTGAAGTGGGCGCCGCCCATGACCACGACTTCCTTGATGCCTTGGGCGATCCCTGGCTGCTGGATCAGCGCCAAGGCCAGGTTGGTCTGCGGACCAAGCATGGCGATGGTGATGCTGTGTGGCTTGGCTGCGCTCAGGGTATCGACCAGATACTGCACCGCATTGCCCGCGGCCAAGCTTTGCTTTGGCTCATGCACCTGCACGCCGGTAATGCCCTCCTCGCCGTGAACCTCAGCGGCGTAGATGGGCGCGCGCACCAAAGGTCGCCCAGCACCGGCGTAGACCGGTATGTCTTCGCGCCCAGCCCACTCACGGGCCAGACGCGCGTTGCGGGCGGTTTTCTCCAGGCGCACGTTGCCGGCAACCGTGGTGATCGCGCGAATGTTCAGCTCCCCGGGTGATGCCATCGCCAAAAACAGCGCCACCAGGTCATCGGCACCAGGGTCGGTGTCGATGATCAACTCGCGCGGGGCGGCGTGCAGCGCCGAGGTGGTTACAGCGGCCATGAGGACGGCTCCTTGCAGCAGTTTCTTCAACATAAGGCACTCCTGCGCCAACAGTTTGCAAATTCAGGCCACGCCACGGTGGATCGAAGCCAACAGGTCAAAACGTGACGCCAGCGACCAATGCGATATTGCTGAATGGCTTGCACTCCCCGGTGCGCACAATGACCTTGGCCTGACGACTCAGCAGCTTGAACTCACTGTGCGGCATCTGCTCGCGAACGCCGAGCAAGCCCAGCGCGCTGAGCTGCTGGATTTCAGCCAACGCCGGTGGCGCGACCTCGAACAGCTCGGCCGCCAAGACATGCCGTTCGACCTGCATTTCGCTCAGCACCACCCGCAGTACACTGGCAAAGTCCGGCAAGCCCGAGGTAATGGCCAGGTCGATCAATTCCACGCCAACCGGCACCGGCAAGCCGGCATCACCGATCACCACGATGTCGCCATGACCCAGACCGGCAATCGTGCGCGACAGAGCAATATTGAGCAGAGCGGTCTTTTTCATGGCTGCAGCTCCGCTAGATAGGGAATCGAGGGCTGCGCACCCGCACGAGTGACCGATATGGCGGCCGCGCGCTGACCGAGGGTGATCGCCTCAGCCTCACTCAGCCCACGCGCCAAGCCAGCGGCAAAGCCACCGATAAAGGTGTCACCGGCCGCAGTGGTGTCGAGCGCTTTGACCGGCGTTGCCGGATAGTGCTGGCAGCCTTGCGCGCTCACCACCAAAGCACCCTCGCTACCGAGGGTCATGATCACCTTGCCGACCCCGAACGCGAGCAACTGCTCGGCAGCGCGGCGGGCGCTGTCCTGATCGCTCACCGCAATGCCGGTCAAGGCCTGGGCCTCGCTTTCGTTGGGCGCGAGATAGTCGATGTTGGTAAACCAGTCTGCCGGCAGCGGGCCGGTAGCGGGGGCAGGATTGAGAATCACCGTCTTGCCCAACTCACGGGCTCGGACCAAGGTCCAGGCGACCGTTGCCTGGGGCACTTCCAGTTGGCAGATGACGATATCAGCAGCCTGCAACAAGCTGTCAGCGCGCTGCACCGACTCGGCGCTGAGCAGGCCGTTGGCACCGGGGATCACCACGATTGCGTTCTGGCTGGCAGCGTCCACCACGATCAGCGCCACTCCGCTGGAAACACCCGCGCAGCTAGCCACTGCCTGACAATCAACGCCTTCGACCTGCAGCGCTTGTAGCAGCTGCGGGCCATAGGCGTCATCACCGACATTGCCGATCATGGCCACGCTGGCGCCGAGGCGCGCCACGGCCACCGCCTGGTTGGCGCCCTTGCCGCCGGGCACCGTGAAAAAACCGTCGCCGGTCAGCGTCTCGCCGGCTCGCGGCAAGCGCTCGGCGCGGGCCACCAGGTCCATGTTGAGGCTGCCGACCACTACTACCTTGGCATGCATGGGAAGTCCTTAGCGGTAATCATTGAACAGGTCCGGGCGTGGCCCGGTAGATTCGCGCATGATGATGCGCGGGGCGATGATGCGCTGCTCGGCCGGGGCGTCGTGCCGCGGCCTGGCGATGCGCGACAGCAGCAATTCGGCAGCACTTTCGCCGAGCTCGCGAATCGACTGGCCTACAGTGGTCAGCGGCGGGTATACGTAGCGACTGAGCTCGATGTCATCGAAACCGATCACCGACAGCTCGCCAGGCACGCTGATATTGCGCTCGGCGGCCGCGCGCAGGACGCCAAAGCCGATCATGTCGTTGCCGGCAAAAATCGCCGTGGGCCGCCGGCCGTCAAGCAACTGCGCCGCAGCAGCGTGGCCGCCTGGGCTGGTGAAATCACAGTGCAACACACGTGCTGCGCTGACCTCAGCCTGCGCCTCGGCCATCGCCCGATGAAAACCGGCCACGCGCAACTGGCTGACCCCGGTCTCGGCTGGCCCGCCAATACAGGCGATGTCGCGGTGGCCGAGCTCGAGCAGGTGACGGGTGGCGAGGTAAGCGCCTTGTTCGTGGTCGATCCGCACCAGGTCGGCATCTACGCCCTCCAGCGCGCGGTCGACGATGACCATCGGCGTGCGCACACAGGCCAGGCTCTGCAGCAAGTCACTGTCTTCACCGACTGACGCTACCACCAGGCCATCAATGCGCTTTTCCAGCAATACGCGCAGGTAGCTGCGCTGCTTTTGCGGATTGTCGTCGGAGTTGCACAGGATGACGCAGTAGCCATTACGCTCGCAGCCATCCTCGATGCCCCGGGCCAGCTCGGCAAAGTACGGGTTGACGCTGCTAGGCACCAACAGGCCGATAGTGGCGGTACTGCGCGCCTTGAGCGAGCGGGCTACGGCACTGGGCACGTAGTCGAGTTCGGCGATGGCCGCCTCGACCTTCAGGCGCACCTGTTCGCTGACCGGACGTGTCTTGTTCAGCACATGGGAAACGGTGGTGTAGGAAATCCCCGCCATTGCCGCGACATCTTTGATGGTTGCCATGGTTTCAGTTCCGCCGGCTCGCGCGCCGGCTGCGATAAGTGTCGAGCACCACGGCAATCACAATGACCGCCCCGGTGATAATGCGCTTGGTTGGTTCGGAAGCGCCGATCTGAGCCAGCCCGGCGGCCAGCACCGAAATGATCAGCACCCCGAAAAATGTACTGACCACTGAGCCGCGCCCGCCCATCAGGCTGGTACCGCCGATCACCACGGCGGCAATCACCTGCAGTTCAAGGCCAGCACCGGCGTTCGGGTCGGCGGCCTCCAGACGAGAAATCTGGAACAGCGCGGCGAGGCCGGCGAGCAGGCCCATCAGGGTGAACACCATGATCTTGTAGGGCCGCGGGTCGATCCCGGCCAGGCGTACAGCTTCTTCATTGGTACCAATGCCGATCAGGTAGCGGCCGAACACCGTGCGTGTCAGTACAAGGTGGGCAACGACGATGACCAGCAAGGCGATGATGAAGGCTGGCGAGATGCCAAATGCTACTGGATTGGAAAACCAGGCGTAGGCATCGCCGATATAGGCCGTGCGCGAATCAGTGAACTGATAGGCCAGGCCACGGGCCATTTCCAGCACACCGAGCGAGACGATAAAGGATGGAATACGCCAGGCCACGGTAATGCAGCCAGTGACGCTGCCAGCCAGGGCGGCGACTGCCATGCCCAGCAGCGCAGCGGGCAACACGCTCCAGCCCCACCCCAGAATTGCCACGCTGACTGCCGAGGCTGCCAAGGCCAGCACCGAGCCCACCGACAGGTCGATGCCACCGATGATCAACACCAGCGTCATGCCTACTGCCAGCACCATCAGATCGGGGATCTGGTTGGCCAGGGTACTGAAGGTTGCGTACGACCAGAAATGGCTGCTCATAAACGAGAACAGCACAATCATTGCCAGCAATGCGCCGGCCAGTCCCAGGTAAGTACCCAGGCCCAGATAGGTGCCGCTGCGGCGAGCGGGAGTGTCGACGGGAGAGCTGTTCATGGGTCCATCCTGGGAGCTGCTTCATGCAGCAAAGCATCACGTTGTTGATAACCGGCGAAAGCCGCGGCAAGCAGTTGATCCTGGCTCCAGGCATCGCGCTCGAAGGTGTCGATCAGGCGCCCCGCAGAGAGCACACCGATGCGATCGCAGATCAGCATCAGCTCGCGCAGGTCACTTGAAACAACCACCAGCGCCTTGCCCTGGCGCGCCAACTCGGCAAGCAGGCCATAAATGTCGAACTTGGCGCCAACGTCGATACCGCGGGTCGGCTCGTCGAACAGCAGTACCTGGCAGTCGCGCTCGAGCCAGCGGCCAATCACCACCTTTTGCTGATTGCCACCGGACAACTCACTGACAGCCTGCGCCGGACTTGCGCTGCGAATGCGCATGGCGCTGATCTGGCGCTCGGCCAAGGCTGTTTCGGCAGCGCTATTGATGACCCCAGCACGGGACACGGCGCCCAGGTTACCGAGGGCAATATTGGCGCTGATCGACTGCGTCAGCAGCAGCCCCTCACCTTTGCGATCCTCGGTAATCAATGCAATGCCAGCACGCACAGCGGCCTTGGGCGAGTCGACAGTGATCGGCTGCGGCGGCTGACCAAGGGCAACGCTGCCGCTGTCGGCGCGGTCGGCGCCGTAGATCAGCCGCAGCAGTTCGGTACGGCCGGCGCCGATCAGGCCGGAGATACCAAAGATCTCCCCTGCCCTCACCTCGAATGAAACCTCGCACACCTTGCCGGCACGGCTGAGCTTGTCGACCTTGAGCAGCGGCGCGCCGATCTGGCGCCTGCCCAGGTCGATATGCTCGCCCACGTCACGACCGACCATCAGGTTGACCAGCTCGGCACTGTTGTAACGTTGGATCGGCTCGGCGCACACCAGCTTGCCATCGCGCAGCACCGCGATGCGCTGGGCCACACGCTGCAGCTCTTCAAGGCGATGGGATATGTACACGATAGCCACGCCGCGCTGACGCAGGCGCTCGATCTGGACAAACAGCAGCTCGACCTCGCGGGCAGTGAGCATCGCCGTAGGCTCGTCGAAGATCAGCACCCGGCAATCACCAATCAGGTTGCGGGCGATCTCGACCATCTGTTGATGGCCAATACCCAACTCACCGACCAGGGTATCCGGGTCAATCGCGTCCAAGCCCACCTGCGTCATAGCGGCGACCGCCAACTGGCGCAGGCGCTTGTGATTGATCCAGCCGAGACGGCTGGGCAGGTTGTCGAGAAACAGGTTCTCGGCAACCGTCAGGGTGGGCAGCAGGTTCAGCTCCTGCATCACCATACGCACCCCAAGCCCCTCTGCCGCACTGCGGCTGGCAGGGCTGTAAGGTTGGCCGAGGTAGCTCATGTGCCCAACGGTGGGAATTTCCAGGCCGCTGATCAACTTCGATAGCGTGCTTTTGCCAGCGCCGTTCTCACCGGTCAGCGCCAGCACTTCGCCGGCGTACAGCTCCAGCTCGACGTCAGCCAGCACAGGCTGGGCGTAGCTCTTGCCCAGCCCGCTGACCGCGAGCACCGTTTGCGTGGCCGTTGCAGACATGGCCGGGTCTCCTGCCTGGATCACGGCTTGGTGATCAATTCAACCGGGGTTTGGATGACATTGTCGGCATCGACAGCGGTTTTTTCGCCCTTGATCATCTGCAGCGCAGCCTGGATGCCATATACGGCTTGCTTCTTGGCATCCTGATCGAGCGTGGCGAGCACGCGGCCATCTTTGAGCATCGGCTTGATGGCGTTGATGTTGTCATAGCCGACTACCTGAACCTGATCTTTCTTGCCTGCGGCACGCACAGCCGAGACAGCCCCAAGCGCCATGCTGTCGTTGCCGGCCAACAGCGCTTTGATCTCTGGATACTCATTGAGCATGGCCGCCGCCACCGCGTTGCCCTTGTCGATTTCCCAGTTGCCAGACTGCACCGAAACGACCTTGATCTGTGCCGCCTGCATGGCGTCCTGGAAACCAGCCGTGCGCTGTTGGGCGTTGGTAGTGGTGGAGACGCCTTCGATAATACCCACCTGATCACCTGGCTTGAGCTTTTGCTGGGCCAGATAGTCGCCTACCAGCCTGGCACCCTTGCGGTTGTCAGGGCCAACGAAGGGCACGCTGAGATTTTTGCTCTTGAGCACTTCGGGGTCGAGGCGGTTATCGATGTTGATGACGGTGATGCCGGCATCCATGGCTTTCTTGATCACCGGCACCAGCGCCTTGGAGTCAGCCGGCGCGATCACCAGCGCGTTGGCGCCAGTGGCGATCATCTGCTCGACGATGCGGATCTGGTTGCTGGTGTCGGACTCGTCCTTGATGCCGTTGGCTACCAGGTCGAAGTCGTTAGGGTGCTGTTTTTGGTAGGCCTTGGCACCGTCTTCCATGGTGCGGAAAAACTCATTGGCCAACGACTTCATGACCAGAGCGACCTTGGGTTTTTCTTCAGCCTGACCTGCCAGGGGCAGTGCGAGCGCCAACGAGGAGACGATAGCGAGCGACAGCAGACGACCGGGGAACGGCAGTTTCATGAGATGACTCCGAATCTTGTGTTTTTTATCGGATCGCAAACGTTTGCGTTAAGCCACTATGGAAACAAGCCCTGATTTTGTCAATTGCCTGAGACGCTGTTTTGGCAAACCGGGGCCAGCGGCAGGTTACGCGGATTGGCCACGGAAAACCGAATAACTTTACCTGTATCCGTTCGGTAAGCCGAATACATCCCATCGCTGGATTTGTCTCGGCATATGAGCGAACTCCCGCCGGGAATGGCTCAACCCAGACTCGACGCTGCGTTGGTATGAAACCTGCCTGCTAAGCTGTGCGACATATAAATCTCACCAGGAAGATCGAGAGAACAATAACGATGAAAACCGCACTGAAGACATTTGCCCCGGGCGCCCTCGCCCTGCTGCTGATCCTGCCGACTGCAGTTTCTGCCAAAGAAGCCGAGCAGCAACAAAAGCTCGCCAATGTGGTGATTCTCGCCACCGGTGGCACCATTGCCGGCGCCGGCGCCAGCGCCGCCAACAGCGCTACCTATCAGGCCGCCAAGGTAGGCATCGACAAATTGATCGCTGGCGTACCGGAGCTGGCTCAACTGGCCAATGTGCGCGGCGAGCAGGTCATGCAGATCGCATCCGAAAGCATCAGCAACGACGACCTGCTCAAGCTGGGCAAACGCGTCGCCGAGCTGGCTGACAGCAACGACGTCGACGGCATCGTTATCACCCACGGCACCGACACCCTGGAAGAAACCGCCTACTTCCTCAACCTGGTAGAAAAGACCGACAAACCAATCGTAGTGGTCGGTTCGATGCGCCCGGGCACCGCAATGTCGGCTGACGGCATGCTCAACCTTTACAACGCCGTAGCCGTCGCCAGCGACAAGCAATCGCGCGGCAAAGGCGTACTGGTGACCATGAACGACGAAATCCAATCCGGCCGTGATGTCAGCAAGTCGATCAACATCAAGACCGAAGCGTTCAAGAGCGCCTGGGGCCCGATGGGCATGGTCGTGGAAGGCAAATCGTACTGGTTCCGCCTGCCAGCCAAGCGTCACACCTCCAACTCCGAGTTCGACATCAAGCAAATCAGCAGCCTGCCTGCCGTAGACATCGCCTACGGCTACGGCAACGTTACCGACACCGCGTACAAGGCCCTTGCGCAAAACGGCGCCAAGGCGCTGATTCATGCCGGCACCGGCAACGGCTCGGTATCGTCACGTGTGGTACCGGCTCTGCAGGAGCTGCGTAAAAACGGCGTGCAGATCATTCGCTCTTCCCACGTCAACCAGGGCGGTTTCGTACTGCGCAACGCCGAGCAGCCGGATGACAAGAATGACTGGGTCGTCGCCCACGACCTGAACCCGCAAAAAGCACGGATTCTGGCGATGGTCGCAATGACCAAGACCCAAGACAGCAAAGAGCTGCAGCGGATCTTCTGGGAATATTGATCTGTTGATTGCCTGAGCCGAGCAACGCTTTGCTCACCGCTGTCGCGGGCTGCATGGCCCGCGACAGTCACTTGGGCCAAGGCTCACGAGGTTGTTGCGAAATTGCCTACAGTGAAATACTGTACGCACATACAGCACAACAAGGAACACCCCGATGGCCGCTGCCTCTCAAGCCACCCCCAGCCCATACCAACAACTGGGCGAGCGCATTCAGAAAATCATAAACAGCCCTACCGCCCAGCGCAGCAAGTCTGCGTTGATCTTTCGGCTGGAGCACGAGTTGCCGGATGACTGGGCAACGCTACTCGAAGAGATCGCTGAAAACGACAATGTCACCCTTGCCTACCGGGATGATGGCGGCGTGCAGATCTTCTGGACTGTACCCAAGGAAGACTGAGCAGGGACTCAAGCCTTGGCGGTAGCATCGCCCGCTTGCGGCCTGAGCAAGGCATTGACCTGCGAGGTCAGTGCCTCGAGGGCAAATGGCTTGGTCAGTATCGCCATGGTCGACTCCAGCGGCTGACGATCGAGCACTTCAGGCTGCGCATAGCCCGTCATCAGCAACACCGGCAGGTCAGGCCGCGATTGCCTGCCCGCATCCGCCATCTGCCGCCCGTCAAGCCCGCCGGGTAAACCGATGTCGGTCACCAGCAGATCAATGCGGATGTCCGAACGCAGCAGTTGCAACCCTGCCAGGCTGTCCGCCGCCTCGATCACCACATAGCCGTAACTGCCCAGGGTTTCGCTGACAAACATGCGCACGGAGGACTCGTCATCGACCACCAAAACCGTTTCGCCA
>Ga0213829_1000712_pt1 | contig 28406 bp, 27 predicted proteins | sample MC6MC0896MG_FD_180665 | JGI IMG/M metagenome (GOLD analysis project Ga0213829, IMG submission 180665) | Enriched soil aggregate microbial communities from Iowa State University, Ames, United States - MC6-MC0896-MG | ecosystem: Environmental > Terrestrial > Soil > Unclassified | place: USA: Iowa...
AAACGCTTGTTCATCTTTTTTTAAAACAAGTGCTATCAATTCTTTATCCGATAAATCTGTGTAGCAATACATTCGTTAGTCAGAACCTGAAATCAAACTTACGTTAAAATTGACAAATTACAAATTCCTAAGATTGAATCAAACCGCAACTAATCAAAATCCCCGACAAGGCTATTGTCGGGAATTTTTACTTTCTTTCACGCCGTACCAGTATATCTCAATTGGCTATAATAAAATAGTCAAAATTTTTACCCTGTTCAATTTTTAATTGATTTCCGTTAACAGAAGCCTTCAGTATTTTTCTATTATTGTTTTCTTTAAGCCATTCTACGGTTATAAGATGCTCCTTATCGTCTCCAAATAGACTTTTATTCTTTATGGAATATGAAGTTTTATCAAGTTCCAGAGGAGGAATTGCGGAGGTTATCAATCTTAAATAACGCTCACCGTCAAATGTAAAGAACTCAGCGTCGAATGCTGCTCTCTGATCTTTTATATCGGGAGTAATACTATTCTTTATATCCTCGATTTTAAGATTATCCAACGGGTTTTGATCTTCTAGGTGAAAATTCAAATTTAAAATGTACATCTGAGGAATACCAGAATCGACTATTTCCTTTTCACAGCTGTTAAATACGAGGAAGCTGGCTGTCAGCAACAAACTGAAAAATACTTTAAACATAATATAAATTTAATTTCCTTGATAAATATACAGCTCTATTGACTCTTTCTATACTTAATAAACACTCCCTGAAGAGTAAACTTTTCGGAATCCATGGATTCCAATAGCCCGTTATAATTACTATGATTTTGTCTTTTTTAGAATTATAATAAATTATGACCGTTTTTTTATGGTCATATAAAACATCGTAGGTTATAATCTTTAGCAATAAATAAAGATATAAATTTTCACCAAAATACAGTAAATTTATTTTTATAAGACAATAAAATTATTTTAAATAGTATTAACATCAATTCTTGAGGAACGCGATTAATTTCAGGAATACTTAGAAAAGAATGAATCATCCTATCTTTTATTGAACTGTACCATTCTTTGGCAGTTTAGTCCTATTAAATAAAACTATCCATGTGCTAATTTTGTACCACTATACGCTGAAGCAGCTGTCTATCATTCAGATTGATACCAGATGCACGGTCACGGATAGGCGATACATTATCTTCCACAGATGGAGTAAGATTATCTTTCAGGCCGAAAATGCGCTCTAATCAAGACAAGGACCAGCCAATAGCTTGCCAAAAACAACCTTGCGATCAGCTCGATCAGCCTACCTGGCAACAAGTCGAAGGTGAAATGGACCCAGGGCAAAGAAACCTTCCATCTTGTCTTACCGACTGTCAAAGACCCAAACATACCGATTTATGTGTATAAGATTGAATCAAAGTAGGCTAGCAATCAGACGATCGAAGTTTACGAGCAATAAAGACAATTCCCCGATAGCACACGATCGGGGAATTTCCGCAATCCTTTTACTTTTTATCTGTAAAATAAATCTCCAGCCCCTGATCAACAGATTTCAGATTGATCAGATAACCGGCCTGCTCGGTTATTTTCATCGGTGTACCTTCCGGCTCATAGTTTCTGTTGTCCAATTGCTCTTTGGGCTTACTGGTTTTGCTCATAGTGGTAGATTTAGCAATATAATAAGTATCGCCTTCCACTTTGAGGACCTTGAACCAACCAAAACCTATACGGTCGCCAGTTCCCTGTCGTGCTTCAAAATGTCCGAAATAAGTATCTCCGACCGCAGGAGGCTGCTCCATGGCAACTGCTTCGGCCGATTTTGGCAGTGGTGGCTTTGCCCCATCGTAAATCAACATTCCCAAAAAACCGACGATCAGCAGCACAGCTATCCAGCCCAGAATTGTCATTTTGAACACAAAGGGAGGGTTCGGAACCTGGCTGCTCTTTGTTTGGTAAAAAGTCTTCATTTCGGTTGTCCATAGACGGGTTGGAATAACCTGCCCCGTATTCAGATCCCTAAATTCGCCAGCTGCTTTTTTAGAATTTACAGTACATACAGCCATGCGCATTTTGGTACGTACAAAGACCAGGGTCATCTCCCGATCTGCTGATTGGGGATTTTGCAGTTGGCTGGCCGCAAAGCGTGCTGCTTCGTATTGTTGAAGAGAGAAAAACATATGTCAAAGATTAAAAGGTGTGATGGTATTTAAATAATTCCTGCTTTAAATAAAAAATAACCGATGCCGATCAACACCATCGGCAAGGCCATGGCCAATAAAATATTGCTGCCCAAATATACTCCCCAATATGAGCGGATGCGTATATCATGGCTATTATTCGGATCATAGATCAGACTTACTTTTTCGCCGATAGTATACGCCGGCGGATTGGCACTTGCCGTAGGCGAAAAACTTCTGACTCTTCCATTGATGCTATATTCCATCAGGGGCGTATACATGGTACCACCTTCACTTCCCCGCGAAGGAATGTTTTCCACAACTGTGGCTTGTACAAGCGAACCATTCGTCATCAGTCTTCTTGCACGGCCAAAAGATATGATGCCTAGCGTCAAGAGCGCTAATCCGATAATGAGTATTAACGTATGTATTGCTGTTGCCATTTTTAATATTTTAGGATTAAAGTTTTCATCAGAGACAGTTGTTGTTTTTCACACAGATTGTTGTCCTTTTACAGCGAACATCCCCTTTTATTTTTTAAAGACCAGAATATGCAGGTAATCTGTGGTATTTTCCTCAAGTCTAATCGGCCCGATATTCCACCACATTTCCGTATCGTTGATCTTGAATATCTTAAAGATTTCAGTCTCATTAGGATATGTAATGGCCAGCTCTTTTGTATTTTCGTCAAAAGTATAGCTACCTATTCGGCTCGTCCTAACAACACAGTCTGAACCCGATTGCTTATACGAAACAAACCTATGCTTACCGTCTGTCTCGAATGCCCAAGTTTGCAAGGCAGCACATCCTTCTAGCGGTGGATCGGCCCATGCTATGGTATCCCCCGGTTTATGAAATATCAATGATTGTGAAAATTTCCAGCTACCGATTAGCATTGCCTTGTCCAGCTGGACTGTGTTATCATCCTTTTTGCCACAAGCCAAAACAAACAACATGCTTATACAGCATAAGAGGAAAGAGTTATATTTTTTCATGTTTATAATTTTAAGTTACCACCATCTTGCTTCGGGCAGTGCATAAAATACTGAATCCGCTTTTGGCTGCCAAGGAGCCTGATGAAAGTGCCAGCTCTCATCCACCTTATCCATAAATTTTACAATATCCATGGTTCCCCACTGGTAGGCCGTTCCATAGTTTTTGCCCCCATAATGGATCTTACCAAAAACAAAAGGTGTCGAACTCCCTGACACACCACCTGTAAACTGGACGGCTTTTTCAATATGAAAGCTCGTACCTGCCGGAAACTTTTCAACCAGTACATAGTCCCCCAGCTGCATGCGTTCTTCGATATAAGCCCAGTCTGGATGCAGGCTATCCAACAGCAGATAGGGGTAACCGTTTGCAGGGTATAATCTCACTTTTTCACTGACCAGAACCGTCTCCTTGTCCAATGTCACTGTCTTGTCCATCCACTGCTTAAAAGGCGCATAGTGGCTAATACGCGTAGACTTTGTTTTGATAGTGGCATACAGAAAAAATCCGAAGGCCAGTATGGCCACAATTCCTATTGCTATGATTATTCCCATTGTTTTCTTTACAGACATATTTCAATTTATTTGATGGTTATTTGCCAATCCCTGTATTGTCAGGATTCACCGCGGAGTTCTTTTGCCATACAGGTAACAATATTCCGCATCAAAAGCATAGCCCAGCCCATCCTTCACTTCAAAACCGAATTGTCGTACACTTTTTGTTCTGATGGTTTTAATGGATTTTGCGATGCTGTCAATGTAATACGCCTGCCGATTATCTACCGCATAAAACGTATGGTCACATTCACGGTAATAGGTTCCATCCACACATTGCGCCAGAATACCAAAACTTTCCGCATCTGCTTCGGGCAGGATTTTGTCGCGAAAATAGACATGCTCTCTATCCTTGGCCACATTGCCGATAAAATCTCCGTGGAGCACTTCAAAAGAACTGGTATCGGCATTTTCGATCTGTTTAACATACGCACAGTAGACCGCATCGCCCACCAGCTGATAGATCCCGGGCAACTCCCTGACATCAGCAAGCCGATAAGCAAGCTTCTGCTCGAATACATAATCGTTGCCACCCGATGTTGCCATGCCTTTTTCAAAATCAAGGACCTGAAAATCCGTAGGATCGGCATCAGGCAGCATACAGAACCTATTCATATAGCTTTCCAGGTAAATATGCTTTTTATCCTTAAAGTAATGGAAAGTAGAACCATTACTTTGGACGATTTCAAAGCTGGAAAAATCAATGAGAGCATAATACTTTCGATACACTTCCCTACCGAAATGCAAAATAAATTTGCCGTCGATTACCACAAAACCGTTTCCTAGATCCTTTCTGCCCATAATTAGCTTATTTTAGTTCAAACGGTCTTCCCTATCCAAAAAAGGAAATTGCTTATCAAATAATTTGCCTACCAAGGGCAATGGTTTTTTCACGTCATTGGCAGCGTTAATGATACCAATCACCATCACGATAAAAAACAATATGCCTACATAAGCTAATATTCCGGCAAACGAAGCGGACAGGATGGAAACGATGTTGATGATCACCCCAAAAAGAAAAGAAAAAAGGAGAAGCCCAAGCCCCTGCTTGAGGTGGTAGCTACTGAAATCATTTCGTTGTGATTTTCCGCCAAAATAGGCGACTAGCCATAAGATGCCAATATAACTAAGAATGGACTGTACTTTTGGACTCATAATTTTATATTTTTTTGTTTAAGCAAATATGTCAGAATCCGAATCAAAAACCTTTCCTAAGGTACAGACAAAACATATACAGGTAGAAAATCTGTATATACAAAATATCTACAACATAAATAATACACTGAAAATCAATACACTTTAAAACATCAAGATTCGACTATATATGAAAATCATTACAGATTTAAATATTAAATTTGATACGAAGCACGTTAATTGTATATAAACAAAAATGTATCTAAAACAGTTCCTTCTGCCGATCTTGATCCTGTCAATAGCTTGCACCACAAAAGCGCAATTGCCCCCAGCTATGCAGCAGACTTTACAGACATTGGAAAACCTACGGATCAACAATCGGACACAGGAAGCATTGAAGCTCCTCGAAAAATCAATCGCAAGAAAAGAAAATACAACCGATGAGCTAGCCTATTTATATGCACATCAGAGCTTGGTCTATGGCGCCGTCGACAGTCTGCTTCTGAGCAAGAGGAGTCTGGACAACAGCCTGAATTTTGCGCAGCAAGCCCATACAAACGAACCCAAAGCCATCGCCTATCGTGCTGAGGCAGCGTTAAACCGTCAGCTGGGACTACCTGATGAAGTCGCCAAAAGTGCCCTGAAAGGATTGCAGCTACTGGAGAAAAGCGACAAGGACCTTCCTAATAAATATGCACTTAATTACCTGCTTTATGGTATATACAGCCGTTGGGGCGATGACGAAAAAATGAACCAGTATATCCGCCAGTGTGCATATTATGCCCTGAAAGACAACAATTACAACGCGCTGGTCAATGTCAACAACGGCCTCTCAAGTATGTTCCAGGCAAGGTATGAAAAACAGCAACAGCGATCTCTGCTCGACAGCAGCTTCTACTACCTGCATAAATCATTTGACCTCCATCAACAATACCCAACACGTGTCAGCACAAACAGTTTTGTGATCACTTGCATCAATCTGGCCAATTTTTACTTTGAGTTTTCGGATGCATCGCTATCGGAACGCAAGAAAAAGGCATTTCATTACCTCAGGTTTGCCGAAGAGGAGCTTAAAACAAACCATGCTGCCGCTGATTATTGGGTCAATGTATATGGAGTCAAGAGTGACTTTGCTTTGCTGGAAAACAACCTACCGCTTGCAGAGCAGTATCTACTGCAATGTCTCAACCAGATCAAGCAGGACGGAAATACCTTTTACAAATCAGAATATACCGTATTCAAACATCTTGCCGAGATCGCGATCAAAAAGAATGACCTGAAAGCTGCCTTCAGCTACCAGCAGTCAGCCGAGCAGCTGCTAAAGAAAACCTTCGACCAACAGCAGCTGTTTAATGTCCAAAGACTCGAGGTACAGTATGAGACCGAAAAGAAAAACCAGCAATTGCTCTTGCTCAACCAGCAGGCCGCATTCCGTAAAAAACAAAACTATCTGTACAGCGGCCTTGCCCTGGCACTGCTGGCAGGCCTGGGTTTTATGTTCCGCTCCTATCACTTTAGACTGCGTTATTCCCTGGAACGTGAGCGGAAACTGCAGCAGGAAAAAGAGGAAACCGAAAAAAGGGCTGCGATTCAACTTCAATTTGAAAAGGAAGAACAGGCACGTCTAAAAGCCGAACAAGAGCTATTAGAGCTAAAACGCAAGCAGCTCGAAAAGGAGGCGCTGGCCAATTCGCTGATGATCGAGCACAAAAACGAAATGTTGCAGCAGATCAACAACCAACTCAATGGAGATGAGGCCACGCCCATCAAAAGGCTATTAAAAGAGGAAAGGCTGATGAGCGCCGATTTTGAAGAACTCACCAAGCAGATCCAGCTGCTACATCCGGATTTTTTTAGCCAGCTTTCGGCCAAAGCCATCAAGAAACTGACCCCACTCGATTTAAAATATTGCGCCTATATACACCTACAGATGACTACCACCCAAATTGCTCAGGCCATGCACGTGGAAGCGCAGAGTGTGCGCATGTTTAAGTACCGGCTGAAACAAAAATTCGGACTGGATAGGGAGACCGACCTGGACGCGTTCTTAAGGGGATAAATAGCGTGTCATTCAAATGCTCAACACTCATAATCAATTAATAATAAACATTATATATAAAGTAATGCTAAATATTATCTTTCAGGATCAAAGCGCATTAGACGATTAAATAAAAAAAATGACAGACAACAAAGACATTATCTCCATGGCTGAAGTTCAGATCAGGAGTTTTATTGAATCCTAAAGACCGCAGGATGCCGAAGTACTGCCATTCATATGGACTTGAATCACTCAAGTTGTCAATAAACGAACAGATGGGATAATAAAAAAACACTATAGCATTTTCCGGCGAACCCACCAGATCAGGTAGAGCAAGGCCAAAGAAATGGCAAATGCAATTAATAAAGCATCAAACGAAAAGGTGCTCCTATCGCGCTTTGTAACCGAATCTAATGTACCTGTTGCCAGGGTATTCTTTTGACGGGTAGCTAATTTTTTCTCAGCAAACCTGCTTCTCGATTGCTGGACGTAAAGTAGTCCACCCTTTGCGTTCAACCCACTGTCCGGACGAAATGACAACAGGCTATCCGTCCAAAAATACCAATAGGTCGATAGACTATCCTTTTGTGTTTGATGGAAAAGCAAATGCTGGTCTTGGTGCTGCTTATATGAATTTTCCATTTTCTGTTCAAGCTGAGATTTTTTGCTGTAGATACCACATCCCACCAATAGATAAACAGCTATTAAACAGGCTATTTGATATAATTTCGTTGCTTTCATATACATATAATCTGATAGAATAATTTCAGGCACAAACCATAAGGCGTGCCTGAAAATAACAAATCGCCCCTCAGTCAACCCAGTTAGCCATAGCATAGATTGTGGACAAGGGCCTTCTTCGGGATTCCACACGGTCATGACTGTTGCCCTCGATGGAAATTACCAACGCACCATTGACTGCCTTCACCAGGCCCACATGGTGGATACGTTGCAGCTTGCCACTGTAGATCGCAAATAGATCAGCGGTCTTGAATCTTCCCTTTCGTATATCCGGCGCAGTATATCGGCGGGCCTTTGGAAAAAGCGCCGGACTCCAGGCGCTGCGGGGCTCCGCATGTCTGGCCTGCCCATAACACCAGCTGGCAAATGCAGCACACCATTCATACCCCAGCCCCAGCCCGACATAGCCAAGGTATTCCCCTACCCTTTGCCCCTGATTTTCACCCCCCTCTTCCCGTACGCCCAGCTCAGCAGTAGCTATCCAAATAAGTTTACTCCGTAGCTCCCTTTCTGATGACAGGTATATGCGATCGTTCTGCCGGCTAATCGGCCCAGCTTCCTTAAAACGGGACTCACTCACTGTAGCTCGGTTACTTAAAACAGCATTTTTAACAACTGTAGAAAAGCAAAGAGAAAAAGAAAGAATACCGAGAAGTAGAGAATAGTTTGTTGCCATGAGCTCAATTGATTAAAATGATAATAAATGTCCTGTCTATAGTATTTAAATGGTTTCCAGAGGTATTCCTGCAACCAGGTACAGCAGCAAATAAATACCAGGCCTGCCATCAACCCAAAATAAAGTAGCGATAAGGCCCCCAGATCCAATATCCCCGCTGCTGGGTCTAAAAATTGCAGCGTGCTTCCGACGAATAAGAAAACAATCGTCAGCAACAGGCTGAGGATAGCGAGCACATATTTGGGCTCGATCACCAGCTTTTCAGTGGGACTCAACCAGCCCCTTTTGATTTCTACACTGTTCATATCATTGTGTTTTTAAATGTTAAATAATAAATAATGATCATACACTTCCGAGATACTGACTGCGTGAATACCGGATCCGATCCCGGTCCCTGAGCAGCACATAAAGGTCCAGTCTTACCTCCTGCATATAATCGGGCAGTTCCAGCACCATACCCGATGCCGAACGGATCACCAGCTTTTCATTGCGGACTGCAACTCGGCCTTTTTGGTCATAGGCCAGCAGCAGCACCTCATCATCGTGGTTTATTGTTGTGATCTCGCTACCATTGAAGTCTAACCGCAGCATCGCTGTATCCCGTGCAATATGGTCGACAGTGATTCCCCGGACAGGGCCATCGGAGAGCAAGATAAGTGCAGGGTCAACAAACAGATCAGGGTACTCACCCTTGATGGCATATTTGATGGCATGGGCCATCGCCAGGTTGCGTGCTGTCAGGCTCTTTTTTGCCTGTCGGACGCGCTGGCTGAACCCTTCTTTGATGATCGAGGCCAAGGGATACAAAAATTGGTTGGCCAGATAGAATTTGCGTTGCGTTAGCAGCTGCCCCAGAGGTTTGTTTTGATTTCTTTGATTCATCTATGCTTTTTTTATTTTAATAAATGAAATTTTAACGTCAGTTTTTTAAGACCTTAAATTGGCTAAGAGCACAACATGTGCCCTTAGCGCTCTTTTAACTAATTAGGCCAGCATAATCTCCCCCAGGTAGCTACTTCTGCTGATTTTGGTCTTGGTCCGGTCAGACATAAAATACCAGACATGCACCACATCTCCGAGCAGGTGCTCAGGTACTCCAAATGTGACCCCGGCAGATGCCCTTGTGGGCACCGTCGGCGAAGTCATAAACTCATCTTTCACCGGATGGTAACAGACCACATAAACCAGGTCGTCATTTTTGGTTTCGTAGACGACGTTATTCTCCGGCGACCAGGACACCGTGATCTCATCGGCATCGAATGCAGCGAGGACCGTTCCGCCAGCACCGTAGTTTCCATCGGCCAGCCTGATCTTGCTATAATCCAAACTCAGATCAGGATAAACACCCTGGATCGCCTGATCCTGATTGAACTGAAAAGCATAGTTGATCGGCGTGAGCCGGTCTGCCCGCTTCTGGCCAAAACCGATCTTTAGAAAGTTGTTGATCGGCAGCAGAAAGCGCATCAGCGTCTTGAAGCGTGCCTGCACGAGCAGCTGTGCCTCGGTATGCGGTTTATTGCTCTTTTTATAGAGTCCTTTGATGTAATTGATACTCTTCCAAGTAGCACCTATCACTGAGCCGGCCTTACCTCGAAAAGCCCCATTTGCTCCATTTACAATTGTTCCCATTTTTAAAAATTTAAAGGATTAAAAAATAAAATCGCCAAGATTTTTATACCGGTATTTTCGCTTGACAGAACAAACATAAAACATTAATAAACAGAAAAATAACACACAAAATAGATTGTCCGACGCTTGGCCGATGCTGACCTACATCTTGTCTGACGACCGCCATATAGCGGCGGATTTTTTTGGTGACAGAAGCTAAAAAGAGCAGCTTTCATAGCAGCGGTTCATTTGAAAAACGCTGTACGAAAGAGCAGGGTAGCAGGGCAATATCGAAAGCCTATAGAAGCAAACAAAACCAGAACAAAACAGCAAAACAGACACAATAAATGCAAAAAGAGGCAGATATGAGGGAATCGTAACGGCCGATAACCACAGCTTATATCAGCTTTTGACCAGACTGCTTATGACCAAGTTTCGGAATTGATCCGGCCATAAACTGGATACCACCTACCGATGACCTATCTGGATAGGCTAACAGTAGGTCAATGATAGGTGCCGGCCTGATGTAACGGCGGCCATAGCCTATACTTGGGGTGAACAAAAGCCATAATTGCTGCGAAGTGGAAGCCTATGGCCAAAACACTTCGCAGCACGTGTACTATCCGCCGTTGAGGAAGCGTTTGAGCCGAAGCACATCGTCGAGCTTAAAGTATTTTTTTCCGCCTTTATCACGCCGATATACCTGGATCAGGCCCAGGTTCTGATACCGCAGCAGGGTACGGTCCGATACGCCGACCGTGTCCTTGACAAAATCGGTATCGCGCAGTTCAAGATCAACATCTTCTGGCGGAAGACTGTCCAGCACGGCTTTTTTCAATTTTTGTATTTCATTAAAGAGTAGATGTAGGGCTCTGAGCAGATGAGCATCTGTCTTTCGGCCTGTCGCATTGGTAGCGTATTTTCTCATATTTTTTAATGGTTTATAATGATAAAATGGTTTTTAATCGCCTAGCACGTTGGAGTTAATGAACGTGAAGAAATCGCTATAGATCTTTTTATCGCCGGTGGGCAGCATTTTATTATCCAGCGTCATGCGCACCATTCCTTTTTCATAACTATAGAAAAAATTGATATTGATCACAAAACTCTGGTGGATCTGCTTAAACCACTTTATTGGCAGCCTCTCTAGCACCTGGCGCATGCTATTGTTGCATTTCAGGGACTTGCCGTCCACCATATGGAATATAATAACACCATTGGTACTCTCCACATAAATAATGTTTTTCATCCAGACCAGATTCCGCACATAGCGATAGCCTATCCGGATCATAAAATACTGAAAGTAGTCATCGAGCGAATCGCTTGCCGATACGGGCAGGAGCCTGGCCAGCTCTATATCCAGCCGGCGCAATGCGCCGCAGAGTCTGCTCATCGAGACCTCCTTGAGCAGCACATCTACCAGACCGTTGTCATAGCCGCGGTCCTCGTATTGCTCATGGGCGGTATACAAGATTGTCTTTAAATTTGTATTGGGCAAAGTCTTCAGAAAGTCAAATCCGTTTGTATAGCCAAACTCCACATCCAGAATCATAAAATCCACCTGGTTGACCCGCAGGAAAAGTTTAGCCTCCTTTGGATCATTAAACGTTTTGATGATCTTTACATAGGCGATATCCTCCATTAATTGCAACAGGTAGTCTATGCAACCCTGCTGATCGTCAATGATCACTCCGATCCATATTCTTTTCATATATGTTTAGTTTATTGTTTATCTATTTTTTTAATCGGTTACAAATTGTACGTTGATGCACAGCTGATAATAGTCCCCTTCCTTCTCTTCGCGCATTGAAAAATTATCCCCATAAACATACTGCATCCGTGCACGCAAATTGCGCAGCCCTTTGCCATGACTGACACCTGTCGATGCTGCTTCTCGTTTTCTATTGCTGACGGCTATCGTATATCCCCTATCCATCACCTCAATTGCGATACGCGCCGGCTCAGCAGGATCCATTATTTCTGCATGTTTAAATACATTTCCGACAAGGGTCTGCAAGGTTGTGGGCGGAATGGTAAACCGCATCAGATTACCGGTCAGCTGTACATCAATATAAAAAGGAATTTTCTCTACAATCCCTTGTATGGCTAGATATCGCTGTAATGCATCCACCTCGTCTGACAGCAAGATGCGATCTACCCCTTCGACCTGATGTGCATCCATATAAAACTTCATCAGCTTGTACGTTTCATTGACCTGTCGTGCCAGTTCACTGTCTACATGCTGCAATTGCTCCCGCAAATTGATAAAGATATTTCCCATCATATGCGGGGTCACCTGCGCCGAGAACGTAGCATATTCAAAAGATTTCATTTTGGTCTCTGCCTCCAGCTGTTTATTGACAGCCTCCAGCTTCGCATCCAGTTCAGTGAGTTTGCCCTTGTAATGATAATAAAGTAGAGCCAGGATGGTAAAATTACCATGGATGACCAACAGCGACTGAACGTACTGTCCCCAGTGGAATCTGTAATTTTGGACCACATAGGCACCATTGATGATTTTGATTGAAAATTGGCCGTATAGCACGTAGTAGATCAGCATTCCCGACAGGATATAAAATCCAGTGAGCAGCGTCACCATTAGTACGATACGTCTTTTTTTATAGAAACGGTTGAGAATCCCGTAAACACAGTAGAAGACGATAGCAAAATACGGAACCGTGAGCATCGATGCTTTTACAGACATCTTATCATTGCCCAGATAATTTACACAATAGAAATAAAACGCATAAAATGACCAAAAATAGATGTGGGCAGGCCATTTAGAATATAAAGATTTAAGCATAAAATTAAATTATTTAATAATTAGAATTCTAAAGATAATTAGACACATATTTATACGCAAATAAGCTGGTTTAATCTATCAAAATCTTTACACGAAATTGGATAACTCAAATAGGCAAATTTATCAAACAATAGATAACGACCGTTATTCTTAAATAGAATCAACCGCGATCTACTATTCCACTGATCCTGCTCCGAGTCTGGTCTCATGGTCCGATGTAGGTATAGCCATGGCTCCCATGCCTGCGGATCCTGCAACAGGACATCCTCAAAGTTCAGGTAAATCTGCATGAGGTAGTACTCGGCAAAGTCCTGGTGGTACATATACCAGTTCGTATCACAGAAATCCAGGCAGCGGATTGCCACTACTCCATTGTCACTGTGGGGATCAGCGATCAGCACGCTTATTTTCGTTTTGAGCAGGTAAGCCATTTTGATAATGCCCTGCTGTACGGAGATGGTGCCATTCAGAAAAGGGATCTTGACCAATTTACGCTGTTCATCTGCTACAGCAGACACAGCACCATCCAGATAGCAGAGCACATGAAATCCCAGCCCCATCTGCCGGCGGATTTTGAAAAACAAGTGCGGGTCCTCGGCTTCCAGAAATAGCAGCTTACTACCCCAGCCCTCGCCCATGAGCTCCGAATAATACTGCTCTTGCTTGGCAATCACTTCCCTGGAAACCGGGATACAGAGCTTATATCCCTGCTGGATCAGAAAAGCAGGTATGGCCCTATACTGCCCAAAGTGAAAGCTGAGGATAAAGCCAGGCTCGGCCATTGACAAGAGTTCCATCTTATGACCTTGAAATCGAAATTTATTCCCGATCACATCAGCCTGCTTAACGGCATAATTGCAGGTCTGTAGATAAAGCTGTTCCTGGATATTGAAGCTATTGATCCCGAGGAGGTGCTGCACATTGGCCGCGAAAAACACAAATTCCATCCAGTCTTTTTCAGCATAGGTCTGCATGGCATCTTTGCAATTAAATTTCATAATAAAATATGTTAGGGTTAATCTATGGAAAGTGCTGTGCCATATTGCTATGACGCAACACTTTCGTGGTTAATTGGTTATAACGGAACTGCGATATTGCATTTCCGTCCTTCCTCTACATCATCGCTGCCCAGCATAAGCTCATTGTAGCTCAGCGGCAGTGGATTGTAGAGACCATACTGTGCTAATATTAATGTTATTTCCACGGTATTCACGTTTTAAATAATATACACCATAGGCTGTTCTCGCAACAGCTTTACGGCTTCAGGCACTGAAGACTGCGGATCGATCGGGAGTAAAAAAACAACTATTTATGGAAATATTGAAGGATAGTACCTTCATCTACGGGTTGCTTGGCATATGATGTTTTTTGCTGCATATTTAGGCCGGCAAATCAGGTTTTATGGGAGGCAAAATCCTTTATAGGGGTAGTTTCGTGTTTAGTTTTTAAAGATTGTAGTTTTACTACAGACCATATCTTATTGACAATAAACCAGATAAACTAAAAAACAATACATTATGACGAATAAGCGTAGCCCTAAGGCTGGATTAAAACTATTGCTTGATTTTTGGGGAAAATATCATACAATAGACAACTTTCATTATCAGTGGGCCAAGGACAATCTCAGCGTCAGGACTGTCAAACGTGGCGAACAGCTCAATGCAACTGAGCATCATTCGGAGATGACTTATTTTGTAGCTACCGGGCTCCTGGCCCGGATTGAGGAAAATCCCGATACAGGCAAACGCAAGATTATGAGCCTCGCCATTCCCAACATGGCTTTGATGACGACCAATCACCTTTATACGCACAATTTGCATCCGGGCAATATAGTAGCGCTCCGCTCGGGAATTATTATTGCGATTCCGCACCTCATCCTCCGGCAGTTTCAAGAAAATGAGAAATCTATCGACACGCTGATAGACGTCTTGAGCAATAAAAAGAAAAGACAGCTTGCGCTGTTGAGACGCGCAACTTTAGGCCACTCTCCTTTTGAGCGCTACCTGCACTTTGCCAAGCTACTACCCGAAATCAAGGCCGCCACCACCCAGATTGAGCAGGCCGATCTACTCGGTATTTCGCGCCATGCCGTACAGGAGGCTCAATATTTTCTTTTAACAGGGAAATTTCATGTAAAATAGCACCCATAGGGCAGGCAAAAACTGACCATAGTTTATATCCAACTTTGTATTAGCGCCAGCAGCGATTGCTGGCTTTGATAAACATTTTATAAACTAAATTTTAAGCATATGCTTACAAAAGGAAACAGCTGGTTACGCACCGGCACATTAGCAGTATTAGGATTGGGCCTAGCGTATGGTGCCCAAAGTTTCACGGAAAAAGAAGAAGTGAAACCTAAATCAACAGCAAAAGTAACCGCAACAGTTTGGCGTTTTACAGGTACAAATTCCAGTGAAATACTCCAAGCCAGCAAGTGGGAACAAGGACCATCCAGCGATCCATCTTGTGCGAACAACCCATCCGAGCCGTTACCTTGTCAGTACACGGTGACTGACCAGCCAATTGCAGATTCGGATGAACTGATGGATTATTTTGACGCGACGTATCCGTCAAACACCGCTAACGAAGTCCGCGATCATGCGGATTCCAGAAAGCCTGAAACGCCGTAGTGCGAATCTGGATTTCAAGCGCAAAGAATAGGCCCTTTATCCCAAGGGCCTATTTTTCTATCTGGGGTTTTGAACGATATCAGACAGCTCAATAATATCGTTTGGTATTGGCAGCGCATAACGCAGGTCATTTGGCTGTAAAACAAACTCCTTCCCCTCAACTAATCTTTTTAACAAAATATTTGCTCCATCCCGATTTAGCCGTTTCAGATCGTACCAACGAATTCCCCTAAAAACAAGACTTTTTCGTCGTTCCAATAAGATGCGTGCGAGCAATTCCTCGCTACCTATGTCTTTGATTTTCTGATAGGTCGTTTTTCCGTTTTCTTTCTTCCAGCGCGTTACCAAAAGTGCATTCAGGTCATCTAGGGCAATATCCATCTTTTTTAACCGCGCAGCCGCTTCTGCCCGGATCAAATAGAGTTCGTCCATGGTAGAACCTAAAAATATTGACGTAGTGCCTGTGTACGATCCCCGAAACCCGTAGGAACCATCTGTATTTTTTATAAAATAGAAATTGAGACGTAGATCATTTGGTTCATAACTCGCAATTAGATCAGGTACAATCTGTGCCCGCACAGCATTTAGAATCTGCGGCGAGCCTGCCAAAGCATGATAAATAACCTCTTTATTGTATTCCGGAAAGGGATACGGCTTTGTTGCATCCAATGTAGAGTAATCCAACAATTGGCTATTCAATGCCAGCGCCGCATCGGCATACTTAAAGGCACTCTTATAGTCCGCCATATACAAATACACCTTGGCCAAGAGAGCATAGGCGGCAAGGCGATTAGGCTCTACAGGAACACCAGTTTTCTCGACCAAGAGCTGCACCGATAAAGTGGCATCGGCAATGATCTGTTTGTAGGTATCTTCCAAAGATGACCTAGCGGATCGCTTATTGAAATCCGTATCAAGACGGATTGGCATTCCCAGTGTATTCGAGGCATTCTTTTGATCGTAGGCTACACACCAGATCAAACTCGCATGAAACAGTTTCTCTGCCCGCACGAATAGTGCCCTTCCCTTGATATGATCATATTGAACAGCATTCCCGCTATTTCGATCAATTTTTGTAAGCCCCTCCAAGGCAGCATTACAGTAATAAATTGCAGTATAATAACGTGACCAATCTGAAGCTGTCGATCCTTCCTGAAACAAATTGTACGAATCCCATTGGTACATCCTGCGGTGAAAATCGGACGAGAGCGAAGCTAGGTTGGCGTCTGTCACCGTAAACTCGCCTGCACTCACTTCCAATGCATCACTTTCAATGATCTGAACATTATAATTGTCGATCAGCGCCTGCAAATCGTCGAGATTTTCCGGTACAGCCAACTTTTGGTCCGGTTTGACATCTAGGTATTTTTCACAGGAAAAAAAAAGGAAACAAGTTATAAAAAGTAGCGATAGCTTACTCAGTGCTTTGATGATATATCTTTTCATAACGAACATTTGATATTAAATGAATAAATTTTTGAGGGTGAAAAGCCCGTACTTGAAGATTTACTGAAATCAGGATCGATACCCGCTTTGTTTTTCCGATAGATCAATCCCAAGTTATTGACATTGACCGAAAGGAGCACGTCCTTGAACCAGCTCTTAGGAGCACCTTTGATTCGATAAGCAAGGTTCAAATACTCAAACCGTACCTGATCCCCCCTTTCGACAAATGGTTCCGCATAAGGGTAGAAATTTTCTACACCCGACAATACGGGATAAAACATTGCTGGGATATCGGTTTTCTTTTCATCACCGGGTTGCTGCCAGCGCTTATTAAAATCACCGTGGCCATTCCAGGTCGAATACAGCGAACTATAACGTATGGTCTCCCTGCGGAAATAATAGTCAAACTTGAATGTCCAGCGCATGGTGAGCGCCCAGTCATTCCACGCTATTGTATTACCTACAGATCCAAAGATTTTGGGTAATATGCTACCATGAAATACCAGGTCATCTACCGTAGCATTAGTCCCTGTAAATTTGCGGTATTCACGGGAAGGCTGACCATCGAGAAGCCCTAGTGCCGCACCATCTTTTGGATCAAGTCCCATCCATTTGTACGAATACATCGAATAAACCGGAGAACCTTCTTTACCAGAAATTGGATTGATCCCACTAATAAATTGGTTTGCAGATCTGCTCTCCATATGATACTTGGTTACCTTATCACTATTGAAACTCAGGTTAACATCCGAAGTCCAACGCAGCTGCCCTGTGGTATTAATCGTGCCCAGATTCAGGTCCAAACCTTTGCCCTGCATGGCAGCAACATTTTTCATTACAAATGGTCCAATACCGCTGGTATAATCCAAAGGTGCTATACCATAGAGATTGCTACCATTTTTTATATACCCCTCCAGTGTACCCGATATCCGTTTGTTTTTCACAGCAAAATCAAGTCCGATATTGACAGTCGACACGCTCTCCCATTTCAATTCAGGGTTGACATAGTTATCAAATCTAGCATATGGGGTCTGCGTATAAGGATTCGGCCCCGCATACTTAATGGTGGTAAGTGCAACCATGGCTGGATTGAGATTCCCTGTTTTACCATAGGTTCCCCGCAATTTCAGATAGGAAATCAGATCCTTATTCCAGAACTTCTCGTTTGACACCGTCCAGCCCAGACCTGCTGACCAAAATGGATTCCACTTGTCTTTGACGTTGAGTCCAAACAAGTTAGATGCGTCACGCCGCGCACTGAAAGTCGCGGTATACTTATCATCAAACAAATAAGAAGCATTTAAAAATGTCGAGAGAAACCGATTCTCTTTCTGGCTGATCGAGAGGCCATCCATCACGTAGTTTTTGGTTCCGGTGACATAATGGACATAAGGAACGGTGAGGTCAAAAAGCGCATATGATAAGTTGTCTTCATTATAGCCATACAACCTATTACCATTACCTCTAGAACTGACGCTTCTCAACTCTGATCCCAAAAGCGCGTATACTTTATGCTCTCGTCTTTCCCAGTTAAAATCCAGCTGTCCGCGTACATTGTGACTCCTGAGCATACTGTTTGACTGATCGAATATTCCACCCTTGGGGATTTTAAAATCGGCTTTTCCTGTAGCCGTATTTAGCACAGCATAAGAATTGACCGTATTCCTTGCCTCATAACTATCGATATCACTCAAATTTTCCGTCCTACCCGATTCCGTTTGATATTGGTATCTGAGCGAGAGTCCAAACCATTTGGGCAATTTATAAGTCAATGCTGTGGACAAGATCGCATTTTGCATCTGTTGCTTTTGCACACTGTGCTTATAATCTTCCAGCGGGTAATAACGCCAATCCAATAATCCTTTATCTGCTTGCTGCTCCAGATATGTTCCGCGCCAATCTTTGAGTAGCGGCAAGGAATTGCCGTTGGCATCAGCAAGTTCAGCATAAGGAAATAGTCCGCTGTTGTATGCCGAAACACTGCCAAAGCCCGGCCTGCCACTCCGCATGTTCTGAAAAGATATATTCATACCACCTTCGAGCGTGAATGATTTGGAAAGCAGCACCTTTGCATTCATCAGCACATTGTTCCGCCTGACCCGATTATCCAAATTATCGATCTGCAGACCATTCCCAACAGAAGCATTCCATATCAGCTTATCTGTACCTTGCGATAGCCCCACTGTTGTCTGCTGTTGTAGCCCTACACGATAGAGGTATTTTTCGAAGTCATTTCTTACATCAACATTTCTAAGACGGGCGATTTCCTCCTCTATCCCCACGATTTCATTCTGATCCTGGCTCGCTTTTTTTCGGATCAGCAGCTCGACAATCGGCGAAAGCACCGGATGTTGTGCCGAATTGATGGAAGCATTATAATAACCCTTATCAAAAAGCATGGTTTCCACATCAATCATATCCGACGAAGAAATACGATCCAGTGAAAACAGATCCGGTTTTTGCTGCACGGTTGTCAACAGGTTGAGATCTATTTTCAGCTTTTGATCGGCCGTCCCCTTTTTGGTCGTGATGACAATAACCCCATTTCCTGCCCTAGCGCCCCAGATTGAAGCAGCAGCGGCATCCCGTAGGATGGTTATATTTTGGATATCATCCGGATTGATGCTTCTCAGATCACCTTCAAACGGAAAATTATCCAGTACGATCAAGGGCTGGGTTTCCCCTTGGATCGTACTCATCCCACGCACCAGGAACTGATCCTTTGCACTTTTTGCATTACGGTCCACCACCAGCCCAGATGCCACCGCTGGTAGGCGATCCATGATATTAAAATTGATCTGTTCATTGATCCGATCTTTTCCGACAAAAGAAAAGGAACCCGTGGCCCTTTCCTTAGGAATCGCACTGTAACCCGTTGATACCACCACCTCATCGATACCGATTGCCACCGAAACTAATTCTATCCGATGTCCTACACCAAGCGTCAGCACCGTATCAATCGCACGGAATCCGATTGAAGAGATCTGTAATGAAATGCTATTATCTCGATCTTTTACATTGATCTCAAAGTTTCCTTTTGCATCCGTCGTGGTCCCACCTTTTCCGTTCAGCAACTTGACCGCAGCACCAGCAATTGCTTTTCCAGAGCCACGTTCAATAATGATTCCACTAACATTCTTCTTTTGGGCTTGTATAAACAAGGGGAATATGACTGTTGCCAACAGCAATAACCCATAGATTTTTATAGATCTCATGATTATTCCCCTTTCGCTTTTTCAACAACAAATACATCTATATCGCGGACTGCATTTTCAAGCTTCATACCCGATTTAGCCAATTGCGCATTGAGCTTGTCAAGATTATTGGTCACCCTGATATTGAGGTCAATCTTGCCTTTATATCCGGTTTCGTTTACGATGAATTTTCCGCCGAGTCGCTGGTCGCTGAGGATACCCAGTGCATAGGCTATTGGCACATTATTGAGTTGGATTTTTTTCTCCCAGTCAATCGAACGATTCAGTTTTCCATTAGAGGCAATTGATTGAGGAATTTGACCGATGCGTTTCATCACAAGGCATTGCCGCGTTTCTTTCTGCAAACCAGCATTGTAACCCGAAGCCGCATTCAGTAATTCTACCATACCTTTGTTCATGCTGAGCTGGTCTCTTGTAGGGACGACCAGATCTAAGGTATAAGGCCTATTCAGCTCAATTGAATCATCCGTTTTGATTTGAAAATTCTCCCTAAAGAAGGGTTCGCCAATGGCCGAAAATAACTTAGGTGCCAGATCCCGATAAATGGTAATCAGCGGCAAATTGACAAAACTTGTACTAAAATACCCTTCCTGCAAATTTCTCGAGAATTTAGCCACCGGAAGATAGTCCTGATGTCCTTTCAGTACCAATTGATAGCACTGTAATACATTTTTGTCGACTTGAATACTTGGTAGAATAGGAAGATTTTTATCGAACACCGGCTTAGCTTTGAGGTCCAATGATTGCCCCGCGAAAAAGCTATTCATATTGGCTTGGCTAAGCGGCTCTTGCGAAGTTTGATAGCGGACTATTCCCTCCGCGTCTATCCATATTACCTGCGGCACCGAAGCATGCGGAAAAAACTTCTTCAATATCTTGTCCTCGATAATCATTGGCAAATGTAGATCTTGTTTTATCCAAGTATTAAGGGCGGTGGTTTTGTTGTCAGAAGTGACAGCAATAAAATTTCCTTTTTCGGTCAGTTTGCCGATAAAGGAATTTGTCTTTATTAATGAACTAATACAAGGAGAGCACCAACTGGCCCAAAAATCGAATATGATAGGATTTCCTCTTAGATGTTCTAGCGTTTTGGTTAGCGTATCGCCATTACTATAAAACTTATATTTATAGGTCCAAAATGCATCTGGAACTTTCTGACCGACAGTCAGCATTGCGGCTTCTTTTAGCCCATCGGCCCCGCTGTCCTTGCGGGGCGTTTGAGCCGATAAACTAAACATATGAAATACAGCAATGCATGTCAGAAGCATTGATGTATTCTTCAATGCCTTAAAAGAAAAATATAAGCATTGAAAACCTAAAGCAGTGCATAGAAACAGCACCCGACCAGTACTCTTACAGTATGATCTGCTCGAGTATCTGGCCAGTGCTTGGCAGATGTAGGTATTTATATATATCTTGACTCGTGTCAAAAATTTTAACGTATTCATAATTTAATTGTTAGTGGTTAATGCAATGATCTGTGGAAGAACTCATGAATCTTTTTGCTCATTTCAAGCTCCTCGGCCGCTATTTTATTTTTTGTCAATAGCGACCAGTCTATCTTACTTAGGTCTATATTTTTTGAGCTGGTCATATAATAGCTCATCTGCATTCGCATCAGTGCAATGATAAATGCTGTCATCTGATCCGGAGTAAACCTTCGCTTCTTATTCTGTGGATTACCGTGATACATGATCAGCAGTTCGAAAAGGTATTCACGACAGACTTTGATATCATAAGCATTCCAAAAATCTACGATGTGTCTTACAGGATCATATACCTTTTCATACACTTCATGTAGGGTAAGATCAAAATCCACCACATCAGAGAAAAACTTTTCCATTTTTCAGTTTTTAAACCTTGACCTAAGGCAATAGGATCCCTCTCCGATCGAAATCAGCTTTTTATTGGGAGCCTGATGTTACTCAGTTCACATTAGTAATAATTAATTCATTCGGGGAGCCAGATCGCGTTTGATTGAGGGGTCACAAGGTATATATATTGGCGTTACGCGTTCCATGGCAAGATAAGCCAAATCTGATTTGGCCAAACCAGCCGAGCTACTCGGGGGCAGTGATGATGTTCTTTGATTGTTGTTTTTTGTTCATAACTCGTTTGTTTATAACGAGTCTTCTAGCAGGTATAGAAATCAACAATGGCGTGACATCCAACCTACCGCTGTGAGGCCGTGAGAAGCCCATGGAACGAGTAAGCGGACGCCACGCCATTGCTGACGGGCGTTTGATCCACTTATCGCCTTGTCCCATTTGAAATTTCTCACGTTTCACAGCCAAGACTCATAAGTGCATCCACCGTTATGATGGTGCAAATGTATTGTTTTAATCTACTAAAGACAAATAATTCGCTTTAAAAGCGGCTTTAAATATTCATAAAGCTGATTTTATCGACAAATAATCGTATCTTTATATCAAAGGTACGGAACCAATTATTTAGAGCAAAATGGTAAAATACCGGTAAGTTACCGAATGTATTAAAATCTATAAAAAATGGGTATAGCATTTCAAGAAGAGAAAATTCACGAAGGAAAAAATTTAAAAAGAATTCGCGAAATCATGGGTATAAAACAAGAGGCGCTGGGGCAAAAATGTGAAAGCAAATTTGATCAAAGAAGGATTTCGGAGTTTGAAAATTCATGGACTATTCCTGAACCGTCCTTACAAGAGTTAGCTAAAGCCCTCGGTGTGTCCGTCGAATTTGTTCGATCGTTCAATGAAGAAAAGGCTATATATTATATACAACATAACCAAGACTCATCTAAACAAAATAGTCTTAATCACTTCCCTAAAATAACTTATGAGTCTGATAATAAATTAGAAACGCTGTTGGAAAAACTCATTCAGGACGATGCTATTAAGACTAAAGCTATTTTAGATCTAACGAAAGTGGTTTCTGATTTGGCGGAAGAGGTGAAGAAGTTGAAGAGTGAGTAATTAGGAATACCAACGTAATAAAAGAACATTACTCGAAATTATAGGCTATACTTAATAATACCTCTATTTAATAAAATTGGTAAAGAATAATTATAAATTTTCATCGAGATTATAATAAAAATTAAGCTAAAAAGAAGCAATATGGCAATACAATTAAGGCAATTGAGGGTTCACGGATTTAGAGGATTAGACAATCTTGAAATTGATTTTAATCCAACAACTGTACTTGTTGGAACCAACAATGCAGGAAAAACTACTCTACTAAAGTCTTTACAATTAGCCTTGTCAAATACATTACTGATTACAGATGATGATTTCCATTTTTCAGATTCAGTAATCAGAAATAAAATTGTAATTGATGTATTATTTACTAGCATTAACGATGAAGGAGAGCTGATTCCAGAATTTGAGGAAAAATGGGCGACCGTTTTTTCAACAGAAAGAATCGGTATAGACGAAAATGGAAATCAATTTCTTGCATTCAGAACTATAGTTGAAGAAAATTTATTAAGAAAAATTTACAAAAAAAAACAGTTCGTTATCGATGAATGGGGGGATTTTTATAACGAAACAGATGGACATTGGTATTCAAAAGAATATAATAATGAACTAAGTTTTTATTTCGATGAAATTCCTTTTTTCTATTTAGATGCAAACCGAGACATTCTTGATGATTTAAAGAATAAAACGTCTTTTTTAGGTAAGATTTTGTCTTCAATTGCTTATAATAGTGAAGATAAAGAATTAATCGAAACTCTCATTAAACAGCTCAATAGAGAGACTATCGAACGAAGTGATATTCTGAAAAACCTTCACGCAACATTAACGGAATTGGACACTGCGATGGACAATCCTCAAAATACTGTGGATGTAACTCCATTTACCAAAAAAATCAGAGATTTGAACAAAGGGGTTAAGATAAATTACTCCCAGTTTTCGATGGAATATCATGGCATGGGAACCCGTAGTTGGTCATCACTATTAATTTTGAAAGCATTTATTTTACAGAACAAAAAATTGGCTGAGGATAGTCAAGTAGCTTATTACCCAATTATCGCAATTGAGGAACCTGAATCTCATTTGCATCCTAATGCTCAAAAAAAACTATATTCACAAATTAACGACATAGTTGGTCAGAAAATAATCGCGACTCATTCCAGTTATATTGCAGGCAGTGCAAAATTGAAAGAAATTAGAAGTATTAACAGAATTACATCGAGTCTTTCTATCGGTAAATTCTTAGAGCCAGAGTTTGACAGCGAAGACATCCGAAAAATTTACCGACAAGTAATCAATACTCGTGGAGAACTTTTTTTCTCAAAATTGGTTATTTTATTTGAGGGTGAAACCGAAGAGCAGGCCTTGCCAATTACAATTAAACGCCATTTTAGTAAGAGCCCTATAGAACTTGGTGTTGACTTTATTGGGGTCGGTGGCTCTGGAAACTACCTACCATTTATAAGATTCTTTGAAGCTTTTAATATCCCATACCTGATTTTTAGTGATAATGAAAGAGAGGCAAATGAAACCGTTGTGAAACAAATATCAAAATCAAAATTAAAGGATATTAATAGAGTAGTTTTTCTCAATACAGGAAACGACTTCGAACGGGAGCTTTGTGATAATGGTTATATTGATGAAGTAAAGGAAGCTTACCATCAATTGATATTAGCAGAATGTTCAAATGATCGACATAAAGAAGCAAAAAAAATAGAGCTTAACCAAATACCAGATGCCGATTACTACGGTCTCGTTACGACATTAAAAACTCAATTTGCTCCAGCAATTGGCTATGAATTATATAAATCCAGTAAACCTTTACCTCCGAAGATTCTCGAACTCTTTCAAAAAGTTGATCAAATCATAAATCATACTAATCATGCAACAAATTAGTTTATCGACAAAACAACAAGAAATCGTCGATTTGAGTGATGGTACATTTCTTATTTTAGCCAGTGCAGGTAGCGGAAAGACTAGAGTACTTACTGAAAGAATAAAACGTCTTTCCACTTTAACTAATGGAAAAATTTTAGCGATAACCTTCACTAATCAAGCTGCTTCTGAGATCAGAGAGCGATTGGGCGCAAATGAGAAAATTAAAACGAACGTTTTTGTAGGTACTTTTCATAGCTTCTGTCAATCAATCCTAGAATTAAGATTTAAACTTTTAGGTTATTCAAAAATGCCACACATTTTTGAAGATGATACTGACCGTATTGAATTAATAAAACAAGCAATAAAATCTGTACCTTATTTCGACTCAATTTATAATGATTTAGAGCCTAAAAAAAAGAATGAGTATACATATAATGCCTTGCAATTTATCTCAGCTGTAAAGCGAGAAATATTATCCGCTGAGGAACTAGCAGAAAATTCCGAGAATAATGAATATCAATATTTGTATGAAACCTACCAAGACATTTTGAAATCAAACAATGCTATTGACTTTGACGATATAATTAGGTTGGTGTATGAACTATTTACGAACAATGAATCAGTCGCAAATCTTTACAGGAAATCCTACTCTCATATTTGTATCGATGAGTGTCAGGATCTCAATAAGTTGCAATACTTTCTCTTAAAATCTCTATGTGGTAACGTAATTAAAAACATAATGATGGTTGGAGATCCTAATCAGTCAATTTATGGTTTTAATGGTTCTGCATCATCGTTCATGCAAAAGGATTTTGTTAACGATTTCCAAGCGACTGAAATCACTCTCAATGAGAACTACCGATCTTCTAAATCTGTAATTGAGGTGTCAAATATTTTAATGAACCTTGAAGTTAAAACTGCTAATTATGTTATACCAGGAGTTTTTGAGATATACGAAGCCACCTCCGAAATTGATGAGGCTCAATTTGTGCTTACAAAAATAAAGAAGCTTCTTGAGCTTAAATCACATCGAGATATTGAAGGAAATATTGATGTTGACAAAATCTCCATACTTGGTAGGAATAAGTTTGTATTCAAACATATTGAAGATCTACTAACTAACGAGGACCTACCGTTTTATTATAAGTCTGGCAATGCTGGTATTAAGTTTAGTTCTAATGCTATGAAGATATTCGACTTGTTTTTTAGAATTAAAATTAACCCATTAGACAAATTGCACCAAAAGCGTTTGGAAGACATTTTAAAAGTTAACGATGTAAATAATATCGAGGAGTTAAAGTCTTCCATTTTTCCAATGGCGTCAGACATTAAAAATATTCTCGACTCAACCGTAATGGATAATATTCATCTGAAAATTGGCGAATTAAGAAATATATTTCAAGAAGCTAACTTAGAAGATGATGAGAAGAAAAGGACAATTGATGAATTAGTAGAGTTTTCCAATCAACTAACTCAATACAAAAAGCAAAACCTCAAACCAACACTAGAAGGCTTTAAATCTGCATTAGCCTTGGGATTGATGAATATTTCAACAAACAAAGAAATTGGAATTTGTTTAAGCACAGTTCACACAATGAAGGGACAAGAAAGTGAGATTGTCTTCTTAATTGGAATGGACGATGGCACATTTCCAGATTATCGTGCAATTAACAAAGGGAGGGAGGAGTTACAACAAGAAAAAAACAATACATACGTTGCTTTCACGAGAGCGAAGCGGTTTCTATATGTTAGTTATCCCAAAAAGCGCTTAATGCCTTGGGGTGATTCTAAAGTTAGAACAATATCGAGGTTTTTAAGGGATCTTGTACATTAGAATAAAAAAGGCAGGACCTTTTCACAAAAAATAATATTTAATAAATGTTATCTAAAAAAGATAAATGGAGTAAATAATTAGGGAATCTTAAAATGAATTATAATCTTGAAGTATTAAATGACAAAGAATTTGAAAATTTGTCCAAGGATCTCCTTGAAAAAATATTAAAGGTGCAACTTCAAAGTTTTAAAACCGGCAAAGACGGTGGTATTGATTTAAGATACTCAACCCATAATCTTAATGAGATTATCGTTCAAGCTAAAGCCTATACGAAATCTACCTATGTTAATTTAAAGTCAACATTAAAAATGGAGAAAGAAAAAATGGCCAGACTTTCTCCTCAACCTCTAAGATATATATTAACAACAACCTGCAATTTATCTCCACAACAAGTCAATGAGATTGCCACCATAATGCATCCATATGTTACTTCAGCGCAAGATATTTATGGGCGAGATAGAATAGAATCGCTGATCAGTGATCATCACGATATTGAAAAAAAATATTATAAGCTTTGGCTTACGAGTACAAATGTTCTAAAGGCTATACTTCATAACGGACAACGGTCGCAGTCAGATTTTCACCGAACTAAAATATTAAAGAATGCCAGTCTTTATGTACCTACGAAAAACCTACAAAATGCTATAGACAAATTAAATGAGAATAAATTTGTAATAATTTCAGGAGAACCCGGGGTTGGAAAAACAACGCTAGCTTATATTTTAATTTGTGACTTACTTGGAAAGGGGTATGAAATAATCAATATTGATGAGAAAATCAGCGACGCATTACATTTATTGTCCGAAGATCCTGAAACTAAACAGGTTCTTTTTTTTGATGATTTTTTGGGAGCAAATATTAATGCGATACTTAATCCGAAAAATACAGAGAATAAAATTGTAAGCCTTATTGAACAAATAGAATCATCAAAAAACAAATTTCTTATCTTAACTTCAAGAACTACTATTCTTAATCAAGCTAAAGATAATTATGAGCATTTTGCACGTCAAAGATTCGATAGGAGGTCTAAATATGAGCTTGTATTAAACAATTACACTCTTTTAGATAAAGCTAAAATTGTATACAACCACCTTTACTTTAACAATATGGGTGATGAATATAAGACTCACTTTTTTGAAAACAAAAGTTATTTAAAAATTATTGAGCATAAAAATTATTTCCCAAGGTTAATTGAATTCATTACTGACGAAAAAAATTATGATAATGAATATTATACCACAGTGGATGAATTCATCTTTAAAAATTTGGACAATCCCCGTGAAATATGGAAAGTTGCGTTCGAGCGGCAACTTGAGGATGAAGACAGGTTTTTATTATTATCACTTTTTTCTTTTGCAAAAACTCGCGTACGTCATGATGAGCTGGAGCATGCGTTCAACTGTCGATATAACTACGAAATTCGGGAAAATGGAATACATAAAAAATTAGACCCTTTTAATAGATCCTTAAAAAAATTATTAGGAAGTTTTGCCTCATCTATAAAAACAAAAGATGGAGCTAACGAATATCAACTTTTGAATCCATCAATCGCTGATTTTCTAATAAACTATCTAAAAAAAAGCAAGGAGGAAAGAAATAGAGTCATATTTTCGATAAGTTCGCCCAACCAACTTCTAGGTTATTTCGACAGAACAAGAAAAGATAAGATAATTCTCGATGATTATTTTATAAAAGAATACTATCCAACGTTCGTTAATTGCTTAAATAACGTAATGAACAAACATTAC
>Ga0213829_1000713_pt1 | contig 28367 bp, 21 predicted proteins | sample MC6MC0896MG_FD_180665 | JGI IMG/M metagenome (GOLD analysis project Ga0213829, IMG submission 180665) | Enriched soil aggregate microbial communities from Iowa State University, Ames, United States - MC6-MC0896-MG | ecosystem: Environmental > Terrestrial > Soil > Unclassified | place: USA: Iowa...
TGACCGCATTGCCCGCACCGAACTGGATGCCCAGCGCTTTACGTTGATGCGTATGGCGAGCCAGGCCGATTTGATGATTGATCTGCATTGTGACTGGGATGCGCTGCCGCACCTCTACACCACGCCGCACGCGTGGCCGGACATTGAACCTTTGGCGCGTTGGTTAGGCAGTGAAGTGCAGTTGCTGGCGCAGATATCTGGCGGTGAACCGTTTGATGAAGCTTGCTGTGAACCGTGGCTGACGCTGGCAGAACGCTTTGGTGATGAGTATCCGATGCCGCGCGGCTTGCTACCGGTGACGCTGGAACTGCGCGGTGTGGCGGATGTATCGCCTGAGATGGCGGAGAAAGATGCTGACGCGATTATCAATGCGCTGATTGAGGGCGGCTATATTGCCGGTGAAGTGGGTGAATCCCCTGCCCTGATTCATCCAGCGACGGCGCTAGCGGGATGTGAGTATATTCATGCGGCGCAATCTGGATTGGTGTTTTACCGACGTAATTTGGGCGAGTGGATTAAGGCTGGGGAAGTAGTGGCGGAGGTTGTTGATCCGATTACTGACCAGGTGATGCCGCTGGTGGCGGAGTTTGGTGGCGTGTTGTATGCAAGGAATTTGACCAAGTTTGTGACGGCGGGGATGTTGGTGGTGCGGCTGGCTGGGGAGAATGCTGGGAGACGGGGGGAATTATTGGTGGGATAAAAATAAGGCTTCCCGAAGGAAGCCTTAATGCTGTTAGTCCAGCCATTCGGTATGGAACACACCGTCTTTATCGATACGCTTGTAAGTATGCGCACCAAAGTAGTCACGCTGAGCCTGAATCAGATTCGCCGGCAGAACTTCTGAACGATAGCTATCGTAGTAAGCAATAGCAGCTGAGAAGGTCGGCGTCGGGATACCGTTCTGAATAGCGTAAGACACTACATCACGCAGCGCCTGCTGGTACTCATCAGCGATATTCTTGAAGTATGGATCCAGCAGCAGGTTTGCGATGTCTGCATCATTAGCATAAGCATCAGTAATTTTCTGCAGGAACTGAGCACGGATGATGCAACCAGCGCGGAAAATCTTAGCAATCTCGCCGTAATGCAGATCCCAGTTGTTTTCTTCGGAAGCAGCACGCAGTTGAGAGAAGCCCTGCGCATATGAGACGATTTTGCCCAGGTACAATGCACGACGCACTTTTTCTACGAACTCAGCTTTATCTCCGGTAAAGGCTTTCGCCTGCGGGCCGCTGAGTACTTTGGAAGCTGCAACACGCTGGGTTTTCAGAGAAGACAAATAGCGGGCAAATACTGATTCGGTGATCAATGACAGTGGCTCGCCCAGATCCAATGAGCTCTGGCTGGTCCATTTACCAGTGCCTTTGTTAGCCGCTTCATCCAGAATCACATCAACCAGATATTTACCGTCTTCATCTTTCTTAGTGAAGATATCTTTGGTGATGTCGATCAGATAGCTGCTCAGCTCACCGTTGTTCCACTCAGTAAAGGTTTCAGCCAGCTCTTCATTATTCAGGCCCAGTGCACCTTTCAGCAATGCGTAGGCTTCTGCAATCAACTGCATGTCGCCGTATTCGATGCCATTGTGCACCATCTTCACATAGTGGCCTGCGCCATTCGGCCCGATGTAAGCCACACAGGCTTCGCCATCTTCCGCTCGTGCTGCAATCTTATCCAGGATCGGTGCAACCAATTCGTACGCTTCTTTCTGGCCGCCTGGCATGATGGATGGGCCTTTCAATGCACCCTCTTCACCACCGGAGACGCCGGTACCGATGAAGTTGAAGCCCTGGTCAGACAGTTCTTTGTTACGGCGGATGGTGTCTTTGTAAAAGGTGTTACCACCATCAATCAGGATGTCGCCCTTGTCCAAATGCGGAGTCAGGGAAGCGATAGTTTTATCAGTTGCTTCACCTGCTTGTACCATCAGGAGAATACGACGTGGTTTTTCCAGCGATTCAACAAACTCTTCAACAGTATAAAAAGGAGCGAGTTTCTTACCTTGATTCTCAGCGATGACTTCATCAGTCTTTTCGCGTGAACGGTTAAAGATAGAAACAGTGTATTGGGGTTGAGATGGATATCCACTTCATCCTCATAAAAAACCGGGTGTTCTGCGCTGCATTCGCCCAGTGCTTTATGGATTGCAGCCATTTCTTCATCCTTATGAGGATCGCGGATACACAACGTTGGTGCGGGCCTGCGCCATACCAGTCCGGCAGAGGGAAGCCAGCAACGCACAGTCCCGGCATGCAACTGGAATCCGGTTATCTCATTGATTTTTATTGCCAGTAATTCGGTGCTCCAGCGTGAACGCTGATAACCAAAATCACCGGGAGAATGTTTTATCAGTTCACGTAATAAGGTGCAGATATGCTCAAAAGGCCAGCGTCGGGAACGTCCTGCTGGCAAGGATCTCAGGCCTTCAACACCTGATACAGTGAACCAGCCAATCCAGCGCCCAACGTATGAACGGGCACAACAGAGTGTTCTGGCAACATCACTGACCCGTTCACCCCGATGAAGCATCAGCATGGCCGTGAGTCTGCGGGCATGATTTTTTCTCGCGTTTGATGGATAGCTTTCTGCATCAGGCGTCGTTCGTCACGAGGTATTGGTGCTATGACCGGCATCGCTCAGTCCGGTTGGTGATTTGTTTTGATTTGGCGATTGATCAGATCGCACAATCCGGGCTGAGTTCCCTTTAAGTGATCTACTATTCCGCGCAGCTATTTTGGTGCCATACTGTAAAAATCTTATTGTATCCACATGCAAAATCAGAAGATAAAACATACAATTATTGGACGGTAACTCTTCATCTTATTCTCATCCTCATCAGCTAATAAAGATTAACTTTAGTTACAGCTGCCTATATGTTTTTATAGCAAACTCTTTAGTGTAAGCTTCCAGTAATAAAAGAAAACAGTTAAGATATGAAACTTTATTTGTATGAATATTGTTTGGAAGGCCATTTTAGGGTAAGGAATAAATATGCAGCAGAGCGATCTCAATGTTATAGATTTGAACATTCCATTAATCATTGACTTAGATGGTACACTCATTAAGACAGATAGTCTGCATGAAGGCTTGATTACATCTTTGCTCAAGAGTCCTATAAGCATTTTTCGCCTCGTTCCAGCGTTGTTTAAAGGAAAGTCATTTTTCAAACATACAGTCACTGATATCGTTGAGATGAGTGCCGATGTTTTTTGTTATAGAAATAGCCTACTATCGTTAATTGAAAATGAAAGAAAGAAAGGTCGAAAAATCCTGCTAGTTACAGCTGCCAACCAGAAAATTGCAGATAATGTTCAAGCACACTTACAATTATTTGATAAGGCACAAGGTTCTGATAGTACTTTAAATCTAAAAGGAAAGAATAAGCTTAATTGGCTAAAAGAAAACTTTCCAGCCGGCTTTGTGTATGCAGGCGATCACAAAGCTGATTTACCTATTTGGCGTGAATCAAAAGCAGCTGTCATAGTTGGTCAAGGTAAATCACAACTAAAAGAAGTGAAAAAGTTTTCAATCCCTTATCTTGTTGTTGAGGACGAGGCTTTCAATAAAGCTCGTGAGTGGTTTAAACAACTTCGAGTTCATCAATGGGCTAAAAACTTACTTGTATTTGTGCCTCTGCTTTTAGCTCATATGGCAACAGATCTTCATGCGTTAATCTTGACACTCATTGCATTTATTGCATTTAGTATGGTAGCTTCAGCAACCTATATTATTAATGATCTTTGTGATATAGAGTCTGACCGACGTCACCGCACGAAGCGATACCGACCTATAGCAGCAGGTACCATCAGTACCCTAGAAGCCACCATCGGGTGTTTATTGCTTTTGCTACTTGGTGGTGTGATATTAGCTGCTATTTCATGGCTTACATTTTTATGCGTTTCGATTTACGTGGCGATTACAATCGCATATTCTTTCAAACTTAAAACAATTCCACTATTAGATGTGGCAATTATAGGAACATTATTCACTATTAGAGTAATAATTGGGTCAACTGTGAATGAATTACCGCTATCTCCCTGGTTAAATTCTTTCTCAGCGTTATTTTTCTTTTCGCTTGCTCTATCGAAACGGCATGTTGAAGTTATGCGCATGCCAGCAGCTGGAAAAGAATTAATTGGTGGTCGTGGTTATATTCACGTCGACTGGCCATTAACATTATCACTGGGTGTTGCTAGTTCCATCTCATCAGTGGTGATCATGTTACTTTTTCTGACACAAGAAGCTATGATAAACGCGAAATATACTTCGCCAAATTGGTTGCTTATTGAACCGGCTTGTGTATTTTTATGGATTTTGCGTATTTGGTTACTAAGTCATCGTAAAAAGCTTAACGATGATCCTGTAATATTTGCTGTAAAAGATAGAACTAGTCTTTTTCTAGCTATAGTAGTCTTAATCAGCTTTATTTTTGCAACTTATTGAGATCGCCTAAATGAGTCTAATTACTTTTATCATTGCTTTAGCAAGTGTTTCATTGAATGCGCTCGCTCAAGTCGCATTACGTAAAACAATGCTATCAATTCCTCCTATTCCTACAGCAATTGGGGATTTTTTTGGTTTCGGATTATCGCTTTTAATTAACCCATGGTTTATTGCTGGAATGAGTTGTTATGTTTTTAGTATTGGCCTTTGGATGGCAGTTCTCGGGAAGGTAGAGGTTAGCCTTGCATACCCGCTGCTTTCAGTAGGATACATCATAACAGCTGTGATAGGCTATTTTTTCCTAAAAGAAGACATTAATATGATGCGCATAATTGGACTTGCATTAATATGTTCTGGCATTATTTTCATTTCAAGGAGTGCGTAAGTTGAGACACATTATAACCGGCGGAAGTGGTTTTACTGGTAAAGTGCTTGCCAAAAAACTTATAGAAAGAAATCAGACAGTTGTAAATTTTGACATACGCCCATATGAAGATGCCTTCCTTGCCGATAAAGTATCCTTCATTGAAGGAGATATTTGTTCTGTTGAAAAAATTGAAAATTTAAAGCTGCAATCAGGTGATATTATTTATCATCTTGCAGCTCGCCAATTTGCAGATAGTGTTCCCAAAACAAATCGCGAAAAATGGTTTAATGAAGTAAATGTCAGTGGTACAAAAAATTTATTGGATGCAATGCATTTTGCTGGAGTCAACAAGCTTGTATTTTTCTCCACAGACATGACATATGGCTTACCCAGCGTTTGCCCCGTACCACCGACTCATCCGCAAAATCCACTTGGTCCCTATGGCTCAAGTAAAGTAAAAGCCGAGAAACTAATTAGAAATACTCCCAATCTTAACGCCACAATATTTAGACCGAGATTAATAACTGGCCCCGGACGGCTTGGTATTTTAGGTAAATTGTTTAAGCTTATATCAAAGAATTTGCCTGTGCCAATGATCGGAAGTGGTAATAATCGCTATCAAATGGTTAGTGTAGAAGACTGTGCAAATGCTGCAATTTCAGCCGTTGAACAGGGCTGTCCCACTGGTCCCTTTAATTTGGGCTCGTCGACTCCGCCTACAACCAAAGAACTTCTCCAAGGCATAATAAAACATGCTAATTCAAAATCATTTGTCTTGCCTATTCCCTCTGCTATTATTAAACCAACACTTTCTATACTTGATAAAGCTGGATTGACGCTACTTTATCCTGAGCAATTTGGAATCGCCGATAAAGATGTTCTTCTTGATACTTCGGATACCAATAATATATTAGGCTGGCACCCTTCACGTAATGATATCGAAGCTATGTGCGAGGCGTATGATAATTATTTAAAATTAAATTAAAAAAAGAGCGCCAGAGGCGCTCTCAGATTGCTGACAAACCTCAGAAGATGATTTTCTGAGGTTTATTTTACTGTTAATTGATACGTAACTTATTAATTTATAGTTCGTAATTTTTACTGTCTTGTAAAGATCACGAGGTCATAAGGTGCATGTCAACGGTCTGAGCCTGTCAAAGACAGGCTTAATGAGATGGTCACCCCACCCTGTGAGCGGTACCTGGCAGGGTGTTTTTTTTCTGAAGGGGATCATCATGCAAAACGTTACGCTTATTGGTATCGATCTCGGTAAAGATTCTTTCCACGTTCACTGTCAGGACGAAAAAGGTCATGCACTGTTGCGTAAGAAATTTTCCCGCACCCAGCGTATGCATTTTCTCGCTTCCTGCAAGGCGGCGACCGTGATGATGGAGTCCTGCGGCGGGGCACACTTTATGGGACGCCGGATTGCGGATTTAAGTCATGAAGCAAAGCTGATTTCTCCGCACTTCGTCCGCCCTTTCGTTAAGAGTAATAAAAACGATTTTGTCGACGCTGAAGCGATATGCGAGGCGGCATCCCGCCCCTCTATGCGCTTTGTTACACCCAGAACTGAAGCGCAGCAGGCAATGTCTGCCCTGCATCGGGTCAGAGATTCATTGATACGGCAACGCGTTAAAACCACCAACCAGATGCACGCATTTTTGCTGGAGTTCGGCGTCAGCCTGCCACGCGGTATTGCCCTGATACGACGTCTGACGGTCGTGCTGGAAGAAAATGACTTCCCGCCTTATCTGGTACGGGTTCTGAACAGGCTCCACAGCCAGTATGTTTACCTCAGCTGGGAAATTGATGAAATCGATAATGAACTGAAAACGCATCTGACGGAGGATGAAACCGCACAGCGCCTGCTGAGCATTCCCGGCGTCGGTCCGGTAACGGCGAGTCTGTTAGCCACGCGGCAGGGCGATGGAAAAAACTATGCCAGCAGCCGGGACTTTGCGGCATCGCCCTGGCGGGTTCCCCGCCAGTACAGTACGGGTGGAAAAATGCCCCTTATGGGCATCAGCAAGCGGGGAAATAAGAATCTGCGACGGCTGCTGGTACAGTGTGCACGGGTATTTATGCAGCGGCTGGAGCACAATCCAGGGCGCCTGTCCGAGTGGGTTAAAAAGCAGCTTGCCAGCCATCATTCAAACGTGGTGGCGTGCGCTCTGGCAAACAAACTGGCACGCATTGTATGGGCAGTTACAGCTCATCAGGCGGCGTTCAGTAAATAAAAGAGCCAACGAGAAACTCGTCAGCTCAGTTAATTAACAGGTTACTTTCTGGTTTTGCGACGACAGATAATTTATGACATAAACGGCCTATAGGCCTGCCGATGAACCTGACATAAAAATGGCTCTAAGAAGCCGTCGGCTTTTTAAGGTTCGGCAGGCGCGGAACTCATCGTGGCGCGGGCATTGCTGCCCACCAGACGCCGAATAGATTTACGCAAGCCCATCATAAATCAAAATCTCTGTTGCAAAAAAAGGGGGACCATAGATTTTGCCGCCCATTTCGCACTCAGCACTATAATTCCATCAGAAAATGAATCAGGCGTCGCTGAAAGCGTACCATGAATAAAGGACATCGATAGCGTTATGCAACAACACCATCATCCTCTATTAAGCGCCTCGCTGGGCACGCAACGCGAAATTTTCAGCTTCCACTTCGGCACGGATTCACAGCAACGTGTCTATATTCAGGCCGCACTGCACGGTGATGAACTGCCGGGTATGGCGGTGGCGTGGTTTCTCAAGCAGAAATTGTTAGCACTTGAGTAGGCTGGCAAGCTTAAGTCGAAAATCACACTAGTGCCGGTAGCAAATCCTTTGGCGATGGGTCAACCCTGGCACGGTAGCCATCTCGGGCGTTTCCATACGCTTTCAGGACAAGACTTTAACCGTCGCTTCCCGGCATTGGGTGAAGCCTTGGTTGAAGAACTGGCCGACTCTCTGACGCAAAGTGAATACGAAAACAAGCGCCTGATCCGGGAAGCGATTGACCGTCATTACGGTGATCGTATTGCCCGTACTGAACTTGATGCCCAGCGCGTATGGCAAGCCTGGCCGATTAGATGGTTGATCTGCACTCCGATTGGTACGCGCTGCCGGAGATCGAACCGCTGGGGCGTTGGTTAGGTAGTGGAGTGCAGTTGCTGGCGCAGATATCTGGCGGCGAGCCGTTTGATTAAGACTGCTGTGAACCGTGGCTAACATTGGCGGAACGCTTTGGTGATGAATATCCCATGCCGCGTGGGCTGCTGCCGGTAACGCTGGAACTGCGCGGTGTGGCGGAGGTATCGCCTGAGATGGCAGAATAGCGAGCGGTTATTTTCAAATAAAATGTTTGAGAACCCTATGGCTAACAAGTTGCCTGGAGTAATTCTTTATGGATTTGAATTGTATTGTATTGTATTGTATCCATTAGCATTAAGATATTCGCCTGTGTCAAAAGCTTATCCTTTCATGGTTTCATTTGCTGTATTGCAACTCATTGCACCTGGCACATATTTTGGAGAAGAAATAAACGTCAAAATTTTCATAGGTACACTGTTCATTCTTATTTGAATTTTCATCATTAATATTAAGTGACATCATGCAAAACCTCAAAAAATTCAGCCCTTTACTTTATATATTGTCAGTATTAATTTTGTTCTTTTCTATCCAAAACAAAGACTATCCAATAACAGGAGATGGCAAAGAATATATATTGATGACACAAAGCTTGCTGAATCATGGAACTCCAGATTTACGACCTGAAGACGCCAGTGATGTACTTAAGCAATTCAAAATATCGCAGAATAACTTTAGCGAGCCTTTTTTTGAATGTGCATCTAATAAAGAATGTTTAAATAATACTAACATAGTCAATAATCACGTCTATTTTGAATCTCAATCTGGAAAATACTACTCTTGGCATTTTTTCGCTTATCCTTTGCTAAATACTATGAGCTACTATCTTTATCAAAAAATTGATAAAGCACCTACAGTATCCTTCGCGTTTGTAAATGGAGCCTTCCTGCTCCTTGCTATCTTTTTAGTTATTACACAGCTTAGCGAAAACATTATTTATAAAATAACAATAATTATTGCGACGCTAGCCCCTACTTCCTATAGCTACTTAAAGTGGAATCATCCTGAGTCTGTAACCTACAGTTTAATAGTAATTTCATTGATTTTATTTAAAAATAGACATTACTTATCCTCGTCAATGATTTTAGCTATTAGTTCATTACAAAACCCTCCTATTGCTTTTGCTTCATTCATCATATATTTAATCTCGAGTCACCAAGCCATAGGTTTCAATCGAAAACTACCCTCAAAGATATTAGATTTATCAAAAGATGTAAAACAACACCTTATAGCAGGCCTTATAATTGCATCAGTTATACTTGCACCAAGTGTAATTTATTTCATTAACTTTGATACTAGTAATTTAATAGTTGCTCATGGTTATTCCGATGCCAAATTTATATCAATCAATCGGTTATATGATTTTTATTTTGATTTAAACCAAGGGATGATTTTACTTATCCCCTACTCCATGCTTTTTATCATTGCAGGAATTGTTTTTAAATTAAGATCTAAAAATAAATTATTAGAAATAAAAACCGCAGTTATTTTCATCACTCTGAGCATTGTCACTGCAATTCCATGTCTAACTACTATTAATTGGAATCCAGGTGGTGCGGATGTACTACGCTATGCGTATTGGAACTCTGTTTTCATTATTTTTGCATTTGCAGAGATTAATAAATCCTTAACAAGTAAAAAATTGGTCTCACTCTTTTTTGCTGGATTTATTTGTACTCAATTCATGATAACTATAATGAATAGTAAATTTCAATGGTTTTCAAGAGATTCAGTACAAATTTCAACACCAGCTATTTTCATTCTTGAAAACTATCCTAGATTGTACAACCCTACTCCGGAAATAATAGTAGAACGATCGATAAATGCAGAAGTCGGCTCATCCCATTCTTTTTTAAATAAAAACCCTTTATTAGTAATAAAAAATGGCGATGCCGTTAAACAAATTGGCGGTGATGTTTTACTCGCTTCATATTGTGAAACAAACAGTAAAAAGAAAATTGAAGGAGTGATATTCAGCAATATTAAATCGAACTGCAAGCTATTTAAAGATAATGTTAGCGGTATTTTAACGTACCCTTTATTTGTTGCATCACTAAGCAATAATTTAGATTATAATATTAAAAATTTGAACTACACTATGGGTTGGAGTGTAATTGAAAATGGCTTCCGATGGAGTGATGGTAATCAATCATTTATAGCTTTTGATTACAACAAATTGGAGGGACAAGCAAACGAGATTAGTATCTATGGTTTCAAATATGATAATAACGCTAAAGCTACAGTTTACTTAAATGGCTTGGAAATATATGAAGGTGAGTTTAATATGACCAATGGTCATATAGATATCAAGTTAGTAAGTGAACTTTTAGACAAAAACAACGTGCTTAGATTTGAATGGCATACTCCTACTAAACCTAGTAACGGAGATTTTAGAAGTATTACTTTTGCATTGCAAAAAATCGCATTCCTAAAATAAAAAATCATTGCAAAATCGCAATAAAAAAGCCCCTGTTATTTACTTTTAAATAATAGGGGCTTAGGATAAATTATTAGATAAAAATAAAGCGCTATTTATTAAACTTTAAAAAAATTAACTCAGCCATTCAGTGTGGAACACACCGTCTTTATCAATACGCTTATACGTATGCGCTCCGAAATAGTCACGCTGAGCCTGAATCAGATTCGCCGGCAGAACTTCTGAACGATAACTATCGTAATAGGCAATTGCCGCAGAGAAGGTTGGCGTTGGGATACCATTCTGGATTGCGTAAGAAACAACATCACGCAGTGCCTGCTGGTATTCGTCAGCAATATTCTTGAAGTATGGATCCAACAGCAGGTTTGCGATGTCTGCATCATTAGCATAAGCATCAGTAATTTTCTGCAGGAACTGAGCACGGATGATGCAACCAGCACGGAAGATCTTAGCAATCTCGCCGTAATGCAGATCCCAGTTGTTTTCTTCGGAAGCAGCACGCAGTTGAGAGAAGCCCTGAGCATATGAGACGATTTTGCCCAGGTACAATGCACGGCGCACTTTTTCTACGAACTCAGCTTTATCTCCAGTAAAGGCTTTCGCCTGCGGGCCACTGAGTACTTTGGAAGCTGCAACACGCTGAGTTTTCAGAGAAGACAAATAGCGTGCAAACACTGATTCGGTGATCAATGACAGTGGCTCGCCCAGATCCAATGAGCTCTGGCTGGTCCATTTACCAGTACCTTTGTTAGCCGCTTCATCCAGAATCACATCTACCAGATATTTACCGTCTTCATCTTTCTTAGTGAAGATATCTTTGGTGATGTCGATCAGATAGCTGCTTAACTCACCGTTGTTCCACTCTGTGAAGGTTTCAGCTAACTCTTCATTGTTTAAGCCCAGCGCGCCTTTGAGCAGCGCATAAGCCTCGGCAATCAGTTGCATATCACCATATTCAATGCCGTTGTGAACCATCTTCACATAGTGACCGGCACCGTTCGGACCGATGTAAGCAACGCAAGCTTCACCATCTTCAGCGCGCGCAGCGATTTTATCGAGGATAGGCGCAACCAGTTCGTACGCTTCTTTTTGGCCACCAGGCATAATTGATGGTCCCTTCAATGCGCCCTCTTCACCACCAGAAACACCAGTACCGATGAAGTTAAAGCCTTGATCAGAAAGTTCTTTGTTACGACGGATGGTGTCTTTATAGAAGGTGTTACCACCATCAATCAAGATATCGCCCTTATCCAGATGCGGTGTCAGGGAAGCGATAGTCTTATCAGTCGCTTCACCTGCCTGCACCATCAATAGGATACGGCGTGGTTTTTCCAGCGATTCAACAAACTCTTCAACAGTGTAGAAAGGCGCAAGTTTCTTACCCTGGTTCTCAGCGATGACTTCATCAGTCTTTTCGCGTGACCGGTTGAAGATAGAAACAGTGTAACCGCGGCTCTCAATGTTCAGAGCCAGGTTGCGCCCCATAACTGCCATACCTACAACGCCGATCTGTTGCTTGGACATTACATACTCCTGTCTGTGGTCTCGCACGGTGTTACCAGTAACACCATTCAGTAAGTGACCGATATGTTAACTCAGGATAGCTGATAAAAGGTAATGATTGATGCGATAACTATATGAAATGATCTGACAAAAAATCACACATTTAACAAGGATTTATAGAGCTCTGTATAACTTTCAATCATCTTGTCAGCTGTAAATAGTGCTTCAAATCGTGCATGTGCTGCTTCACCGTAATTTTTTGCTTGCTCTGGATTGTTCCAGATATAATCCATAGCCGTTCTTAGGGCATGAGGATTAGAGGGAGGTACAACCAATCCCGTGACACGATCTATATTGATATAGGTTGTTCCTGTGCCAATCTCACTTGATATAAGTGGCTTGGAATACAAAGCACCTTCTAGCAACGAAATGCCAAAAGCTTCAGAACGTAAGTGAGATGGAAACACCAGGCATGAACAGAGCTGCAGCAGCGCGGATTTATCGCTATCTTCTAATGCACCAAGGAAATGAATATTATCCACGTTTAATTGCTGTGCCTGTGCCTTGAGCTCTGCTTCAATTGGGCCTGCGCCGACTACAACAATTGGATAGCGGCTATTTTGTGCCGCTTCAATCAAGATATGTAACCCTTTATAATAGCGAAAAGTACCAATGAAGAGGAAAAAACCATCCGGAAAACGTTTATGCCATTGTTCAATTACATATGGATCATTATTTTGATAAAATTTCTTATTGAGTCCATAAGGAATAACTTCAACCTTGTCTTTGAAACGCTGTAATATTGGGCTACTCTCAACATAATTAGGCGATGCAGCAACAATGCAGTCAACACTGTTCAAAAACTTATTCATTAATGGAGTATAAATTTTCAATAAAGATTTCTGTTTTACGATATCTGAGTGATAACTCAACACTGTCGGCTTTTTATCTTTAAGTGAAAAATGTAATAGATCCATAAAAGGATATGGGAAATGATAATGGATAATGTCTGCTTTTTTAGCTAATTCTTTGAATGCATGGAATGAAGAAAAAGAAAATGGTGTGGATGCCATTTCAAAGGCAGTATGGGAACGAACACAATAATGATTGTCCAGCACACCTTCACTTGCTGCTTTTGGAGTGTGAGTGTAAACAGTAGATGAGATATTTTGACTTACCCCCCCTTCTGCAAGTTGATAAATAACCTGCTCAATACCGCCAAAGGTATCAGGGTAATATGTTTTGTAGCAATGAAGAACTTTCATCATTCCAATCTGTCAACCATTTGATAAGCTTTCAACGTTTTGAGAGCGCAGTTATGCCACGAAAACTTAGCATTTTGAGTTAAACCGCGTTGGATAAGTTTTGTGCATAGCACATCATCTAAAATTACCGATAATATATGCTGTGATAATTGTTCAATATCATCAGGATCGACAAGTAATCCGGCATCACCTGCGACTTCAGGTAGGGAAGATACATTTGAGGTAATTACAGGAGAACCTGCAGCCATGGCTTCGAGGACAGGCAAGCCAAAACCTTCGTAACGTGAAGGAAAAATGAATCCCCGACATGATGAAAATAACACTGAAAGTGTTTGCTGGCTGACATAACCTAAATACTTTATCCAGCCTTCCCGGGTCCCAATATCAAAAAGCTTGTGTAATTCTTCACTTTCCCACCCCTGGTAGCCAGATATAACTAATGGAAATCTCATGCTGATATTTTTTGGCAACCGTTGATAAGCCAACATTATATTTTTAATGTTTTTTCTAGGCTCAATGGTACCAGCAAAAAATGTAAATTGGCGATACTTTAGATCATAGCGAGATAATACCTCACTACATGCGGACTCTTCTCGTGGGAAAAAATCACCGCTACTTGCAAGTGGCGATACCACAATCCGGTCAGGGTCAAAATCAAAGAAAGATGACACTTCGTCTTTAGTATATTCGGAATCTGTAATTAATACTTTCGCGCGCTTTGCTGAGCTGTATAACTCTTTTCTCATCAAATGCACTCGTCCCTTAGGATGATATTCCGGATAATGAAAAACCGATAAATCATGGAATGTTGCGCAAGATTTTTGATGACCCGTTGGGATATAGTAGTTAGGACTGTGAAAAACATAATCTGAATAGGGTTTTAAAGCCTTACCTTTAATCCTTGGCACCGTAAATCTGTATACATCAGATGCAAACTTACTATTAATTAATTTTTTTTTGATTTTACTTGCTGAAGCCGAGGGGGTATTGCTGACGTTTGGAGCTGTATCTAATACTTTAAATCCATCCAAATATTTCATTGAACTAATCTCAGACATATCAGAAAGATGTTCAATCAGTTCCAATGTGTAACGTGCAATGCCTGTTATTGGGAACTTAATGGAATCGGTAGAAATAATAATCTTCATGCCAAAATCCAAATAGCCCCTTATCGGGGCTAATGTTAAATCAGAAAGAAAAGCCTGCTTTATTTCGACGAAGATCTGCTTCGACCATCATTTCACAAAGTTTCTCAAGAGAAGTTTCTGGCTTCCAACCCAGCTCTGCAAATGCTTTTTCTGGATTACCAATTAACAGTTCAACCTCAGCTGGGCGATAAAATTTCGGGTTGATTCTTACTAAGATATTACCAGTGGCAGCATCTTTTCCTACTTCAGATTCATCTTTACCTGAGAAAAGAATATTGATACCGGCTGCTTTAAATGCCATGGTTACAAAATCACGGACGGTCTCAGTACGATTTGTCGCTAATACATAAGTTTCAGGTTTATCAGCTTGTAACATGCGCCACATACCTTCTACATATTCTTTAGCAAATCCCCAATCACGTTTCGCATCGAGATTGCCAAGTTCCAGAATATCCGTTAAACCTAATTTAATTTTAGCAACTGTATCGGTAATCTTACGCGTTACAAATTCGCGCCCACGTAAAGGAGATTCATGATTAAAAAGAATACCGCTGCATGCAAAAATGTCGTAGCTTTCACGATAATTCACTGTAATCCAATGCGCATATAACTTAGCTACACCATATGGGCTGCGAGGATAGAATGGCGTACTCTCAATCTGAGGAATTGCCTGGACTTTACCAAACATTTCTGATGTTGAGGCCTGATAGAAGCGGATTTTAGGATTAATTATACGAATAGCTTCTAACAAGTTGAGTGGACCGATACCTGTAATTTCGGCTGTAGTAATCGGTTGGTCAAACGAAACGCCAACAAAGCTCTGAGCTGCAAGATTATAAATTTCTGTCGCTTTAGTCTCACTTAACAGACGAATGCTTGCGGCAAGATCGGTTAAATCATATTCAACAAGGTGCAAATTTTCATGTTTGGCAATGCCGAGCTCTTCAATACGCCAGAAGTTCACAGAACTGGTACGGCGATAAGTACCGTAAACCTTATAACCTTTTTCAAGTAACAACTCAGCCAAATAAGCGCCATCTTGTCCAGTAATACCAGTTACAACTGCAATTTTCATACACTAACCTCAACAATTTCTAATCTGAATTCTTATCCGAATTTGTCATTTAAACAATTTTTTTACGGTGAGATTTCTTAAGAAAGAAATCTTCAACGTATTTAAAAGATAATACGGATATGGTTAAGCCTACTAACATCATCACAGCACATACTAACACAAAACTAAGTAGTGCTTGTGGGTTTTTCAAAATTCGGTTTGCGATACTGATGATGTAAAAATTAACCGATAGATGCCATAGATAAAATGAATAGCTCACCTTTCCTAATATCTGCGCTGGCTCCCAACTAATAAATTTATTTTCACGCCACTTATTCGCTACAAAGAAAAAGAAAATGGGAAAAACAGTAAATATTATTATTGGAATACGAACGTTTTTTTGCTGCAAAGGAAGTTGCAACAAATATAACAGAGTCAACAATATACCTAAAGTTAGTATCAAATAAGATGAGCTTTTATTAAATATAACTCGTAAAATATTTTCCCTGTATTTTTCCAGTTCTACACATACAGCGCCTAACCAAAAAGCTCCAATAAAGACAATATCTGTCGTTCCGGTCATTATTTGGAATGGCTGCATAAACAAAACAATAACGAATAGTGAAAATAGGGTAACTATACTGAATCTATTTAGGGTTGCTAGTAAAGGCAAAACAAAATAGAACATCCACTCCCAACGCAAAGTCCAAATGTTGTTTATTCGCAGATACATATCTTTGCTAAAAACATCATTAACATCACCAATGCTGTTTACTACCTTACCGAAACCAAACCCATAATTGCGAAACAAAGCTATAAACTGATCTTTATTTGGAATCATAAAACCACTGAACAACCAGTCTAGCAACATCACAACTGTAATCATTACAAACATCGCTGGCACTAATCTATAAGCTCTCTTTAGAAAGAAGGTATCAGCTTTAAATTTGCCTGCTTTTATTTGTCCCCAGAAGAGGTGACCAGTCAGCATGAAAAACAACATTACACCTATCTCACCCATTGCAGCGGCTATGACTTGCTTTTGAGCATAGCCAAAATACATTGTGGAATGAGCACCAAACACCAGAAAAGCGGCAATACCCCGCAGAACTTCCAGCGAATTTGAAAATTCAACGGATTGAGTTGATTTTACACCGACGCGTTTACTTAAAAAAGAAACGTATAAACACCCGAAAAAAAACAGTGCGAAAATCAGAATAATATAAAAGAGTTCTTGCCGCATTCAATTATACTCATCTTATCAGTAATTATACATAGACGTTAATATTTGTTTTAAGTCAAGTAAGTGCGGTTTTAAGCCTAACGATTTTTGAAGTTGTTCTGGATTACCGACTAAACGCCATACTTCATTACTACGCACGTAGTTATTGACAATTTCAATGCGTGGTCTGAAACCACTAATTTCAGCGAGTGTATCAATTACATCATGACCACTCCATCCACGTCCTGTACATAGATTAAGAGTGAATGGATCCGAATGCTTCTGTTCCATCAGTTGAGCAATCATTGTTGCACAACCTTTAGCCTCTACGTAGTCTCTGACAGAGTCAATATTACCTAGTTGCAAAATTTCTCGTTTTTCTCGAAAATGTTTGACGATTTTCGGAACTAAAAATGATTCTGCTTGGCCAGTTCCTATCACATTAAAGGGACGGACAATGTGAACCTTCAGTTTGTCACTAAAACTTTTAGCAAGCATTTCCATAATCATTTTGCTGTATGAATAATGATTAGTTGGATTATAAGGCAGAGTCTCTGACAAAAACTCCTCGTTTTGATTACCGTATACTCCAGCAGTACTAGCTAGCAGCATAGTGGGTGGCTTTATATCGGCATCCATTACAGCGTTAAATAAATTCTCTGAACCTAAAACGTTTACAGCATATATTTGCTCAGCATTGCCGTGCGTTACTAATGCGATCGCGGCAAGATGCACTATCCAAGTAGGTTGAAACTCTTCAATAATTTCTGTTAACTTTTTGCGGTCAAACAAAGTGACTGACACGAAGTTTTCATCTGGAGTAGACCCAACACAGGTCCCCAGAACAGTTGCTCCACGGCTTTTCAGTTCAGACATCAAATATCGACCAATAAAACCAGAACCACCTGTAACTAATACTCGTTGTGACTTCATTAAATATCTCCTTCGTCAGACTGTATGTTGAGTAAATTCAGATACACACTATCAGCACAATTGCGCCAGGTTATCGTATCCCATTCATTTTTAATACGCTCTTCATAATGTTTGACTGCTAATGGATTTTGAATGTAGTGGAGCATTTTGTTAGCCCAACTTGTAACATCCCAAGGCGCGACATAATCAACTAGATCTCGTCCTGTTTCCATTAATGGATCAACCGCTGAGGTCAGACAAAATTTTCCATAGCCAAGGCTTTCAGGCAGGGTCAAACTCCAGCCTTCATATAGGCTTGGCAGCAAAGTAAACAGGCAGTTGCGGTACAACACATCTAATTCCTGGTCTGTCGTTCTTAGAAGCAATATCTTTCCTTGAACCCGGTGATCACGTTGAATAATCTCAAAAAGATCTTTTGCCTTCCAACCTGGACCACCAACAAACACCATTTGTGGTAAATCATCGCCTTGGCGCTCAAGCAAATCTAAATAAGCTTTATAAATTGCCTCATGATTTTTACGGATTTCAAGTGTACCGACAGATAACATATAGTTTCCGGTCACACCTAATCTCTCTAATATTTCTTTATCGTTAGTCTCTTCGTGAGAAGGAGCGATATCAGAACCGAATTTGATTGCAACACCATTAGTAACTGGCCAATTAAAACGATGTTGCCAAAGTTGCCCGTCACGCTTTGCTGTCTCTCCACCATACAATATTGTATTACTTGCTAATGACGCCAAATAGTAAAAACGGTTATACCAGTCAAATGCTTCACGTGCATGTAACTGAGGGGTAATTAAAGGCGTCATATCATAAATAATCTGGGAATAGATAAAACCAATTTCCTTTTTAGCTTTAATGATCTCGATTAGTGGTCGTTCATCCCAGTTAATTCCTGCTGAGAATACTATATCATTTTCACGGAATGGTAGTTTTAAAGCAGGTCCAATGAGTTTATTTTGAACGTGAGAAATCATCTCAGCATTCTTTTCTTCAATTGACAACTCCGCCTGATTCGCAATATTAATAGGCGAGGCCGTATTAGGAATTAAGCCTTTTTTATCTGCATAATGAATTGCTTTATTTCGCATTGAATTGGGCAATGAACTAATAAGATATGCGCCAGCTTTACTATAAGCGCTTAAAATTGAAGGCTTTGAAATAGTATTGTTAGGTGATGACGTTGAACCTGAACTTTTTACTGTATTACGAATCATTTCACTGAATGGTAGGCGGTGGCCATTACCTTGTTGTTCGGCTTCTCCCCAAAATTTTTGGAAACTGGCATATTTAGAAGTTACATCTGCTGATTCAAAGAGCCACAGCAACCGATCTTTGGGGACCTCAAAAAACGCATCTTCATGAAATGCATAGAAACGAATTCCAGGTATAATTTTCGATAAATGGTGCGCCAAGATCAGTTCGGTACGAATAATGCCGGTAACACCACCGCGCCACATACCATAGGAAAGAGTGAGATCATACCAGATGCTTTTTTTCTCTTTCTTATCACCAATCTCGTTATTTATCTTTTCAACAGCAGAAAGCACATTCGCACCGCATTCTGTCCATGTCGTAGAATGCCATTCATTTCGGATACGCTCTTCTGCGTCTCGCAAAGAAGTCGGATGCGAAATGTAATCTTTTATCCCCTCAACCCAAGCGTTAACATCAAATGGTTTAAGAAATTTAGGGAAGTCTTTACCAATTTCATGTAAAGGTTCAATATCGGAAGCAATGCACGCCTTACCATAACTAAAACTTTCAGGCATAGGCAGTGCCCAACCTTCATATAATGAAGGTAACAATGTAAATTTGCAGTTACGATATAGTACATCTAGTTCTTCATCACTTGGTGCAGTGATTACGATGTTATTACCAATTCGAGGGTCACGCTTAATAGAGTCGATTAGATCCTCAGTTCGCCAGCCAGGTCTCCCGACAAAAACAATCTGCGGTAATGGCTCAAAACCAGACTCAGCCAATTTTGCCATTGCCTTGTACAGTACATCATGATTCTTACGTACTTCAATTGTGCCAACTGTGATGAGAAAATCACGTTCTACGCCCAAACTGGATAATATTTCGGCATCACGTGAACTGTCTTTGATGCGTATAGGATCAGTTCCACCATAGGGCACAGAGACACTTAAAGGAGAGTTCCAGCCATTCTTTTTCTGATATGCAATGCCATCTTTCTGTGGACTATTGCCACCATAGATAATGAAATCGCAATTCTCCGAAATCCAATGGAAATATTTTCTAAAGTTTTCTTCCAAATCCTGACGATATAAATGACGTGTCGTATCGCCTACCAGCAAGGTATCGTATACTACATAACCTAATTTAATTTTTGGTTTCTGTGATTTAACTTTAGTAAAAAATTGCTCTTTACCGCTATCCGACCAACCAGCACTAAGTATTACATCATCATCATCATAAGGGTGAGTAAAGCCTAATTCTTCCTGAACATGTATAGTAGAGTGATTATTGATATTAGAAGAAGTGTTTTGGTTGCTGATTTTTTTAATATTAATTAAACCACCCACCAATTTTTTTGGCAACCATGCTAAAGCGCGCATTGGTAACTTCATATTCGGAGGTGATGACTCAACGGCTAATACCAGAGCATGTTGGAATCGACGCCCTCGACTCGGCAATTCATTTTCTAAAGATTTAAGAAATGTATCAACTTTGTTTTTAGACTCGTTTTTATCCGTGCGATTGGTTTCCGCAGGTTGATATTTTCTATTTTGCAAATAAACATCAGCCACATTGCCATCAGTGAAAATCCAGGGGATATCTTTTTTTGGAATTTCAATAAACTTTTGCCCAGTGAATTGGCTAAACCGAATTTGTGGATAGAGCCGAGCAAGAGATGCTCCAATTTCCAATTCAGCACGTACAATTCCCACTACTCCACCAGTCCATTGCATGGAAGTAGTTAAGTCAAACCAAAAAATATTTTTCATTTGTGGTCCTAAAATTACATTTAGCAAAAACTAAGCATCCAGCTTTAATACTGAAATCACTCTTCAGTGTTCTTTCCACCATTCTGTTCTTTAGCAATCAGAAGGTCTAACTTCCTCATCATTTCATTTTGTGTTTGCAAAACTAGCGATAATTCTCGCGTACGATTTTCATTAATGAGGGTTTCAGTAGTGAACATCCAAAGAGCAAGATTTTCAGATGAAATATTCACGTTATACTCAACCGCTATTTCATCATCAATTTTGTTTAATTCTGTTTGGAAGAATTTGTAACTCCAGTTTTGATGTGGCGTCGCCCATACTTTTGAAAGAAATTGTGCCAACTGAGGTGTTTTGGCCCAGAATGGTGAAAACATTGGTGTACGTGCCGGTACCAACTGGTAGTTATTTCGCATATTTAGTTCATTGATAAAGATAATAAAACCTAAGAATGAATTATATGGCCATAACACATCACTCATTTTATTACTAATTGCACCAAAATCTATCAATCTGAATTTATTGTCACTATGCAAAACATTCCATATGCGCAAATCATTATGATAAAGATTGTGTGATTCAAGTTCAGCAAGTGTTGAGAGAATATTCTTCACTGCTTCAAATTCGCTTACCAACTGGGATCTTTGCAACAAGCTACTTAAGCGCTCTCCAGCTAATTTGGTAGTAAGGACTAAACCACGCTGGTTATCCGCTTCATAATGAATCAATTGTGGAGTTTCTAACTCATTAAGTTGCAAACTATGCAAATTTTTTATAGAGGAAACTTCATTTTGGAAATCAACTTTATTCAGTTCTGAAAGTCCACAATCAAATGCATATCGTTTTAGAAATTTTTCTTCCGAAAAATAATAACGTCTCGAACTTTGATGAACTTCACCAGCAAATTCGTGAGAAAATTTTGTCCAATTATTTATTTTTTCAAGGTCGCCATTTACGTACCAGTATTTGCTACTGGTAAATAGTAGAGGACGCGAGACATCTGAAAGATGAGTGGGATACTGACCAAGAATATCGTAATAGCCGATATCATCAATAATATCGAGTGGATTATCAGGTAAATTTCTTCCCCAATAAAGACCTTCCTCTTTAACTGCCAACTCTAACATCACAATTTGAGTTAAATTGGCTAACTTGTTTATTTTTTCTTTCGTAGATAGATAGCCATCGGCATCACAAATATGATGAAAAACACTAAATCCCAATACGATATCATATTCATCATAATTGAGATTATCTATTACATTCTGAATTTTATCTTCTTTGAACTTTACATGACTGAAATCATTTTCTTTTGCCAGTGCTTCACAGAGCGCAATGTTTTTGTCAAGAAAATCTATTCCGGTAACTACGGTGCAATGCTTTGCTAAATTGAATGTAAAAAATCCTTGAGCGCAACCTAAATCCAACAAACGTAGTGGGCGACCTAGCTTTTCTTTTAAAGAAATAAAAATCCCTTCAATTTTACTCAGTCTATCATTACAGTTGCGGGATGAGTTGATCCCTAACTCAGCATGACCATAGATAGGCTGATAACACTCGGGCAAATCATTTACTAAATTAACAATTGAACTCATTCTATTACCTCAATAACACATTCGGTTTCCGCATCAACTAAGCCAATGAAACTTTTTTCATTATCCACATTAATCAGTATTGAATCATAGCGACGGTCTAATGGCTCATCATTGCCATATTCATCACAATGAGTTAACCCGACCGAAAGTAAGATTGGGCCCGTATTAAAATTAAGCTTTAATTTAAATGTAAAATCTACTGCGGCTCCAGCCATAATTAAACCGATTTGGTCATCCATTAATTCTCTTGAACTAGCGCCATATAAATTAATACCATCTGGCGTTTTCAACAAAATACCAAAGATAGGGGACTTTATATTCTGGTAAAACACGCAACGGAATTTTATTTCAACGGTATCTCCTCCCGCCACACTGACAGGATAAGATTCACCGTTACTTTTAATCATATAGTCAGTAATTTCGGCTGTGCGAACGCCCCAACGATGCTCAATTTTTTGGTAAAGAGGCTGAGTGTGGAAAACATCAGTTCGGGATAATTCTCCATTACCACTATCACTTGATACACAGAGATCACCAATTGTTTTTTTCTTTGATTTTCCAAACAATCGATCTCGGAATTCATTAACAACTTCTCGCGGCTCTCCAGACATGGCAATACTACCGCTATCAAGTAAAATAGCGCGATGACAATGTTTGACTATATCGTCAAGTGCATGAGTAACGAAAAGGATGGTAGTTCCTTGTTCTTTAAAATCATTAATTCGGCGAAAACATTTCGCTTGAAATGCCACATCCCCAACTGAAAGTGCTTCATCAACGATCAAAATATCAGGGCGTACTGCGGTAGCGATACTAAATGCTAATCGAACCTGCATACCACTTGAGTAAACGCGGCATGGCATATCTACATATTCACCAATGTCTGCAAAACTCAGAATCTCGGTCATAAGCTCTGAGATTGTTTCGTTGTTCAATCCTAGCAACTGACCAGACATAAATACATTTTGGCGTCCGGTAAAATCCGGATGAAATCCCATCCCGAGTTCAAGTAAAGCGGCAATACGTCCAACACATACCACCTCACCTTCACTTGGTTGAGTAGTACCTGTAATCATCTTTAACAATGTACTTTTACCGGCACCATTTACCCCTATGATGCCAATGGTTTCGCCTTGTTTTACATCAAATGTGATATTGCGAATAACCCATTTTTTCTTGTGTCTGGCGCCCAGAAAAGGCATAACCCATTCAATTAGTCTTGAAAATTTAGATGGGTATTGTTTATATGATTTTCCGATATTTTGAAGCGTTAAGACATTACTCATAATTCGTCTACCATATCTCCAGAATGACGTCTGAATAGATATAAACCTAAAATCAACAGCACTGCTCCAAGGAGCGACACGTATAATAACGGAAGCCACTCTGGGATTTGATTTTTTACAAATATTTCATGCATGCTGTTAACTGTTACAGCCATTGGATTCATTTCGACAAACTTACGCGCCCAACCTGGAATAATTTCCAAAGGATAAACGATAGGAGTGAACCAAAACCAAAATTGCAGAACAATTGAGATTAACTGTCCAACATCGCGAAAGAAAACATTCAATACAGCTAGCACCATTGCCAGACCAGAAGCCAACAACAACGTGGTGAATACAACAGGTATTAGGAATAAAAGTTGTGTGAAAGAGAAAGCATTAACAATGACCAGAAAGATCAAAAAAAGAATAAAAATGATCAAAAAATTAATTAATGCAGTGAACATCAGAATCACAGGCAATGTAATGCGTGGAAAACTAACCTTTTTTAATAGGTTTGCATTGTCAATGAATAGACATGTCCCTTTTCCGCATATCTCTAGAAACAACCCCCACAATAAAAGGCCTGAACATATATAAATACTATAAGAGTACTCTCCAGAAATGCCGGGAAGCTTTGACTTCATTACTTCTGAGAATATCAATGTATAAACGGTAATCATTGCAAGTGGCTGGATTATGAGCCATAAAGCACCAAGCATGCTGGTGCGATATCGAGATTGAAAGTCTCGTTTTACAGCACCAACAATGAATCCTCTATAACGAAATATTGCGGATAGTAAAGAAAACACTTATTCCTCCGCGCGAAGAATTTTCAAAATTTCTTCAGTTTTATTGGCCATCATGTGATTATCGTTAAAACTTTCAACGTTAAGACGTACTAATGGTTCTGTATTTGAACTCCGTAAATTGAAACGCCATTGTTCAAATTCAAAACTTATGCCATCAGTAGTATCAACAATGCCACAATCATTGTGATAGAAAGCTTTAATTTTCTCTATTTTACCAGCAACATTTTTTATTTTAGAGTTAATTTCACCACTACAAGGAAATGCCTTCATCCTTTCTTCTACTTGCTGCGATAGCGTTTGACCTTTCACCGCCAACAGTTCAGCCACCAAAAGCCAAGGAATCATCCCGCTATCACAATAAGCAAAATCACGGAAATAGTGATGCGCGCTCATTTCGCCGCCATAAATCGCATCTTCTTCGCGCATACGTTCTTTAATAAATGCATGCCCAGTTTTAGACATCACTGGAATCCCACCCGCTTTAGTCACGACATCAATCGTGTTCCAAGTCAGACGCGGATCATGGATAATTTTGGCGCCCTGCTCTTTCTTGAGGAAAGCCTCAGCCAATAATCCTACGATGTAGTAGCCTTCGATAAACTCTGCATTTTCATCAAACAAGAAACAGCGGTCAAAATCACCGTCAAAAGCGATCCCCATATCTGCATTATGCTCACGCACTGCATCTGCGGTATCTTTACGGCACTCTGGCAACAGAGGATTAGGGATTCCGTTCGGGAAGTTACCATCGGCCTGATGATGAACTTTAATAAAGCTGACTGGTACGTTTGCCTGCTTAAAGCGCTTTTCGATCTCATCAATCACGTGGCCAGCGGCACCGTTACCTGAGTTAATCACCAGCTTCATTGGCTGTTTAAAATTAGCCAGATTGATATAGCCCATCAAATGGTCGACATAAGCATCTAAAATTGAGATTTGCTTATAGCTGCCACGCTTGGTGCTATCGACATTAGCAAACTCATTGGCTTCTGCCAGACGTTGAACATCACGCAAACCAGTGTCGCCGCTGATTGGGCGCGCGCCTTCGCGCACCAATTTCATTCCGTTATAGTTCATGGGATTGTGGCTGGCCGTCACTTCAATACCGCCATCAATACCCAAATGGAAAGTGGCGAAATAAATCTCTTCAGTGCCACTCATGCCAATATCAAGTACATCCGTACCGGCATCCATTAAACCATTGGCCAGCGCCATTTTAAGTGCTTCGCTAGTCAGGCGGACATCGCCACCAACAACAATGGTTTTTGGTTTAAGGAATTCGCCATAAGCGCGACCAATACGATAAGCAATATCTTCGTTTAGCTCTTTGCCCAGCTCACCACGAATGTCATAAGCTTTAAAACACGTCAGTGCATCCATTTTTATTATTGTCCTTCTTTAGGGGCAAATTGTTCTTTAATCAAAATCAGGTCGTCATCACCCAAATATGAGCCAGACTGAATCTCAAGCAGTTCCAGAGGAATTTTCCCTGGGTTCTCCAGCGTGTGCTGGTGACCAATTGGAATAAAGGTCGATTGGTTTTCAGTCAACAACAAAGTCTTATCCTGAATGGTGACTTTCGCAGTGCCGGAGAGAATGACCCAGTGCTCGGTGCGGTGGTAATGCATCTGCAACTCGAACGCTTCACCCGGTTTTACGGTAATTCGGTTCACATTAAAGCGCCCCGTATTGACCACCAGATCGCAGCGACCCCAAGGCCAATAGGTTTCACGATGGCGACGGTATTCGCTACGGCATTCGCTTTTCAAAAATTCAACCACGCGCTTAACGTCTTGCACCTGATCTTTACGCGCGACGAGTACTGCATCTTTAGTGTTAACGATGACAAGATTTTCCACGCCAATAGCTGCAACTAACTGGTCTTCACTGTTGATATAGCAGTTTTTGGTGTTATGCAGGAAAGTATCGCCTTTGAGTGAGTTACCCGCGGCATCTTTTTCATTCACTTCCCAAAGCGCTGACCAGGAACCGACATCGCTCCAACCGGCATCAAGTGGCACAACCACTGCAGCATCGGTTTGCTCCATTACGGCGTAATCGACAGATTCATCCGGGCAGGCAATAAAATCTTCTTTATCAATATTGATAAAATCTTGCCCTTCCTGCACGCCAGCCATGGCACGTCGACAAGCGTCAAGAATATCGGGACGGAATTTTTCCAGCTCTTGCAGGTAACGTTTAGCGCGGAACATGAACATACCGCTGTTCCAGTAATATTCACCAGACGCTAAATAATCTTCCGCTGTTTTAAGATTCGGCTTCTCTACAAAGCGCTGTACGCCAAATGGGGCGTCTTTAGCATCTGCAATCTGCGCGCCACGGTGGATATAGCCATAGCCCGTTTCTGGGCCTGTCGGCACAATACCAAAAGTGACCAAATGCCCCTGCTTGGCATATTGAGTCGCTGTCGCAATTGCCTGATGAAACGCAGCAGGGTTTTCAATCACATGATCGGCAGCCAGAACCAATAGGACGGGATCGTCACCCTGCTCAATCGCGTTAATGGCAGCGAGAGCAATCGCCGGTGCGGTATTACGACCAACCGGTTCGAGAATAATATTGTGGGAGAGTTTGTTAATTTGACGAAGCTGCTCCGCAACTAAAAAACGATGCTCTTCGTTGCAGATGACCAGCGGAGCACGGGCTTCTACGCCAGTCAGGCGATTTACTGTTTCCTGCAGCATTGAATGCTGTCCATGCAGGCTAATGAACTGCTTAGGATAGAGTTCGCGTGAAAGGGGCCACAAACGACTGCCGGTTCCTCCGGCCATGATTACGGGAAGTAACATTCCACAACCTCTAATGTGTCTTTTTAGACTGCTATATCATTTATCAGCGGGTTATTTTTTCATCAAAAATATAAAATAGCCACGCTACCGCCCTTGGCTTGCAGCAACCACTATGCTGTGTAACAAGTCATTCCTCTGTTTTCGAGCTCAGAAAGTTAAATGGTCAAAATTGCAGCAAGAATCGACCTATTCCGAGACCACCGCAAATAATACATTTTGTGCTGCAGAATTAACATGGTTATTGTCTGATGACCTGGCTAGAAATCTTAACAACCTCTTAATGGTCGACATATGTACAACCTGTTGACTCACAAGAATATAGTCGATTTTCCAAACAATTAAAGTCACCACTTTTTTAACGCTAAAACAGTAAGATGGGGTGTGATGGAGTAGATTTGCGTTTAGGAGTATTCCTGCCATTAATATGCACACCCTGAATAAAAAACAACCTAAGCAATCAGAGCTTAAAATATTCAGGCGTAAAAAAACCCGGCATTTACCGGGTTTTAAGTTTTTTAATTATCTGTTATTCAAATCCATTCGGATTCTTCGACTGCCAGTTCCACGTATCACGCATCATGGCATCGATCCCGCGCGTCACACGCCAGTCCAGTTCGTTGTTCGCCAGCGTGGCATCTGCCCAGAACGCTGGCAAATCGCCGTCACGGCGTGGCTTAAACTCGAACGGAATCGGCTTACCGGACGCTTTCTCAAACGCCTTGATCATCTCCAGCACGGAGAAGCCTACGCCGCCACCGAGGTTGTAAGCTTTGTAGCCTTCAACTTTGGCTAAGTGGTCCAGCGCTTTCAGGTGCCCTTCTGCCAGGTCGACAACGTGAATGTAGTCGCGCTGTGCGGTGCCATCCGGCGTGTCGTAATCATCGCCAAACACGCCCAGCTTCTCAAGACGGCCAATCGCCACCTGCGCGATGTACGGCAGCAGGTTGTTAGGAATGCCGGTTGGGTCTTCACCGATTTCACCAGACTCATGCGCGCCAACCGGGTTGAAGTAGCGCAGCGCGATGGCTTTGAAGTTTGGATCGGCTTTAGCGAAGTCGCGCATCACGAATTCGATCATCAGCTTCGAGGTACCGTACGGGCTGGTGGTACCGCCAATTGGCGTGGTTTCCACGTAAGGAACCGGTGCATCTGCGCCATAAACGGTCGCAGATGAGCTGAAGATGAAGTTCCACACGCCAGCAGCGCGCATCTCTTCCAGCAGCACCACGGTGCCAGCCACGTTGTTTTCGTAATATTCCAGCGGCATGCGCGTGGATTCACCAACGGCTTTCAGTGCGGCGAAGTGAATCACAGCGCTGATATCGTTAGTGGCAAACAGGTCACGCAGGCAGGCGCGATCGCGGATATCGCCTTCGACGAACACCGCTTTTTTGCCTGAGAGCT
>Ga0213829_1000714_pt1 | contig 28311 bp, 24 predicted proteins | sample MC6MC0896MG_FD_180665 | JGI IMG/M metagenome (GOLD analysis project Ga0213829, IMG submission 180665) | Enriched soil aggregate microbial communities from Iowa State University, Ames, United States - MC6-MC0896-MG | ecosystem: Environmental > Terrestrial > Soil > Unclassified | place: USA: Iowa...
ACAGGGCGGGGTGTCAGTCGAGATGTTTAGTGACTGACATACCGTCTTCGCTGGCAAGCCAGCTCCTACAGGGCGGGGTGTCAGTCGAGATGTTTAGTGACTGACACACCGTCTTCGCTGGAAAGCCAGCGCCTACAGGGCGGAGTGTCAGTCGAGATGTTTAGTGACTGACACACCGTCTTCGCTGGCAAGCCAGCTCCTACAGGGCGGAGTGTCAGTCGAGATGTTTAGTGACTGACACACCGTCTTCGCTGGCAAGCCAGCTCCTACAGGGATGGTTTGTGTTGGGTCAGGCGTAGTAGTCGACTGCGCTGGAGCCGATCACGTGGGTAGTGTTGGAGGATGCTTCGGCGCCTGCTGGCGCACGCTCGTCATCCATGGAATCAAGGCGATTACCGCTGGCGCTGGTCCGCCCACCGTGACTTTGCTCTGCCTGATCCTGTCCTTGCTGCGAACCACGGGACTGGTCGGAAACGCTGACATCAACCTGCCCCATCCCCTGCTGCGCAAACATCTCGCGCAAGCGATGCATCTGCCCGTCCAGCGCTTCGCGCACACCTGGATGCGCGCTCATGAAGGTGACCTGGGTCTGCTGATCAGGGACCATGCTCACGCGAATGTCCAGGCGCCCGAGTTCGGCCGGTTGCAACTGGATGTCGGCCGCCTTGAGGTTGGCGCTTGACAGGTACATGACCCGGTTCACCACTTCTTCGCTCCAGCCACTTTGATGCATGGCGATCGGCTGGTTCACCGGCTGCGCGTTAGCGGTTTTCGGCGTGGCCGCCTGGGTCAGCGCCGCCAGACGGCTGGCGAAATCGTCGACACGGGTATCGCTGCTGGCGGCGCTCAAGTCTTTCAAACCGTCATCGAGCAGACCGCTGAAGGCCTTGTCCCCGCCCTCGGCGCTGTCCTTTTCGGCCTGCACGTCAAGCAGGCTCGCCTTGCCGGCGACCAGGTTTTGCGCCGCAGCCGGCTCGCCGTCGGCTTCTGCCTCGGCCGAGGTCGGCAACGCTGGTGGCTGAGCCTGGCTGGAAGCAGAAACGTGCCCGCTCTGCTCCATGGCCATGCGCACGGCTGGCAGGGCGTCGAGCGGGTCGGCTTGGGGGTCGAATCCGGTGTCCGCGGTGACGACGGCCGCGGTCATTGCCACCACCATCGGCTGTTCGCCCTGGGGCGGCACGGCGTCTACCCCTGGCGGCGTTTGCGCATCGAGTACCGGGTCTGCAGAATCGAGCGTCGGCTCGACCGCCGCCTCGGTGACCGGGGTGTCAGCGCCATTCGCCTCCTCGCTGGCGACCTTGTCGTCGGGCGCCGACTTATCGGCGGGCAAGGATTTGCCGCTATCGGCAACGGCCGGTTTCGGGGCGGCAGCCTTGTCGTGACTGACGTCCGTTTTGACCGGCCCCTGCGCTACCTTTTCGCGCATCGGCTTGGCTGGTCCGTCATTCACCGCAGAACGGGTATTGCGCGCCTGATTGGCGTAGACATCAGCGAAGCCGGATGCCTTGCCCCCGGGCTCGGCGACCTGCGCCGGTGGATTGGCGCAAGCCGCTTTGGCCTTGGAATGGGCGGCGGCCTGGACAAGAATATGGGGGGTTACGGGCATGGAACAGTCTCCGCCGCACTGGGATTGTTAGTACAGGTGACGGAGATGAAAGCAAAGGTCGCGCCAGGTTTAAAATGGACGCGCTAAAAGCGTTGGACGCTCGCCTTGGTCGGTAAGGCTCGCTGACGTTCGGCTTCATACAGCGGCCGGACTATGGCGAATTCACCGTCAATCTCACCGACCAGTTTTTCCACGCCCGACAGGTTTTTATCCTTGGCACGCTGCTCCAGCTCATGGCACAGCTCGGCCAGGCGCACGGCCCCCATGTTGCTGCTGCTGCCCTTGAAACTATGGGCAGCATTCATCAACTGCTGAGCATCACCGGTTTTGTGCAATAGAACCAGGCGTTCTTCAGCGTCAGCGAGAAAGGTATCCAGCAATATCGGATACTCATCCTCCATGACCTCTTGCAACGCGCTCAGCACGTCGCGGTCCAGATGTGTGTCAGCCACTTGCTCACTCCTTGATCAAGAATGCGTGGATTATGCCTGAGCCTCCCAGAAAAATTCCACGCGGGCACTTCGACCATCGTCTGACCAGCTGGCATTACGGCTCAATTGACGGATCAGACCGACACCACGTCCCGACAAACGGACACCCGCCGCGGGCCGCTGCATCACCCGTTCGACATCAAAACCCTTGCCACTGTCTTCGACGCGAATCGTCAGGCAACCGCCCTCGCCCGTCGGTGCCACCTGCAAATGCACCCGGACGAAGCCATCGCGCAGCTCATCCAGGCGTGTATTGCGCAGTTGATAATAGCGGGTAAACCCCGTTGCATCCCGTTTCAGGCCGGAGTCCAGGCCCAGTACGCCATGCTCCAGGGCGTTGGAGTACAGTTCAGCCAGCACCGTGTAGAGCGCCCCGCTTTGCGCCCGCAGCCCATGGACCTCGAGCAACAACTGCAACAGATAGGGCAGCGGGTTGAAGCGCTTGAGCGTGGCCGCGCGAAACTCGAAGCTCACCGACCAGTCCAGCGGACTGGACTGGCCGCTGTCGGAATACACCAACGCCGGCGGGCTCACCTGCGCCGCCTCCAGCAAACTGACCTCGACCATGCTCACGTCGTCACGGGCTTCACCGCGAAAATCGCGCAGCGCCTGCTCGATCTCCGCGAACAACGCATCAGGCTGACGATTGGCGGCAAACACCTGCTGCAGTCGTTCGACACCAAACAGTTGTTCGTTGGCATCGCAGGTATCGATCACGCCGTCGGATAACAGAAACACCCGATCGTCGACCGACATCGGCAGCACGTCGGTGCGATCGTCAAAGGTTTGCGGGCTCAGCACGCCGAGCGGCAAGTGCCGCGCCTTCAGTGGCGTGCGCTCGCCGCTGGCGATGCTGTGCAGGTAACCGTCCGGCATCCCGCCGTTCCACACTTCCACCGAGCGCCGCTGAAAACTCAGGCACAGCAGCGTGGCACAGCAGAACATGTCCACCGGCAGGATGCGTTTAAGCTTGGCATTCATCTCGCGCAAGATTTCAGACAGACCATAACCCTTGGCCGTCATGCCATAGAAGACTTCGGCCAGGGGCATGGCCCCGACCGCCGCCGGCAATCCGTGGCCAGTGAAATCCCCGAGCAATACATGCATGTCGCCGGCCGGGGTGAACGCGGCCAGCAGCAAGTCGCCGTTGAACAGCGCGTAGGGCGATTGCAGGTAGCGGATATTCGGCGCACTCAGGCAACCGGAATGGGCCACTTTGTCGAATACGGCCTTGGCCACCCGCTGCTCGTTGAGCAGGTAATGGTGATGCCTGGCGATCTGGTCACGCTGCTGCAACACGGTGGCCTGCAACCGGCGCAGGCGGTCCATCGCCTTGATTTTGGCGGCGAGGATCACCTGGTTGTAGGGTTTTGCCAGAAAGTCGTCGCCCCCGGCTTCCAAACAGCGCGCCAGGGCTTCGCTTTCGGTGAGCGAGGTCAGGAAGATGATCGGCACCAGGGTTTCCCCGGCCAGTTCCTTGATCTGCTGCGCCGCTTCGAAGCCGTCCATCACCGGCATCATCGCGTCCATCAACACCAGTTGCGGGCGTTGCTGACGGAAGGCTTCGACCGCCTCGGCACCGTTGGCGGCCGTCAGCACTTCATGGCCCTGGCGCCGAACGATGCTCGACAGCAGCATGCGATCGGCCGCGCTGTCTTCGGCGATGAGGATCGTCAGTGATTCGAGCGGCGACTGCATGGCAGTCACGCGACGTCGAAGATCTGTTCGAAGTTGGAAATGGCGAGAATCTTGCGCACATCTGCATTGGCGTTGGTCAACGTGATCTCGGCATTCTCGCCGCCAGCGTGATCACGTAACAGCAACAACATGCCCAGTGCCGAACTGTCGAGGTAGGTGGCGTCCTTCAGGTTCACTTCGAAGGATTCGGGTTTTGGCTGAAGATTTTCGTAGGACTCGCGAAATTCCTGGTGCTTGGCGAAGTCGAATCGTCCCTTGATCGAAATCGTCAGCTTTTGCCCACCTTGGGATATTTCTGTCACGACTGGCATGAACGGCTTCCTTGTCATTGGGGAACGTACGTGTAGAAGGTTTAGCACTTGGCGAGGGTGGGGGCAAGGCTGGCATTTGTCGTGGGGCCGAGGACGCCTTCGCGGGCAAGCCCGCTCCCACAGGTTCCATGTCGTATTCAAACGCTGTGAACGACACAAAACCTGTAGGAGCGTGGCTTGCCCGCGAAGAACGATCACGCGGTCTCACTGATTCAATACGGATCCTGCCGCGGCAACCGCTGCGACAATTCATCCAGCAACTTCTGCTCGCGCTTGTCTTCCAGCCGTCGCGCCTCATCCCTGTAGCGCTGCACCAGTTTGCGCAAGCCTTCGACCCGGGCATACGCCTGCTGCCAGGTTTCCCGCGCCTTGTTCAGATTGTTCTGATGCCAGGCGAGGCTTTGTCGCTGCTGGTCGATGGCCGTGCCCAGCTGCGCCAGGAAGCCTTGATACCCCAGCAACCATTGCCCGGAAACGCCGTTGCTGCCACGCACGATCCATTGCTCCTGGTAGTCGAGCCGAAAGGCTTCAAGGTCGGCGAGCTTGCTTTCGGCCAGGCGCACCTGCCCCTGGAAATGCCCCAGGCGTTGGACCGCGGCTTTCTCGACCTTTTCGGCCATGTCCACCACCGGTGCCAGGCGGGCTGCGCGGCTCTGGGCCATGGCCGGTTAGCCGCCGGCCGCGGGGGCGAAGATCGAACCGAGATAGGCTTCGCTTTCCCCCAGGCTGATACTGTCATTCAGGCCCTGGCGCTGGTACTTGACCAACTGCGGCTGCAGGGCAATCGCCAAGTCGGTTTCCCGGTCACCGCCGGCGACGTAGGCGCCAACGCTGATCAGGTCGCGGCTCTGCTGATAACGCGACCACAATTGCTTGAAATACTGGGCACGGGCCATGTGTTCCTTCGACACCACCGACGGCATGACCCGGCTGATGGACGCTTCGATATCGATCGCCGGGTAGTGACCTTCCTCGGCCAGGCGCCGGGACAGCACGATGTGCCCGTCGAGCACGCCTCGGGCCGAGTCGGCAATCGGGTCCTGCTGGTCGTCGCCTTCGGACAACACGGTGTAGAACGCCGTGATCGAACCGCCGCCCTTCTCGGCATTGCCGGCGCGCTCTACCAGTTTCGGCAATTTGGCGAACACCGACGGCGGATACCCCTTGGTCGCCGGCGGTTCGCCGATGGCCAGGGCGATTTCCCGCTGGGCCTGGGCGAATCGGGTCAGGGAGTCCATGAGCAACAGTACGTTCTTGCCCTTGTCGCGGAAATATTCGGCGATGCGCGTGCAGTACATGGCCGCGCGCAGACGCATCAGCGGTGCATCGTCCGCCGGTGAGGCCACCACCACCGAACGCTTGAGGCCTTCTTCACCGAGGATGTGCTCGATGAATTCCTTGACCTCACGACCGCGCTCACCGATCAGCCCGACCACGATGATGTCGGCCTCGGTGAAGCGGGTCATCATGCCCAGCAGCACACTCTTGCCCACGCCCGTACCGGCGAACAACCCGAGGCGCTGGCCGCGACCGACCGTCAACAAGCCGTTGATGCAACGAATGCCCACGTCCAGCGGTTCGCTGATCGGTTCCCGCTTGAGCGGGTTGATGGTCGGGCCGTCCATCGGCACCCAGTCTTCGGCTTTCATCCCGCCCTTGCCGTCCAGCGCCCGACCGGCACCGTCGAGCACCCGCCCGAGCATGCTCATGCCCATCGGCAGGCGACCGGTATCCGCCAGCGGCACCACGCGCGCGCCGGGGGCGATCCCGGCGACGCTGCCGACCGGCATCAGAAAGACTTTGCTGCCCGAGAAGCCCATGACTTCGGCTTCGACTTGCACCGGATGGTAACTGTCGTCGTTGATCACCATGCAGCGGCTGCCCATGGCGGCGCGCAAGCCTTCGGCTTCGAGGGTCAGGCCGACCATGCGCAGCAGGCGGCCTTCGAGGATCGGCGCGCCGGCCAGCGTGGCGGCCTCGGCATAACTGCCCAGGCGCTTGGCGAAACTGGTGCGGTCAAGGCGCATCGGGCAGGTCCGGTGCGGGGGCGACTGCAGGCGTATCGCCTATCGGCAGTTCCAGGCTCAGGTCCGGCGCAGCCGGGTGCAGCGCCTGTTCATGCAGTTGATCGAGCAGCTTGTCCATGACCCGCGCAATCCGGGTTTCAACGGTGGCATCGATGCGACTGTGCTCGGTCTCGACCCGGCATCCACCCGGCAGCAATGCCGCATCCTCGACGATACGCCAGGTTTCTTCATGGCGCTCGCGCAAGGCTTTGACCTGTTCGAAATCCTGCGGATTGATGTACAGCCGCACGTTGCCCACGCCCAATGGCAACAGCTTGAGGGCGTCGCGCATGACGTGTTCGAGCTGCGTCGAGTCGATGGCCAGTTCGCGCTGGATCACCTGCCGGGTGATGTGCTGCACGAGGTCAACCAGGGCCTTCTCGATCTGGGTGTCCTGCTCGGCAATGGGTTCCAGCAAGTGGCCCATCAGCTTTTCCAGCGCGGCAAGCTTCGTCGTCAGCGCCACTTCGGCCTCCTGGCGGACCTTGAGCGTGGTGCTGTGGAAGCCCTCCCGCTCGCCGGTGGCAAAACCTTCGTTATAAGCGTCCTGGCGAATGCTTTCGAGCTCTTCGAGGGTCAGCGGCTGGACGTCCTCCAGCGGCACTTCCTGCATGGGCGGCGGCTCGGGTTCAGGTTCCGGCTCGGGCTCGGGCACGTACGGATCGAAACTGGGCAACGACCAGATATCGACACCCCTGACGTCCTTGGCACGGATCAGGTCGGACTGGGACTCATCATGTTCGGTCGACATAGTGATGTCAGATCATCTCTTCGCCGCCCTTCCCACCGAGAACGATTTCTCCGGCTTCGGCCATACGGCGGGCAATGGTGAGGATTTCCTTCTGCGCGGTTTCCACGTCGCTGACGCGCACCGGGCCCTTGGCCTCGAGGTCGTCGCGCAACAGTTCGGCCGCCCGTTTGGACATGTTCTTGAAGATCTTTTCCTTGACGTTTTCGTCCGACCCCTTGAGGGCCAGCACCAGCACATCGGAGGACACTTCGCGCAGCAACGCCTGAATCCCGCGGTCGTCGACGTCGGCCAGGTTGTTGAACACGAACATCAGGTCTTCGATCCGGCCGGACAAGTCTTCGTCGACTTCGCGGATCGAGTCCATCAACTGGCCTTCCATCGAGCTGTCGAGGAAGTTCATGATGTCGGCCGCGCGCTTGATGCCACCCAGGTTGGTGCGCGAGGCGTTCGAGGCGCCGGAGAACTGCTTCTCGAGAATCTGGTTGAGTTCTTTCAGGGCGGCCGGCTGCACGGTGTTGAGCGAGGACACCCGCAAGATGATGTCCAGGCGCACTTTGTGATCGAAGTTGCTCAGCACCTCACCGGCCTGGTCCGGGTCGAGGTACGCGACCACGATCGCCTGGATCTGCGGGTGCTCGTAACGGATCACGTCGGCAACGGCGCGCGGCTCCATCCACTTCAGGCTGTCCAGGCCGCTGGTGTTGCCGCCCAGCAGGATGCGGTCGATCAGGCCGTTGGCCTTTTCTTCGCCCAGGGCCTGGGTCAGCATCTTGCGCACGTAGTCGTCGGAGCCGACGCCCAGGCTGGTCTGGTCGCCAACGATCTCGACGAACTCGCTCATCACCTGCTCGACCTGCTCGCGGTGCACGTTGCCCATCTGCGCCATGGCCACGCCCACGCGCTGAACCTCTTTGGGGCCCATGTGGCGCAACACCTGGGCGGCGTCGGTGGAGCCCAGGGACAGCAGCAGGATCGCGGCTTTGTCGACCTTGGACAGTTTCGCGGCAGCGGCTTTATCATTCATCTGCGTTAATCCACTCTTTCACGACCTGGGCCACACGACCCGGGTCTTCTGCCACCAGACTCTTGATTGCATTCAACTGGGCGTCATAGCCTTCGCTCGGGCTCGGCAGCAGAATGCTTTGCGGTCCGCCGAGGCTGACGCGGTCGTTGGCCAGTTCACCCTCCAGACCGCCCATGCCACCCAATTCGACATCACTGCCGACGCCAACCAGCTGCTTGCCTTTGCCGCCATTGGTGATGTTGTTGAGTACCGGGCGCAACACACCGAACACCAGCACCAGGATGAACAGCACGCCCAGCACTTGCTTGACCACATCCCAGAACCACGGCTGGGAGTAGAACGGCACATCGGCGATCACTTCACCACGCTCGGCGGAGAACGGCATGTTGATCACGCTGACGCTGTCACCACGGCTGGCGTCGAAGCCGACGGCGTCCTGCACCAGTCGGGTGAAGCGCGATAATTCATCGGCGGTCCACGGCGCGCGGGTGGTTTCACCGTTGGCCGGGTTGATCCTGACCTGATCGTCCACCACCACCGACACCGACAGTCGATTCAAACGGCCCTGCTGCTGTTTGGTGTGGCTGATGGAACGGTCGAGCTCGAAGTTTTTGGTGGACTGTGAACGCTTGTCCGCCGGGTACGGGGCAAGCATCGGCTGGCCGGTGGCCGGGTCCATGATTTGCTGACCGTTGGCGTCCAGCAGCGGTTGGCCAGGCTGGACCATGCCGGCCGACGCGGTGCCGCCACCGGTGGTTGCCGGCGCGGAAGCCGGCGATGGCGGCTGGTTGCTTAGGGCGCCCGGCACGCCTTGCGGGCCATTGCTGGTGGTGCGTTGTTCGTTCACCGATTGTTCGCTGCGCAACGCCGGCTGGTCAGGGTTGAACTGCTCGGAGGTCGATTCGACGGCACTGAAATCCACATCGGCCGAGACTTCGGCTTTGTAACGATCATTGCCCAGCACCGGTTGCAGGATGTTATGCACGCGCTGGGTGAGCATGCTTTCCATGCGGCGGCTGTAGTCGAATTGCTTGCCGGCCATGGTCAGCTCGGAGTTTTCCGCCTGGTCCGACAGCAGGTTGCCCTTCTGATCGACCACGGTGACCTGGGATTTGCTCAACTCAGGCACGCTGGTGGCGACCAGATTGATGATCGCCAGTACCTGGCCAGGTTCCAGGGAACGGCCCGAATACAGCTCGATCAGCACCGATGCACTGGGCTTGCGCTCATCGCGCACGAACACCGAGCTTTTCGGAATGGCCAGGTGCACCCGGGCACCCTTGACGTTGTTCAGGCTGGAGATGGTCCGTGCCAGTTCGCCTTCGAGGCCGCGCCGATAGCGGGTGGCTTCCATGAACTGGCTGGTGCCCAGGCCCTGGTCCTTGTCGAGGATTTCAAAACCGATATTGCCGTCGCTGGGCGTGACACCAGCGCCCGCGAGCTTGAGGCGCGCGCGGGACAGGTCTTCGGCCTTGACCAGCAAGGCGCCGGAATTGGGTTCGACGGAGTAGGCAATGTCGGCGGCCGCCAGGGTATCCATGACCTGTTTGGCGTCCATGCCGGCGAGGCTGCCGTACAAGGGCCGATAGTCCGGCTGCTGGGACCACAACACCACGGCAAAGCCAATCGCCACGCTCGCCGCCAGACCGACCAACAGGCCCACCTGACGCAGCATGGTCATCTCGGAGAGATTTTCCAGAAAGGACAAGCCGAACAGCGGCGGTTTGCCGCCTGCCGGAGTGGCCCTGGCCGGAACGTTATCAGCGCCTGGTTCTGCCATGACTCGCTATCGTCCTTTAAACCGGCATCTGCATGATGTCTTGGTAGGCCTGAACCAGCTTGTTACGGACTTGGGTGATCGCCTGGAACGACACGCCGGCTTTTTCCTTGGCAATCATCACGTCGGTGAGGTCGACACCGCTTTTGCCGATCTCGAACGCCGTGGACAACTGGCTGGAGGCCTGCTGGGTTTCGTTCACTTTATTGACGGCCTGACCGAGCATGTCGGCAAAGCTGCTGCCCGGCAGTTGAGGCACGGCAGCCGTCGGTTTCGGCGCAGACATGGCATCCATTTGCATGGCCCGCATATCCAGCATCAACCGATTGAATTCAATACCTTGGCTCATCGTCTACTCTCTCTGGCGACCCGCAATTTTTTGACGCTCACTCGGCGGGTAATCAGGTGTTAGCAACAAGGGTGCCAGCTCCATGGCCAGGAAAAACAAAAGCCCTTGTGGGCTTGTCGGATCGCGGCGCCTCAGGCGACACACAAACAGGCTGACACACCGCCCCCCTGTAGGAGCTGGCTTGCCAGCGAAGGCGGTCTATCGGCCAATACATGTGTTGGCTGACACGCCGTCTTCGCTGGCAAGCCAGCTCCTACAGGGGTGTGTTGCGGCAGGATTGGGTGGTTCAGGTGGCGAACAGGCAGGCTTCCACATCCATTCCGGCATCGCGCATCTGCGCCAGCTTGTAACGCAAGGTGCGCGGGCTGATGCCCAGGCGTTCGGCGGCTTCTTTGCGGCGGCCATGCTCGGCGCGCAAGGTATCGATGATCATCTGGAACTCACGGCGCCGCAGATCATCGCCCAGGACCCCGGTAGAATCCGCTTCGACCTCCAGCGCGGGCGTCAGGGGCGGCAGCGGTGCACAGGCGACCGGCCCGGCCAAACAGAAATCCTGAGGCTGAATCAACCCACCCTGCTGCAAAATCAACGCGCGCTGAATCGCGTTATCCAGCTCGCGCACGTTGCCGGGCCATGGATAACCGATCAGGCACGCCTGCGCCTCGGGTGACAGGCGTGCCGCGGCATGTTTCATCTTGTGAACGTGCCTGGCCAGCAAACGCTCGGCCAGCGGCAGGATATCCGCGGTGCGCTCGCGCAACGGACGCCAGGCCAGCGGAAATACCGACAGCCGATAGAACAGGTCCTCACGAAACCGCCCCGCCGCCACTTCCGCAGCCAGGTCACGGTTGGTGGTGGCGACCACGCGAATGTCGAGGATGATCGGCTTGCGCGCACCGACCCGCTCGACCTCCCGCTCCTGCAACACGCGCAGCAGCTTGGCCTGCAGGCCCAGGGGCATTTCGGAAATTTCGTCGAGCAGGAGGGTCCCGCCGTTCGCCTGTTCGAACTTGCCGGCCTGTGCCGCGATGGCACCGGTGAACGAGCCCTTCTCGTGACCGAACAGCGTGGCCTCGAGCATGTTGTCAGGGATGGCTGCGCAGTTGATCGCAATGAACGGCTGACTGGCGCGATGAGAGTGCTGGTGGATGTACCGCGCCAGCACTTCCTTGCCGGTCCCGGACTCACCGGAGATCAGCACCGTGGAATCGCTGCGCGCGACCCGCGCGGCCAATTCCAGCAATTGCGCACTGGCCGGCTCGAACGCTATCGGCCCCTCGCCCTCGCTCGCACCCAGACTGCCAAGCGCATGCCGCGCCACCAGATCGAGCAAGGTCCTGGGCTCGAACGGCTTGACCAGGTAGTCCGCCGCGCCTTGGCGCATCGCATCGACCGCCCGCTCCACCGCGCCATGGGCTGTCATCAGCAACACCGGCAATTGCGGCTGACGTGCCCGCAACAATGAGAGCAGTTGATGGCCATCCATGCCCGGCATGTTGACGTCGCTGAGCACCAGGTTGAACGCCTCGACACCCACCGCAGCCAGCGCCTCTTGCGCCGATCCCACGGCGGTGCAGGCGTGACCGCCGAGCATCAGGGTATCGGCCAAGGCTTCGCGCAACGCGCGGTCGTCCTCGACCAGCAACACCTTGATCGCCATGTTGTTCATTGCGCCCCCTGAACGCTGGGCCTGGCCGCCGAAAAAAGCGGCAGGCTCACCCGCGCGCAGGTGCCGCGACCGAGCCGCGAGCGCAGCTGCAATTCGCCCTGATGGGCCCGCGCCACCGCCTTGACCACGGTCAGGCCGAGGCCTGTGCCGGTGGTTTTGGTGGTGAAAAACGGCTCGCCCAGGCGGGCCAGCACCTGGCTGTCGATGCCACTGCCGCTGTCACTGACCGCGACGCGCAAGGTGTTGTCGCGGGTATAGAGATGGACCTTCAAGCGCACGTCCCCGGCACTGGCCTGAATGGCGTTTTCAATGAGATTCAGCAGGGCACCGACCAGGGTGTCGCGATTGCACAGCAGCTCACCCGCATGGCTGTCGCACTGCCAGCGGATCGGCACATCCTGCACTTGGGTCAGCGCCGCCGCCTGCAGCGCCTGCAAGAGCATTTTCGGGGTGATGCGATCGGTCAGCGGCAGCTCGCCGCGGGCGAACACCAGCATGTCGCGCACTTGATGCTCGAGCTCATGCAAACGTTCCTTGAGGCGCCCGGCAAACCGTTGCTGGGTTTCGACCGGCAGCGTCTGCTCGGTCAAATGACTGGCATAGAGCAAGGCCGCGGACAGGGGTGTGCGAATCTGATGGGCGAGCGAGGCGACCATGCGCCCCAGGGACGACAGACGCTCGTGACGCGCCAGTTGATCCTGCAAGTGCCGGGTTTCAGTCAGGTCGTTAAGCAATACCAGTTGACCCGGCTCGGCATCCAGCGACCGCGTGGCGATCGACAGGCGCCGGCCATCCTTGAGCGACACTTCATGACCATCGTCCTCCCGGGGCGCGAAGCACCGGGCAATGACCTGCCGCCACAATTCGCCTTCGAGGGGCAGCCCCAGCAGATCACAGGCCGCCGGGTTGGCTTCGCGCACGATGCCTTGGGCATCGATGACGATGACGCCACCGGGCAACAGATCGAGGAGGTTTTGCAGACGGTTGGCCAGGCGTTCTTTTTCCGCCAGTTCCTGCATGCGCTGGGCGCTGACCACTTCCAGCTCACCCTTGAGTTCGGTGACCCGGGCTTCGAGCATGCTGTAGGAATCGGTCAATTGGCTCGACATCTGGTTGAACAGTGCAAACGACTGCTCAAGGCCAAGCCGGCTGGCCTGCTCTACGGACGGGTGCCCCGAAGCGTCAAGGACAGGAGAGATCTGGGCGGCTTGGGGCATCGTGTGCTCACTCGCTGGGCTGGACCGTCAGATAAACGGAACGTTGCGAGAGCTATAGCAATACCCGTGCCTGAAAAAGCGGAACTGTAGGAGCTGGCTTGTCCGATCGCCGCACCGCTGCGAAGGCGGCGTGTCAGGCGATACATAAACCGGCTGCTGCATCGCACACGTGTAGGAGCTGCCTTGCCAGCGAAAGCGGTCTATGGGCCAATACATGTGTTGACTGACATACCGCCTTCGCTACGGTGCGGCGATCCGACAAGCCAGCTCCTACAGTTGATTTTCAGCGAACATAAAATCGCTAAACAACACCAATCCCCTGTAGGAGCCGGCTTGCCGGCGAAGGCGTCATCACCGCCGCCACAAGACTACCGGCCGCCTTCGCTGCGGTGCGGCGATCCGACAAGCCAGCTCCTACAGGGGGGGTAAAACAGGCGTCAATCCTCCGCCTGTTCATCACCCTCGCGCCGGCTCATGCCGTACTTGCGCATCTTCTCCACCAGGGTGGTGCGACGAATACGCAGCCGTTCCGCGGCGCGCGCCACGATGCCATTGGCATCATCCAGCGCCTGCTGAATCAGACCCTGCTCCAGACCACCCAGGTAGTCCTTCAAGTCCAGGCCTTCCGGCGGCAGCAGTGCGCTGGCGCTGAAGTCCGGGGCATGGCCGTTGATGGCCACCCGCTCTTCGAGATCACTGCGCAGACTGTCGACCAGTTGCTCGTCTTCATCGTCGACATAACGAAACTTTTTCGGCAACTCGACCACGCCGATCACCCCGTAGGGATGCATGATCGCCATGCGCTCCACCAGGTTGGCGAGCTCACGGACGTTGCCCGGCCAGCCGTGACGACACAGCGACATGATCGCCGCGGAGTTGAAACGGATCGAACCGCGCTTCTCGTGCTCCATGCGCGAGATCAACTCGTTCATCAGCAGCGGGATGTCTTCGACACGCTCGCGCAGCGGCGCCATTTCGATCGGGAACACGTTCAGGCGGTAGTACAGGTCTTCACGAAACGAGCCGATCTCGATCATGCTTTCGAGATTCTTGTGGGTCGCCGCAATGATGCGCACATCGACGCTCTGGGTCTTGTTGCTGCCCACGCGTTCGAACGTGCGCTCCTGCAACACGCGCAACAGCTTGACCTGCATCGGCAGCGGCATGTCGCCGATCTCATCGAGGAACAGGGTGCCGCCGTTGGCCAGTTCGAAGCGTCCGGCACGGCTGGTGATCGCCCCGGTAAAGGCGCCCTTCTCATGCCCGAACAATTCGCTTTCCAGCAGCTCGGCCGGGATCGCCCCGCAATTGACCGGCACAAACGGCGCGTCACGCCGCTTGGAGTGATAGTGAAGGTTGCGCGCGACCACTTCCTTGCCGGTGCCGGACTCCCCGAGGATCAGCACGCTGGCATCGGTGTCGGCAACCTGCTGCATCATTTGCCGCACGTGCTGAATCGCCCGGCTGGTGCCGACCAGACTGCGGAAAAGATTGGGCTCGCGATGACGACCGCGCTCGCGCGCCTGGTCATACATCTCGCGATAGACCTGGGCACGGTGCAACGAGTCGAGCAATTTGCTGTAGCTGGGCGGCATTTCCAGGGTCGACAGCACTCGACGACGCAAGTCTTCGGGCAAGTCAACCGAAGAATTATCGCCCATCAACAACACCGGAAGGAACTCATCCCAGGTCGAGAGTGTCTTTAACAAGCCCAGAAGTGCGCCAGGCGCATTGACCGTCCCGATAAGGACACAGATCACTTCACGACTTGATGACAACGAGCCGACAGCCTGCTGCCAGTCATGGCTGCCGCAGGGCAAATTTTCTTCGCCAAGAAAATTCAAAATCACCGCCAGATCCCGGCGGCGAACGCTATCGTCATCTATCAGCAGAATTTTGGTTTCACGCCACATGCAATAGCAACTTCCCTAGTCAACTCGGTGCCCGAAATGAGTGGGCAAGCTAGACGCTCGCAGACCGAAAGGCCTGTAGACGCCTGAAATGTGCGAACAGCCACTAGTTAAGTCAAAAAACCGTGCACAGTCAAATTTATGGCGCACTACATGTGGGACTGCCGGTTTTTCAACCGAACAGATGGTAAACCTTTGCCGCGCTCTTCGCTTGGGTGATCTGGGACATTTCGTCGACTATCGACTGGCGTTCGCCCATCGTTGCCGTCAATAAATCCTTGTAGACCGCCAGCAGGCTTTCCAGATTCGTGCGCACCGCCGCCTCGTCAATCGGCGCCTCGGTGAGCACTTGGTCAACGCATTCCCGACACGCCATATCCAGTTCGCCGATTGCATCCCAATTGCGCTCGGCCAGCGCGTCGATAAGGGCTTCGCGGGTTTGTTCAATCCGTTGCAGTGCTTGACTCATGGCGTCATCCTCGAACTAGCCGACTTGTTGATCCGCGATTGCATCCCAGCCGCTTTTGACCGTGATCAACAGGCGGGTCACTTCGTCGATGATTTCCGGGTCGTTTTGCGCATTGGCCAGGGTCAAACGGACGGTCATGTATTCGTACAGGCTGTCCAGTTGCTGCAAGGCGGCCTTGTCTTCAGCCTTTTCTTCATCCAGGCCCTGGCGCAGGCCGGTGATGATGTCGATGGCCTTGGTAATCAACAACGCCTTCTGCGCGGCGTCACCACGACTCATTGCACCTTTGGCCTGAGCCATGCGATCCAGACCGCCTTCCATCAGCATTTGAATCAGACGATGGGGGCTGGCTTCAGAGATCTGAGCGTGGGAATTAACCTTCTGATACTGACGAAGGGCGCGCATCGGGTTCATGTTTCTACCTCATTACAGATGACAGGCAAAATGAATGGGACATGCTCTATATGTCGACCGTGGCGCGAAAAACTTTAGCCCCGGGAATGTGCCAAATCAGTCCTCTTTAGGGTTATTCAAAGAGTTGAGCGTGGTCATGATGCTGGAGCTGCTCGCATTCATCTGCGCGATCAGGGTGTCCATCGCCGTGTATTTGGCGCTCAGGGTGCTTTTCAGGGACTCCATGCGGCGCTCCAGGTCGGCTTGCTCGGTGGTCAGGTCGGTCAGCTTGGCGTTCAAGTCCGAGGCACGCGATGCCAGCAGACCGGAGGTGCCAACGTAGGCACTCGTGGCCTTGGTCATGCGCGCAACCAGCCCTGTGTCACCGGCAAACACCTTGGAAATTTCCAGCGCACCGTCAGGTGTCGCCACCGCGGCGTCCCATTTTTTGTCATCCATGGTCAACAGCCCGCTTTTCTGATCGGTACTGATGCCCATTTGTGACAGGTTGCCGATGCTCGACCCGCTGGTGTTTTGCAGCAGTTCGTTGCGAATACCGTTGACCAGTTGACGCATGGAAGCATCGCCGGTCAGCGCGCCCGAAGTGGTAGTCGCCGCATCGCCCGTCGCTGTTACTTTGGTTTGGGTGTTGATCGTGGTCAGCAGCGCGTTGTAGGCCGTCACAAACGACTGGACCGAGGTCTTCAGGGTGGCGGTGTTGGAGGCCACGGTGATGGTCGAGGCCTTGGTATCAATCAGCTCAAGGCTGACGCCACTGATGGCCGACGTGATTTTGTTGCTCGACGATTCCATGGCGATGCCGTCGATGGTGTATTGCGCGTTAACCGGCGGTTTACCGGCGCTATACCCGGTCGACAATTCAGAGTCACCGCTGATGGTAATGTCGGTGCCCTTGCCCGTGGTCTGCGAGCTGATCACCAGGCGTGAGCCATTGGCGTCGTTCAGGACGTTGGCACTGATGCCTTTGGATTGCAGCTGCGTATTGATCGCGTCACGGGTCTGCTGCATGGTCGCGCCAGCCGGGATCGTGATGTTGTAGTCGTTATCGGACTGCGAAATGGTCAGGGTCGTGGACTGCGTACCCGCGTTGACAACCGCCGAACCACCGCCTTCAAACACCTTGCTGGTGACTTTTGAAGCGGTCGCCAATTGAGTGACCTCAAGCGCATAAGTACCGCTGGAAGCCTTGTCGTCAATCGTGACCTTGGAAATTTTCTCGTCAGACGACGATGCGGCCAAACCGTTGAAGCTCGACACACTATTGAGCTTGGCAATCGCCGTGCGATAGGTTTCAAGCGCGACTTTTACCGTACCCACCGCCGACAACTGAGTCGTGGTACTGGTTTGCAGTTTGGTGATCTGGCTTTGCTTGGGTGCTTTTTCGGCATTCACCAAGGCAGTCACAATCCCGACGGTATCGAAACCTGAACCGACACCCGTAATGGTTGAACTGGCCATCTGTATTCTCCTTGTCAGGTGGCTGCTGCTTTATTGGCGAGCAAGGCCGATGCGGCAGACAGCATCACGATTCGTGCCACCTTCAAACGCTGAAATCTGAAAAAACAAAAGGGCACGTAAACGCGCCCCCCCGTTCTCAACCAAGCGCTGACATTACTGAAGCAGTTTCATCACAGCGGATGGCAGCTGGTTAGCCTGGGACAGGATCGCAGTGGATGCCTGTTGCAGGGTTTGTTGCTTGGTCAGCTCAGCGGCTTCCGAGGCGAAGTCAGTATCCTGAACGCGACCCAGTGCAGCGGTGGAGTTCTCGGTAATGCTTTGCAGGTTGGCCACGGTGCTGGTCAAACGGTTTTGAACGGCACCCAGTGCGGAGCGTTGGGTGTCGATTTGCTGGATCGCATCGGCCAGAGCCTGAACAGTACGCTGGGAATCGGCGGCTGTCAGAACGCTCAGGTCGGAAACGGTGGTTTCTACGGTGGTGGCGGTGGTTTTGCCTGTGCCAGAACTCGCTGCTGCGGCGGCGGTCAGACCCAGCGCTTCCAAACCGGTACCTGCGCTGCCGTCCTTGACGGTGATGTCTTTGTTGGAGAACAGCTTCAGGGTGCCGTCAGTGTTTTTGCTGGCAGTTACGCCGGTGCTGGCGCTGTTGATCGACGCAACGATCGTGTCAGCGGAATCACCTTTCTTGAATTTGACTTCAACACCGTTCAGCTCGATCGACGTGTCTGCGGTCAATTTAGCCTGGGAAGTGCCTGCCGAGAGACCCAGTTGAGCCAGGGAACCGCCTACACCATTGCTCAGCTTGATGTCTTTGCCATCGGTGGAGGTCAGTTCAACACGGCCTTCGGTGTTGAAGGTGGCGGACTTGATGCCTTCAACCGCCTTCAGCTTGTCGATGACTTGAGTGACGGTATCAGTCTTGGTCCACGAAACGGCCTGGCCGTTGATCGCGATTTCACCGGCCGAACCCATCGCCGAACCGGCCGATTTAGGCGTAGTGGTGGTGGCTGCCGTGGTGTTGGCCGAAGTCGCGGTCAGACCGGATTTCGCTGCGTCAGCACCGCCCACGACGATTGCGGAAGCCGAGGTCAGCTTCATCACGCCAGTCGCGTCATTGAAGGTCGCCGTTACTGTCGCATCAGCAGCCGTGATTGCTGCAGCCAGCGCGGTACCTTTCATGGCGTCGGTAATGGCAATTTTGTTGCCGTTGATGGTGATTTCGTCTGTCGCCAACAGGGTGGAAGCGGCACCACCGGTGGTCAGGGTCGAAACGGCAGAACTTGTTGCCGTAGCACCCGTTGTTACTGCAGTCGTTGTGGCCGTGAGGCCGGCTTTAGCGATATCAGCACCTGCCATGGTAATGGCGGAAGCGGAAGTCAGCGTCAGGGTGCCTGCGGTTTCATCCCACGAGGCTTGAACGGTGCTGTCAGCGGTGGTAATGGCCGCAGCAAGAGCGGCACCTTTCATGCCAGCTGTCAGCGCAACGGCATTACCGTTAACGGTGATGGCATCTCCAGCAAGGATGGTGGAAGTACCAGCCGTCTGCAGGTTCGCTTGAACAGAACTGGTTACGGTCGCAGCAGTAACAGTACGAGAAGTTGTAGTGGTAGCAACAGTTGCCAGCGGTGTACCGACTGAGGTGGCCGACAGGTTTTTCATCGCAGCGCCATTCACGGCCGCTTCGCTGTAGGAACCTTTCAGGCCCGTAGCGCTGATATCGCTCATGCCGAACGAGATGGTCTGGTTGGCATCGGAACCGATCTGGAACGCCTGGTTCTGGAACGAGCCATCGAGTAAGTTACGGCCACCGAAGGTGGTGGTTTGGGCGATACGGGTCAGTTCACCGGTTTTCGCCGTGAATTCTTGCTGCAGGGCGGAACGGTCAGCGTCGCTTTTATCGCTGTTCGCGGACTGCAGGGCCAGCTCACGCAGACGTTGCAGAATGTTGGTCGACTCTTGCATCGCACCTTCAGCGGTCTGTGCAATCGAGGTGCCGTTGTTGGCGTTGGCGATGGCCACGGTCATGCCTTTGACCTGGGAGGTCAGACGGTTGGCGATCTGCATGCCAGCGGCATCGTCTTTGGCGCCGTTGATTTTCAGGCCGGAAGACAGACGGGTCATCGAGGTGCTCAGCTTATCGCCGGCATTGTTCAGGTTCTTTTGGACGGTCAGGGAGGTGAGGTTGGTATTTACTGACATGGACATTACGAAATCCTCAATGGTTGGATGCTGCGGCTTCCGGCCCTGGCAACCGCCGGGTGTGGCCTAGAGAACCTTCGTAATGGTTATCGTCGTGAATGCAATTTGCTTGAGGGCTTTTTTCGAATTATTTGCTAGCACCGTGCCACTTCTTTAGATTCAAGGCCTTACATCACCCTGCCCCAAAAGCAAAAACGCCCATGACCTTTCGATCATAGGCGTTTCGTTGTAGCCGTTATGCAAGGATCAGGGGCGGTGGATGATCGCCGAGCCCCAGGACAGGCCCACGCCGAAACCACTGATCGCCACACGCTTCCAGCTGGAATCGAACATGTGTTTTTCCAGCAGCAGCGGAATGCTCGAAGACACGGTGTTGCCGGTCTCGACCATGTCCTTGATGAACTTCTCCGGCTCACTTTCAAAACGCCGTGCCACGGCATCGACGATGGCCGCGCTGCCTTGGTGAATGCAGAACGCATCGACGTCCCGGGAGGTCAGGCCCGACTCATCAAGCAACTCATGCAAATGCGCCGGCACCTTGAGCAGGGCAAAGTTGAACACCTGCCGCCCGTTCATATAGAACACCCCGTCGGTCACCTTCAGGTGAGGCGCGCCGGAGCCGTCGGTGCCGAACTTGGCCTTGCCCAGCTGCCAGACTGCGTCTTCACTCATCCAGGTCGCGGTGGCGGCGTCGCCGAACAGCATGGTGGTGTTGCGATCTTCCGGGTCGACGATCTTCGAATAAGGGTCGGCGGTGATCAGCAGGCCACTCTTCAGGCCCGCGGCTTCCATGAAGCCTTTGATCGCATAGATGCCGTAGACGTAGCCGGAGCAACCCAGTGAGATGTCGAAGGCCGCGACGTTGGTCGACAGGCCCAGCTTGTCCTGGACGATGGCGGAGGTGTGGGGCAGGCCTTCTTCGTCACCGTTCTGGGTGACGACGATCAGCACGTCGATGGATTGACGATCGAGTTGCGGATTATTTGCAAACAAGGCATTGGCCGCTTCGACACAGAGGTCGGAGGTTTCTTGCGCAGCGTCCTTGCGCGGCAGGAAGGCCGAACCGATTTTCCCGAGGATAAACTCTTCATCCTTCTCGAATTTCGCGCCCTGAGCATAATTATCCAGCCCACTCGCTGGCACGTAGCTGGCAATGCTTTTTATGCCAATCATTGTGGCTTCCCAATACTAAAATAGCTGGAGATCACCGCTCGCAGACCGAGAGGTACTGAAAATACTGGATTTCACCGAGTGAAAAAATACGGTACAGACGCTTCAGAAACCCTGAAAACACGTCCGGCAAGGGTCAGCCCCCTGCCCATCCTTTCTGACACAATACAGTGAAGATGCTCATTATGACTCGCAGGTCACGCATTTTGCGTGCCTTGTGCAAATTGTAGGAGCGAGCTTGCTCGCGATGGTCGTTAACGATGACGCGTTTATTCTGGATAAACGCGTTGCCCTTAAGACTATCGTGAGCAAGCCCGCTCCTACAAAAAACGGCATTTCCCGCAAGAGAGTGCCGGCCATAGGGCAAGGATCAAAGCTTGTTGAACAGACTCAACTGGGCGATTTTCACGAACGCCAGCTGCGAAGCCTGCAGCAGTGATTGCTGGAAAGCCAGCTCGATGGACGCCGTGGCGACATCCGTATCACCGATCGCCGCCTGGGTACTGGTGTTGCTCAAGCCCTGGCTGACATTCTCGGCACTCTGGATGTCAATGGCGTTCAATCGCGCACCTATCGACCCTCGAACGTCATCGACCCGCTCACTGGCATTGGACAGGTTGCCGATCGCCGCATTGATCGTGTCCTTCAGCTTGATCTGCGCCAGGACGTTTTCATCGGACGGTGTTTCCAGCGCCTGGCGTAACTGACTCAACGTATCCAGCGCACTTTGCGTCTGGTGATTGCTCGCCCCCACCACAAACTGATCTTCTGCTTGCGGGTCCCCGGTAAAATCAAACTTCACCCCTGCGAACGTGATCGAGCCGGCAGCCAGAGAACCCTCGCCGATCGACTTGCTGTCTGCCCCCATAGGCTGGGCATAAACGTTGTAGTTGGTGGCATCGGTAAACTTGATGACTACGCCACTGTTGGGAAACCCCTTGACGTAGTCGTCCTGGTTCGCGACGCCAGACTGGGTGATCTGAGCCGTCGAATCGTTGCTCGGGGTCCGTGACGCATTGAAGCTGTCAGGTTGGGTTCCCAGCGAGAAAATGTGATCCTTGACCTCTTCGTCAGGGGTCATTGGCAGATTGGTCACAGGATCGACAGGCGCCTTGAGTCGCAGGGTGATGTCGAACTCTACACCCCGCAGACTGATGGTCGAGCCACCTTCTTTTTTCGCATCGAACACGCCGTTGCCAGGCACTTCGGACGTCACATCCTGACCATCCTTGTCTGCGATGGTGTAATGGGTGCTGTCTACAAACTTCAGTTCGTAGGGTTCTCCGGCAGCAAAATTATTGGTGTAAGCCGCGTTCGATTTCATCAAGCCGGCAGACACTGAAACGGTACCGTCATCAGGCTTCGACGGATCTAGAGTCGCCTGGGTGCGCCCCGAATTTGCAGCCGACTCGAGGATGTTTTTACCTGTATCGCTGCTGGCAATGGACAAAGTGTCCGACACCTGAAGGCTCAACCGGGTGTCATCCCCCTGATAGGCGTAGGTGCCATCGTTGTTGCGCACATACGGCGGCGTCGAGGTTTTCGAGCCGGCGAACATGTAGTTGCCCAACGAGTCCTTGCTGTTGAGCAAGCTCAATACTTGCGCTTCAATCTCGCCTATCTCGCCGGCAATGGTTTTTCGATCGGCATCACTGTAGCCACCATTACCCGCCTGGAGCGCCAACTCGCGAGCGCGCTGCAGCGCGGTATTGACGCTATCCAGCACGCTTTCCTGGTTGGCCAGTGAACCCTTGATGCTGCCCATGTTCGTGGTGTACTGCCCCAGCATCGCCTTCTGTTGTTGCAGCATCAGCAACTGCGACGCACCCACTGGGTCATCACCGGCACTTTGAATCCGCACACCCGAGGTGATCTGTTCCTGGGTCTTGACGATCGAGGAGAAGTTATTCTGGTACTTGGCCGCACTCGTCTCAAAGTACTGGGCTGTAGAAATTCGCATCGTCGAATACTCCCTTAAAGACTGTTGATCAGCGTGCTGAAGATTTCTTGCGCGGCCTTGATGATCTGCGACGACGCGGTGTAGTACTGCTGGAACTTGACCAGGTCGGCGGCTTCATCGTCGAGGTTGACCTGGGACACCGAGGCCACCTCGGACTTGGCACGCGCCAGAATCGCACCGCTTGCCGTGCTGTCGCCGAGGGCCTGGCTGGCCTTGGCACCGACCTGACCCACCAGCTTGCTGTAAGCGGTGCCCATGCTCATGCCAGCGTTGCCGTCACTGACGCCGACCGTGGCCTTGGTCTGCATGCCCAACAGTTCGTTGGCGTTGCGGTTGTCCTTCTTGCCATCCACGTTGAATGCAACTTCGTACTTGTCATTCTTCGAAGGCGCGCCACTGACGGTGGTGTTGAACGAAAAAGATTTGCCAGGGATCGCGGCACCAGACGCGTCGAGCATCGGCACCTTGATCGTCAGATCGTTGCCTTGCCCGGGAACGATTGTGCCCTTGTCGATGCTCTCCCCTTTCGCGTTGAATACTTCGTAATCCTGGCTACCGCCCACCGCCGCCTTGAAGGTCAGCGTAACCGGCATCGAGTTCTTGATACCTGCTTGCAGGCCGGCCAGATCGGCGCCGCCATAAATATCCAGCGGAATGGACAGCGCGGGCGATGTCAGCGCACCGCTACCACTGTTGCCGGTGCCGCTGGTCGCGACGAGAGGGCCGGCAAACGCCAGCTTGTTCGAGTCGGTCATCTGTGTAGTGATGGCACTCGCGCCGGCACGGGTCGGCATGACCTTGAACGAATCTCCGGCGCTCAGGCCCCCGCCATTGAGATCAAGTTTGAAACCATCTATTTCTGCCGCGGGCGACAGGTCGAAAGCCCCCATCTCCTTGCCGTCGGAACGCTTGACCGTGTACTTGTCCGCGGCCGTGAACGTGACCTGGTAGTCAAACGTGGTCAATGCACTGGAGTTGGTGATGGTGACGTTGAGGTTGCCGGAACCGGCACTGTTATTGGAAGCCCCCAGGCTTCGCTGACTGATGGCGGTCGCACTGTTGATGTTGGAGAACAGCGAGGCACCAAACTCGCCATTGGCATCGAGCCCCTGCCCCATCTGACGGTTGATTTTGTCGGCAACCACCAGCGCCGTGCGGCCCAGGTCATTCATCGCGGGCGCCAGCACGTCTTCGCGATAGCGCAACAACCCGCCGATCTTGCCGCCACTGATGACCGACGTCACGTCACTGACCGACGACGGCGTGTTGACCTGGATATTCAGCTGACTCTTGTCGATCCCGCTTCTGGCGGTCGAGAGTGTGTTCGCTGTGTTGCCCATCACCAGCGACTGCCCCGTGCCCAGGGAAACGTTGTAACTGCCGTTGTACTCCTGGACGGTGACGCCGACCAATTCATTGAGCGTACGGACAGCCTCATTGCGGGCATCGAGCAAGTTGCTGGGGCCACTGCCGGTCGTATTGCCGGCCTGGGAAATTTGCTGGTTCAAAGAGGCAATCGAAGACGTCAGCTGGTTGACCTTGTCGGTCATCGTCGTCAACTGACTGTTGATACCTTCGTTCTGCTGCTGCATCTGCGACGCCAGGGCGTTGAAGCGGTTGCTCAACGTTTGCGCATTGGTCAACAGCAACTGCCGCGCAGCGGTGTCGCTCGGCGCACCGGCGGACGTCTGCACCGAGGCAAAGAAGCTGCTCAATACCGCACTGATCCCCGTGGTCTTGTCGGAGAAGAGTTTGTCGAGCGGGCTCACTTGCTCGAGGTAGGCGTTGGCATCGTTACTCAGCGAGGTGGAGGTTTGCAGCTGGTTATCGAGGTAAGCGTTATAGACCCGACGCACATCGGCCAGGGTCGTACCGCTGCCGATAAACACCCCGCCATTGAGGTGCGAAGTATTACTGCTCTGAAGGGTTTGCTGGCGTGAATAGCCGGCGGTGTTGGCGTTGGCAATGTTATTGCCGACGGTCGCCAACGACACCTGGCTGGCGTTCAGACCCGACATCCCGATATTGAGCAAACTCATGATTCAGACCCTTATGCCTATATAGGCGTGGTGGAAGCGCCCGCCGCAGCGTAGTTCTGGTAACTCGTCATCTGCCTGGCTATCTGCGAAATCTTGCTGGCGTAGTCCGGATCGGTGGCGTAACCGGCCTTTTGCAACTCGCGCACAAATTGCTCCGGGTTATCGGCGGATTTCACGACGTCTTGATAACGATTGTTCGATTGCAGCAAGGTCACCAGGTCATGGAAGCTGTCTTTGTACGAAGCGTAGGAACGGAATTGCGCCGTCTCCTTGACCATGGCGCCATTTCTGAATTCGCTGGTGATCGCCCGCGCCGAATCGCCCTGCCAACTGCTGCCGGCCTTGATGCCGAAGAGGTTGTGGCTGCTGCTGCCGTCCTGGGCGCGCATGACCGATTTGCCCCAACCGGTTTCCAGGGCGGCCTGGGCCACCAGGTAGCGGGGATCGACGCCGATGCGGTCGGCGGCTTCCTTGGCCATCGGCAGCATGGTGTTGACGAATTCGTCGGCGGAGCTGAAGGCTTTTTTCGCCGGTGCCAAAGGGATTTGCGCCATGGCACGACCCTGGATCTGCAGGCGCCCGCTGGCGGTGGTATCGGTTTGTGCAGTCAGCCAATCGCCGTTGTACAGGGGGCCGGCGCCGGTCCTGGTGCTCGGCGGCACCTGCGAATTGTTCAGCGCGGTGGTGGCGGACGGCGCCGTGGTCGATGGCTTGGTCGCTGCCGACGGCACCAGTCCGGCGAGCAAGCGGTCGGCCAGTTTCGGTGGCAGTGCCAGGCGCCGCTGATTGATCAGGGCCATGTCGTTGTGATGCGCGCCCTCGCCCGCGTTCGCCGTCGACTTTACCGAGCGCGACGCCCACAACGGTCGCTCGCCATTGAGACGCGACAACGGCCCTTGGGTGGCGACAGTACCAGCGCCAATCGGTGTTTCCACCGCGGCTTTGGCGGCTGCCTGCTTGGCGGCGGACGCGGCAGCGGCCTCGCCCGGCGCCAGCGGTTTGTTCTTCGCCATCTGGCGCATCAACACGTCCGCCAGGCCGATGCCGCCGCCTTCGCGGGACATGGATACGGCGAGCTGCTGGTCGTACATTTCCTGGTACTGCTTGGCCGCCGGGGTGTTGAGCGGGTTGTCCTGGCCCAGCGCATCGGTGGCCGAGCGCATGGACTTGAGCATTTCACCGAGGAACAGCGACTCGAATTCCTGCGCGACTTTGCGCAGGTTGCCGTCGCTGTTCTTGTCGCCGACCTTGAGCTGGTTCAGGCGATTGAGGTCCGAATAGGACCCCGAGTCGCTGCTGCTGACCCCCAGACCCTTGCGCATGTCCATGGTCGTCATCCTCAGATCACGATCAGGTCGGCTTGCAAGGCGCCGGCCTGTTTCAGTGCTTCGAGGATGGCCATCAAGTCACCCGGCGCGGCGCCGACCTGGTTCACTGCCCGGACGATTTCGTCGAGGGTGGTGCCCGGGCCGAACTTGAACATCGGCTTGGCTTCCTGCTCGGCATTGACCCGCGAGCGCGGCACGACCGCCGTCTGCCCGTTGGACAGAGGGCCTGGCTGGCTGACGATCGGGTCTTCGGTGATGGTCACGGTCAGGCTGCCGTGGGTCACGGCGGCCGGGGACACCTTGACGTTCTGGCCGATCACGATGGTGCCGGTGCGGGAGTTGATGATGACTTTCGCCACCGCCTGGCCCGGATCGACTTCGAGATTTTCAAGGATCGACAGGTAGTCAACGCGCTGGCTCGGGTCCAGGGGCGCGCTGACGCGAATCGAGCCACCGTCGATGGCTTGGGCGACGCCGGGGCCGAGCAGGTCGTTGATCTTGTCGACGATGCGCTTGGCGGTGGTGAAGTCCGAACGGTTGAGGTTCAGGGTCAGGCTATTGCCCTGGTTGAACCCGCTCGGCACCGAACGCTCGACCGAGGCACCACCGGGGATACGTCCCGCCGAGGGCACGTTGACGGTGATCTTGGAACCGTCGCGACCTTCGGCATCGAAGCCGCCGACCACCAGGTTGCCCTGGGCGATGGCGTAGACGTTGCCGTCGATCCCCTTGAGCGGGGTCAGCAGCAAGGTGCCGCCGCGCAGGCTCTTGGAGTTGCCGATGGAGGACACGGTAATGTCGATCTGCTGACCCGGCTTGGCGAACGCCGGCAAGTCGGCACTGATCGACACGGCGGCGACGTTTTTTAGTTGGACGTTGCCCGAACCCGGCGGCACCTTGATGCCGAACTGCGAGAGCATGTTGTTGAAGGTCTGCAGGGTGAACGGGGTCTGGGTCGTCTGGTCGCCGGTACCGTTAAGCCCGACCACCAGGCCGTAGCCGATCAACTGGTTGGAACGCACCCCGGAAATGCTGGCGATGTCCTTCAGTCGCTCAGCCTGGGCGCTGGACGCTGCACAGACCATCAAGGCAGCGACGATGAGGCTTCTCAAATTCAACGTGGCCACCTAGAAAGGGAACAGCGGGCTGAGGAAGAAACGGTCGAACCAGCCGGGCTGACTCGCATCGGCAAAGGCACCGGTGCCCGAATAGGTGATGCGCGCGTCGGCGACCCGGGTCGAGGACACGGTGTTGTCGGTGGCGATGTCATCGGCGCGCACCAGGCCGGCAATCCGCACCAGCTCGTCACCGGTATTGAGGGTCAGCCACTTCTCGCCGCGCACGGCGATGATGCCGTTGGGCAAGACGTCAGCGACGGTCACCGTGATCGAACCGGTGAGGCTGTTGCTCTGGCCGGACTTGCTGTCGCCCTTGGTCGCGCGGTCACCGGCATACCCGACGTCCAGGCTCAGGTTACCGCTGCCCACCGGATCGTTGGTGCTCAGGCCACCGCCGAAAAACGAGCTCAGGCCGATGCCGGTCTTGCTGTTCTTGGCGGTTTGCGAATTGGCGTTCTTGCTGGCCTGGGTGCGTTCGTTCAGGGTGATGGTGATGATGTCACCGACCCGGAACGCCTTGCGGTCGCTGTACAGGTTCTGTTCGAAACCGGCCTGGTAGATCGAGCCGTTGTTGGCCGCAGCCGGCAGCGGCGTGCGCGGCAACACCGGGGCGTAGTAAGGGTCATTGGGCTTGGGCGGCGGGGCGACACAGCCCGCGAGCGCGGTGATCCCACTCAGTGCCAGGACAGATACAAAGCGATTCATGACCCTACCTCACGGTGTTGCTGGCGACCTCGTGGCCGCCCCATGGACTTGATTACAGATTCTGCGTGACGAACGAGAGCATCTGGTCGGCGGTGGAGATCACCTTGGAGTTCATCTCGTAGGCGCGCTGGGTGGTGATCATGTTGACCATCTCCTCAACGGTGCTGACGTTGGAGGTTTCCAGGGTGTTCTGCAGCGTGGTGCCGAAACCGGCCAGGCCCGGGGTGCCGACTTGCGGCGCGCCGCTGGCGGCGGTTTCCAGGAACAGGTTGTTGCCCACGGCCTGCAGGCCGGCCGGGTTGATGAAGTCGGCGGTTTGCAGGTTGCCGATCACCTGGGCGGCCGGGTTGCCGGCCACGGTGATGGACACGGTGCCATCGCGACCGACCGTGAAGGTCTGGGCGTCGTTCGGGATGACAATCGCCGGTTCCAGGGCGAAGCCGCTGGCATTGACGATCTGGCCGTTGGAGTCGAGGTGGAAGGTGCCGTCACGGGTGTAGGAGGTTGTGCCGTCCGGTTGCAGGATCTGGAAGAAACCGCGACCGTCGATGGCCATGTCCAACGGCTGCTCGGTGGTCTGCA
>Ga0213829_1000717_pt1 | contig 28174 bp, 28 predicted proteins | sample MC6MC0896MG_FD_180665 | JGI IMG/M metagenome (GOLD analysis project Ga0213829, IMG submission 180665) | Enriched soil aggregate microbial communities from Iowa State University, Ames, United States - MC6-MC0896-MG | ecosystem: Environmental > Terrestrial > Soil > Unclassified | place: USA: Iowa...
AGATCGTTTACTGAACTCTTCAGATGAATAGTAATTCGGTTGCCGTCCGCGACAATAAGTTCCTGCTTCTCAAAACCCACAGCGGAGATCCGGATCACATTAGGGAAACCTTCAGTTTTTAATACAAAGGCGCCTTCTGCATCTGTTAGAGTTGAGCGATTTTGCCCTTTGATCAATTGAACCGTTGCCCCTAAAATGGGCTGTCCTGTTTCATCCAGAATCAGCCCCTGAATCTGCTGCTCCTGCACGGATTCTGCTTTCTGTCCTGTCAAACTGGGGGCGTTAGCTCTCTTTTTGATCACAACGGTTTTGTTGTTGATGCTATAGGTCAGGGGTTTATTTTTAAGACAGATATCCAATACCTCTTTGATGCTTCGGGACCTGAGGTCCAGTGTCAGAGATTTAATCTCTGCAATATCTTTGGTTCGGTAAATAAAATCATAATCGGTCTGCTCTTTCATCTGCATCAGAACATCCTTAAAATGAAGTTTCTTTCCAACAATGGAAATACTTTGGGCCAGACTGTTTGCACTGACCGAAAAAAAAGATATCAAAACCAACAACAATGATAATTTCATTACAAGAAAAATTTGAAATAGCGGATACCTTCCGCTAGGGGGATGCGTTTTTTTTCTATACATTTGTGTATTAGTTTATAATTAAATAAGGTTGTAAATGGTCGTATTTTTTTATGATGCTAATCTGGTAAACTGTTTACCGGTGACCGGAAATGCAACGAACATTTCCGGTTTTTTTTTCATAATTTTTCGAAAGTTGCGGTATATTATTTTGCTGTTACGATGACCCTCCTTTCTACTAACTTAAAATTAAAGTCATCCAGTGATCCCAGATAGTCCAATAGATCCTTTAATCCTTTAGATCTTGTATAGTACCCACCATAGATAGCTGTATGGATAGGCCCCACAAACTCGACATCCACATCATACCACCGCGATACCTGGCTCATAATCTGATAAATCGTAAGGTCTTCAAATACAAATGAGCCATCTTTCCAGGCCAGTACATTCTTTAGATCGATGGGTTTGATGCGGATCACGCTCTGACGGCTGAAACTTGCCTGCTGCTTGGGAAGGAGCATCTTTTTATCGCTTGCATTTTCAACGCGAACACCACCCTCGACCAGCGAAACGGCTGTTTCAGGCTCGTCAGTGTAGGTTTTGATATTGAACTTTGTCCCGGTGACGATTAGGTCTCCTTGCTTAAATCGGACATGGAAGGGCTTTTTGGTATCTTTTGCAACTTCAAAATAGGCTTCGCCCTGCAACTCCACATTCCGTTGGTTGCCCGTAAATTCTTTCGGATATTTTAATGAAGAGGCTGCATTAATCCAGACTTTGGTTCCATCGGGAAGGATGGAGGTATACCAGCCACCACGGGGTGTCGCCAGTTCCAGAATCGTGTTGGCTGGCAAAGCGGCATCCATTACCGGACTGCCGTCTTCATAGGTAAGGGAACCTCCGGAGACAACGACGGATGTCCGGTCCCCGCGAAGCGCTATGGTATTGCTGTTTGCGATCTTTAAGGTCGCTTTATTACCCGCAGGGCCAAATTCGGTGGTATGTATCTGCGACGGTTGATTTGACCGTATATTCCAAAACAAAACTGAAATCAGGAAAAATAAAGCGACAGCTGCCGCCAAAGGGTATTTAATGTTGCGTAGATAGCTAACCATGCCATTGGCTTTTGGACGCACAACGGTCCACATTTCGGCTGCCACCTGTTGCAGCTTTTCCTCTTCAAGGTCAGTAAGGTCATCTGATGCCAGTTCATGGAACCACCTTTCCAGTATTGACTTTTCCTGATCCGAACATGCATTTTGTTTGTACTTTTCGATGAGCCGAAAAAGTTCGTCTTTATCTTTCATAAACACCTTATTCTTGGTTAGTTTATATACAAGACAAGAATCCTGCACGCAGGGGGTACAAGCTTTTATAATTTTTTTAAAAAATTTTAGATGGATCTGTTTTTTATCGAAGACGCTTCTGAAAGGATCTGAAGCGGTTATCGCAGATTACATAAACAGCAGCAGGGTAAATTCGACAACTTTTCCTTTAATCCGTTTTAACGCGCGTTTGATCTGGGTGGTCACGGTTTCCTCGGATATACCCAGCATTTGAGCAATTTCCCGATGGCTCAGGTATTCCTTTCTACTGAGTTCGAATATTTCCTGCATCTTTGGTGGCATCAGTGCGATTTCGCGGTCAATGGTTTCGATAATATCTTTTTCGCGGATAGCATAATCTGTTCCTTCATGGATTTCAGGGAGTTTGGGGAAAGAATCTAAAAATTTCTGGGAAACTTTTTTATGCACAAAAATATTCAATGCCCTATTGCGAACTGCCTGAAAGAGGTAGCTTTTCAGAGAGGATTTTAAAACTATTTTTTTTCTGTTGTTCCAAAGGTTAAGAAATACTTCCTGCACAATATCTCTACATTCTTCCTCATCCTTTAACTTTTTGAAGATGTAGATAAATAGCAGCTGGTTGTACTTCTGAAAAAGAACTGAAAACGCGATCTGATTATCCGTTCGTAGTAATTCATAGATGTCTTCATCAGTAAGATTAATTGGTTCTGTCATAGTATTAACCACAGGGTTTTGCTGCAAAATTCCAGCTAAGGTATATTTTTTGGTCTAAAAATCAAATTTAGGATCGATTTGATTCTGTCTTTTTTCTCGTTGGCCGGAATGGCAATTCTATGCTTTTCAAAATAGAATGCGTTTTTAATTAATCTTCTATGGTAAGCCCTGTGCTATTGAAACTGACAAAAAATGGTGTGACCGACCATTTTAAAATGTTATTGTATTTGATCAAATAGATAAGCTTCACGGATTTTTATGTCGTTGGTGGGCTGATCTATGTATTCTATCGAAAATATGAGGACCATAATAGCAAGATGACCATATTTGTCCATAGTTAGTAATACATAGTTTCATATGAGGACATGTCGTGAGGATATTTCCTGCGTTTATTTAGGAACCAGCAAGGGCCTCCCAAGCCCTTGCTGGTTCCTAAATTTTGAAAATAACAGCTTGCTGACACCCCCTGTTCTATCTCCAAATACGGATAGGGAAAACTCTTGGAAATCTTCATTTAAATCTTAAAATAAAATGCTAACGGCAGTGTAAGTAACGCCATATCAATACACGATAATAGCTTAAAAATAACATTGGACGGCAGAAAATGCCATTCGTCGAATATATTTTCTAGGGTATCCAAAAAAGCTTCATATTTGTTATCAAACTGAGGTAAGGTTTATTTCATATGGGACATGTCGGGAGATATTTCCAATCTTTAAAAAATGTTTACTCGGGGTCTCTCAAAGACCCCGTTTATTTTTTTTGCCATGAAAAGCATCAAACAGCAGCCGGTACTTCCGCCGTTGAACCGTTACTTTTATCCATTTCATCGTCTGCTAGTGTCGTTCGACGAATGACGGACGCGCTGATTTGAGGTCTGACTATTTTTATCCATTACTAATTTGCATGGAGAAGAATAAAATGAAAAAACAAATCGCTTATATTTCTTGCCTGGTGACAGTCCTCTCGCTTGGAAGCTGTAAAAAAAATAACGGTCCAGACGAACAGGACAGCTTGCCCTTTGAAAAAATTGGCTCGGTCAAATCATCCCCCGGATTTGGTAAAACTCCGGGTGTCCCGATCGGTAAACCTTTTGTATTACCTAAAGGCCTAAAACTTGTGTCCAGAAATCATCATCCCTTTGATCCCGATATCAAAAAGCTATTTGGAAATATGGATACATTTTATGCCGATGTGAATCTGGTCGTTGACTCCACCTGGGGTGGGGGCTATGTGGAGTTTCCGCCCGCACTGGTCATGCTCAGTGCCTCACCCAGCAGATTTCAAAATGGGATGCTGATGGACCGTATACGTATTACCATACCACCCTATGGCACAGGCGGTGGTGGCAATGATACCACGACTGTCTATCTCGGTCTTACCTGTATGAATGCTTCAATGGCGCTCCCATGGGAGGAAAATAGTGAGCCTGATACCCGGAACTATGCTATTGGGAAGGGGAAATATCTACCCTCGGTGGTCTGTACAGAACCGGAGATACTCAAATTTCTCTCACTTTTGGAAAATAGGCCTAACCTGAAACTGACCAGACATGAAAATCCATGGGATGCATTGGAGGAGGACTATGTCGTTCCGGAATGGCGGATCCCTTATGAAGCGATACAAAAAGCTTTCTGGAAAATAACCGATGAGCATGGTATGGCTGAAGAAGATATCAGGGAACTTTTAGCAATATTAAATAAGAAATCATAATCTGCTCTCTCCCGAAACAGGTCGATGCCTATACTTGAATAGGCATGTGAATACCTTATGTCGCTGTTTGGCTTTGAAAAAAGACGGTACCTCTAATGAGGTACCGCAATGGAAAAAACTAGAATGTATATTTTATACCAAAGCCGCCGCTTTTGCTGATAAATCCGCCACCGCTGTTGAGGCTGTATCCAGGTTGCCAATCTAAACTGATAGCGATAGGCAACTTGTCGATCTTGTACTCAAGGCCTGCAACCCCATCTAAACCATAGGAAAGCGTGGAACTGTCCAGTTCGCTATCTTCAAATCCTTTCAATTTGGCGTAGCCAAGCGAAGCTCCACCTCCCAAATACCAGCGCAGCCCAGGTACAGCAAAATTGCCGTGATATTCATACAGCGCTGTCAGGTTCAGTGCGGTACCCAACCCGCCCATACCATCGTAGTGAACAATAGCTTCTAATGCAGCTTTGTCTTTCAGAAAGAATTTTCCGGTAGCGCTAATGCCCCAGAGGAATTTTATACCCAGGGCGGCCCGATATGGCTTCTCTGAATTTTGGACTACGACGGATGGCGCTACTTTCGTTTGCCCAGTCTCCGTGTGTACCGTATTTTCCGGAGCTGCAGCGTCTTTTTCTTGTGCCCGTGCAGGAACTACGAGCATATATGCTCCTGCCATAAATAATAATTGTTTACGTTTCATTTATCGTTGATTAAAAATAAATCTTGTTGATTTTGATGGATTGATCTGATTATTTAATATTGATCTTGGGGCCATGCTGTACGCCGATGCCCTTTGACGATATAGGTATTTCCATCCACAGCGGTCTTATATTTGACATAAATGCTGTCGGCCACAACATTACTTGGCTGTGTTGAGGCATTTAAAAGGATCTTACCTTCGATGATCTCAATCGTCGTCTTATCGGCCGGTACAGCTAGGGTATTCTGGTATTTTCCCGCAATAATCGTTTTATTGGCAACATCAACCTTTACCTTTGCCAAAACACCAAACGATTGGGCCACAGCGCCTAGACGAAACCAAGCAATATCGGATAGATTGTCCGCCGTATTATAGGTGCGCAATGCAAATATGCCTTCAATACGTTCCCCTTCTTCAAAAACATGGGTATGCCATTCTCCGGAAATGGGGAAGATAGGTGAATATTCGACTGCGGGCTGTTCCTTCTTGCAGGAGACAAAGCCTATAAAAAATAGTCCTGTTATGATCCTGATGATGCGATAGCTATATTTCATGATTTTCATCCCTTTATTTGTTTTTTATTCTTTTTATCAATGACCGATCGTACTTACTGTTTATGCCACCACATCTTCGTATTGATCGGAACAACCTGTGGTGTATTGGGGTTAAAGTCAGACGAATTTTTGGGGTAGGCCAATCTCCGTGGCAGTTTATTCCCCGGCAGGGAAGAATTGACCGAAGCAGTATAGTATCCGGGGACATAGTTCGGGCTTTCTGCTTCAACAGTACTTACCCTCGGAAATCCGGTGCGATTCTGGTCGTAGAACGAATCCCAGGCCTGACAACGAACGGCAGCAATCCATTTCTGTACGATAATCTGCTCGATCATGGATTGCTCAGACCCCAATTTAAAGACATATTTCCCCTCGTTTGCAATAAATGGAGCAGCATTTTTGCCCCAACGCGTAAATGCTGCTGTAACTCCCGCATTATAATGTGCTGTTGCTTTGGTCATTTCATCGAGCCGAACGTATGCTTCGGCCTGTAAAAATTCAAGCTCGGCTAATGACATGAAATAGACGGGATCACCGGGTGCCAGTAATGCCCTTGACGAAAGGACACTAGTAGCGGCATCAAAATTCCCCTGCGGAAGTGATTCATAACGTCCATTTGATGCAAGCTCGTAGAAATCCACTATGCGGGGATCTTCATTTTTTTGCAGATAAGACAGTAAGGTTCGGCTCGCGCGGATATTGGGGCCACCCAAGGTTCTTCGCTCGGCTTCATAGAGTGGATTGGATTTATTGACCAGGTCTTCAAACGCGGTCATTTTTGCATCCATCTTCAAGAGGTCATTTTCGTTCAGGAGCGCAGCAATGGCATCATTGTTTGCCGTAAAATCACGCATCAAAACTTTTAGTTTCAGTGACTTGGCAAATTTTCGCCAATTGTCCATATTCCCGGCAAATATAAAATCATTGATCCCCATAGGAGCCGCCGCTTTGGCTTGATCGACCTTGGCAATAGCCGCTTCCAACTGCCCTACAATTAAGCCATTTGCTGTTTTTCCATTATCCCACTTGGGGGTAAAGACACCCTGATTGCCCTGCAGTCCTTCTGTGATAGGCAGATCACCATACAGGTCGACCAATACATGATAATCAAAGGCAAGCATAATGGACGAAGTAACATAATAATTCCATTGCCCTGCGGCCTCAGCTTTCACTTTGGCAATTTGCAGATCCTTCATGCCGCCACCGAAGAGATTGGACCAGATACCGTTGTAAGATTGGTTCGTTAGGGCGTAGGAATCAATATTCTGGTATTGACTGGCAGTATTGCTTTGGGTATAATGCTGCGACCAATAGGCTCCGATCAACTGTAGATCCCCTCCTATCTTGGCAGCACTGTACGTGACTCCCGAAGGAAACAAAAGCTCCGGAGTGGCATCCTGTTCGGATGGATCATACGGATCTATATTAATATCCAAGCTCTTGGCACATGAACCCAACCAGAATGTACTTGCCAAAGCGATATAGCCTAATTTTCTAAACTTTTTCATATCAAACTCTTCAATAAGATTAAAAACGAACTCTTACACTACCACCAAAACTTCTGGATGTCGGACCTACTGCAAATTCGCCAAAGTTGGATCGCAGATCATTGCCAAAATTGGATGACTCCGGATCAACGAAATTATTATTCTTGGGTGTCCAGAGAAATAAATTGCGGGCGACCAGACTAAAGTCGATTCCTTGGATTTTGGATCCTAGGACAGCTTTAGGCAGGGAATAGGTCAGGACGACTTCACGGAGCTTAACGAAATCTCGCTTCAGCACGGTCTCGGCATATTGTGCATTATTTGTATTGGGATTCCAATAAGTATATTGATTGGCAGCTGAGATCGGAATATCATTCTCCGCATAGCTGCCATCGGCCAGCCTTTTTACCGAATTTGGCACAAGCCAAGGTTGTCTCTCATTATAGGTAGTCTTAACCGCATTTCCGACAAAATAATTCAGCTGGGCGGTGTAAGAATAGAAGAATCCGCCCTTGCGCCAGTCCAGCACCCCACCTAAACTCCAATCCTTGTATTTAAATTTGGTGGTAAAGCCCAGCACAAAGTCCGGTTCGTATTTGCCGATCGACCGTTTTACATTAGCATCGGCAAGGGGAATCCCTGAATTATTGACTACGGTCTTGCCGGCAAAAGGCCCCTCAGCAACTGTCATAACCTGTGGAACCTTAAAAATACCCAGCGGTTGACCCACCTCAGCGATAAAATCTACACCATAGGCACTGTAGATATTATACTCTTTGACGTCATCCCAGAGCTTGACGACCTTGCTCTGGTTTTTAGTAAAATTAATACCTAAGTCCCATTGAAAATCCTTCATCTTCAATGGCGTTGTATTTAGTCCGAGCTCGATACCCTTATTCCGGATGTCACCGATATTCCTCGTCCGTGTTGTAAAGCCCGTCTCTGGCGCAATATCCGCAGCAATAATCTGATCTACTGTTTTGCGATTGTAATAGGATACATCAAGGCGAACCCTATTGTTCAAAAATCGCATTTCCGTACCAAATTCAAGTTCGGTTGTAATCTCAGGTCTTAATTCCTTATTCCCTAAAATTTTGCTGTGCTGTAATCCGGTCACTCCACCCAATGGTAGAATTAAAGTACCAAAACCTAATGCAGCCTGTGTGGCGCCATATACGTTTTCCGTTAAATAGGGTGAAGCATCATTTCCTGTTTTTCCCCAAGCTACACGCACTTTCAGGAAATTAAACTGATCGGATTTTAATCCCTGGAATGCCTCTGTAAAGATCAGTGAGGTATTCACTCCGCCATAGAAGTAATTTCGATGGTTGGTAGGAAGGGTCGAAGACCAGTCAGAACGGAATGAGCCGTTGACATACCAAAAGTTCTTATAACCGAACGTCGCATCTGCAAAGAGCCCCATTAATCGCTGCCGAACAAAAATATTATTGGAAACGGGATTTCCGGTTGTATTTTTGAGGCTGTACCACCCCGGTATATTCAGACCAGAGATAAAGGAATTAAGTTCGGAATAACCGCGCTGATTGAAATTGTAGCCTACTGTCCCTGTCAGGTTCATATCGGTATTGAGCTCTTTATCTCCCTGCAGCATCAAGGTCGCATCCAGTTGATTTGTCTTCCGGTAGAACTCTGCGTAGCGACCGGTAATCGGAGCCTTGTTATGTTCGGCAGAGGGTGACCCCGGTGTATAGGTTACCTTCTGTGCAAAATCGATCGTTTTGTTGTTGCCAAAATCTCCGCCCAATTTTCCGGCGATTTTTAACCAGGGCAATAGCTTATAGGAAAGGTTGATATTTCCATAAAAACGATCTTCCTGAAACTTGCGCCCATTGTCAACCAAAGCCTTATAGGGGTTAGAGGCATAAGACGTGTAATAATTATCGTCGTTGTTATACTTATTCAAATAGTCCCGTAACGAGACAATGCTGATATCTACGGGTATCTGGATCAGTTCCTGAAAGGTTACATTTCCGCCATCGGCGGCACCTTGTCCTTGATAGACGGCATTCAGATCCCTACGGATATAGTTGACGCCATAGTTTAGCTCAAATTTATCCAGCTTTGTATCTCCTTTAAAGGAAAAGTTATTCCGCTTCAGTTTATCGGGATGCCCCGGCAAAATACCTTGCTGGAAGAAATTACCATAGGAGAACATGTAGGACGATTTTTCCGCACCACCGGCAATAGCAAGTGTATTGGTCGCATCAAGTCCTTTTACATAGAAGTTCCGGATATTGTCTTTAACATAGGCAAAGGGCTTGGTCTGCGCCACACCGTCAACCTCTGATCCCCATGGGCGCACAACTCCATCAAGTTTGGGACCCCAGGAGCCATTTTCGATAGGATCGAAGTCTGGCCAACCTTGTCCAAACATATTTTGGGTTTGAGGTACCATGAGCACACTGCTCGAATTGATAGCTCCGGTATAGGTAACAGCAAGTCGCTGGCCTAATTTGCCTCTCTTCGTTGTAATCATAATCACTCCATGTGCACCACGGGAACCATATAAGGCTGTTGCCGATGCTCCTTTTAAGATCGTCATCGATTCGATATCATCGGGATTGATATCATTGGCCGCATTGCCAAGATCGACAGATCTGGTTGTTCCAATATCACCTTGCATACCGTTATTGATGGGTACACCATCTACGACATACAAAGGGTTGTTTCCAGAAAATGAAGATACTCCCCGAATAATGACTTTGGTGGATCCGCCTATTGTACCCGAGTTGGAAATACTTACCCCGGCAACTTTGCCCTGTAGCCCTGTCATCGCAGTCGTATTGTTTGCAGCGGTAATATCGTCTGCCTTAAAAGTGGTGGCGGCATAACCAAGTGCTTTGCTCTGCCTTGAACTTCCCATGGCCGTAACGACCACCTCCTGTAGGGCATTGGAAGATCCTTCCAGGCTGACGTCAAAGGTAGATTGTCCCTCCTTGATAATAATGGTTTTTTCGGCAAAACCCACCGAATGGAAGATGATCACCTTTCCTGTGGACGCAGCAAGCGAATAGTTGCCATCCGCATCTGTCTGCGTAGCGAGGCCAGATCCGCCGACTGTGATTGTCACACCGACCAATGGCTTACCGTCAGGTCCGCTGACTCGACCTCTTATCTTTTGCTCCTGTGCAAAGGCAACGGAAGTCAAGATCATACCGCCCACAATTAAACTAAGTAATTCCTGCTTCATAATTTTATGTTTATAATCCTATTTTATCGTATTCAGAATACCTTTACGTGCTACGTTGCTTGATCAGAAACGAAATTTATAGCTACAAAAAAAGTATTCCTATTGCCCCACTGCTTTTCAATATCCGGGTCAAACGGAAAATGATCCTGTGAGATTGAATTGTCTTTCGGGGCTCTTCGATAGGCCGGTCTTTTTGACCAAATCATACCATTTCATAGAGCGAAGATATTTGCGCTAGCAATAACGCGGACAAGAATTAGACAAACGACATTTGGGTAGGATCATTTAGACAAAAAATAACGTCCAATGACAATGAGCTTTGCTCAATCCTTCGGTAAAAAATGCAGGAATGCTTTATCGTAAAAGAAATTTTAGAATTCAGGAAGCCTGTGATCGTAGGGATAGGATACAATGAAATTGTATTCAGCGTCAATGAAATGTGCCAAAGCCTTATTTTTCGGCACGTGCTGTTTTTGGGATAGAGGCTCCCACCACAGCAAAGAGATGTCGTACGACTTAATTGATCGGGATATAGAAACTGACTGTCACAGCACCTGAACCATCTACTGCAACATTAATTTTCTCTCCAAATTGATTCTCCAGCCGCTTTGCGGTATTGGATAGTCCAACCCCTTCCCCCTGAAACATCTGCTCAACAGTACCCGAATACGGAAAGCCGGTATTGGTAATGCTAAAATACATTTTCTGCGCAGCCAGATGACAGGAAATCGTGATACGTCCGCCTTCTACTGCCGGTTCAATGCCGTGTTTGACCGCGTTTTCAACCAAGGGTTGTAGCAACATCGCTGGTACCTGGACCGATCGGATCTCTTCGGATACAGAAATCGTAAAGTCCAAGCGGCTTCCAAATCTGGCTTTCTCCAAGAACAGGTAGGTTTCTAGAAAATCGAGTTCTTGGTAGAGTGGAACAGATTCCTGCTTCGAAGATCGGAGTACATAGCGGAAAGTATCGGCCAGTTGTGCAATCAATACACGCGTATGTTCCTGTTCTGATGGAACCGAAGCGCTGATGCTGTTCAGGGTATTGAACAGGAAGTGGGGTTGTATCTGCGCTTTTAGGCTATTCAATTCGGATTGATGGGCCAACTGCATTAGGAGTTTTTCTTTTTTTCGCTGCTCCTCACGTTCGTGAAAAAACAGATCGATATGCAGCATGCTAAATATCAGGGCATAGGGCGAAAAATTGGGGCCCAGATTGATAAGGATCTGTTTTAAAGGAGAGTATGGTTGTCCTATAAATGTATAATATCCTCTATAAAGGCTAAACAGGAGAAAATAATAGATAGATATTGTCACAATATGGAGTGCAATGCGCTTTTGCATTGAAAGTCCACGCCATGTGTGGAAATGCAACCACCAGGCCGGAAGGCAAGACAGAACCATGATCGTCCAGTCAACCAGAATTTCGATCATCAGAGATCCTGTTATTCCATGCTTGAACAATCTCGGCGAGAAATAGAGGGTCACCAATATCAATTGACCAACGAGAAATACAAGCATCTCTCTTCTTGTTCTTCCTGTACCTTCTTTAACTTTCATTCATTCTCCATTTAAAAATTGACCCTAATTGTACGATACAAAACCTATATCCAGTTGCTGATCTAAAGAATCCGCTTGTTTAGCTGGAACTTGTGCAATACGACTTGTCAGAGCTCAATGATTACCTCACATTGTATCAGACTTAACAGCGGATCTTGAGTTTGTCAACTTAACCGCTATTTTATTCGGTTGGACGGCTTAAAAAGCAGTTTATCCAATTTATCGTTAAATTCTTCTTTTCTCCCTATCTTGGTCTTAAAGATAATAATTATGGCAAAAAGATCTGTTTTAATCATAGATGATGAAGAACATGGACGTATTCTCGTCAAACAATACCTTAAGTCTTTTCCGGCGTATTTTTTGGCCGGAGAATGTACGAATGGAATTGAAGCTATTCAACAGATCAATAGACTTGAACCGGACCTTATTTTTCTGGATGTGCAGATGCCGGGTGCCAATGGATTCGAAGTGCTGCAACAGATCGAACATGTACCGCAGATTATCTTTACAACGGCATTTGACAAATATGCTATCCAGGCTTTTGAAACCAATGCTGTCGATTACCTATTGAAGCCTTATACCCGGAATCGTTTCGAAAAGACGATGGAAAAATTGGCGAAACAATCTTTCGAGCTTCCTTTTGCAGCAGCAAATTCCTATGTCAAAAACGAATCCTTTCCTGAGCGGCTTTTGGTGGAACAAAAGAAAAGATTCAAAAACATTGCGGTCAAAGATATCCTATTCCTCCGCGCATTGGGAGACTATACGGAGATCCATACGATGGATCAGATGTATATCAGTTCGATAGGAATAAGCACATTATGCAAAAAATTTGATCCGGCAATATTCCTTCGCATCCACCGTTCGGTTGTCATTAATATCGCACATGTCGGGGAGTTGTATCGCGATATTGGCAAGACTTTCCTTGTCATGGATAACGGCATTGAATTTAACATCGGCAGAAGCTATCTGCCTGTGATCAAACAATTGCTTATTTAGCTTTGTATGCTACCGACGGGGCATGTTCCACTGTATCTGTACCCACTTTTGGAACATACTATCTGCATATCCGACAAACAGTAAATAGCGGTGCTTTCGGTTCATCCCAATGGAGAGCGGCCCAGTATTGATACCGACAAGCTATATAATATGTTAAATTTATTCTTATTGTATGGCTGGATTGTCCTGATAATAAGACGAGTCGATCTGTATAAAACGTTCAGCGTCTCTGGCCTCAGTCCACCCTTTTTTTATCGAAGCGAAGACATCAGTTTCCTGATTATGCAGGGATAATAAAATTTCCTCGATCCGCTCTCTTGTCGTGCTGTTCAACCTTTTGCCAATGAGCAGCGGTCCCAATGGGATCGAACCCGTGATATGGACAAGTTTGAGTTTATCCTTGTTTTCGGCTTTATTCGTAAAATCAAAGTACTCCGAACTTCCGAATGCTGCCAGATCAGCTTGCCCATTTAGAATTGCCTGTAGTGAAGCTTTATGGCTGCCTGAATAGTCAACTTTCTGGAAGGTTGATTCTAAGGATGTTATTCCCATTTCTGCCAGGACCGATCTAGGGATCAGATTTCCTGAAGTAGACCCCGGACTGACTAGCATGAATCGGATCCCCTTTAAGGAAGCCTTATCTCCAAGGGAATTGATCGTTGAATGGTTAGGTGAAACAAATACTGTCCTGTATTGTTCCCTTGCACGCTCAGGAACCATCAGAGTCATCCTAACGTCCATTGTTGCTTTCTCCTGTTTATTTTTGAGAAGCAGATAGCCCATGGTACTGATCAGGCCTATATCTACCTGCCCTGCGATAATTGCCTTTACAAATGCATTGACATTGGGATAACTGGTCACAACGACTTTGGTTTCTAACTTGTCCGTTAAAAGCTTTGCCAATGGCTGCAAATTTTCAATACGTGAGTTGTCAGCATACTGATAAGTTGCGAGGTGCAAGGTATCGGTATTGACTTTGCTGGTTTTGCTTATACCACTATTCGGTATCAAAGCAAATAGGAGGGAAAACAACACTAGCTGTTTGAAAATTAAACTCCCTATTTGTCCGCTTTTCTTCATCTGTCTAAAACTTTTTGGATGTGTCTGTAACTGCTGAATTTGTGTCGGAAAAATATGAAAATAAACTGTAGCACGGGGCAGGATATGACGAATAGCAAAATATGCCGTTGAACTGCTTTAATAGTCGACGAATAACAATTTGCTGTTGATGAAATTAACATGCCCGTTTTGGCTTTCTTTTATCATTCCTCCGATAATGTATCTGCCTTTGTTAATATATATAGCTATTTTTACCCCTGAAATTTAAGTTAGCAATACTTATATCCAATATTTATTTTATGAAAGCCTTCCGATATCTTTTTTGCATCATCTGTCTAATGATGATGGAATCGAATACACAACACCTGAATTATCGTATGGTCGATTGGGCCCATTCAAATGAAATTGATACTGTTGAAACTATCGAATAGGTGAAGTGGATTATCACCATAAGCTAAATTATATGACTAAATATCTGAATGGTTTTGTCGTTCTGTGCCTCATTTCATTTTTGTTTTTTACAATGCGGCTATACTGGGAAAATACGTACTTCCCAAGGGGGATATTTATTGTTCAATTTTTATTGATATTATTTCAGATTGTAAACCGATTTTCAATGAAATGCTTCGCGATTGTTTTTTATTTGTTTATTATCCTATATTCAACTTTTGGGGATATCAGATCGGCTGTACCCTATAATTTTTCAAATTTTCTTTTTCCACTAATGGTGACTGTATGTAAGCAAGCTAACTATAGACTCATGTATTTAAGCGAAATAATAGTTTTGATTATTCTGATGGTCTACGCGTTGGTCACTGTTGCCAAAAAAAGGACACAATTATAATGATCTGCTATTGTTTGCTATAATTTATATTTCCCCGACGCCAGTCAAATTATTCCCTGTTGTCTGATTCTTCTACAGACTAAACGACTATACATGTACAGGAATGGGAAAAAAAAATGAAGAAGCAGGAGAATATTATAAAACTGACCGATTCAATACTAATTATAAAAGGCTATTTTGATAAGGATGATGACAGATCTTTTTTTATTAATACCTACGAAAAAGAAACGGAATAGTATGCAGATCGTTTGATTAAGTCCAACCAAACGAAGCTTTTGGGCAAGGGAGAGTAGTAGTTTTTTTACTTCCAAAATTATTGCACCTCCATTGACAACAATTATTATATTTGCGATATTGTCAATTCATGAAAGCGAAACAATTCATATGGATCTTATTGCCATTGATGCTCCTCCAGAGTTTCTCTACGGTATGGGTATGGACTGTTTTTGAACTCAATAGAGACTATATTGCCAAAAATGAATGTATTAATCGCTTTAATGAAAAAGCTTTATCCTGTAGAGGGCAATGTATATTGATGAAAAAGATGCGTGAACATGAAGAAAAAGAGCAGAAAAAACTTGAGACTCGCATCATCGATGTTGTTTTTATAAACAATGCCCTGAATTTTACCTTTGACAGTTCTTTATCTGAGGGAGGCTATATTAAATTGGCTTTTGCAGAACTGAAAGAAGATTATGCTTACCGCCCTATCTTTTCTATTTTCCACCCACCGCTCGTCTAATACCTTTTAAAGAATTTACCGGATGCAACGATTGGCGTTTTATGTAAACGGTCCAATCTGTATGTATTTTCCCCCTTTTGGCGCTATTGATCCAGCTGAATTAGGCTGATGGAACTGGCTATTGAATATACTATCGGCTGAAGGAATAGCACAACGAAATAAAACAAACGAAATAAAGCAATAGCCTATACCGATGAAATCCTATAAGCTGAAACGACTGTTCTGTGTGTTGATGGCCTGGGCACTTTGCCTTCAGGCAACCAATCTGTTGTGGGTATTTATTGGCTTTGAATGCAATCGGGATTACATCGAACAGCAGTTATGTGTCTATCGGTATGAACCTGTGGCTACCTGTAAGGGTTTCTGCTACCTGAGTGAGAAAACAGTGGAACAACAAAATGCCAGCGATGTGCCGATCAAAGTGAAAAGTGCTGAGATATCGCTGTTTGTGCAGCTTGTCCATGAGCTGACCCAGCAGCAACCATTTACCCGAATTTTAAAAATAACCCATCCGCTAACGGGAGGTAACCCCTTGTGTCAGGGGATCTTTGACCGGATTTTTAAACCTCCAATTGTATAACCATTTCCTTTAAATTTTTTATTGAAGAAAAAGAATAAAACAATGGTAATACGAAAAGAAAAACTAGATTTTTTAAGACTAGAAAATATTGATTCGGCTTCCAATGGGATTGTTATTATGCCTATCGCCGAGTATTTACAAGTTAAAGCTCAACAAAATACATTGCACGCGCATTCGTACTATAGTATATTGCTGATTAAGAGTGGTCGCCTGACGATGGTGGCAGATAAAAGAATGTATGCCATCTGCAGGCATGATATGCTGAGCCTCAGCGCCGATTGTGTCTGTAGCTTCCAGCATAATATATCTGTTGAAGGGAGTATCATCCTTTTTACAGAAGCGTTTTTTATGCAGCGTTACAATATGGAAGGGACACTCTACTTTAACTATTTAAAATGTAACCGGATGAACAGCTTTGTATTGACCAGTGATGACATCGAAAGATGTAGCCACCTGATGGAGCTGATGCAGACGGAATATCATACAGCAAAATTGGGCTCGAGGGAGCTGTTGCGCTATCAGCTGCATAGTTTGCTACAGCTATTGGGCCGTCGGATCACAAAAAATATTGGTGCTGTGCGGATGGACGAAAAGGAAGAACGGATAATGACTTTCGAGACTTTGGTAGACGAAAATTATAGAGAGAAGCGATTCCCGTCTTTCTATGCCGAAAGACTGAATATGTCAGTCAATCACCTCAACCGCATTTGCCGGGAAAAGAGAGCTGAAAGTTGTGGTGCGCTGATCCGGAATCGGATTATATTGGAGGCGGAACGCCTGCTGTATCATACGATTAAAACGGTAAGGGAAATAGCCATTGAACTAGGCTTTGACAACGTACCTTATTTTATTACATTTTTTAAAGCCAAGAAAGGGCAGAGTCCTGAGGAATTTAGGAAAACTCAATAGGAGGGAAAGGCAGTAAGAGGCGGTAGCCTCAGATTCGGCAGTAGGCTCGCACTTGACGCATTCGCTTACTGTCCGAATCGTTTTTCTTAACATGTCATTTTATTCGACCAGTTTAATATCGGAAACGAGATAGGCCTTTCCAAAGTTTTTGGGGTCATGTGTGACAGTCGCTTGAATGGATTTCCATTTAAGAGGTAATGAAACCAAACTATAATCAGTCAATCTTTTATGATTGTATTGCCAGATTTCTTCTAGCCGGTCTCCTATCTTTTGATCGGTGTAGGTGAATTGGATCTTGGTTCCGATGTTGATGAGATACTTATCCTCTTCTTTCCGAAGTATGATTTGGGGTGGAGCCGGCACAAATGAGCCTATAAGCGAAATTTTAAAAGGATCCTTACCTGTGTATTTCTCCTTGTTGATAATTTTAATAAATTGAAGACCATCTGAGGGACCACCATCCATCAGTTCAGGACCATTGTAAGCGACCATCTTGGCCTTTATTTTATAATTATATCCTGGTTCCCTATCTATAAAATCAGAGAGAGGCAGCTCCGCTGATTCTTTTTGTGGTAATAACAAGGGGTCATCGTTAATAGCACCATAACGGTGACTGACCAAAAGCTCGACCTCTTGTCCATCTCTTAGGTTAAATCGGCCATATCCCTTTTCTTTCGAACATGCAGAAAAGATAAACAGGGTAACTAGTAGATAAATGTACTTCATGGTTTAATATAATGGTTTGTAAAATGATGTTGTTAAATCTATAGATAGAACGATTTGACCATGCTTTATGCTACAGCAAATTAATTTTTCTCGATGTAATGGAGAATTTCTCCATACTGATTAATTTTTTGAAAGGGTAGAGTCTATCAGCGCACGAGACTGCAGCCTGATAAATGGTGGTAATGCAGCTAATATAGGATGCTTTTTCTTCATAAAGAATAAATTTAGACGTACAAGATGTTGTGTTAAGTCAGAGTAAAGAAGAAGCTTAGAAGATAATTTTCTGTGACAAAATTATTGATTTTTGATTTAAACGTTCGAAAGTTATTTTATATATTAACGTGTTTTAAAAAATAAAGAAACAATTCCTTTGTATGATGAAGTCTATAAACCATATAATTTTGTCAGTTTTTCTGACGTTGCCATACGTTTTTGTATATGGTCAACAAATAGGGACGCTTCAAGGTGAGATCTTGAACGGAGGTACAAAATCTGACAGTATTTACCTCAAACAGGATATATTTATCCCGTCGAAATATTACGAACCTATAAAAAAATCAGCTAAGATCTCCGATAACAAATTCATATTCGATACCCCGATTGGATACCCGCAGTTATTTTTTACCTATCTATCGGAAGATAAGGATGTTCTTTCGTATCGGTCTGGTGTGTTTTTTATTGATGGTACAAACTCAAAACTCGTTTTTAACTATGAAAAAGGAGATGAAGGGTATATTTTGAATGCAACAGGAGAGGAATATAGAAATAAATTTCAACCATTTTTGAAATCCCATTTTAAGGGTGATTATAATGATTTTTTCATTGAATTATCATCCGATAGATCCGCAAAGGTGGATTCGGTATACACGGATTATATCAGGTCAAATCCAGATTCGTATGTTGCATTATGGCATATTATTCAACGGTTTTTTATGCATGGTCATAGTACCCAAAGGGAAGTAACATTGGATCTATTCTCACCGAAAATAAAAAATAGCAAACTCTGGAATCTTATACATGATGATGTCCGCAATGCGCTGATCAAGGAAAATCATCCCTTTCCACAGATCCAATTGCAGGACGAAAATTTCGCACTCAAAAAAGTAACAATTCCCGAAAATAAAGTGGTTTTGGTGGATTTTTGGTTTAATAACTGTAGACCTTGTATCGCAGCTTTTCCAAAATTGATCGATCTCTATAGTAAGTATAAAGACAAAGGTTTTGAAATTATTGGCATATCGACTGACCGAACCGTGCGTGTTAAAAATTGGAAAAAGGTGATTATGGAACAGCAACTTCCATGGGTACAATATCTCGATGAAAATGCAGTCAGAACTTCTGAAATGTATATTAGATCTTTTCCAACGGCTGTACTGATCGATAAGAAGGGGAATATTGTAAACAAAAAGGCCTCGTTAGAAGAGATTGAAATCTATTTGTCCAAAGAAATGGGAGGGTAGGCAATGTCTGTGCACAAGTAGAATTTTCAAAAATAATTCTGCGTAAGCGACCGCGGTGGAAAACCTCTAGCTAAGAAAACTTGACATGCTAAGCGTACAGCCTTTTGATATCCCTTAAAAAAGCCATGTTTTTTGACATGGCTTAGGATTTTTTATAAAGCTATAATTGAGTAGAAAGTTCTTTTACAAAGTGTTTTTTCGGAACCAAAATGCAAGGTTGACCAGTGTTATCAATGCGGGTACCTCATACGAAACGGTCAAGAAATTTTAACTTCGATTGCATAGGTTAGATTTTAATATTTGAAAAGACATGGCACATTTCGGCCGCAATTTCTAAACTACGTTCTGCATACACTGCTGTCTGTTCGGGTGTACCATCTGAAATCTTGGGATCTTCAAAAGTAATCGGTATCCTTTTTTCAGCACCGGGAATAAAAGGGCATCCACCATCCGCCTGCGAACAGGTCATGATTGCAGCAAAGCCGGAGATTGGGTTGAACGGACTGTCATATTTTTTTGAAAAGCCAATAACCGGTAGGTCATTGTCGCCATATTTTATTGCATAGATTGGATTATCTGTGTCAGCGATCTTAAAAACCTCAAATCCCTGAGAGACCAATGTTTCTGCGATCTTAGGAAATAAAGCGGTCTCTTCCGTACCTCCTGAGTAGCAGTTCACCGCTGGGGTATGATGGAAGGATGCCGCTACCTGCGCCCAAAGCTGAGATAAATGGCTTCTACGGGAATTGTGAGTACAGATGAAATTGAGGTTGACCGGCTGTCCGCGATCAACCTTATCCTGAATAAATTGAATCAAGGGATTCAATGCAGCCCTACGTTCCTCAGACAGGTGCTGGCTGCTGGTAATCGTGCTAATTATTTCTTTTATTTTTTGATACATTGCTGCGGTGAATTTTAAATGACTAACAACAGCCTGAACCAGGTGTACAGCAAGAGGATCCGCTGACTGGCAAAGCTGACAGATTGAACTTCGGCTTTTCGGATGGTACACCACAAGCGTCCTGGGCGAGGCAAGCCGTGGTCTTGTTTTTCAGGACAAAGGTTTTACCATTAAAGTCAAGATCGTATTTGCCGATCGTACCGCTCTGGTATTCCACTTCTATTTCCTCATCTTCGATCCCCAATTTATCTTCAGACAAATTGATGATATGTAATAGTTTGCCAGGTTTTAGACGGTGCTCATAATCATCCGCATTCCAGAGCTGGAAGTTGACCACTTTCTCCTGACGGATAACACCACCACAGTCAATAAAATTTTTTGTGATCTGACCTACTTCGGTGACATGGAAGTGCTCAGGAACTAATGTGCCATTTTCCAGCTGAAAATCAACATGATCCAATGTTGCTAAAATTTCTTTGATTTCTGATAATTTCATAAAAGATTGATTTTATTATTTATTAAAAAAAAACTATATATTGCAATATTACGATGATTTAGTTCAAAAAAAGCTACTTACAGCAGCTTGAAATGTTTACATCCTGATTGAAAAATGCGTTAAACTCCTGTTGCGTTTGTTTCCAGACAACTTCATTAATGCAGTAACAAACGGATTTTCCCTCAATTGTTCCCTGTATTATCCCCGTATTTTTTAGTTCTTTGAGGTGCTGGGAAATGGTCGCCTGTGCAAGTCCCAGTTCATCAACCAGATCATTGCAGATGCATGCTTTCTTGTCAATGATATATTGAAGGATAGCTATTCGTGCAGGGTGTCCTAAAACCTTAAATGCTGTAGCCAGTTTATTCTGTTCATCAGCGAAAATTTCTGTCTTTGTAAGTCCCATCTTGTTTTAATATTATATTGCAATATTACGATGTTAATTTTAAATATCCAAATGGGGACGGTTCTAAGGGTTTATTTTTAGAGAATCTTAATACCTTGTCTGCTTCCTTAAGGTCGCTGTCAGTACTGTCTCCTTCGCTTTTTTAAATTGATTAAAAGTGGGGAACTATGTATTGTCCGTTTTTTTCATCATGATAAAATTTTGCTACCAAGCAAAAGTCCAAGCGTGAGGTGGAAATCGTAGCTCTGGTGGCCAAAGGAAACTCTAGTCCACAGATCGCAGAAAAACTTTTTATCTCCCCCGACACGGTACGGACTCACCGGAAAAATCTGTTCAGAAAAACGGAAACCAAAAGTGTTGGCGAATTTGTACGTAAATGCATTGAATGGGGGTTGGTATGATTGTTCCTACACAACAGATGACTTTGATAGCTCAAGTGAAAGACCGAACCCTCCAAACACTTGTCGGTAAAGATCGTATTCCAAACTGGTTTAAGGAATATGTTGTCAATTGCTTGTAATCCTTCTTCTTTGGGTATAATGATACTATATGTTTCGATCCATCGACTGGGTTAACTCCCTTTTAATTCCAGTTGTATAAATATTGGGGACATTTTTTGGCAAAAAATTTGTTAAGGTTACGTTGATTAACGCACCAAAATGGTATTATTCCATAAGATTATACATAAACCCGAAATCGGCTTGCGGATTGATCTTATGCTAATAATACCTGCATAAATAAATTTTAATTAGCCATTAACGATAGATGAGACCTATTTTATTGACCATATTCATTCTTTTCATAGGGCGTTCGGGGGCACAGACCCTAGCAATCCCAGATCCTATAAAATCTGCTTTTACGGGTACGTGGGCATATGAGACCCGATTTCAGACCAATACCGTGGTGATCTGGTTTGAACCGGGGAAGGATTATGCAAGTTTTAAAGACATCGGCAGCGGTGAAGCTCCACCAAGAACTTTTTGGGCCCAATTAAAAGGAAAGGTATTGTTTATACCTGCCAAGCAGGGGCTTAATGACGAGTTGGAAATGGAGGTTATAAAAGGGAAATTGAATTTAAGATCGAGACTGATAACCTGGGACGCCGCCGGGAATATCGTGCAGAAAGGAAATGTAAAAACAACGTTTTTTAAACGTACTACCAAAGAGAAATAAAGATCTGCGGGGAAATAGATGCCCTGTCCAAAACTAACTACATAATATGTCAAGAATAACCTTCTTTTTCGCATTAATCCTTTTCTCATGCCAGGGACAGTCTACCAACAGGATACAACAGACAACTGATACTGCTGATGCGAAAACTATCGCTCCGAAAAATAATGCTATTTCCTGTGAACAAGTTATAACGCAGTTGGTGAAGTCAAGCAATGCAATCGCATTTAGTCAATTTAGCGATACGCTTGTTCAGGCCGCAGTGGCTTACCTAGGGCCTGAAAAGTTGACGATCAAGTTGTATGTGGTTAATAATATTTCGGAAAACCCTTTGGAAAAAAGACTGGTAGAACATGCCGTGGGCTGGTTGGAATTTCATCAAAAGACCGGACAACTTTTGGATATAACAAACGACCCCGATAATCCCCTAAACTTGCGGTATGATAAGCGTATTGCACAAGAACATGATCTTTCCTCGTTATGCCGTTCCACAGCAGCGATAGCCCAGCCGGGCAGCGGATATGCATTAAGAGATGTGATGCTGGTCAAGGATATCAAGTTTAACGGTAAGCTGGATCGATTTTTTACCCGAAGTGAATTTGAAAAAGTTTTCGGTCGGCCCGATAGTATTCAACTGCTAAAAGATGAAGCGCCCTGTATCACTATTTTTGATACTGAAGCTCCTGACGATAAATACCTGTACAAAAGTGGTTCACGCTTTGAAACCAGCGGCGATAGTGTCGCGGTAGAAGATTTCTGGTTTTTGAATGGAAATTTTATCAGTTACATTGGGATCCGGATAGATGCGAACACAACGATAGAAGACATGCAACAGCTTTTCCCTACAGCTGTAAATGAACGGCAGGGGATGGATAAAGCGGGTAAATTGTGGGTAATCAGATTGCGGGAGGACAATGAAGGGATCTTGGATGGTCATATTAGAATGTACTTTAAAAGCGGTAAAGCGCAATCTATACATTGGTGGTCTCCCTGCTAAGAGGGAGAAGACGGCAACAAATAGTAAGTTTTGATCTAACAACGGAAAAGGAAACTTATAAAGTTGATCGTTTCTGGTTTTGATCTTCAATAATTGTTGTTATATTGATGGTGCTAAATATTAACAGTACCGTCAGATCAATGAAAAGTATGAATTATTTCTCCGGAAACCAAAGGAACTTTATAACCCTGTTTTTTTTATTTATGCTTTTTTTTGTTGGTAATGCAGCAATGTGCCAAGAAAAGTTGAATGCTTATTTCGATCATCTTTTTAAAAATAGAAAGATGATGGGGAGTGTATCCATATTGCATAAAGACAGTGTTTTCTATGTAAATTCTATTGGTTATGCCGATGCCAATTCGAAAAGAAAAAATGATAGTGATACAAAATTTCGTATTGGATCAGTCACAAAAACCTACACTGCCGTTTTGACTCTTAAGGCCATTGAAGAGGGGAAGCTTAGGCTAGATACTTATCTTGCTTCATTTTATCCACAAATAAAAAACGCAAATAAGATCACAGTTGAACAATTATTGAAGCATCGTACTGGTTTATTTAACCTTACAGAGATCGAAGGTGAGAAGATTTGGGAACAAGAGTTTCATACAGAAACAGAAATTATTAAGTACTTCGAAAAAGAAAAGAGTAATTTTGAACCCAATACCGCCTATGAATATAGTAACACCAATTATGTTTTATTAGGATTTATACTAGAGAAGGTTTATTCTAGGACATTTAATGATCTATTACAGGAAAAGATATGCGTCCCCCTTAAATTAAGTAACACTTATTTCTCGGCTGAGACAGATTTAAATAATAATGAAGCTATTTCTTATAATATTCAAAATAAATACATTCAAAATTCGAGGGTAAATTTCTCTAACTATCCAGCTAGCGGCGGTATTGCTACGACTGTCATTGAACTGAATAGATTTCTCTCCGCTTTGTTTGAAGGTAAATTAGTTTCAAAAAAAAACCTTGAGCTTATGCTTCCGGAAAACAAAGGAGAGTATGGAATGGGGATTGAAAAACTACCATTTGAAAATCCAGTGGGGTATGGACATGATGGGAGGGTAAATAATTATTTTTCTGAATATTGGTATTTCCCATCGGAAAAATTGGGTATAGTAACCCTATGTAACGCGGTGAATATCGATCTGTTTCAGATCCAGCGTACCCTCCTTCAGTACGCATATAGACAAGAGTTGACCTTGCCCGATTTCAATAAAACTAATGACCTGACTCGAGATCAATTTAACCGAATAATGGGTACTTATATTAAAACAGGAGGAGGGGATACCATAACGATTTCATCAAATGGAAGAACCTTGATCTGTCAATCAGCTGGTATGGGGCAGATGTATATACCGCTTCGATATAAAGGTAACAATATGTTTGTGTTCGAAAAGGCTTCATTTCAATTTATAGTCAAAGAACGAAAAGTTTTAGTAAAAGATGGAGACACTGTTACCAAATACAAGAAATTATAAGGTTATCATTTGCTATTAGTACTTTTTTTATTCGCATTTTCTGTCTTGGGCAATAGCGCAGGGTTAATACCATTTTTTTAAGATCGCGATAGCTTTGCATTTGGTCAATGGAAAGTAGCGGTACGTCAAAATGTTTACTGCTTCTTGAAACCAAGGGCTTTCTTTGCAGAAAAAACATGAAGAAACAAGTTTTATGTGCCATCTTGTTCAGCAGCTTAGCGACGTTGACAGCACATGCCCAAAATGCAGTATCCGGACAGGTTATTGTCGATTATGTTCCGTTGTCAAACTATATCCGACCAGAAGATAGCGTAAAGACTGGCTCTAAAAGTGATTTCAAAAGGATACAATTTAATCTTGAAATACCTTTGTCGACCAAAGTTGATTCTTTGGGCAATATCAAACGCTGGTCATGGAAAATGGGCGCTGCCTACGCAAAGATGCAAAACCGCGATTATGAACAGCAACTTTTTCCGACTGAAATGTTGAATGCCGAAATCGGATTGCAATACTTGACTTCTTTAAAGAAAAACTGGTCTCTATTGACTTTTGCCTCGGTCGGTATCTATTCGGATCTGGTCAAAGTCGATGGCAAGGACGTCCTGGGGCAGGGGGGAGTTCTTTTTATCAAACGGTTTAAGCCTAATCTTGCCTTTGGATTTGGTCCGGTATTGAGCAATAGCTTTGGGGTACCGATGATCCTACCTGGGTTGTATTTTGATTGGAAGACCAATGGGAAGGTCAAGTTCAATGTGAATTTCCCTCAGGGGCTTGCCGCTGCTTATCAGGTCAACAAGTTCATGGATCTTCGCGCGGTAGTCAATCTCGATGGTATGACGGCTGAACGGGAAAAGAACGGAAAGTCCACGCTCGGTGGATTTATGTTGTTAACAGCCGGCCTTCAGCCCCAATTCAACCTAGGGAAGAACCTGAAATTGCAGCTAACGGGGGGAAGTACACTCGCCCGGATGTATGTTGAAAACGACCGGTCCTTAAAGAGTTTCTTCAAGGATAAGAAGCAGGCTGATCCCCGTTTTTCACCGACCTTCTATACTTCTGTAGGATTTAAATGGAATATGCCCTATTAACGGCTAAGGAGCTTCTTAAAAACCACGTTTTGGAGAAGCTCTTCTCTTTTTGTACGGGAGATGGGTAATTCTTGTTCCCCAATGTAGACTCTTCCGCCCGAGATGATATCGATATGATTGACATTGACCAGAAAGGATTTGTGGATACGGAAAAAATGATTGCTTGGTAAAGCTTCTTCCAGTGCCAGCATGGTCTGATGGATAGTGAGGGTCCGTTCTTTAAAGTGGAGCTTGGTATAATTCTGCATACTCTCAGCATAGCGGATATCTGTCCAGGAGATTTTAACGAAGGCATCACCCTGCCGGACAAAAAGCATGGTATCATTGGCAACAGGTTCCTGTGTCGATTTATTGCGCTGTAAAAATTGCTGAAAGGCTTTTGTTGCCGCCTGAAAAAAACGCTGGAATACAATAGGTTTCAGGAGATAATCCACCGCCTGAAGACGGAACCCTTCCAGGGCATATTCCGAATAGGCTGTGATGAACACACATAGGGGAGGATTTTCGAGTGACTCCAAAAAATCAATGCCATTGAGATAGGGCATATTGATATCCAAAAAAATAAGGTCAATATCGCCTTGTTGCAATCTGGATGCTGCCGCCAGGGCTGAAGGAAAAGTTGCGACGAGCTCAAGAAAATCAACCTGTTCGGTCATTTCGGCAATATGCTGCCGTAGCAGCGGTTCATCGTCCACGATGATACATTTCATCTTTGTTTGTTCCATAGTCGTTTAGCAGTTAAGATTGATTGTCAGGTCGACGAAAAAACTGTTCTCTTGCTTGTCAATGGTTAAGCTGTACTGATTTTCATACTGTAGCTCCAACCTCTTTTTGACATTTTCCAGCCCAATGCCAGAGTGTCGGGTTGATGCTTGTAGGGGATAGGTCTGATAGCTATTTCTGATATGAAATTGGAAATAGCCATCTTTCTCAGCGCAGTTGACGTTGATTTTGCCTTTCTGATCTGGAAGTCGGTCCACATGCTTGAAGGCATTTTCCACAAAACATATGAGCATCAGCGGTGCAATATGTAGGTCTTCTGTTGACTGTGACCAGCTGCAGTCAACTTCTAGTTCGTCCCCCCAACGCATTTGTTCAATCGTAATAAAATTCTGTAAATATTGCAGCTCACGGCTCAGCAGTACAAATGATTGGTTGCATTCATAAAGCTGGTAGCGTAGGATATCTGAGAATTTTAACAGTAAAAAATCGGCCATATCCACATTTTTTTTCATCAGGATATGAATATGGTTCAATACATTAAACATAAAGTGTGGATTGACCTGATCCTGCAAAATTTTGAGCTGGCTCTCCAGAAAATTCTGCTGCAACTGGCTATGGTCCTGCTGAATATTGGCGTGTTCCTGATAAAACCGGATACCGCAGGCTGTGCCATTGATCAACAAGGAAGAAGGAATAGATTTATAACATTGAACAAATAAAAGTGTGGCTCGCTCATCCTCCGATAGTACTTGGCTATGCATAATAAAATAAACATCCACCACACTGATCAGCAACGCTAAAATAAGGACGAAAAAGATAGCTTTGAAAACAAAGGGCTTCATTTGCTGCGTCTTAATCGCTTTGGGTAAGATACTGTCACTCAGGAACTGCGAAATGCTGATGGAGCAGATCATGACCAATGAGCTATGGATCAGTGCGCTGACGGTATCCATATCCTGCTTCACTTGTATCCACAGGGCAAACCAGAGGACAAGCCAGAAGAGCGTGAGAAACAGGTGCCGATGGAGGTAATTTTTTTTGAGAAACATGGGTCAAAAATAGTCAAATATATAACAAAAACCTTTGAAGGCGAATACGGGATTGCCTTCAAAGGTTTTTTGCGTTAAGGGTTGTATTAGAATATGAAGTAACCTACACCAATGGAAAATGCCTGTGGCTTGGATTTAAAAGAATTAGACAGGTTCGAAAGCCCTCGCTCATAGCGGACATCGATACTGAATTTTTGGATATCGACGCCAAGTCCGCCTGTAAACTGTACATTGGACTTATCAAAATGTTTGACGCCTTCTTTGATGGCCTTCAAGGGGGATAGGTTGTCATTCAGCGTATAATTATATACTGCACCGGCAAATACACGAAAGTTCATATCCTGTTGCTGGTAGATTTTATAACCGACCATCACCGGAATATCGATTGCATTCCATTTGAGTTTGGATTCCGTCTGTCCCTGTGGTTTGAGTGCTGCTTTACGCTTGCTGAAAAGTGCCTCGCCCTGAATGTATGCTCTTCCGAGGTTGACACGTGCCATACCACCGACATGGAGACCCAATGCATATTTGTCGTCCAGGTCTGCCAGCTCGGTATTGAGCTTGTTAATGCTGCTTCCACCTTTGATACCAATCTGAATAAGAGGTTGCTCCTGTGCAAATACCATTTTACTTAACATCATCGCGAAGAGTACAACGCATGATAAAATTGCTTTTCTGTTCATTTTTATTGTTTTGATATGTACAAAAAAACGA
>Ga0213829_1000718_pt1 | contig 28126 bp, 27 predicted proteins | sample MC6MC0896MG_FD_180665 | JGI IMG/M metagenome (GOLD analysis project Ga0213829, IMG submission 180665) | Enriched soil aggregate microbial communities from Iowa State University, Ames, United States - MC6-MC0896-MG | ecosystem: Environmental > Terrestrial > Soil > Unclassified | place: USA: Iowa...
TCCGAGCCGAATGACTGCACCCTGCCGACACCGCTAACGCGCTTTAGCTCGGGCGCAATATTGCGCACGAGATAATCGTCAAGGGCGAGCGCGTCGAGCGACCCGTCTTTCGATTTCAACGAAACGATCATCAAAAAACCCGACGATGCCGATTCCACGGTCAAGCCCGCGCGGCGAACCTGTTCCGGCAGGCGCGGCTCCACGGCCTTCAGCCTGTTCTGCACATCCACCTGGGCAAGCTCGGGATTGGTGCCCGGCTTGAAGGTGACCGTGATGTTTGCGGAACCGGAAGAGTCGGCCGACGAGTCGAAATAGAGGATATTCTTGGCGCTCGAAAGTTCGCGCTCGATCAGGCTGGTAACGCTGTCATTGATCGTCTTCGGCGTCGCACCGGTATAGGTGGCGTAGATCGAGACGCTGGGCGGCGCGATGACCGGAAAGCGCGAAACGGGAAGCTGGGGAATGGAGATGACCCCTGCAATTACGATCAGGATTGCGATGACCCAGGCGAAAACCGGCCTGTTAATGAAAAACTGCGGCATGATCTGTCCGCTCCTTAGCTTTTTGTCTGTGGCGCGGCGGCGGAAAAGGGCAATGTCTCCAGCGGCTGCCCGTTTTCGACGCGATCCTGCCCCAGGACGACAACCGTCTCTCCAGCGGCAAGTCCTGATGTGACGATGTACTGACCGTCCGTTATCGGCCCCAACTCCACGGTTCGTCGGACACCGGTCTTGTCTTGTCCAATGACGATGATCTGGGGGCGACCGGCCGGATCTCGGGTAATGGCTTCCTGCGGCACGCGGATTGCCTCGCTATAGATGGCGCGTGGTACCATGGCGCGGATATACATGCCCGGAAGCAATTGCTCCTCCGGGTTGCTGACGAGGATGCGAATACCGAGGCTTCCCGTGGCGCTATCGACGGAAGTATCCGAAAACAGGATCTTTCCGTCATGGGCAAAGGGTTTACCGGCAATCGTCGTGATCTTGACCGGCAATTCGTCCGGATTCTGCGATCCTGCCTCCGCCGCCGTGTCGCGCAGCGCTTCGAGGCTCATTGCCGATTGGCGAACGTCCACATAGACCTGATCGATCTGCTGAATGACGGCGAGCGGTGTCGTCGCAGAAGCCGAGGCAAGCCCCCCTTCGCTCATGAAGGACTGGCCAATGAGGCCGCCAATGGGGCTCCGCAACGTGGCGTAGGAGAGCTCCAGCTTTCGCCGCGCCAGAATGGCCCTGGCTTCCGCCACATTTGCCTTTGCCTGCGCCAGAGCGGCCGTTGCATTGTTGAAGGACTCTGTGCTGGTGATCTCGCGTGACGACAGGGATTTCGCGCGCTCATATTTGACCTGCGCATTGAGGAGCTCTGCCTCAGTGCGAGCAAGCACGGCGGTTGCCGCGTCCACATCGGCGGCGAATGGTGCAGGGTCGATCTCGAAAAGTGGCGTGTCGGCTTTGACGAACGCCCCTTCGGTAAAGAGCTTCTTCTGGATGATGCCGCCCACCTGCGCCCGGATTTCCGCTGTTCGATAAGCTGATACCCTGCCCGGCAGCTCGTCATAAACGGTCACAGTCTCCGGCTTTACAGTCAGGACGCTGACGCGTGAAGGCGCCGCCACTTCGGGAGCGCTGCCTTCGCCCTGGCCGCTGTCGCTGCACGAACACAGAAGAATGATCGGCAGGCACAATGCGCCGAGTTTCCAGAAGCGTGATCCGCGTTGCATGTGTGTCCACCATTGAATTCTTGAAAAATCTCTTTGATGGCGGCCATGTAAGGTCTGAGCGTGGTGGCTTTGTGCAGGATTTGTTGAGGCTTCGTGGAGGCGGCGGTCTCAAACTCGACGGCGCCATCGTTCGGTGGCATGGAGGTGTCAAGGAGTGTGACGACGATGGCTGAACTAGTATTGATCGCTGAAGACGACATGGAAATTGCCGGCATACTCGAGGCCTAATTTGTCCGCGAGGGTTTCCGCACGGCGCATGCCCGCGACGGCAAGGTAGCCCTTGAACTCCACCGCTCGCTGAAACCCGATACCGTTCCTGGCTGACGTCACCATGCCGCCGCAGGATGGGTGGGTGGGAGGTTCTGGCGGAAATACAAAGACGCGGCTATACCCCCGTCATCATGGTCACCGCGCTCGACGAGGATGTCGACCGCCGTCAGGGGCTGCGCATCGGCGCCGACGATCACATCGTCAAACCGTTCCACCCCATCGAGGTCGTGACACGGGCGAAGGCGGTCCTCAGGAGTGCCGGGCTCGCTCAGGCGGGAGCCGTCGTCCGCGTCGGCAATCCGACCATCGATCTCGACGGCTACCAGGCAAAGATCGACAATGACGGCGAGACTATCCGCTTGTCGCTCACCTTGACCAAGTTCCGCCTGCTGACACATCTGGCGCGAGCGCCCCCACGGCGGCAAGATGCGATATGCGCCATCCGCCAAAGGCGGCGCGATGTTCGAGATATCGCTCGGTCAGCCGGTCTCCTGACCATTCTTACGCCGCGTGACCGAAGGACGTCGTCTCCACGCTTTCTCCACAATGCCTCCATGAAACGACAAGGGGCCCCCAATACGGTCCAGGATGCGGAAGTGGCAGCGGGTCCAGCCCGTTGTCAGCCTTGCGCGATCAAGTATTCTGATGGTGAAAACAATGACGGTGTCTGTCGACCCGAATAACGTCACGCCACCCTCCCCGCTGCGCGCGCGTCGGTGGTTCACTCTCATTGCGGTCATGCTGGCATTTACGCCCGTTGTGATCGACATGACGATCCTTCATATCGCCGTGCCATCGCTGACACTGGCGCTGCGGGCCTCGACCACGCAGGTGCTCTGGATCATCGACATCTATTCGCTCCTGATGGCCGGGTTGCTGGTACCCATGGGAACCCTTGCCGACAGGATCGGCCACAGGAAAATGCTGCTGACCGGCTTGTTCGTTTTCGGCGTTGCCTCCCTCGTGGCTGCGTTTTCGGTGACGCCTTGGATGTTGATCGCTGGGCGTGTCCTACTTGCCTTCGGTGCGTCGATGATCCTGCCTTGCGTTCTCGGCATTATCAGGCGCACTTTCGAAGACCCGGGTGAGCGCGCGATGGCGCTCGGTCTCTGGGGCACGGTCGGAGCCGCCGGTGCCGCAGTCGGTCCACTGGTCGGCGGCGCGCTTCTCGAGCATTTGTGGTGGGGATCCGTCTTCCTGATCAATATTCCCGTCGTGCTCGTCATCATGCCGATCATCGCTTTCATCCTGCCTAAAAAGGAAATGGTTTCTCCTGGCAAGTGGCAGATAAGCCAGGCTCTTTTGCTGATCGTCGGTCTTATAGGACTGGTCTATGCCGTCAAAACCGGTTTCGGTGGCAAGGAGCCCTTCGTAATCGTCGTACTCGCTCTTCTCATCGGCGCGACGGCTCTGACGATTTTCGTTCGCTCCCAGCTTTCCGTCTCGCAGCCAATGCTTGACGTAACTCTCTTTTCCCGCCCTGCGATCGTGACGGGTGTGGCGATGGCGATCGTCACGTCGGGGGCGTTGGCAGGTGTCGAACTAACCATTGCCCAGGAGATGCAGTTTGTTCTCGACAAGTCCCCGCTGCAGGCGGGCCTCTTCATGCTGCCCATCATGATTGCTGCCGCCGTCGGCGGTCCTTTCGCCGGTTTCCTGTCGAACCGGCTCGGGCTTCGCACGGTCGCTAGCGCATCCCTGTTGGTTGCCTCTCTGTGCCTTCTCGGGCTGGCGCGAATGGATTTCCATGACCCCGGCTTCATCGTGCCAGCATGCCTAATGCTGCTCGGACTATCGCTCAGCATCGGCCTCACTGCTTCATCGATCGCCATCATGGGAGCCGTGGAGGCTGAGAAGGCAGGGGCTGCCGGTTCGCTCGAGGCAACCGGTTACGAGCTGGGCGCCGGCCTCGGCATCACCTTCTTCGGCGTGGCGCTGTCGGCAATCTACATGGGTGCACTGGTTCTCCCGGCAGGGGTTCCGACAGAGCTCGCAGATGCCGCACGCCATTCGATCGGAGATACCTACGTTCTGGCAGGCAAGCTGCCCGGAAGCGTCGCTGCGGCACTGGTAACCGCCGGCAAGAGTGCCTTTTCGCAAGCGCATGCGGTTCTGTTGACAGCAGCGGGCACGACGATCGGCCTGCTTTCGGCAGCCGTATTCCTTGCCCTCAAAAACGTCAAGGCGGGCCATTGAGCCCGTCTTTCTCATTCGGCAGCGCCAATCTGGCGAGATGACCATTCCCATCTAGGAGACCATTGTGATGTCAGCCATAAACACAGACAATCTCAAGGCCGTTAAATATCCCCTTCCGATCCGCTGTCTTCACTGGATAAGAGCCGCTCTTATCATCGGGCTAATTGCATCGGGCTGGTATATGACGCGCCTGCCGGAAAGCGATATGACAACCGCTTCGATCTTCTATCCCAACCACAAGCAGTTCGGCATTCTCGTCTGGCTGCTTGCGCTTGTCCACCTTGCACTTCGCTCGCGTTACGCAACGAGCCTGCCCTCAGCGCCCTCGGCGCTTGCGCGGTGGGAGAGAACCCTCTCACATGCAGTCCACAAGCTTCTCATTCTCCTCACGCTCCTCGTTCCGCTGCTCGGCTATTCGCTCTCTAGCAGTTTTTCGCAGAGTGACGGTGTGCCATTTTTCTTCATTCCGCATCTGCCGGAACTGCTTCCCAAGAACGACAATGCTTTTTCCGTCTTCCAAACGTTGCACAGGTACGGCGCCTACGCCATTCTGGTGCTGATCGGACTTCACGTGCTGGGAGCGCTGAAACACCGGCTGATGGACAAGGGCGGTCCGACCGATGTTCTTCCCCGCATGGTTTGATTCGGGTCAGGAGCCGATCACAAGACGAGACATTGGCCAAACGGCGTCGGCAATCACCGGTAAATTGGATTATTGGCTCATCTCACCGACAAATTTGCTGATTAGGGTCAGCGTCCTGCACAGGCCATGTTTTTCTCGAATCTGAACATGCCACCGTCATTTGGATCAGTTTCGTCCGTATCGTGCGGGTCAGGATGCCGCGAATTGTAATATTCGACGATCTTGAACCCGCACTTATTGACGTAGAAGTGAATGTTGCGCTTTTCGAAATAGGGCGTGTGCGTCGTCCATATGCGTGTTTCAGGATACCGTCGCTCTATTTCTTTCCACGCTTTCTGGCCGACGCCACGACCATGCTCATCTGGTTCCACATAAAAGAAGGCGAGCTCATTTTCATGCGTCTTGTCGTCTATCGTGACGATGGCACCTCCCACCCACTTGCCGTCGGCGAGAACGCGAATAACGACAGAGCCGGGAGCCTGAAATGCGCCTTCAATGTCCTCGTCAGCCGGGATCTTCTCGCCCATCGACCCCATTTCCTCGGCGACGGAAAGCATGAAAGCGCGCTGCAAGGCCTTCTTGAAATCGGGCAAATCCGCCCCTTGCGCTATATCCAGCGTCAAATCGACCGAATTTCCATGTTTGCTCATTGAACTCTCTCTTTCACTAGGACGGCATGAGGCACGATATTGCCTCTTACTCTCTCGACAAAGCTTCGACCGGATCGAGCCGCGCCGCGTTGCGGGCGGGCAGGAAGCCGAAGGTGAGGCCAATCAGAAAAGCAACGACGCAGGATCCAAGCACCGCCTGCATGGAGATGATCATCGGCATCTCACCCTGTTTGTCGCCGATTATCGTTGCAATCGCAAACGCAAGGGCTACGCCGACGATCGAGCCGGCCAGGCAAATCAAAATCGCTTCGATCAGGAATTGCAGCAGAATGTCCAGGCGTCTTGCGCCCACGGCCATTCGAAGACCGATTTCGCGTGTCCTCTCCGTGACGGAAACGAGCATGATATTCATGACACCGATGCCGCCGACGATTAACGAAATCACTGCAACGGAAGAAATCAAAAGTGTGATCGTGCGGGAGGTTTTCTCAAGCGCCTTTCGCATCTGGTCACTGTTGAAGACATAGAAGTCCTTTGTCCCATGCCGGCGGGTAACCAGGTTTACGATCGCGCGTTCGGCGGCTGCGGTATCGATGCCATCTGCGACACGCACAGTCAGTCCGCCAAGACTGCTGGCAGTTCCAGACACCCTTCCTGCGAAGTTGAGATGGGAAACATAGATCTGCAACGTTCTATCGCCCGCAGCGCTTCTTGGCCGCTGGACAACGCCCACCACTGTCGCTGGCATGCGGTCGATCATAATGGTGCGCCCAAGCGGAACCCGGTTATTAGGGAACAGTGCCGCTGCCGTCCTGTCATCCAAAACAGCCTGCTGACCGAGCATCGACGGCCCCGCGGAGGAGAGGCCCTTGCCCGATAGCAGCTTCATGCCATTAATGGCAAAATAGTCGTGCCCGACGCCATTGATATTTGCGGTCAGGGAAGCATGGTCTGATCGCGCACGGGCCGAAGCATAGATGAGCGGCGTCACACCGCGCACATAGGATTGCGCCGAGATTGCTTCGGCATCAGCGATAACGAGAGACGTGATACTCGCCGCACGCTCGTCACCCCAATCGCGCCCCGGATAGATTGAGAGCGTGCTGGCGCCAAGTTCGCTCATCTGAGCCAGAACTTTCTCACGCGATCCTTCCCCCAGGCCCACAACACAAACGACGGCGGCGATGCCGATGATAATACCGAGCATCGTCAAGAACGTGCGGATGCGATAGGCTGCCATGGAGCGAAGCGCCATCGGAACCGCATAGGACAGGCGCTGCCTGAAGGCAGAAAACCGGCCGACCGGCGTTTCGTCGTGGGGTGGCAGTGTGATGCTTGCTTCCGGGACATCCCGTGTTCTTTGGTCGGAAACGATCCTGCCGTCATGGATCTCGATGATACGGTCCGCGTTGGCCGCAACCTGCATATCATGCGTGACCATGATGACGGTGTGCCCTTCACCGTGCAGCTCCTTAAGGATCTCAAGTACGTTCTCGCCGCTTTTACTGTCGAGTGCCCCGGTGGGCTCGTCTGCGAGAATGATTTCGCCGCCATTCATCAAGGCGCGGGCAATGGAGACACGCTGCTGCTGGCCTCCGGAAAGCTGCCCCGGGCGATGATCGAGACGCTCGCCAAGACCAAGACGATCCAGCAGTGTCCTCGCCCGACGATGGCGGGCAGCCGGGTCACGACCCGCATAAACGGCAGGAATTGCCACGTTCTCGACGGCTTTGAGCGGTCCGAGCAAATGATAACGCTGGAAGATGAAACCGAAATGCTCCCGTCGCAACGCCGCAAGCTCATCGGCAGTCAGCCCTGAAACACTCTTGCCGCCAATCACATAGTCCCCTTCGCTCGGCCGATCGAGACATCCGAGGATATTCATAAGCGTGGATTTACCCGAACCGCTGGCACCAACGATCGCGACAAGCTCACCCGCTTCGATCGTAAGGCTGACACCGTTAAGCGCGGTGATTTTTTCGTCCCCGGCCACAAACGAGCGGTAGACATTGTCGATCTGGATAAGCGGGGTCACATCGTCACCATGTCTGCGTTGGACGATGTTTCGCCTTTCGACGGTATGATGACCTTATCGCCAACCGAAAGTCCGTCGATGATCTGGTTGTTGATCTTATCCGTCAGCCCGACCGTAACCAGCTTCTCGACTGCGACGCCGGATGCCTGACGCACACGGACATGATAGCGGCCGTCCTTATCGCGATCCGTGAGGGCCGACCAGGGCACGAGAGGGACGTTTTCTGCCTTGCCGACGATAATTCTAACAGACGCTGTCATCATGGGCCTGAGGCGGCCATCCGCATTGGGGGTGTTGAACAGCCCGTTATAATAAACCGCCTGCGCACCCTGAACCGCCGCTGACGTACCGGTGCTGGTCGCGGAATCTGCTGCGATTGTCGTGGGCGCCGGTTCGATCTGCTCAAGTTTCGCCGAGATCGGACTGTCAGGATAACCCATGATTGTGAAGCGGACGTCCTGCCCGACCCGAACCCGCCCAATATCGGTTTCCGAAACCTGAACTTTCACACGCATCGTGTCCAGTTGCGCCAGAGAAACGATTGTCGGTGCGGCCTGAACGGCGTTCAGGGTCTGCCCCGCCTTGGTGACGACGGCAACGACCGTGCCGTCGATCGGAGCACGCACTTTCGTGTAGCCGAGATTGACCTCGGCATTCTCAACCTCGACCGAAGCCTGAAGGATCTGCGCGTCGAGCGCCTCGACTTCGGCCTGCAAGGCGCGAAACGCCGCTTCCGCCGTTTCCCGGTTGGCGGTCGAAACAATGTTCGCGCTATTGAGCGTTTTCTGCCTGTTGTAAGCAAGTTCAGCCTGATGCCGATGGATGTCCCGCGCGCGCCGCTGTGCTTTCAGGTTCGCAAGGGCGGCACTGGCAATCCGCAGGCCGTTTGCCTGCGGTGTCGAATCGACTTCGCCGATCAAATCGCCCTGCTTCACCTTCTGCCCGAGTTCGACATGCAGGTTTTTCAGCTGCCCCGACACCTGGGCTCCCACATTGACCAAACGGGAGGGCTCGAGGACGGCGCTAGCGACAACCGCTTCTTCGACGGCTCCCTGAACAACCGGCATGACGATTTCTTCCTTATCATCCGTCTCGGAGAAAACCGTCCGCGCCGAGGCCCCGCCTATCACCAAAACTGCGATGACGGCGCCAATGATGAGACCATTCTTTCTGGTGATTTTGCGTTTCATTGTCGTCTGACTCATGGTGTTGCGGCTTGCTGAACGCTCGTCCGCAAATGGTCGTTAATCTGCGAGCCGGTCGTATGCCAGGCAAGAACCACCTCAAGGATAGAAAAGACGATGCAGACAACGAGAAGTTTTCGTTCGGTCATGGAGCGTCTGCCCAGATCTGGCTTGGGCAGGGGTCGCACAGCAACCCATCCGCCTGAGCGCCGTCTCACCAATTGGGATCCCAACCGGGCGGCGGCACATCGTCTTCCCATGCAAAGTCATCCCAGGTGTCGATGTCGCTATAGAAATCCTGGTCGGCGTAATGATCGGACCAATAGGTGCCAATATTGAAGGAAACCGTTGGGACGACGGGCTCATGCATCACATGAGCGTAAGCCGGCACCCGGAGCCTTCGTGCTTCGTAGTCGATAGTGATGTAAGCGCCCGAAACCCAGCCCCGGCGCCGCGAGGCCTCTACGTCGCACCAACGATTGCCTTTCGTGCAGCCGACGACTTTCAGGGGTAAGCCTTCCGGCAAGATACCCATGGAGGGATAATGTGTGCTCGGACCCGCCCGCATGTTGATTTCGGCAGCGGCATATGAACCAGCCAGCGCGGTAGTGTTTCCAAGGATGGCTGCGCCGGTAATTGCCGCCGCGAGAATGAGCGCGTTTCGCATCGAAAACCTCATAGAATTCGGCCGGCACGTCCGCGCCGACAACTTAGAGCAGAGATTGCTCGTGAGTGTCACTAACCAAGTCCAAGTCCAGATTACGTGGAGGAAACGTCGATAATCGGTAGCCTTAAACGAATGACGGGGTGCCGAAGCACCCCCATCATTCCATGCCCTGCGGCACCTTCTTCAGGCTTTCGCCGAAACGCCGAACTCCGCGACAGCGGGAACGCCGTTGCGAATGTCAGTCGTGTGTGACCCTCAGTCTCGGGCTTCTTCTCGACGAGGTAGCTGGAGTTCGATACTGAAACCGCGTCCCTCGGTAGGCAGAATGACTGCGTCACCTCCATGGGCTTGCATGATCGCCTTCACGATGGGCAGACCCAGGCCTGAACCGCCGGAAACACGATTACGGGAATCATCAGCTCGCCAAAAACGCTCAAAGGCGCGGTTCTGGTTGTCATCAGCGAGGCCTGGACCCGTATCGGTGCATCGGAAATACACATAGTTCCTGTCCTGCCAAGTCTCGATATACACGGTGGAATTTGGGGCGTAGCGCCGGCAATTATCGAGGAGAGCCACAATTGCTTGACGTAATCTGGGCTTGTCTGCCAGGGTTACAGCGGGGTTCAGCCGCCTCACGACGAGGCTGCCCGCGATTGAAAGCTCGTGTTCCATCGAATCGGCAGCGGCAGCTACGTCGGATGCGAGATCGAGCCGTGAATATTGCAGATCGAGTTGGCCGGCATTGCTGAGTGCGAGTGTCCGCAACTCCTCTACGATGCCGCCGAGGTCATCAACATGAGCGATGAGACGAAGATAGAGCTGGGGACTTGGCTGGAACGCGCCGTCGAGCAGACCCTGCAATCTGCCCCGCAAGATGGTCAGTGGGGTTCGCAATTCATGGGCTATTGCGGAGTTCGAATATTTGAGTTCGGTCTCTGCCCGCTCCAACCGTTCCGCCATCAAGTTAAAATCCGCGACAAGTTCACCCGCTTCGCCAAAGCTGCGGCGGGGAAGCACGGCACGTGCCGAAAAATCACCACGGGCAATCGTCCTTGCCGCACTCGCAACAGACTTCAGCGGCTCCGTAACGTATCGCGCCAACCTCCAGCCCAGGATCGAGGCGGTCAATATACCTATCCCAAGCAGCAGCCCCAGCGTGACCGTATCTCCAATCTGCCAGGCGCTGTCATATTCTCCCTCGGGATAAAGCCAATCATAGATGAAGAAAAAATAGGCCACCAGGCCGCCATAGACAACGACGAAGGCCAATAGTGTCAGCAACACCATCGCCCGCACGAGTCCTGCGTTCAGATTAGTGCGTTTAGATGTCATCAATCCGGTACCCTACGCCACGCACACCCGTCAGAACGCCCCCGGCGCCCGCGGCAGTGAGTTTGCGCCTTAGATTGCTGACGTGGCTGTCAACTGTTCGGTCCAGCGCCTCGCCTTCTGGAAGACAGGCATCGACGAGTTCTGATCGCTCGAACACGCGGTTGGGTGACGCCGCCATATGCGCCAAAATTCTAAACTCGGTGCGCGTCAGATCGAGGGTCACGTGATCGGATCCCTTTTCAACCACCGCACGATGGGCCTGTGGATCGACGCGGAGCGGCCCAACACGCAACACGTGGTCTGGACTGCGACCCGCCACCCGCCGAAGCACCGCCTTGGCACGTGCAACGACCTCAAGGGGATTGAACGGTTTGACGACATAGTCGTCGGCGCCAATGCGCAAAGCCTGCAGCTTGTCCAGATCGTCGGCAAGTGCCGTCACCATGATGACAGGCGTATCGGAAACTCGCCTGATGGCGGCAAGTACCTCGTACCCGTCCTGACGCGGCAGCTTGATATCCAGCACGACCAGATCCGGCCGAAGGCGCTGATGATGGCCCAATCCAACTGCGCCGTCACCTGCGGTAACGACGCGGAAGCCTTCGCGCGCGAAATAGGTCTCAATAATGTCGGATATTTCCGGGTCGTCTTCTATGATGAGGATGAGGGCATTGTTCATAGATTGTCTTTCGATAGGCAATTTGTGCAGGCGTTGACATAAAGCATTCGGTTCAACGTGCTGAGGTCGCGATCGCATTCCGGCGTCGGTATTCTGCTTGCAATTGGACCAACTTATTCAAGTGCGTCAATCGGTGATATTGCCGACGGGTGACCGCTCCACCGAACACGAAGATTTTCTCCACGATTTCTCGACAGACGAGGCGCATTTGCCTTTTCGCCAGCACGGCACCGGCAAACGGCACCGTTCCGTTTCCCGACGTGCTGGTTTTGACGGAGAGCATTTCGGACATGAAAAAACCAACAATCGAACAATCGTCGGTGAAATCGCTATTTTATCGAGCGGATATCTCAGCAGTGTCTGGTCATTTGGCTGCTCATGGCCACACATATCGCGTTTCCAGACCTTCCGACGTCGCATGTGCAGGGATGGCGCGCTGATGCACGCCTACTGCGATTTTGATGGTACGATAGCCACGATCGACGTCACGGATGCCGTTCTCGAGCGGTTCGCCGCCCCCGAGTGGCGCGATATCGAAGGAGCCTGGGAAGCAGGGCGCATCGATGCGCGGCAATGCATGAGTGCACAAATCACGCTCATCCAAGCGGCCATCAACCAAATAGATGAATTTCTCGACACGGTCGAAATCGATCCTGAATTCCCTGAATTCGTCCGCTGGTGTTTGAGAAATTCGATCCCCGTAACCGTCGTCAGCGACGGGGTCGATCGTTTCATTCACCGCGTCCTGTCCAATCACGGTCTCGATCATCTCGACATCATCGCCAATCACCTCTGTGTCGAAAACAACGGCAACCGCTTCCACTATCGATTGGAAGCTCCGTTTACGCAGTCCGCATGCAAAGCCGGATCGGGCGTCTGCAAATGTGCCATCGTGGCATCACATACGCCCCATATCTACGTCGGCGACGGCCGCAGCGACTTTTGCGTCTCGGCAAATGCCGACCTGCTTTTTGCCAAGCACAAACTCGCCACGCATTGCGCGAGCATTTCGATTCCGTTCGTTTCCTACACGACTTTCAAGGACGTCCAGACAGAGGCCGCGACCCAGCTGCCGCACATCCGTACTGCAAACACAGCGGCCTCTCACCTCTCAAAAACTGCCTAATCAGGAACATGAAAATGCATTCTCTTATCAAGCCGATTGACGGCCAGGACGACATCATATCCGAAGACGAACTCCGTGCTCTGGAGGAGACCTATTGCTCCCACGGAGACACGGTCCACTACACGGATCGCCCCAAATTCTTCACGGGATGCGATGGATCCTTCATGTATGACGGGACAGGTACGGCCTTCCTCGATCTGCAGATGTGGTACTCTGCGGTCAATTTCGGATACCGCAACCCCCGCCTTAATGCTGCAGCCCATCGCCAGCTTGACACCCTACCCCAGGTCGCCTCGCAATATCTCCATCGTGAGAAGGTCGAACTGGCGACGATGATCGCCCAGGACGCGGAAAGAAAGTTCGGTCGGAAGGGTCGCGTGCATTTCAACGTCGGCGGTTCGCAGGCCGTCGAGGACTCGCTGAAGCTTGTCCGAAACTATTCGGGCGGAAAAAGCCTGATGTTTGCTTTCGAGGGCGGTTATCATGGTCGCACGCTGGGCGCCACGTCCATCACCTCGTCTTATCGTTACCGTCGCCGTTACGGGCATTTTGGCGAACGCGCCCAGTTTGTCGAGTTTCCCTATCACTTTCGCGGCCCGAAGGGCATGTCGAAAGAGGAGTATGGCCACTACTGCGTCCAGAAATTCGCCCGCCTGTTCGAGAGCGAATATAACGGGGTTTGGGATCCGAAAGCCGGCAAGTCCGAATATGCGGCATTCTACATCGAGCCCATTCAGGGCACAGGCGGCTACGTCATTCCGCCGATGAACTTCTTCGTGGAACTGAAGAAGGTGCTCGATGAGCATGGCATTCTTCTTGTTGTCGACGAAATCCAGATGGGTGTTTACCGCACGGGTAAACTCTGGTCGATCGAACATTTCGGCGTCTCCCCTGACGTTCTGGTATTCGGCAAGGCGATCACGAACGGTCTCAACCCGCTTTCCGGCATCTGGGCACGCGAAGAGATGATCAATCCGACAATTTTCCCACCCGGTTCCACGCACTCCACCTTCGCCAGCAACCCGATGGGAACGGCTGTAGCTCTCGAAACACTGAAAATGGCCGAGGAAGAAAATATCGGCGCCAGTGTCATGGCAAAGGGCGCCGCCTTCCTTGATGGCTTGCAGCAGTTGCAGCGCAAACACGCGATCGTCGGCGAAGTGGATGGGCTCGGCCTTGCTCTCCGGATGGAAATTTGCCGCGACGACAGCTTCACGCCTGACAAAGCCACGCTCGACTGGATGTCGGATGAGGGCATGAAGGGCGACATGATCGTCAACGGCCGCAACTACGGCCTGGTGCTCGATGTTGGCGGTTACCACAAGAACGTCATCACGTTCGCGCCGAACCTCAACATCACTTTCGACGAGATCAATCTCGCGATTGAGCTGCTTGACCAGCTTCTGACCCGCGCTGAACGGAGATAACCTCGTGGACACGCTTCTGCTCCATCTCGATGATGCCCTCCATCTGCAGCCAACCTTTGTGGATGCCGCACTTTCGGTGGGCGCACGCGAGGTTGACGAACGACGCTGTGGGAGCGCCGTTCGTCTCTGGAGTAGGAGAGAGTCGCTCGATCTGTTGAAACCCAGTTTAGCGCGCCCCGCCGGCGCGCACGCGTCCCCTCGACTGTGTTTCCTTGGATCGGGCGACTTTCATCATGTCTCAGCGTTGCTGATTGCCGAGGCGGCAGAAACCTTCGATGGACCTCTCACCGTCATCCATGTCGACAATCACCCTGACTGGGTCAATTTCGACAACGGTCTCCATTGTGGCTCATGGGTGAACGAGGTCGCAGAACATCCAAATGTTCAAAAGATCATCACGCTTGGTGTCTGCAGCGACGACCTGCAATCGCCGGAGCGGAAGGGTGCTAACCTTGGCAATCTCGCTAACGGCAAGGTTGAGCTCTACCCTTACGACCACCTGCCAAGTCGCGTCAAACGCGGCTATGGTGAAAGCGTCAGCTACATCCAGTCGGGCGGCCATCTCATCTGGTCGACCATGAAAAAGATGGGCCTCACGGCATTCAGGGAGCAGCTGCTGTCGAGGATATTCACGTCCAATGTCTACATCACCATAGACAAGGATTGCCTGTCCCTGGACGACGCCATCACCAACTGGGATCAGGGCCGATTGCGGCTTTCCACGATCCTTGAGCTACTCAGCGACATCGCAGAGCGACATCGCATCGTGGGGGCAGATGTCATCGGGGACTATTCGACACCGATGTACACCGGCTCGCTGCTCACACGACTTTTAAAGCAGGGGGAAATCCTGATCGACCAGCCTCTGCGCGCTCCGGATGCGATGATGACCCGCGATCGCAACACCATCACCAACCTTACTCTTTTAAGATCATTTTCGGAAATATTGGCATGATGGACGGGCTGAATAATACGATGCTTGCTCTAATCCTGTTCTGCGTGCTGACGGAGGCCGGCAGGGAAATCTGCTTCAAATTCGCTTCCGCCAAAGACCGGGGCAATATTTACCTGCATCCCTTTACCTTAACCGGAATCGTGTTCTGGGGCGTAGAGCTTGTCGCCTGGACCTATGTCCTTGCGCGGGTACCGCTCTCCATCGCATTCCCGCTGATGGCCTCGAGCTATGCCGTAATCACCATCTTCAGCGCCATCCTTTTCAGGGAAAAGATCGGTCTGCGTCATTCCATCGGTGTTGCGCTTGTGTCCGGCGGCGTCATCTGCGTAGGAGTATCAGGACTATGACGTTTTCTTTCGCTGGGTCACAATCCAGTCTATCCCGCCCCTGCCCGCACGTTCCGGCAGACGAAAAGACGAAAGTGTTCAATCCGTCAAACGACGGTCTTTCCTTTTTCGAAGAGGGTTCGAATGGCAAGGCCGTGATGCTCGTGCACGGCATGAGCGGTGCTCCTGCCGAAATGCGTCTGGTGGCGCGACAATTCAGCCGCAGGGGTTATTCGGTTTTCGCCCCACTACTCGCCGGGCACGGGCGTGGGAAAGCTGCCTTGCGGCGCTCCCGCTTTGAAGACTGGCTCGACAGCACCACGATCGCCGCAGACTGGCTGGCGACGAGAAGCGACACCGTCTTTTCGGCCGGCATTTGCGTTGGTGGAAAGCTCTCGCTTCTCGCGTCCCATATGCAATCGTCCCCGATCAAGTCGGTCGCACTCTACTCACCCTGCTTCCACTACGACGGCTGGAATGTTCCGCGCTATTACGCGATCCTTTCACCGCATATCAGATGGATAAAGTTGATACCCTTCATCGACCGTCTCAATTTCAGCGAGACGCCTTCCCTCGGAATCAAGGACGACCGCCTAAGGCGCATCATAGCGGGTATGGAAAACGAAGGCGTTCTCAGCCATTTCCCCGGGCGGGGTCTCGTCGAAATGAACCGACTTGGCCATTACCTCAAGAAGCATCTGCCCGCGATCACCACCCCATCGCTCATCATCCATTCAACCGAAGATGATCTCAGTGGCCCGGACCACGCCCGCTATATCGCCGCGAAGCTGGGCGGCCCAAGAGCGCTGCAGTGGTTGAACGACAGCTATCACATGATCCACGTGGACAGAGAACATCGCAAGGTCGCCGATCTCTCCGCCCGGTTCTTCGAGACGAAACATGCTTTTAGAAACCCGATTTGAGATTGGCGACGGGGCGGGCCTCAATTCCCGAAACCTCGAATTCCTGATCCATGACACGCTTGCGACCATCGACAGGCATGCGTGGGACGCATGCTTTAAAGCAGAGATTGAACGCTACGATTATTTGCTGGCAGTCGAACAGGCAGGACTTGTCGGTTTCGAATGGCGATATGCGACGATCAGTTATTTTGGGGTCGTCGTTGCTGCTGCTCCGATTTTTCTGTGCGATTACCGTCTGGAAACGACGCTGGAAAGAGGACGGCTAACGTCCCTTGTCGAAAGCATCCGCAAAAGAATCCCACGGTTTTTGTCGCTCCGGCTTGCCTGTATCGGGTCTCCCTGTACGGAGTGCGCGAGCGTCGGAATGCATCCGGATATTCCCGGTATTTGGGAAGCTGATCTGATGACCCACCTGTTGGGGTGCACGGAACGATGGGCGCAGATGTCGGGATACGGCCTGTTCGCGCTGAAAGACGTGCCGATGCCTCTCGGCCCCGCACTGTCTGCAGCGATCCACCGGCGCAAGTTCGTCGCCATGCCCGGCTTGCCAACCGCATCGTTGCGCGTCGACTTTCCTGATATGGAGACCTATCTTGCCGGATTGTCGTCTTCGACACGCAAGGACATGCGCCGCAAATGCCGTGCAGCCTCAGAGGTAAAAGTGGAGAGGGTCAAGGACCTCGGTGACATGTTGCCCCGCTTTCTCGAACTTTATCACGATACCCGTAATCGAAGTGAGTGGCAGTTCGAAGAATTGACGTCGGACTACTTCACCGGTGTCCTGGCAAATCTGCCCGCGAATGCGTTCTGCACGGTCTATCGCGTTGGAGAAGACATTCTCGCCTTCAACCTACTTTTGCACGACCGCGACCGGCTCATCGATAAATTCTTCTGCATGGATAACATCAGTGGCAAGCCATACAATCTCTATTATCTCAGCTGGTTCGAGAACATCCGTTTTTGCCTCGAGCATGGGCTCACCCGATATCAAAGCGGGCAGGCCTATTACCAGAACAAGCTCCGCCTCGGCAGTATGCTAACGGCGAACTCCATGTTTTTCAGGCACCGAAACCTTGCTCTTCACACCGTGCTCAGGTGGGTTTCACCGCTTTTCAGTTCCGATGGATTGGAGAAACAATGAAGGATCTCCCGACGCTTTGGCTCTCCATCCCGCTCTTGAATACGCTGCAGCAGATATTTCTCAAACAGAGCGCGGTTCATGCTTCAGGCGAGTTCGGCATCGAGTGGATCGTGAAACTTGGCTCATCGCCCTGGTTCCTTTTTGCCATCATTGCCGAAATCGTCTGTTTCGTCCTGTGGCTGCGTGTCCTTGCGCAGACTGACCTGTCGAAAGCGTTTCCTCTTTCCGCGGTAAGCTATGTTTTCGTGCTCGCAAGCGCATGGCTTCTCTATTCCGAACCGGTCTCCGCTCTTCAGCTGGGCGGTAGTGCGCTGATCATTGCGGGTGCTTGGTGTGTTTCGACGGCACCGGAGGAAAGGTCGATACCTACGTCCTCGACCAAATCTGCACAGTGACTGCGCGAAATCTTGAGCCTGCAATGGTCTTGGGAGGCGTGATGGATGCGACGACATCCATTAGAATTGTCGGATCGGCGACCGGCAATAGGGATCAACGACGATTTTTCCGGGTAATGCGTGTTTCATGTGGTCCAAAATGTATAGGGTGCTTCTTGATTGCTGTGATCATTCACAGTCGAGCAGCAATGTGATCTTGAAGCGGCATCGCTGGGTTGTCTTTGCCCTCGTCCTGTCGTCCTGCCATCAAGGGGGCCCGACCTTTTCGGACATCGCACCTTCGGAGTTGCCGCCGCAATTTTCGCCGATGAGCGGGCAGCGACCCAGCCCCAAAAGCGAGGCTTGGTGGCTGGCGCTTAATGACAGTCAACTCAATAGTATCGTGGCGCGTGTCCAGCAAGGTAATCTGACCGTGGCGCAGGCCCGCGAGAGGCTGGCTGCTGCCGCCGCCATCTCACACTCTGCGTCTTCCGGCCTCCGGCCCAGTGTCGGCCTCTCAGGGTCTGCAACCGGTTCCAGCAGCAGAACAAAGGTGGACGACATTTCCCGCCGTCCAGCCCAGTTCAATCTTGAGACCGGATGGGAAATCGCTCTTTTCGGGCAAGACAAGCTGGCCCAGCATTCCGCCGATCTGGACGGATACATGGCAGCTGAAGACGTTAATGCGGCAAAGCTCTCCGTCGTCGCGGAGGCCGCAACAAGCTATGTTCGCTTGCGGGCATTGCAGCACCAGCGGCAAAATGCCGATCTGCTCTGGTCCGCCAAAGCAAAGGCCAGGGATATAACGACCGTGCGATCCCGCAGCGGATTGGCAACAAAGCTCGAAGCACAGTCAGCAACCGACGATACCGCCGCTATGGCGCAACAAAAACGTGTCCTCAATAATGCTATTGCAGACGAAATCCAGCGCGTTGCCGTGCTTCAGGGCGCAGCGGAAGACGATGCAGCACTGTCGGCAATAAAACCGCAACCCGTAGCGAGCAAAGCACCGGTGACGACGGTCCCGGCCGATATACTTCGGCAGCGTCCGGATGTCCGAAGGGCTGAATTTGCAGTCCTTAAGGCGGGAGCCGAGGTGGGAATTGCGAAATCCGATCTTTATCCGAAACTCCATCTTTCGGGAATGATTGGCATTGGGTCACCCGTCTCCGGGTCCATCTTCGGCGTTATGGGCGGCCCCTCCTTGCAAATGCCAATTTTCGACTATGGAAAGCGGCTTGATGTCGTGGAGGCGAAAAAAGCGCAATTGCGTGAAGCCGTCGTAGCCTACCGACAGGCGGTCCTTGTCGCGCACGGCGAAGCCTCCTCGGCCCTGCGTGCGTTTCTTACCGCGCGGCTCGAAACTGCCCGTGTAAGATCAGTCCACTCGACTGCTGAAAAGTCCGTTGCTGAGGCCCAATTGCTGTCGCGCGAAGGATTGTCGGACGCGTCCGTACTTGTGACCCGGCACCTCGCCGCCGCAGAAATCCGACGTCAACTCACCGAAGCCATCAAAGACGAAGCGGAAGCGCTGATCGTCTTCGCAAGAGCGACGGGCGGAAGTCTGGGCGCGGAGGCACAGAGTGTTGCAACCTCCCCCGACAAGCGGAGGAAAAACGGATCATGACGATCTCGATTGCGCGCAAGACCTTGATCCACGAATGGCGTCGTTTTTTACCCGCCACGGTCGCGATCGCCTTTTCAGGCGTCCTGATGACAGTTCAGGGCGCATTGCTGCTGGGCATCGTGGGAGCAAACGGTCTTTATGTTACACAATCCACCGCCCAATATTGGGTGGGTTTTCCCGGAACACAGAGCGTCGACCTTGGACGCGCGATCCCGGCCAGTGTGGCGACAAATCTCTATGCCGAGCCGGCAATTTCGCATGTAGAACCGGTCCTGTTCGGCTCAGGCGACTGGCGAGGCACTCACGGTGGCGGCGGTGTCAGCGTTACGGTGCTCGGCATCAATACCGCAAATGACGCTGAGGCGCTCGCGCGCATCGTTCCCGGTCCGCTGCGAAACCAATTGAACGAGCCCGGCACAGTTGTCGTTGATATTGCGGACGCATCGAAACTTTCCACGAAAAAGGGCGGCGTTGCCGAGGTTAACGGGCGCTCGGTGCGGATCGTCGGCTATATCGACGGCCTTCGTGGCCTGGGAGGCGTCAATGTCGTGGCCTCACGGGAAACCGCCCGAAATCTCGATCACAGCCTGCCCAGCGACGGCGGCGCCACCTATTTCCTCTATGATCTAAAGCCGGGCACAAACGGCGCCGCCATTCAGGCGCGACTTAACAGCAGCACCGACATACGCCGCTTCGAGGTCTGGTCGGCCGAAGAACTCGCATCGATGACGACGATGTACATGCTGCTGGATTCGGGTGCGGGAATTGCGTTCATTTTCGCAACCTTGATCGCAGTCATGATCGGTGCGGTCATAACCAGCCAGACTCTGATGGGTGCGGTGGCAGGAACAGTTCCTCAATATGCGACGCTTAGAGCCCTCGGCGTACCCTTCGACCGGCTGCGCTTCATCGTTATCGAACAGGCGGGCTGGGTTGGCCTTTTCGGCTTCGTCATCAGCCTGTTTCTGAGTGTCGCAATCGCCTTAATGGCAGCGTTTTACCGGGTTCCTTTCGAATTGCGCTTCAGTATCGTCGCCTCGGCCTCAACGGTGGTGCTTCTTGTCGCGGCTGTTGCCTGTCTTTTGGCAATACATCGTTTGCGCGACACCGATCCCGCCACGCTTTTGAGGTGAACCATGTTACCTGTCCTTAGCGCGCGTAATCTCGGTAAATCTTTTACGATACACAACATTCATATGCAGGCGTTGTCGAATGTGTCAGTGGACATTTTCGCAGGCGAATTCACGCTGCTGATCGGGCCGTCCGGCTGTGGCAAGAGCACGCTGCTTGCCATCCTCAGCGGTATGACAAAGGCAGACGAAGGGTCCGTCAGCGCCGGGGATGTCATGCTTTCGTGCTTGAGCGATGAAGCGCGGGATGAATTCCGTCTGAAGAATTGCGGGTTTGTTTTTCAGGGTTTCAATCTTTTCCCGGGCCTGACGGCGGTCGAGCAGGTGCAGATACCTCTCGACTACATGTCTGTTCCGGCAGCTGAGGCCCGGAAGCGGGCTATCGACGCATTGGCAAGTGTGGGCTTGTCAAAGAGAAGTCATCTGCGGCCGGCGGAAATGTCCGGCGGTGAAAAACAGCGGGTCGCGATTGCCCGCGCCATTGTCAAAAAACCTGCCATTCTGTTCGCAGACGAACCGACGAGCGCCCTCGACAGCGAAAACGGGCGCAACATCGTCGAGATTCTCCAATCCATAGCAAAAGACTTCGGTTCGGCGGTGCTGTGTGTTTCGCACGACATGCGTCTCGTCAAGCAGGCTGATCGTGTCCTCCAGATGGAAGACGGACGCTTGCTCAGGGACGTCCGCCCCTTCCCTGGTAAAAATTCCACAGGATCTTGAAAACATGAAATTTCCCCGTCGTATCAAACGTCCGGCAGTGACAACAACTTCCGCTGGCTTAATCGGCTTGTCGCTCCTGTATTTCACAGCACTGTCCCCGAATGCGGAGGAAGACACCGACCGCCCGGATCTTGTCGGCCCACCCATCCTGGCCGCCGCGAGGGGGGTGGTGGATATTCCAGGAGGGCTTTTGCGGGTAACCTCCCCTCGCGACGGCATCGTCGCATCCTTGCTGGTGCACGAAGGCGATCAGGTCAAGACGGGGGACGTCATGGCAATGCTCGATTCAGACCAGGAGTCGTTATCGGCAAAGATTGCATCGGAGGAAGCCTTACAAGCTGAAGAGCAACATAATCTTCTGCAAATGAAGTTGAAAAATTCTGCTCGCCAGGCCGACAGGGTTAAACGCGCCGCGGCGGGAAATGCCGTCTCGGATCAAGCCCTCGATGAAGCACTGACGGCCAGGGACAATCTCACCGGAGAACTGAAGGTAGCCGCCTCGGTTCTCGCTGCCGCCAAGATGCGACGCGATATTGCCGCCCGTGAAGTCGAAATACGAACGATCCGCGCTCCCGTCGATGGTTTCATTATCAGGCAGGGAATTAAGGTCGGGGAGTTTGCCGCGGCGAGCGGCGCGACAGAGATGTTCACCATCCTGCCGGAAGGCCAAAAGATTGTAAGGGCGGAAATTCCCGAGCAGTTCCTCGATAATGTGAAGCCCGGTGTACCTGTTGAGGTGCTTGCGGAAGACAGAGATGGGCAGGCATATCAGGGCCGTATCAGCCGCATTTCCCCCGTCTTAATGCAGTCAACCGGGATGCCTGGCGAACGCAATGACATCCGTACCGCAACCTCGATCGTGATGGTAAGCCGCGACGCTCCGTTCCGGGTGGGGCAGCGGGTCATTATTCGCGTCTATAAATAGAAATAGGGGGAAGTGCCTTACGGAAAGGAATGAAACAGATGAAGTTCTGTCCGATGGGCCCGAGTCGTTCGACGAATTACTCAAATATTAGAACTGAAACTTTCTGAAACACAGTGGATTTACATTTGCACACGGCGATGGTCGTCAATGGCTTCGTTAGGGACGCCGAATGAAAACACGTCACTCTCTCGACTAAGCAGTCCTTAAAAATAAAGAGGAAAACGGCCATGGCCGCTCGATAGTGCCCGAAATATTACGGCGATAAAAAAAGGCCACAGCACTAGAAATATGATTACCGCGAGCCTGACAGTGGCAGCGATATCTTTCAGCAACCTGAAATAGGGTCGCAGGATTACATCAGCTCGCTTGAAAAAACACATACTATTTCCACTCTGTCGCTACGATTTTGCTCATCCAACAGTTTCGTGGAGTTTCGGTAGAGAAAGCCTATAAGAAAGGTCGAAGAGCCAAGCCTGTTCGACAGGAGTGCGTGGCGTGCAGCGAAGTGTTTAGCTGATTACCGTATTATTTTGGAATTCAACTTCCAACGGACTGTCACTTAAGAAAATTGACGTGTCATCAAATGCATTTTTCGCGCAGAAGGCGTTGTCGAACAGTAATCGTTGGTTTTCCTGGGATAACAGAGATGAGCGGGCTGATTTTGAACTCCATCAAGCTGTCGAATCCGCCTGGTCGTGCGATTTGCTGACGCTCACCGACCACCCTGTGCGCTCGCGCGATCTTAAATTCGTGTGCGGACTTCCAGAGGATCGCGATTGCCGGATGGTCTGCATATGGCCGCGCAGCCATCAGCGCTTTACCGTAAGTACAACGTTCTCAACAAAGCTTTACGTTGCGGTACTCCTCCCAGATGATCACCAGAGTGACGCCTGGCCTCTTGAGCTCGTTAGCGAGTTCGGTCTTTGCCGGCATCGAGATCTCTACGTTGTGCCGGTCCATTTCATGCCAAAGGTGACCAGGGGTTATGCTTCAGTTCCTAAAACCGGCCGATCTTCGATCGGAATAGTGGCCGGCTTCACGTCGGGATCCGCAACTATCCACGATGACACATCGGCCCCGACCCAGCTTGATCGTTCCATCGCGGAGCTTCTGGCGGGGACTAGATGTCGTGGACGGTATTAGTTGACCGGCAGAGACCGCCGAAACGATCACCCGCACCGACGTGTTTGCTATCCGGCGGCGTTCAACAGACGTGATGACTTCAATCGGATGCTTCGTCACAGGACTATTCCTGATGTTATCACCAGGACATCCGACGTTCAGGCTCGCCTCACAAGGCGGCTTCACCGTGCGCTTATCCTTGGCCTGAGCAATCACTGCGCGTGAAATCGGAACGGAGGGAACGCGCCTGATCTCCGGAATCGCCCAGAAGAATCGAGGGGGATTTTATAACGGGACGAGCCTGGTGAATCGCTGGATAGAAGGGCAGCAGAAAGGCCGCCTAATTTGCTGCCGCCCCCCTCGTGCCGATTTCATCAGCGCGTTTGAGCAAGCGCGAGAGCGTCCGCTCCAGCAGGAAACCTAAGGCGGTTCTCGGTATCGTGAACGGCCTGCCAAATTGCTTCTGCAACATCGCTTTCCGCGGTGGTCAGGGCGGGATGCGCAAACGCCTCGAGGATCGGCTGTGCGAAGTCTGCATAGCTGCTGGGAAGGAGTTCCGAGACAGGAACGATGGCATTTGCCCCGAACCTCGTGGTCGGCGCGTAACCAGGCTCCACAAGCTTCACCCTTACGCCGAAATAGCTCAACTCATGCGCGAGCGACGCCGAGAAGCCTTCAATAGCCTGTTTGGTGGCAGTATAGGCTGCCGCCAGTGGGAATGCCCCCAAGGCGACGCTCGATGTCACATTGATGATGGTTCCGGAGCGTCGCTCGCGCAACTGCGGAATTACGGCCTGACACATCGCCATGACACCGATCGTGTTGGTCTCCAAAAGCTGTCGAATGAGGGACATTGGCATCGCCTCGAACGCACCAACGCCGCCAACGCCGGCATTGTTGACCAGCACGTCAATTGGACCGGCAGACTCGATGAGGCTGGCGATACTGTCGGGGCTGGTGACATCGAGCGGCAGCACGCGCAGCCGGTCAGTTTTAGCAAAGAGTGACGGATCCGGACGCCGCATGGTGGCGAGAACGTCCCACCCGCGAGAAAGGAAGTGTTCGGCAGTAGCCTTGCCGTAGCCGGACGATGTGCCGGTAATGAGAATGGTCTTTGTCATATCAGTCTCCTTGGTTGCGGTCAGATAGTGATAGACGGAGTCTTTAAGACGATCTATAATTCAGAGTCCGAATTAATTTATGAGTCGTCCAAAATGGATCCTTTAAGTGATCTCATCACGCTACTTCGGCCCAGAGCCGCGATAGCGAAGCCCATCTCCGGGCGCGGCCAATGGGGCGTTCGCTACAGATCGTATGACGCGCCTGGATTTACGCTGGTCCTGACTGGTGAAGCATGGCTCACACTAGGTGATCGAGAACCGCTACCGATCAACGAAGGCGATTTTCTCCTTTTGCCGACTACGCCCGCGTTCTCCTTGTGTAGCAAACCTGGAGCTCCCTGCATTACTGCTGAACCTCTGGCTGAAGCTGTTCGCCACGGCGACCAAGAAGGAAAGCCAGATTTCGTTGCGCTGGGCGGGAGTTTCTCTATCGAGAGTGCCAACGCCCCGCTGCTGCTCGCGCTGCTGCCGAATGCAATTTATATTCCCGCTTCGGCGGGGCGCGGGACGCGATTTGGCCGCTTAATCGAATTGCTGTCTGAGGAGTGCGTTACCGAACATCCCGGCAAGGAACTTATTGTCCAACGCTTGCTGGAGACACTGCTGATAGAGACATTGAGGTGGGACATTATCGGTAACAACACTGCCTCGGCGGGTTTGCTGAACGGGCTGCGCGATCCAGCCATGGCCCGGGTCCTGCGTGCCATTCACGAAGACGTTCGGAGAAGGTGGACGGTAGCGGATATGGCAGGAATAGCTGGCAAGTCGAGATCGGGTTTCGCCGCGCGATTTAACGAGATTCTCGGGTGCGCACCAATTGAGTATCTGGCGCGATGGCGCATCGCTATCGCCAAGCAGGCCTTGCTGAGCGGTGCAAAGTCGCTCGACCGGATCGCGGATGAAATAGGCTACGAATCCGCAAGCGCCTTTAGCACAGCGTTCAGCAAAAGGCTTGGTTGCCCTCCTGGCAGGTTCGCTAGAAGGCCGGAGCTCAGTGCCAACCCCTAGTATGCCTGTAATCTTATGATGCCACCCGATACAGGTCGCCAACGGTAATAGTTCATATGACTGCTGTAGGCGCGTAGCGGAAGACCTCTTCTAGTGAATCGACGGCATGACGTGCATTGGCTCAAGGCGATCATCACACGATGGAATAAAGGGCAATACTGGCGGGTATCAGTCAGTGAGGGTTAGAACGATCTTACCGCGAGTCCGACCGGCCTCAGATAGTGCAAGCGCCTGCCTGATCTTCGCCAAGGGTAGAACGGTATCGACGTGCGCCACCACTTTCCCAGCTTCGACCAGTTCCGCGATCGAAGCCAAGTTCCGCGCGCTCGGAACTGTAAACGACCGCTTGACGCTGACACCATAGCGCGCGGCTTCGTCGTTGGGGAAGGCTACGACCGTAATCATAAAGCCGCCTCTCTTCAGCGTTTTGAAAGCACGCTCGAACGTCTCGCCGCCCATTGTGTCGAGTACGATATCGACGTCGCGTGCTGCGTCTTCAAACGGTCGGATCGTGTAGTCAATGAACTCGTCAGCACCCAAAGCACGAACGAATTCCTCGTTGCGGCCTGAAGCTACCGCCGTAACATGCGCCCCTTTTGCTTTTGCGAATTGCACAGCTAGGGAACCCACACCGCCTGAACTGTTTGTAATGAGAAGACGTTGTCCAACCGATAATACTGCTTCATCAAAGAGCGCCTGCCAAGCCGTGGAGCCTGCCAGTGGAAGGGCTGCTGCACGGAGGACGTCAATGGTGTCAGGCACTCGCACAAGATTTGATGCTTTGGCGACCGCATATTCGGCAAAAGCGCCAGTGCGTACCATGCCGAAAACGGCCTCACCTTGTCGAAAGCTTTCGACGTCAGCACCGAGCTTCTCGATCGAGCCCACAAGTTCTTCTCCGAGGTGAATCGGCAGGGTCATCCCCATGCGCTTGCCCGCTCCCCTGCAAATTTTCCAGTCGATCGGGTTCACCCCTGCCGCGTGAACCTTCACCAAGACCTCGCCGACTCCTGGCTCTGGCCGATCAACCTCGGCGATCTCCACAACGTCGTTTGAGCCATACTCACGAATGACAGCAGCTTTCATCGTCACATCTCCAAAATATTGACCTTCTTTCTAATATACGTGTAGTTTATCGATGTGATGCCATTCCGCATCGCGGACAGGCCATTCGATATGCACCATTCTTTCAATATCCATCGCATTACGAAACCGCGCGGTTCAGCACTGCCGCTGCATTCTCATGATGAAGCGCAACTTACCTACGCTGCTTCTGGAATGATCCAGCTCCATACGGATAAAGGTGTCTGGCTTGTGCCTCCTCAACTTGTTGCATGGATTCCGGCAGGTGTTCCACATCGCCTGGACATCATGACGGACGCCGAGCTTTGGATGGTAAACTGTCAACCCTCTGCGATCGCGACTTGGGCTCCGTCGAATTTTCCCGATCGGGTCTTTGCATCGATGGTAACGCCGCTGCTGCGCTCCTTGCTCGTCGCAGCGATGGAAGAAGACCACGTGACGGAAAGGGCAGAGCTGGTAGTGAGGCTGGTACTTCTCGAATTGAGTGCAGTATCAGATGCGCCGACCTACCTTCCCTTGCCCAAGAACCCTGTCGCAAAGCGTGTGGCTGAGATCGCTCTTGGTGATCGTTGCAATCGCATGGACTTAAACGAGTTGGCATCGCGCGCCGCAACCTCGGTTCGTACAGCAAGCCGTCTGTTCCCGCGTGAGACAGGAATGACCTTGAAAGCTTGGAGGCAACGAGCTCGGATAGTAAGAACCATGGAACAACTTGCTCAGGGAAAGGCGATCGCCGACGTGGCGAGCGATGCAGGCTTCTCAAGCACTGCGTCGTTTTCCTGCGCGTTCAGACAAGTCACCTCAACAACACCCGGTGCATTCGTTTGCCATCCTCAGTATTAGACGCGATGACACAAGTGAACGTGACCGCCTCTGGCGCGAAGCGTCGGCGGTCAGCAAAAGCATTCAGCGGCTGGAAAAGCAGCTCGGCGTTTCGCTTTTTGCGCGTACGACACGTTCCCTGGCCCTGACGACCGAGGGGCGCGATCTTCATGAGCGTGCGCTCAGGCTGCTGCACGACGCCGAAGATATAGAGCAGGCGGCAAAAGCAGCGCGCACCGAGCCCGCTGGCACTTTACGGATTGCAGGTTCTGGCCGATTATGCGGTGGGACGGCACAACATCACGGCGCTGTGGCCCGAGAGCCGGCGGTCAAACCCGGCCGTCCGCGCTTTCCTCGACACTTAGTGAATTTGTCCTGACAATGGCAGCGAATGTCTGCTTCTGGGGCGACGCTGACTAGGCAGCAGTTGCCAAAAGCGGGCGTGAGGACAGATGACAACCCGTCGACAAATTCCCCAGATTTCTACAAGCGGCATTAAGCAGCCACCTTATCAAGCTCCAACAGTGCCTCCGAGGGGAGCTCTATCCTGGCAGCGGCGAGGTTTTCTTGCAGATGTCCCCGTGACGACGTGCCAGGGATCAGGAGAATGTTCGGCGATCGCTGGAGAAGCCAGGCAAGCGCAACCTGAATCGGCGTGGCGTTGAGCCGGGCGGCCACGTCAGACAGGGTAGAGGATTGCAGCGGCGAGAAGCCGCCAAGAGGAAAGAACGGCACATAGGCAACCCCTCGGGAGGCGAGTGTGTCGATTAAGGTTTCGTCCTGCCGATGCGCAAGATTGTACTGATTCTGGACGCAAGCGATGTCGGTGATCTTTCCGGCGTCCTCGATTTGCTTCGCCGTGACGTTAGACAGTCCGATATGCCGGATCAGTCCCTGTTGCTTTAAACCCGCCAGAACCTCAAGAGGCTCGTCCAGTGAGCCTTCCGCGGGGCCGT
>Ga0213829_1000719_pt1 | contig 28120 bp, 18 predicted proteins | sample MC6MC0896MG_FD_180665 | JGI IMG/M metagenome (GOLD analysis project Ga0213829, IMG submission 180665) | Enriched soil aggregate microbial communities from Iowa State University, Ames, United States - MC6-MC0896-MG | ecosystem: Environmental > Terrestrial > Soil > Unclassified | place: USA: Iowa...
TTGCTCTTAACCCCGAATAAGTTGGATGCATCTTTCCGAAAACTGGCACTCAAGGTGTAGCGACGGTCATACGAATAAGCCGCATTGGCATAATAACTTACGTACCGATTCAGAAAGCTTTCATAACGATTTCTGTCGATCAGATTGTTCACGCCGCCCTTGCCATTCAGTACGGGCACCTCCAGTCCATATTTTACAGACTGAAAAGCACCCGTTTCGGGATCATAGCCATTGTATTGGGCAACATTCAGACTTTTGTTAATTTCACGAATTTCATATCCGGCCAATACACTCAGTTCATGTTTATTGCGCCATGATCGGTTATATTCCATTGTCCCTCTCCCCTGATGTGTAGCGCCATCCCAGTTGTCGATCTGCAGATAATCACCCACGGGCAGGGCCCAGAATACCTGATTAGCATTCCAGCTTGAATAATAGTTTATTAGATCCCGCTGTTCAAATGAGCCGATCCCCCGCCAGGATTCTATCGGGTTCAATATGCGCTGATAGGCATACAAGGCATTGAGCTTGAGACCAAAATCAAATGTATAGCTACCCGATAAATTGAAGAATGTCTCCCGTAGGGTCTGCGTCTGTCGGGTATCATTCAGTTCTTTTAACGGCCTGTACTTCCAGTCCAACAGACGGCCCCCGGCAACTGTGTCACGATATATTGGATTTCTAGGTATTACTTCGACAGCAAGAGGATTCCCATGGCTATCGGCAAGTTTTAAATAGGGATAATTTGCTTCACCTGCACCCAGGGCATTATAGGCTACAGGTACAAAGCTATCTTTCGTTTTGGACTGCGTGTAGGTCACTGACAGATCCAATAACAGATTTTTGATCGGTCTCAGCTGATTGGCAGATTTAAGTACCAGTCTATCATTTGAGGAAGTCACCAAACTACCAATATTGCGGTCGTATCCAGCAGAAAACAACGTATTCACTTTTTCGCCGCCAGACCTCAGTTGTAGGTTGTACTGTTGGTTGACCGCTTTTCGATAGATATATTTATCAAAATCATCACGCATATCGACCTTATGCAGTTTGTCTAGTTCATTTTCAAGCTGTGCCATACTAATCAAACCATCGCGCTGTTGCTTCATCAACAATAGGATCGGCTGCACATTGATATTCCAACGGTCAAATCTTGCGTTGATTCTCCCCTTATCAAAGAGGTAGCGCTGCGCATCAATATAGTCCGAGGTGCCCATTTGCGGGTAGTAATACAGGTCGGGCTTTTGTTGAATAGTTACATTTGAATTGAAAGACAGCTCAGTCCTATCTCTGAACTTTCCGCGCTTGGTTGTGATGACAATCACACCATTACCCGATTGTGCTCCCCAGATTGAAGATGCTGCTGCATCTTTCAGTATCGTGACGCTTTCGATGTCATTGGGATTAATGTTATTAAAGGTCCCAGGTCCAAAATCAGCAAATTTACTTTCATAGGGTACCCCATCGATCACGATCAATGGCCATCTCGCGGATTGTAAGGTATTTACCCCACGAATATTTACATTCAGCAGATCCCCCCTATTGTTCAATACTTTTGTTGCGGCAATGCTGGGTACCACATCCTCCAGCCTGCTGACAAAATCGGTCGACACTTTACGGTTTAAAAGTTTATTGTCTACGAATTCAAAACTTCCCGTCGCCCTTTCTTTGGGTATTTTTTGGTATCCAGTAGAGACTACCTCCACCTCTTGGAGTTTACTCTCCAGGGGTACCAATCTAACCACTAGATCGGCTCCGGCGAGGTAGTTGACTTCTTTGCTCTGAAAACCGATATATGTCAATCTGATCTTGCCTTTACTATTGCTCACCAGTAGTTGGAAAGATCCATCCTCGGCACTTTGGGCCTGTAATCTCTCATCATCTACACTGATGGATACATATTGCAATGGACTATTGTCCAGATCAGATATAATATGACCTGTAATTTTAAGTCTTTTAGGCCCATCAGCCCCGCTGTCCCTGCGGGGCGTCTGAGCCGATAAACTAAACATAGAAACGAGTATAAAAAGTATTGTAAGAATGATAATATGTAGTATTGGAATGTTGACTACCTTATCTAATAAGACAGCAAACCTATTTGATCTTTTCATAATTCTCTTATTGTTAAGGTTATTCCGCTATCTTTTCGAAGAGGTCATGTATTCTTTTGGTGATGGAAAGTTCATCCTGGCTTACTTGCGTTGTCTCTGCTTGGGACAGATTGATGCAATTGATTTCTATATGACGCATATGGACAATAAAATAAGCCACCAGTAGTCGGAACAGATCAGCCGAAAAGACTTGCTTATGGCAGAGCTGTATTACATTTCCACTTTTTCTATACTCAGGCGCGTTTTTCAATAAGGTTTTGATCGTATCCTGAATAGCGATCAAGTCGTACTTCTCCCAAAAGTCTGTTATCTTTTTGAGTGGATCATACGTAGCTTCATGGATTTCGTAGAGTGCGAGTTCCATGGCCAGCAGATTTGAATATTTTTGGTTCATTTTATAGGTTCAATAAAGATGACTTAAGCCCAGCTCAATCTAGTGAAAAGAGCATAGCTTCCCCCATTGCAAAAAAATTGCATTAAAAAGGGTTGTCAATAGCAGTATTTTTTAAATACCGCTTGTCCAACGAATAAAAATTAACAGATCCGCAAAGCGCCCAAAAATTGGTTACAAATCATTTAGAGGGGTCGTTATGGCGCTTCCTCGCGGAAAGAAATAAAAACCCGACCTCAAAAGTATAGAATAACAATACAAAATTATAGCTTTTAATTTTGTTGTTTAAAAATAAAATACTACTTTTAAGGTGTTAGAAGTCTCGAAAGAGCAATTTTATTAATACACAAAATTAAAAGGGTGTAGTGTATCGAATACAGATCGGGAAAACCTAGTCTAAGGGCCTTTCTAGTGTTTACCTATTCGGCACAGCACTAGCTGCAATTGCCGCTACCCCTATTTTGGTTTAATAGCTTTATAACCGATTATTCTGGCCCTCGAATAATCCTGCTTATTAGAATTGAATTAGAAAACCGTATGCTAACCTCCTTGAGGTAAGCAGAATGGGTGTGGTGGCTTTTGAATCGTTTTATCATAATCATTCTTGGTTATTTATTAAAACGATGTTAACTCTTAAAAGCTTGGAATCCCCTTTAGATATCAAAAGGGTGAGTCCTAAAGCTTTCAATCAATGGCACCGCCAGGAGCCTCTTCATCTCATTCACGATGAGTTGAATTTTCCATCGAAAGACTTACATAGAGCCCACCCTCTTGAAAAATATATATCAAAGATATAAATAATTCAAAGATGGGCGAACTCCGAGTCTACTCGCTGGATTAAAACTGGCGGTTTCTTGAGCTGAGTGACATCGTTGAGATTGAGTAATCGTCTCAATCAAATAGTCGCTTATGTTTACGAATCAAAGGTAACAAAGAATTTCAATAAATGCAAAATATACATTAATTAATTATAAAATATCATCAAAAAATATGAGTAACGAGAAGAGATCTGAAAGGATAAAATCTCCTGATTATAGAGTTTTTATAGGTGGGAATTTAAGGAGCCATAGAATAGATGATGGATACACTCTCAACGATATTAAGGAAATGACAGGTATCCCAATAAATACTTTAATAGGTATTGAAAAAGGCGAGGTAACAAATATTGATTACTATGTAGAATATGCCAAATCGGTTAACTACCAGCTAGCAACTTTAAAACAGGCCAATATTAAATTAGAGCCCATAAATAAACTTTCGAATGAAAGTCTTAAAAGAATTAGGCTGACTAAAGAAATTCGTAAACATATAATTCTTACCAAATTTTTATCAAACGGTTCAACTACAATCGAAATTATCGAAGAATTAGTAAGAAAAAAGGTAATTAAAAAAAATGAAGTTACCTCCACGGAAATTTCAGGTGTCATGAGAAACTTAGCTGCAGATAATATAATCGAAGTCGTAAGCAAAACTGGAAACAAAAACACTTACATTTTAACAGAACCGGGAGTTTCACAATAAATATTTATGGCAACAAGACCTATAATTTTTGGAGAGATACCCAATATATCTGAAGGACATTGGTTCGAAGGACGAAAAGAAATGATGCCATCCAGCTTCCATCGTAACTGGGGTGCAGGCATCGATGGAAATGGTACTGACGGAACAGCTGCCATTGTTTTATCCGGTGGATATGAGGATGACAAAGACAACGGTGAAGAAATCATATATACTGGTGCAGGTGGAAATGATCAAAACACCGGAAAACAGATCGAAGATCAATCTTGGAATAACCGAGGTAATGCTGGTTTGAGAAAGAGTCAGGATGAGGGTCTCCCCGTCCGAGTTATTCGAGGTTATACACACAAATCACCTTATTCCCCTGAGAAAGGATATACGTATGGAGGCTTGTATAGTGTTGTAGATTCATGGGAAGAAATTGGAAAAAGTGGATTTAAAATTTGTCGATTTAAGCTTCTTTATATAGGCGAAAATGATCTCAAAAAGACAGCTGAAAAAATCGAACTAAAGATATCCAACGAAGCAACCAGAAGAAAAACAGGTTCAATCGTCAGAATAATTCGCGATACGAAGATGGCTCATGACATCAAAAAACTTTATGATTTTAAATGTCAAGTCTGCCAGTTTGCTTTACCGACTAAATCAGGTCATTATGCCGAAGGGGCACATATCAAACCCCTGGGGACACCGCATAATGGTCATGATAGTTCAGATAATTTGCTTTGTCTTTGCCCAAATCACCATGTTATGTTCGATAAAGGAAGTTTTTCTATTAAAGATGATCTTGAATTGATGGGTGAAGTATCTGGTAAGTTGTTCTTACATCCATCACACAAGTTAAATAACAAGAATCTTAAATATCATAGAGAATCACATGGCTATCACTAAAGTTGTTTGCGGTATTATCTTCAAAGATAATCTCGTTCTGATTTGTCGACGGAAGCCAGAAAAATCTTTAGGTGGCTATTGGGAATTTCCAGGAGGAAAGGTTGAGGAAGCAGAGTCTTACGAAGAATCTTTGCTCCGTGAGTTGATTGAAGAACTCAACTTGAAGATCGAAATTAAACAGCATTTTTTTGATACTGTACATCATTACGATAAAGGCGCGATCGAATTGATTTCTTTCATCTGTTCAACTAGCGGTACTGTGTTAGAGTCCACCGATCATGATCAGCTTGAATGGGTAAAGGTCAGTGACCTATTAAATTGGAAACTCGCTCCTGCGGATATACCTATTGCGAAGGAATTGATTGAAAAACTTGAAGGCTAGAAATAGTAAGGAGTTTTAGGAATAATACTGGATATAAGAAAGCACAAAATGATATTTAAAGATTTTTCAGAAAATGAACTCTACCTATTCATGAATGGCAAACTTATCTACAAACGATGGTTGGATACTGGCGTATCAAAAGTGTTCGACGTAATGGCCTATGACAAATACACCCTTGCCAGTATAAAAGAACTTGGAAATGAAAATGGATTGTTTATAGTCAACGCTAGAATAAAGCTTGTACCTACTGAACACGGTGGCCGAAAAACAGGTATCATATCAGGTTATCGACCCAATCACGTGTTTGAATATACACCAGAAGGTAAATTACAGCGGACTTATATAGGTGACATAAATTTTGAGGGAGAAGCTTTAATGCCTGGTGAAGAAAGGATTGCTACTGTTCGCTTTCTCGCAATAAATGAGCTCGATAAGTATTTGACAAAAGGCCGAAAATAGTGGCTAAATGAAGGTCCTAATATTATTGGTGAAGCAGAAGTGTTATAAAAATGATCAAATAATAGCTTGACGGAAAAATATGTCTACAATATTTCAGATAAACGATCCCAGCCTTGAATCCCAATGGCGAGCCATTATTTTGTTTGGCAAAAACTCAGCTACCTATAAGTTTGCATTTACTAAGGCAATAATAGAACTGTTATCCCCTGACAGATCTCCCCTATCCCTCGAAGAACTAGCGGTGCCCTTTGCTCGAAACATTGTTGAACACTTAAGGAAAAGTGACAAACAGGGCAATTCATCATCGAGCAAGTTTTTAAATGCCTGTCGTGATTTTGTTGCTGGTAAGATCACCGAGGATCAGTTAATCCAATCTGCTGTAAAACTTGGATTTGTCAATGTCGTCGATGCATCATAACTTCTTCGCGCCTAATTTCATATTTTAGCTTAATAAACCTTTAATTATGAACGAAAAGTTTTCTCCCCTCCAGCCAGAATGGCAAAATAAAGCCTGGAAGCAATTCCTGATGGCAAAAAAAGATATGCTCCATGCTTATGACAGGGAACGAGAGAAAGGCCGTGAAAGGCCCGTCCAGACAGAACATGGCAGAGTTGCAGAAGCGGAGTTCCGCAAATGGCTTGCTAATTTCCTTCCTAAAAAATATGGGGTGACTTCGGGTTATATTATTTCCCAGGGAATACCCAAGAACGAGTACCTAGTGCATTATGACGTGATCATATACGAGCATCTGGAAGCACCAATTCTTTGGATTGATAACAATCCCGATCATTCTGAGCAAGGAAAGTCTATGGCCATTCCCGTAGAGTACGTTCGGGGGGTAATCGAGGTGAAATCATCCTTTAGCAAAAAGACTGCTGCGGATGCTATCAGCCAGCTTGTCAAGCTAAAGACCCTACTTCAAAAAATTGATCCTCCGCACTATCCCACTAAACTTTACCTTCCCAAAGATTTCTTCTGTGCTGTGGTTTTCTTTGAACTTCGTAAAGAAAATCACAAAGAATTTGGTGCATTGGATGCCATACTGGAAGGAACTAATCTTAGGGGTTTCTACGGGGGGTTATTCTTAGGTGCGAAACGCTGGATAAGCATTACGCCGGAAAGCTATCGATAGTTCACGAGGTGGAGCGATATACGCATGAAAACACATCGCTGACTTTCTGGTCCTATTCCCAAAGCAAAGAGCTAAGAGAAAAAATATATTACAGAATTCTTCTGACACACTGCGAAAGCTTCTTTTCACAATTTGCATTCGACATTATTGCACTGCTGAAAGACACATACCATCCCGGTATTATTTCTAGCCTTTATGGCTTCGGTACTACGGACATGTATAATGGCAAGGCGGTTTCAATGCTCTATCAGAACGTTGAAGAACATAAAAGATATGAGGAATCGACGAGCGAGTATATGACAGAATGGTTTCAAAATCATAAGAGATAAATATGTTCGCAATTGTGTAATTAGTATTTTACATTGCTGTTGCAATGATTTTTTTTAGAAAATCATCTTTTAGCGAAAAAAATAATTATCAGAAAATTATAAAAAAATTAATATCACCGCCAATTAATTTGGCTTGATAGCGGAACCCAACCATTTCCGTCGTGGAATTCAATCACACTTAAGTAATTAACTGGTTTTGGAATATTTACACCTGTAAATCCCAATAAATAGGCATGAATTTTATCTACGGCATCCTCAAGAGAAAGATAGGAAAACTTTGAATCATTCCTTTTGGGTTTAAATTCTTTTAGACTTGCACCGTTGTTCATTCCATAAGTTCGCTCAGTAAAACATTTTCCTGTCAGTAAATTTGGAGGCCCCACAGCGCTCCGACGTATAATCATAGCTTCCTTAAGTGCAAGTTCATAATATATGTTGTAATTTATAGTGGCATCGATTACGAAACTAACCTTCAACTTTGTTGTCGGATCACATATACACTGATAATTAGCACCAATATCCATTGATTTAAGTCTATTTTCTAATTTTACAAAGATTTCTTCAAGTACCAGCAGTTCCGCTTTGTAGATAGGCGAAGATATCTCATGGTGAGACAATGGATGCAAAAGAATATGTAGAAGACCAATTATCTGATTAATCTCTATAGAATCGTTAGAGGTCTTTTCTATAAAAGATTTGGTCCTGTATAATAAACTGGTCAATTTAAAATCAGCGATTTGTATTTTCTCTTCGTTTGTGAGCTCATATGAAGGTATATATTTTGGAACAAGCTCTTCTAAAGCTTTCCGAAAATAATTTGCAGCTGCAGGATAGTCAGGTTTTGTTCTATTATGTAAATACTGTACTGCTTTTTCGTAATTACTCTCTCCTTTAACAAGAATTGGTTTTGTAATACTTTGTATACCGACAGTATCCGTACCTACATAAATTTCAATGCTTAACCAATTGTTTATCGAGTGAATTTCAAAATGTTTCTTAGCTAACTCAAACCAATGGCGGTCGTATGTCGAAATAAATATCTGGTAGGACGAAAATTCGTTTCGGAGAATATTTAATATTGGCAATCTATTTCCAGCATCCAATCCGATAAACACATCATCAAGGTAAAGTATTTTTAAATCGATCGCTGTCGGATTCTGTAAAAGCGAAGAAAGATATAGACAAATTGCGATCGCAGATAAGCGGGCTTCGTTTAAATAATCGCTGTAATCACCTATAACGGGCAAACCATCTTTAGTAATATCTAAACGCAGGTCAGCAGTTGTATACCATCCGCTCTGTTCATCATAATTAAAATTTAATGGCTGTAATTGGTACTCGAGCTGTATGTTTAAATCAGAAAAATATGTACGTAGTAATCTATTTAGTTCGTCGAAAACCAACGATAAAGTACTTCTTAAATGCACCTCATAAATTGGAAGTTCTTTTAAGGCTGCCTGGTGGCCTCGACTTCTTCTAGTATATGCTTTTGTGATAAGGTCAACATGTAATTGCCTCCATTTCCTGCCAAATTCAAAAGCTCCACCGCTAGCCAGCGGAATGTGATTGCTAAGTAAAGTTAGTACTATTAATTTAAACAAGTTTGGCCTCGGCTCACTATGCAAATATACCTTTAATAGATCGGTATAATCTAGAAAACCCTTAATTCGTGCGGCATTCTGAATGAATGCTACCTCATTATCTGTGTGGAGAGTACTAAATGTATAACTTGCGCCGGTACCCGCGATAATTTCACCAGCTACATCAAATTCCGAAAAACTAATATTTATTTCTCCCTCGTCATTCGGTTGGTACCTATTTTTAATATATAAAGTACTAGGATCATTAGATCTGAGAAAGTAGCTATTTAATGCTTTGTATAAAGAACTCTTGCCACTACCATTTTCACCATAAATTAATAAATTCTGACCTAGTGGTAAACTTAACGAGTCATAACTGCCATAGTATGCACGACAATTCGTAAGATTTATTGAAGTTATTTTTTTTCCCATCAAATTTTTCCAAAACTTTCTATTTCACCTACTTCTATTATGTTTAATATCTTTAATAGACTTGCACTGAGTGGATGTTCCGGACTGCTCATAATGTGATAATTTGTTAAAATAATAGCACTTCTTTGCTCGTCATCTTCAAGAGTAATTTCTTCTAGATTTTTAACATGCTTTAATATATCAATCTCCAGCTCTGTAAATTTTTCTTGATAATATAATTCATACACCATCACATCAAGTATTCTTTCAAAAAACAGAGCAGACTGAGAAAACTCCTTGCTATAATATATATAATCAAATACTGTTTCAAAGAGTTTTTGTACATCAAAATCAATACTTGGGATTAATATTGATTTTAAATCGGCGACAGATATAGGCCTTATTTCTTCAAAATCATTATTGAATAACCTGAAATTGTGATAAAAACAATATCTGCTGAATAAAATGCTAGATATATATTTTGAAGAGAAGTTGGATCTGTTAACCGTAATACCGATAAAATTATTGGAAAAAGCTATTCTAGAATCATAATATGCAATATCAAACCTAGTAAGTGAAGTAACAGATTTTTTTACTAGGATTTTTGGCTTACTATCAAAAAAATCTTTAAGATTGGAACCTTCAGGTAGTTCTCCCTGCAGAACGTCATCCTGAGGGACCTTAAAATACATAAATTCGGATTTTTTTAAATATGGATAAACTGATGCAGAATTGAAAAGGTTTGTTTTAACTTGTGCTATTGGTAAAGTAATTCCTTGGGAAAAAAGACAAATTTCTCCCATAGTTGCAGTAAGGACAAAGTTTTTTCCCGTTGATCTTCGGTATTCATTATCTTTAAATTTCAATTTGAATTGTTGTACAAGTACATCAAATGCCTCCTTATTCTTCACCTTAGTCATCGCTCTAAAGAGATCTGTTAATCCCTTCCGGATTTCAGATTTTTCATCCGCAATTCGTTTTTGAGTTATGTTATAGAGAAAATACCATAAGGCATAAAATGCTTGTCTAGTCCTTCTACCATTCTCAACTATAAATATCTCATCTAGATTTTTGTTTAATACCTGAGAAGAGGAATCACTTTCGTCAGACAGTAAGATTTTGAGTTTTCTTATAAAATCAAACTCAAGTTCATTGGATGCTTTTATAAAATCTATTTTATTATCTGGATTCTCCAAAACGCTCGTGATTTCATTTTTAGATTTAACCCTTAAGTTTATTTTATCGACGACATTGTAAATGTCTATCTCCGTTGGTACATAATCATTTCCATATTTAGATCTAATCCAATTGAACTGAAAATATGCCAGCGCCGTATATATATTCTCATCTTCCATCCTCGAATTATTCTTCCGCAGATAAAACCAACTGCTGTTATTTTTATGGATTGATTTCAAAGTTTCTATAATATCACGAGAAATATAGGAGTTCCACATCTCAAATGTATCTTCCTTTATTGGATAAGGTTTATTATTTAATCTTATAAATAAATCAATTGGCTCAAAATTTTTATTGTTTTTGTGATTTATTTCTATAATCCACAAATCAAAATTTTTAATTTTATCTCGTTGCTCGCTGGATAGTTGCAAAAATTTCTTTCCGTGTAGATTTTTTAAAATATCATTCTTTAAATTAAGTGAAAACCCATTTTTGTCCGAATATCTAGTTTTATTATTTTCATCAAGATATGACTCTTCAATAAATCCAAGAATACTTAATAATCTTTGCTGGCCGTCGAGAACCTCTGATATTTCATCTGGCCTTTTATAAACAAAAATAGGTGGCAATTTTATTCCGAGTAAGATGCTTTCAATAATTGAAGATGATTTTTTCTTATTTATTACTTCATTTCGTTGATAAGGTGGCCTAATCAAAAACCTCTGTCTCCCCATCTGGCGGCATATATCCATAATGGCAATTGACGATGGTTCGGGTTTGTTTATGCGAAGCTCATCGAAGCTTATTGCAGTATCCTGCTCAGACGATATGCTATTATTTAACATCTTGAACTCGCTATTATACTCTAAATAAATTTTAAAGTCCAAATCGAATTCCTGCTGAAAAAATTTGGATGTCACTGTATACCTATTGATAAGTTCTGTTGAGAAAGAACTCCTGACCATTTCAAAAGCCGCAATATTTTTATTTATATACTCAATCAGTTCGTCAATAACGGTATCAGTTAATGCACCCAATTTTATACCTTCATTTTCAATGACAGAAAATGCCCAAAATAGACACTCACCTATAAGCCTATTAAAGCCAGTATACCTTATTTCAAATCGATCTTTAATTCGGTTAAGAAGATTTATCTTCTCTATTAAAGCATTAAAAGTATCCTCTATTTGATCCTCATTAATAGTACTAAATAAAAAGTCATAGAATTTGGAGATAACTGTATTCTTTTTAACAGAATAATATTTGATAGGTATTTTATACTGTACAAGAAGCTGTCTAATTTTCTTTAAAATAATTTCATTGTTTGTTTTTTCAAAATGAAGAATTTTAGATATGTCTCTAAAAAGAATTTTATCATTTTGAAGTTTACTCTTAATATAAGCATTAAGATCATCCTCAAAATATATAGCATTATCTATCTCGGTAGGTTTTAATGGGGTTATTCCAGAATTATATCTTTTAAAAATTTCCTTCTTAACAAGCTCCTCATTTTCCTCATCGATAAGATTTTGAGAATGAAAACTGAATTCAATGATTCGTAATTTCGTGTCCCAAAATAAATCCTGCATTGAAGAACTTAAGTCCTTCCAACTTTTGTTCTCGATGCCAATATTATCTAATTTCTGTAGCCCATTCTTTTTCAGCTTAAATTCTCCATTAATGTATCTGAGAATTGTTTGATAACGCTGTCTGCCATCAATAACTTCTACCTTATCAGAATTTCGAAAATATATAAGTGGCGGTATTTCCGTTCCTAACAAAATGCTTTCTATAAAATAAGTTGCTTTTTCATCATCCCATACGTAGTTCCGCTGGTAAAATGGTTTATAGTTAGTATTATTAACACGTTCAGGATTATTAAATAACGTCTCAATCGACATTACTTTAGGTTCGATTTTTATTCTGTTTTCAAATATTTCTCTTATTTCCATGTGTTAAATATATAAGTATATTGATGGGGTACGCCACTACAATTTGTTGCTAAATTATTGATAAAATAAAGATAAATCTAAATATGGACAAATTATTTATTTATGGATGCAGACTTAAAAATAAATGCAAAGAATAACAAATACAAATCCAAAATTTAATTGTTATTGTACTTTATAAATTATCCAACGCACTTGTTCGTATTTTTTGAATTTTCCAATGAAAGCTAATATTCTCTCAGATAAAATGTTTATGTTAGTAGAAGATTATATTATCGTTTACCAAAGAGCCTATTAAAATGAACTAATTCATGAAGCCGCATACATTTACTTTACCAGAGAAATTTTCTGAAAAACATCTAGGTACATTTATTGATAATTTTAATAGCGTTTATAAAAAAAATGGAAAGACAGTTAAGTATATTTTCGATTTTTCTTACGTTAAATGGATTGCAAACCAAGAACTGCTTGTATTCACCTCTTTATTAAAGACCTTAGTCAACGAAAATGTAGATTTCTACGTACCGTTTTTGGCAAGAGCAACTGGTCAAGATCTTGACGAAAGACGACTTAAGAATATAATTCAAATATGGGAAACTTGGAAAATTTTCCAAATAGTACCAGACGACAACTACAGTAAGTATTTTGATATTAACGGTAATACCATAGATACTTTAAGAAGAAATTTTTCAATACCCTCTACAAGCAGTGAAATTTACGACAGATATGGAGTTACCCCGTTTGTTTCTCTGGAATACATAAAAGATTTCAGCGATAAAAAAATTGGAAAAATGCTTGCTGATGTTTATAAACTAAATCGTGCTACAAGTGAAATACTTCAAGTTAATCACTGTTACATGCCCTTTGAGAATCAGACGCTGGGTTCTATTGTTACAAAAGAGCTATATGAAAATTTTCTCGATCATTATGAAAACGGCCTTTTTGAAAGCGGTAACAAAAATGCCTTTTTATGTATCGCCCTAAACAGAAAATTAAGGGGCAATCATCCAGCTTTACTTGCCAAAAATTTTGAAGAAGAATCAATACCTGAACTTATAAATTTTTACAAAAAGAACGGAACATATAGAAATAGGTCAATTTTACAACTATCCTTTGCAGATTTTGGTACAGGCATCCCCGTTACTCTTAAAAATGAATTTCTAAAGAAGAGAGGAATAGATGATACAACTGCAAATGAGATAAATGATTCCGAAATTTTAGAATACGCATTTCAATTCGATTCTTCAAAGAATCCATTAGCAGTCCGATACTCAGAACGTGCGGCAATACCTAGAGGGTTGTTTGACCTTTTATCTATTATTAAGCGTTTCAATGGACTTATCGTTATTCGTAGTAACTTTGGGAAAATATTTTATGATTTCAGTGAAGACATTCAAGAGATCAAAGCTTCCCGATTTTCTGATAACAATAACTACTTTCCAGGAACACTAATAAGTATCTATTTACCTGAACGTGCAACAGAGATCGCAATTGAATCAACGTCCATTAAACCTATTATCTCGCATAACAGCTTTTCTTCCCCAAATGCCGAAAAAAAAATTATAAGTTTATATACTATTCAAAAAAAACTACATGAATTAGCCGTTCCAAAAATTGAGCTGTACACGAAAATTCTTGAGGAACTTATAATGCAAATTAGTGATAGTCAGGACGCTCCAAAAACGCTCTATGTTGACTTCAAAGACTACGAACTTGATGAACGTATTACAAGAAAAATAATATATTTTCTAATAAGTGATTACAAAATCAATATTCAAAATAATGTAATTATAACTAATCCTCCCCCATTAGAATTTCTCAAACAGATGCAAGATGAGATTGCCTTGCTATCAAGTGTGAGTAAGGATTACATAATACATCCTTTACCATTTGTCGATCTTCATGACAATGATCAACTTACAGTCTTTTGGCTTGGGGTCTACGATAATAATGATATTACTAGGTTAAATGATCTATTATTGGAGATGCATTCATTGCGCAATAGTGATTTTCACAAACCAAGTAATATTGTTGGGAACGTTAATTATTATGATAACCACGGTAACCTTAAATCTTTTCTTGATCGGGAAAAACTATTTGAAGTATTTAAAGAGGTTAATAAAACGTCGTTAGAATCTAATATTACAAGTATTCTTAAAGATTGTATTTTAAAAAATGAAAACCAGATATTTTTATGTAGTGGAAATTATTATCAGGAAGAATATCTACAGATGTATGATGCACTTAGTGACGACACCTCATGCGACTATTTGTCCAAGTCATTGGGGGAAAAGTTAATAGCTGAGACCGGTCCAACAGCTAATAAAACTTTCTTATCAATAACTCCTAATAGTACCAAAATTGCACAATCTTTAATCCGGCAAGGTTTTATAAATCCCAATCAACTATTGCTCTTCGAAGACTACGATAAATTTATTGAGGCGTGTAGTACGGAACACTTGGCTATACAAAAAAATGCATCTGTGATCCTTCTTTGCGACGTGACTTCCACAGGATACTTAACAGAATCAATAGAGTGTTCACTTCATAAATTTGGCGCAAATTTATTACGTATTGGTGTACTGATAAATGCTATTGACAAGGGTTTTGAAGCGGGTTTAAATGATTATGAAAAAATGTTTTCAAATATAACATCGCTGCACATATACCCAATAAAAAAATTTAGAAGGATAGATATAAAATCAAAATTAATAGATGGAAGGACAAATGTGATTAGAATTGATCCCTATACTTTTAGCCCGGTGTTAAATAGCCTCCCACATACTGTAAATACTCATGACCACACTTCAGCTATCCTATTGTCAACAGAAGAATTTACAAATCTTATTCCAGATAAATATATGAAAGCGGGATACTTTAGGTTTAATAGCTTAATACACCCCTATTTCTTCGATATGGGCGCAGCATTACAAGATCCAAACTCGGGTCTTCATCTGTTGATGAAAATATTTGAGAAGCTTCCTGACCGTATACTTGATGAAATAAGTACAATATTCTATCCGAAGAATTCTGGCATAAGCAAACTTGATTTTGATTTATTTAAAAATATAATTTTCAAAAAGCATAGTTTAGAAATTTATCAGCTCGACAGATATGGAACCAATGATGGTTGGAGATTTCCCCTGTTGCCGTCTCCTTTGCAAAAAAGAGAATACTTCACGGTCATGATTTTAGATGACGGTTCGTGCACTGGTGACTCTATGATACAAATGATAAATGAAGTATCATCCTTAAACGTAAAAAGGATTGTTGTAATATCACTTATAGGTCGAGTTTCAGATCACAAAAAAGATTTCTTTTCAAAAATTAGAATGCTTAAGTCTCCAAATCCAGATAAGTCCGATATTTCATTACAAATATATTTCGGTAGTCATTGGCACATTCCGACATATTATATTGAGGAAAGCCCTGTTGTCAAAGAAAGGAACTGGTTAGACAACTTACTCTCCTATCCTAATCTTCCTTTGTCAATAAGAGCGATTGTTGAAAATGTATTGAGTGAGCTTTCGGTAAAAGAAATAACTGGTAATAGCAATAAATTCTTAATTAAGAAAAGAGATGGGAAAGATATTATCAAAGACCTAATCCTGAAAAAAGACGAAATTGGTAAAATTTCTTCATATCATCTGTATAGGGACTATTTTGTTTTTTTTGATGACATCATTAAAACTTATGAAGAAAATAAGGATTTTGAAGAACGCTATCAAAAAATTGAACTCGTTTGTGCTGTCTTTCTTCATGAGCCATATCTGTTCGCACGAATCAAAAGGGTTCTTCCTGATCTTACAGAAAAAATCGAAGAATTTATCCAGACTATCTTGTTTGGAAATCCAAGCAAAGAAGGAAATCCTAAATTACCAAAAGAAAAACTTTATCATCAGTGGAGCAATAAAAATTTGATCCATCTTATGTTCATAGTTTTTTATGGTGACAAACTTACGACAGTACTAAACTATGATAAATTTAAATCCTTAATTGAAGAATTTTGTAAATCTGAGAATGATTTAAGTTATTTATTATTTAAATTATTGGGCTATTATCCGATTGGACGACTAGATATGAAATCCGATTTTTACAATGCACAGATAATGGAATTACTTAACCTAATTATTGACCGAAATGAATTAGATCCAAAGCGAGTCAAGTCACTAAAGCGATTCAGAACATTTACAATGAGTCTTGCCTCTACAGATTCGTTTGATGTGCTCTATACAAACGTCAAACACAATTACAGAAAACTCATTGATGATGAAGCCCATAGATATTCAATGACGCTGCAAAGAGACATTTTAGTAACACAGATTGAGGAGTTGAAGAAGGATTTTAAACCTGAGACTGAAACCATTGTGGTTGAAACTTGGGACAAGATTTCCCCTTTTATCGAAGATTTGTTATCATTCTCCAAATCTTTTCCGGAATTCTTCCTACCCTGTGAAGAAAGAATTTATAATAAGCTAGAAAATCAAAAGGATTCATTACGATCGCTATTTGGCGAAATAAATGAAATAATCTCCACATTAAAGCCATCCTCAAATTTCGAACGAGTTTTAGATATTATTCGACTGATTTATGAGGGATTTATCGTAAGTGGTACAGAGTACTTTAAGATATTTGTTGATGATTATAAGCCAGTTGTCCTTGAGGAATTAAACAAATTTGCTGCAAATTTAAAAAGTAAAGGATTTGAAGTCAAATGTACTGATCTTGAAGTTGCTAATAACCAACAGTCATTCGTTATACATCTTCCCACCCATTTTATTCGGGAAATATTATTAGGAGAAATGCTGGAAAACTTTAGACATAGCGACCAGAACAAACCGGTAGTAATTTCTTTGGATTCTGTTGAGGAATTTCTAGTGATCAAATTTGAAAGTTCAATCCTTCCTGTATCTCAATCTGGAGGCGGTAACGGACTAGCACGACTGGAAAAACTTAACAAAATGCCTAATCAAACGGTAGCATACCTACATATAACAGACGGTCAAATTTTTAACCAAACACTAAAATTTAAAATAGTATAAAATGAATACAGAAAAAGTTATTCTTATTGTAATGGATGAAGCTGAAAACTTCAATATGAGTGATACCCAACTACGTATTGGAAAAACCCAATGGAAGACTGTAATTCAAGTTTCTGACAGAAGTGAATTTGATCGGGTTTACGAGAGTCTCCATCCGGATCAAGATTTTATATTCGCTTGCCATTTGTTTCATACTAAGGGGGAGACCGGAATGCCATTGCGAGGATATTATAGATTAAAGGACTCAAAAATTGAAACTGACTATCCAATAACAGCTCATTTAGTTTCATCCGGAGATAGTAACGAGGTATCAAATGCACTTTGGGCCGCAGAAAAAGTCAGTAGATCAGTAAGCATTTATTCCTCTTTAAGAAAAGACGTTATGACCGGCGACGTGAAAACAAACAAAAAAAAGATTGTTACCAATGAGACCAACAGTTCTATAACTCACAATAATAAGACAATTGAACATGTAGATTTTGGGATCATAACTGCACTGTATACCGATGAATTCGACATGATCGAGGATCTATTCAATTGGACCAGTAGCCACAATACGGGTAGGAAAGTTTATAAATTAGGACATCCAAAGTCAGATTCTTCAAAAAAAATAGTAGCAATTCATCTAACGGAAACTGGTGTTGTTGATGCGTCTGTCATAGCAACACAAATGGCTGAAATATTTAAGCCTAAAATCATAATGATGCCTGGAGTTTGCGGCGGCGATATTAGTACAAATGTGGGAGATGTAATAGTGGCAAAGAAAGTTTTTATGTTTCAAAAAGGTAAAGTCTCTGATATTAAAGATGAAAAAGGTGAAAATATAAAACTTTATGATTCTCGTAAAACAGAAATCGATCCAAGTAACTTACAGGATGAAAATGGGAAAAAAGTGGCTCTTAATGTTGAGAAATTTGAAATAGAGCATAATTCAATATGTGAGTTGCATCCTGTAATAAAAGACATCTTGGAGCCTAAGCTTGGAAGTATTAAAGAAAAGATTAATAAAGAGTTAAAGGCTTACGGCAAAGAAATAAATATTCACCTCGAACCAATGGCTTGCAGCACAATGGTTATAAATAGAACCGGCTACTTTGAGCAAAATGTAAAAACCGTAGATAGAAAAGTTATTGCCCTTGAAATGGAAAGTTATGGTATTGCTAGAGCTTGCGAATTTGCTAATGAAGGCAGAACGAATTTCCTAATTTTTAAGTCTGTTATGGACAATATGAAGAATAAAGTCGACGGAAATAATAAAGCTTTTGCTGGTAAGACAAGTGCCCTTTTTATGAAATTTCTACTGGAAGAAAATATACTTTAAAAAAGACACCCTTGGACTATGGTAGATATCTTAAGATTTTCCCACCAAGTTATTTAAAAAAAGAATCGCATTAATTATCAATAGAAAATTAAGTTTGAATCAATACTATTATTTCACCAATAAAGGGCATCACGGTATGCCTGAGCTAACCGACTTAAGAGAGATTAAAAGTTTTGGCAAATCTCTGTTTTTTGTGCTAGACAGCTGCATGTGTCTGGAAATTATAAAATTAGCGGATCATAAGAAAAAAGCAAAAATCAATCACAGGCTTCTATTAAATTTTCTGGATTTATTTAAACGAAGCAAAGCAAGATTATTTTCTTTAGGTGGTCTCGTCGAACTTTGCACGGATCATTATAGCAAAGAAATTGACTCTGAAAAATTCTACGATTTTTTTCACAGGATCAAAATGATAGAGATACTTCCCATCAAACATATCAGAAACTTCAATTATGATTATGCAAACTATCTGACCACGGCAAATTTTAAAATTCCCTCACGTCTGCACGGCTTTGATGACATGTTACTTCCTACCTATTGTTGCCTACTTAAATTAAGGGAGCTCGCTCTTAAAAATAGTACGAGAAAAGAATTCATGGAAAAGAATCTTATTACATATATAGAATGGATGGAAAATATACTTGAGATCATGATGGGTGTCGAGTTTAGGCTAGGAACAAAAATTTTTGGAGGCGATACTGAATTTCGTAAGATGATTCATTTAGATGGAAAGCCTTCCGAAGTTAAGAAAAAAATAATAGGAACTGCCTGGGATATATGTCACTATCGTTTGTTTTCAAGTCCCGAAAATCTATCGGTAGTTGTGGGAGAAGATGCCTTTCCTATCTTTGTTACAAAAGACTTACCATTCTTCAAGCTTGTTAGGTCAATTTATTCAGCACCAGTGAAATCGGGCACTCGAATTATGATAGATAATTATGATTCTAGCTTTGAGCCATATGAAATAATTAAAGGAATGAATGAACGTATGCTCCACATTGCGGAGAAGCGAGCACACAGTGAAATTCAATACAACGAGGAGAAAATTAAGAAACTAATTTATGAGCTGGAAAAAACAAATTTGATTGTTTGATATTTCTAATACTATTAGCAATTCAACTAAAGTTGACTTAGATATTGTTACGTTCTTTTAATTCAATCGGCTTCGTGCAGGAGCCTTTTTAAAATATCAAAAAGGTAAAAAGTAGTTTAGTTTGACATGGCACTTTCATAGCGCACATCTATTAAATCAATAGAAAACTACCTTTACGATTAAGTTCGAATCCCTCCCTTTCCGCCAAGACATAAAAAACGCAGTTTGGGGGCTGTAAACTGAGATTGTGGCAGAATCGTGGCAAAGCGATTATAAAACACTCGGAAAACAGCACTAACAGGGCTAAAAACGAAATAAGTTCGAATCCCTTCCTTTCTATCCCCCATTATCATGAACTGGTTGTGCATTTGCTAAATTGATCGTGGGCGGCCGGACTTTTGAGGAAAAATTGGTAATCATTCTCACAAAGGGAGGGGCACCTTGCCAATCAATCTGAAAAAAAGAGGACTTCGATAAAAATAATCTAATGGGCGTTTCAAAAAGTCTTATTAATTCCTATGGAATCAACATGGGCACCAAGCCAAAGTACTGATATTTTTAGTCCTGATGCTTATGCAATTGGATGAGCTTAACTCCTGTTCCTAATAATTTTTAAAAAATAATCTAACGGCAGAGAAATATATCAAATCTAAAAATTAAACAATACATTATGAAAAGAGACTGGCAAGATTTTAAATGCATATATGGTATCGCGGGAGCTAGAATAGCTTTTGAAAAAGTGTGCGGAGACTTATTTCAGGTGATGCATCCTCCTTTCAAACGAGTCGGACAAATTAAAGGAAATCCTGGAGACTGGGGTATAGATGTCTTTATCGGCGAGCTAGGGATCGAACGAGTAACCGTCATCCAATGTAAATTCTTCCTAGAGAAAATTGGGCGTGTCCAACAAGATCAAATTAATGCGTCGTTTGAAAGAGCAATTACCTGTTCCCATTACCAGATGAAAAATTGGATATTATGTATTCCAAAGGAACTTACTGTTGATGAACAATTATGGTTTTCTGAATGGAAAGACAGCAAGGTAAAAAAACTGGGGCTTGATACTAATTTCATATCCATATTAGATGGAAATAATTTAATAAATTTACTGAAGCAGCATAACCTTTACAATATTGTTTTCCAGATGGAAGACTCTTTAAAAATTGCTGAGGTTCATGCTGCTGTAATAACAAATCCAACTATCCAAATAAACAGTGCCACAAAAAGAGTCGATCGAGTCGATGATGTAATAAAACTCAGCCGACAAAGATTCAAATATCCGCTAAGACCTAGACAATATCAAGCTATCCTAGATTATCAAGAGAAATATGAACTACAAGATTGGGAAATTTCATCAGCTTTAACAACTGATGTCATAAAATTTACAGACAAAGATTCTTCAATCAAGCTAAACTTAGGACTTCCGAGAAAAGGAAATTTAATAGCTAGTTTAATAGGTATTGCTGGCACAATACTCTGGATTCATTACAGCAAGTATAGTTTATTATCTTTGTTAGTTGAGTTTATAGATCCACTTATTGTGTATGGAATTTTTGCGATTGCTTGTGCAGGGATTTTGACCTATATGATTTTAAATGCATTGAGTTACTATTTGAAAGGTTTTCACATAAGATATATTATCAAACAAAGGATATCTTCAGGTTAACGAGGATATCCTTTATGTCGAAAGAAGAGCAAAACTTGTTACTGTGGAGACTAACCGTGTGTTTGAATAACATCAACCGAATAACGGTATCTATTTCCAACCAGAAATGTCCATAAACAAAAAAAGCCTCCCTCCTAACCGGCAGAGGGAAGCAATTTGGCTAATCTGTTGATCGAACTAACCGTAAACCGACGTTTGGTTCTTCAATATCTAAAGATAAGTATGTTACCTTAATTAACTATTGATAATTTCCTAGAAAATGTTGATCAAACCCTAACTATCAAAAAAGACCTGTCGCTTATCTTACGATATAATTCACTCTATTTACCTTAAATACCTACATTATTGGAGATTTTCATACGATCTTGTATTACGCCATTCTGTATGGTAATTTTATTGCCAACGGCATCCTCAAAATCATTATCTGCTATAATATACTTGGGATTTCGAGCGGGCAAGTTAGACTCAACAATTACTGAATTAGTCATCAGCTTAGGGCGCTTATTATCCCTAGTGGTACAGCCTATTATTTTAACCGCATCGGTAGCATTATTAAAATAGAACGCCGATACACCCGGATTTGTAATCTTCAAACCGCTAATAAGTACATCTTTGCAATCTGTAAAGCCTGCTCCATAATTACCGATATTGGAGATATAACCTCCCTGTACATGAATATCATTGCATAGCGTAAACTGCATTCCTCAAGAGGTATTGACCTTATCAATCTTTAAATTGTTAACTGTAATCCGATTGGAATAGGTGGCCAAAACTCCGGTGCTCTGACTATTGCCTATATAAATATCGGACAATGTAATATCATCATGTGAACAGAAGGCTTCTCCCTGTACCCTTACCCCCTCACCATTGACAGTCGTCTGAATTTTATTGATACTGATATTGCTCAACACTAGATTCTTGCATTTTAACAGTTCTTGCGACTGTCCCTGCCCTTGCTGTTGGAATTGGTTATCCAAATAGGTATATAATAGTCCTTCGGAAGATACCCTGTAAATATCACCTTTATTTAAACCTGTAAGTGAAGCCAAGTCCGCATAGCTGTTTACTGTGCCCTTAAACCCAAACCAATCGCCGCTGACTCGGATACCGATGCTATTGCATTCATTGATCTTGACATTGTCTATGGTACAGTTCTTGGTTCCCCGTACCCGGATCCCGCCAACATCGCTGTTGGTCAGCCCACATTTATCCACATAAACATTCTGGACAGTGACAGACTCCACATCTCCTACCGAAGCCGAATTCCGGATTAATGAAATGACACTTCGGCCAACATTTGACGCATAGACGGTATCAACGACTCCATTTTTGACTCCTCGGGACTTATTGGATGACTCCACATTGATCACCATATAGCCGCAATTCTTTGATTTGATATTCCTGACGGTCCAGTTTTCCATTTCAAATAATCCCAGGTCAGACTGCCCGATATTTTCAAATTCGATATCGTCGATCGTCACATTATCACAGCCACCATGCCAAAAGGTAATACCATAGCCCCCGCTAAAATTGGGCGTTACTGTTTTTGCATTCTTTATCCTTAACCTTTTATAGGTAGCATTGGAAACCGCATGGCGGTTGTCAATACCACTGGACCGCGAAACAGAAGCAGATAAATTGGGAGCATTTGCATCGAGTTCGACATCTGTGAGTTCAAAGTTCCCGTTCAAATTGAGAAACATGTAATTTTAAAAGGCTCCAGAATTGGTCGCTGTGGCTGGATTCAATATAATCTTGGTTAGGTTTCGATCAATACCTTTAATCCTAGCGTTAAAGACAGGTGTGTAAGACCGATCAATTAAAAACGACCCTTTGGGAATAATCGTAAAAGAACCTGTATTTGCAGTGATGCGAAGTGCTTTGGTAAGATATGAATTAAGTACCTGCCCCTCTTGACGCCCAAAATACAAAAGGTTGATATCACCGACATAGTTATGAAAAAGCTTGATGCCACCAACTACGATTACACTACCGCCATCATCGGGTCCCGGATCGGGATCTTTTAGAAGGTCAACGTAGTGGTAGATAATCGGTGCTGGGGTATCCCCTTTTTTGTGATAGCCTAATAGTTGTACACCGTCGTATGTTCCGTTCTGCAATGCTGTGATTTCACTTGTGGACAGCTCTTTCATCTTCGCCATCGTCTCCTTAATTAAAAATTGATTTGCCATATTCTTTTGTTTTAGATATGAGTAAAAATATTGCTATTAAGAGGGCTATCTGAGGAAAATAAGAGGTATGTAAGCGGTATGCGGGAGATACCGAAAAGTCGATCTTATATCATAAAAATAGAGAACATTTTAAGGATATTTAACCATAAAATTCGGTTAAATATGATGTAGCCATAAACTCGGCTGTTCCTTCATAATAGTCTAAAATGGCAAATATTAGAAGATTTACCTACCTAGGGTAGTTCTTGGGGGGTGATTTTTTTTAATCCCCCAAAAAAACTTTTCAATTTAGTAGTACATTTGTGATACTTCTCAGAATTTTCACAGAGCCAACTGTCATGTTATTTGAAAAGACAGCTTAACTATTTTAATCAGTATTGTTATAAAAATTATGAAAAAGAATTCTGTTAACCGCTACTCCAAAGAGAATAAGGAACTGATCGTTCTTTCTATTGTGAAGGGAGAACTATTCCTCGAAGAAGCCCTGGAAAGATATAATATTCCCGACAGACGAACTATTATAGCCTGGTTACGAAAGCACGTAAGAAACAGATCCAAAAATGTGAACTAGCAGTATTCAACTATTTAGTTTATCACTGGAGGGAAAAGCTGTAATAACAAGAAGATATTTATTTCACACTGAGATTATAAATTTTTTCGTTTTTTTAAATTTGTACGATATTGTCCGGGTGTTTTCCCGACAAACTTTTTAAAGAACTTGGAAAAATTAGATGGGTCGTAAGCCAGCAAGCATGCAATCTCAGCTACGGATTTGGTGGAAGATGAAAGAAATTCCTTTGCCTTTTCTATAATTTTCAGATTATAAATAAATGACAAAGACGGTTTCCCATTTCTTTTTGTAGTGTATTGGTTAAATGGGTATGGGAAATGAAAAGTGCGGATGCGATCTCATTAATTTCCATAAACTTTATGACTCTAACCGACACAATATAATCAATATGTTGCTTCAAAAACTCAAAATACCGCTCTGTAATCCCGGCTCCCTTTTGACTACTTCATGTTAATTTTTTTCATCTGATTTTTGGAAAAAAGACTGTATAATGCTCTAAAAGAAAACCAGACTCAAGGCCCATTATTATGGCACCAATTTACAAAAAACATAACTACTATTGATATTTTCATGCAATAAGATAGCTAAACTGTTGCCCATAAGGTACAAGATCAACCATTCGGCTCTTGTCTTTTGTATCTTTATAGATATTGAACGGCATCGCGCTTTATCTTTTTTCATTTGCATATAGGCGATAAAAAGACTATCAAATAGCTGAAACACCTTTGAAATAAATACAAATATTTAAGAATATCTATCTATAACTATGTTAAACAGATTTTTAAGGAACGATCTGCAATTTTTATCATTAATTTGTACATTAGTTATCGTTTCTTGTAGTTTCGGTCAAAACGAAAACTCCAAAATTGATGATCTGCTAAAACAGGCGGACAACTTACTGGACAGCGATGGTCTCAAATCCTTGGATTATGCTAAAACTGCCAGTTTAATTACTGAAAAGTCGAATGATTCAAAAAGGAAAGCGGAAACTTATTATTACATCGCCTTTACGTTAAACATTCTGGAAGAATATGAAAAATCACTACCATTTATTGAAAAAGGACTAAAGGAACATGCCACGAAAGTAAGCCCCCCCCTAAAAGCACGTTTCTTATCTCTAAAAGGCTATCATTACTCACGACTCCATCTCTACAAACAGCAGGCGAAGCAACACCAAGAAGTGATAGATCTAACAATGTCAAGAAAAGATCCGGAATCGGTAATGACAGCGTCATTGAGTCTGTCTTCGCTAGGACTTTCTTACACCCTAGTCAATGATTACGCCAATGCCCACCATTTCATAGATATTGCCCTAAAACACGCAAAAACAGTCCCTGATACGGTATATCATAAACTTAAAAAGATTTACAAAGTAAAAGCAAATTTATTCTATTACAAGGCGATGACTCACATTGAACAGTTAAGGGCTAAAGAAGCTCTTCCTTTTATCCAACAAGCCTATCAACAAGCTATAGTAGACAATAAGCCTCTCACTCTTTTCCTTGAACTATACGCCGATTACTATATGCAGATAGGAAAAACGGAAAAAGCCATTGAATTTTATTTACTTGCCATAGCTGACAAGAAAAAAAGAACCTGGAACCGATCTACCTCTGCAGACTTATATCTAAAAATATCCAAAAGTTATAATAAAATCAATCAGCACGAAGAGGGAGAAAAATTCCTTCGGTTGTCTGCCTCGGAAAGATTGATTGACGAGAATAAAAACAGAAAAAGGGTGCAAGCGGTATTAGATAATATCGAAAAGCACGATATAATAATAAAAAATAGAGATAACCAACTAAAAATAATCCTCTGTATAGCTTTGTTGATCACCTTACTGTTGTTTATCTGGAAGTATAGGGAATATAAACAAAAAAAGAAAAAGATCTTGTTTGCACAAAAAATAGAAATTGAGCAAAACAAACAGCTTATAGAGACTCTTGAACTTAAAGTAAATGAATCATTTTCAGAGCTTATTGAATTAGCGAAGAAAAATTCACCCACATTTTGGGCCCGCTTTCAAGAGGTCCATCCGAAATTCTTAAAAAGAATGCTGTGCATCGATGCAAATTTCAAATCCTCTGAATTAATCCTATGTGCTTATATCTATCTGGGCTTTTCAACAAAAGAAATTGCAGATTATACTTTTAAAGCAACAAAAACAATTGAAAACAATCGTTATAACCTGCGAAAAAAACTGGGACTTGCACCAGAGGAAGACCTTATCCTTTGGCTCCGAAACCGTGTAGACGACAATACTCCAACGCAAGGTTAAGAAATACCCCTAAAAACTCAACTCCAGATCTGTCCAGAATTATTTATCATCATAGAATATTAAAATATTTTCGATAATTAACAATAAACGGCAGGCTCTCCAAGCACGACTCAATATCTTTAATAAAAATTAAACACCTCAAAAACAATAACTTACAAAAACAAGAGTAGTCCTTGGGGGGAGTAATTTTCCATTTCTATTTCATAAAATATTCATGTTTGTATCGGATTTCCAAGGACTTGCCCCGCTCCCGGAAAAGCTCGGCCATGTATTTGAATCCAACGACTAATCATTAACAATGATTTAAAACTTAAATATAATTCAAAATGAAAACAGAAAAGAGAACTTATGAAGCACCTGCTATCAGCGTGCTTACAATCGAACTGGAGCAAGGGATTGCTGCTGGTTCTGGAGGAACAGGTACCCCTAACCCTGGTGTAGGCGATTGGGGTGATGGTTCGGATGGTAGTGGTAATGGAGATTTATAAAATTAAGCTATTAAAAAACTACAAAATTAAGATTTTTATGAGAGTATTATATAAAAAGCAATTAAATTGGACCATTGCTTCCATTGCGTTCTTGCTAGTAGGAAGTGGTACCTTTTCAAGTTGTTCGAAAGACAAGGAACAAGTCGAAGAAACAGCTAAAGTCGAGGGGACAAAATTAATGTTGAACGTGTCGGGTATTGACGAGAGTCAACCTATATCGACAAAGGGTTCGCAAGCAAAAGTGGCTGCGTCAAACGCAGGGAATACCAAAGTATTGGAATTTCCAGAATTTGATGCTGTCTTACAGTCAGATAATAACATACCATTTAAGGCAGCACAATCTTTAACTAAAGCAGCTTCAACTAGCGGTAGCTCCACAAGAGCTGCTGCTATAGAAAATGGGGTAAAATACCGTCTATACTTGTTTTCACAAGATGGAACTCAATTGATTTCTTCGGAGCAGTTTATTGCCGGAACTCAGGGAACTATTGATGTGACGCAAGGAACAACGTATAAATGGGCGGCACTTTCGTACAATACAACAGATGATATCCCTGCGATTACTCCTACCAATACTAAAATCAGCCTTCCCGGCGGAAAAGATATCTTATATACATCGGGTGAGGTATCGGTTCCAACTGGTGGTACAAGTGTAAATGTGCCAATCAATATCATGTTTAACCACAAATTTGCACGACTTGGTATAGAATTAAATACACAAGGGATGTTTGCAAATATGACCGGAGCAAAGGTTGCAGTAGCCGGAATCAAAACGGCATCGATTGATATCGCCAATGGCGCTTTAAGTGACCTTGTCGCCGCCGACCACGAAATCCCATTTGTCGACTTTAAGGACATTAATGCACTCTATCAAGATGCTAAAATCGCCTATACGTACACAGCGGATCCAGCGGCAGTAACAGGCGGGATCAAAGTGAATGTCTCCAATCTAGCGTTAAAGATTGATGACAACTCCACCCGTCAATTTTCAGCGACTCCTGTCAACTTTGCATTCAACATCACTCCGGTATTAGGAAACAGTCACCGTTTGCTGGTCAATTTGATAGAATCTCCATTGACAGTGGAAGGGACCAGGTGGGCTAGACAAAATATTTATTACCAAGCCGGACACAACCCTT
>Ga0213829_1000720_pt1 | contig 28094 bp, 29 predicted proteins | sample MC6MC0896MG_FD_180665 | JGI IMG/M metagenome (GOLD analysis project Ga0213829, IMG submission 180665) | Enriched soil aggregate microbial communities from Iowa State University, Ames, United States - MC6-MC0896-MG | ecosystem: Environmental > Terrestrial > Soil > Unclassified | place: USA: Iowa...
TAATTCGACAGAAAGTTGCTCCCGATCGTAAACCGGATAACCTGTAATTTGATCTGGCGGTGTTGCCGATAAAATCTGTGGAATAGGAGCGTGCCACTTTGTGCGTTTACAAGCTTCTTCTTTTAAAGCCTGCACACCATTTTTATTTAAAATTTTTGCTTCAGCTTCATCTATCGGAAAACTCAATTGCCACATAACCGAATCTGCATCATAAGGCATTACGTAAATACGTTCGTTACCGTTTGCAGTTTGAAATACGGTGGCAGAATCTAATAAAGTTCGATCTGTGTTTTCTATGGAATTTAACTTGCAAATTCCTAAAATTACCATGCAACCGAGGTAACGTAACGGAGCTTTTTCTTCTCCGATGATGAGGTTTCTAACAGTACTTCGAATTCCATCTGCACCAACAACCAAATCTGCAGTTGTTGTTTCAATCTTTCCGTTGACATCAAAAGTCAAATTTATTTTATGTTGATTATCTACAGAACAATCAAGCAGTTTGTATCCCCATTTTATTGAGTCAGTATCTTGTAAGTGTTCTATAAGTGTTTGCCGTAGTTCTTGTCTGGCAATATGGATATTTGTTTTTTTAGAGATTTTTTGTTCGGAATTTTCAAGCCATTTTCGCATTCCCCATTCGGCAACAATTTTTCCATAGGGTGTATGAACGATATGTTTGGTAGAAACAACCCCATTTGCAAGATTAGAAATTCCGAAGCCTTCCATAGCTTTGCTTGCTTGTTGCAGGGTTAATCCATAACCTTGTGAACGTGCATTAAAACTAGTATCACGCTCATAAATGGTAAACGGAATTCCACGGTGTAAACAAGCAACAGCAAGCGCAACGCCACCAATTCCGCCACCGATTATCGCAATATGAGGAAATTCTTCTGTATTAGGAACAGTCTGGTTTTCTGACACAGTTAATCCCGAGCCCGAACATTTTAAACAAGGTTTTAAAATTATATTTTGGATTAATTTTTTACGAATTCGCTGCTTTATTTTTCCAATGCCGTTGCATTCTTTACAAACTGTTTTGTAGTCCATTTTTACTTTTAATAAAATTACACAGTAACTTCACTTTTCTTATGCAGTTTGTTTCGGTAATCAATTCCCCAATTGGCAATTTCTTCGATTATCGGGCTTAAGGTTTTGCCGTATTCGGTAATTTCGTATTCAACCGTAACAGGTTTGGTATTAAAAACGGTTCTTTTTACCAAATGATTCATTTCTAAATCTTGCAGTTCTTTAGAAAGCATTTTTGTCCCAATACCATCAATCTCTCTTAAAAGATCCATAAAGCGTAATTTTTCGCCTCGAATCAATGTTCCTAAAATATGGAATTTCCATTTTCCCGACAAGATTCCCATGGTATCTTTAATCGCAGTCATTCTGGTTTGGCACACAGCGTTATTGTTCAATACGGCTTTTTTCTTCATTTTATTTTGATGATTTTGCAAACAGATTACAAAAATACGGTTTTAAACAATAGTTTCTTCAAGGAAATTAGTTTCCAAAAGGAAACCAATGGTAAAAAGAACTTTAATCTGCCGTAAATTTACCACCTCATTAATTAAACTAATAATAATTGATATTATAATGAAAAAAGTATTTGTTTTAGCCGTTGCGGCATCGGCTTTTATTGTTTCTTGCCAGCGCGCTGCCAGCGATCAATCTACAACTTCGGCTCCACAAGAGGTTGCTGCCGAAAAAGGTGCTACTTACACTGTAAATAAAGAAGCGAGTAATGTAAAATGGACGGGTTACCACAAAGGTGGTTTAAATCCACGTTTCGGAATCATGAAAAGCGACGGAACGCTTTCTGCTGAAAACGGTGTAATTACAGGCGGATCGTTTGTAATTGATATGAATTCTGTTTTAACGGATGCTGCTTCTGTTGATCCGGCTTCTTCTGGAGGAAAAACTTCTGCGGATTTAGATTTACACTTAAAAAATGCAGATTTCTTTGATGTTGCAAAGTATCCTAATGCAAAATTTGAAATTACATCGGTTAAAAGCTTTGATGCTGCTACCGATAAAAGTGCTATTGCTGATGCAAACTTCGTAATCAGTGGAAACTTGACCATTAAAGAAAAAACGGTTAACGTTACTTTCCCTGCAAAAGCGGTAGTTTCTGATACGGAAATTGCATTAACTTCTAAATTTACAATCAACCGCCAAGATTGGGGATTGGTTTACGGAACAGATGGTGATGCCAAAGATTGGATGATTTCTCAAGAAATTGATATCGAACTAAATATCAAAGGAAATAAGTCTTAATTATTTTTTCATAGTTAATTTTAAGAAGAGAGGGTGTCTTGTGCATGCTCTCTTCTTTGTTTTATACTATTCCATTAATGTAACTGGCTCCAGATTTTGTAATTCGTCTTCGGTAAATAGTCTGTAATGAATTTTAAAGGTTTTGCCTAATGGAGTTTCCAACGAAAAACCGCCTGCACCAAATCCGTCTAGAACATCTAATGTAAAGTGGCTGAATTTCCAATATTCAAATAAATCACGATCTACCCAAAATTCAGAATCTTCTATCGATCCAATTAATACATCGTTCATTCGGGGGAAAAATCCGCCTTTTTCAAAACATTGTGGCTGCGTACCTTCGCAACATCCGCCTGCTTGATAAAACATTAACGGTCCATGTGTTTCTTTTAACTGATGGATTAATTCTATTGCTTTTTCTGTTGCATTGAGTCTTTGAATCATAGCTCTTATTTAAAATGATTGATAAAAATTAAAGCCAGAAGCATGCTTCTGACTTTAAATATACAAGTTATTCTACTAAAAGAAACCTAATTTGTTTTTGTTGTAAGAAATCAACATGTTTTTTGTTTGACGGTAATGACCTAGCATCATTTTATGATTTTCACGCCCAACGCCCGATTGTTTGTATCCGCCAAACGGCGCACCAGCAGGGTAGTTGTGGTAATTGTTTACCCAAACACGACCAGCCTGAATGGCTCTTGGAACTTGGTAAAGTTCATGTGCATCGCGCGTCCAAACACCGGCACCCAATCCGTAAATAGTATCGTTTGCAATTTCAATAGCTTCTTCAACCGTTTTAAAAGTAGTAACAGCCAATACAGGTCCAAAAATTTCTTCCTGAAAAATGCGCATATTGTTTGTTCCTTTAAAAAGTGTAGGTTTAATGTAGTAACCTCTTTCCAAATCGCCATCTAATTTATTTACATCGCCGCCAGTAAGTAATTCTGCACCTTCTTCTTTTCCTAAAGTAATGTACGAACTAATTTTATCGAACTGAATTTTAGATGCTTGTGCACCCATCATAACGGTTGTATCCAACGGATCGCCAATTTTAATGGCTTCAACGCGCGCAATTACTTTTTCAATGAATTTGTAGTAAATATCTTCCTGAATTAACAAACGAGACGGACATGTACAGATTTCTCCTTGATTAAAAGCAAAAAGTACAGCGCCCTCAACAGCTTTATCTAAAAACTCATCGTCTTTATCCATAACCGAATTAAAGAAAATGTTTGGCGATTTTCCGCCTAATTCCAAAGTTACAGGAATAATGTTCTCGGTAGCATACTGCATCACCAAACGACCTGTAGCTGTAGATCCTGTAAAGGCAGCCTTGGCAACTTTTGGGTTGGTAACCAACGATCTCCCTAATTCTGCACCAAAACCGTTCACCACATTTATAACACCCGCTGGTAGTAAATCGCCAATAAGTTCCATTAATACCAATATTGATGTTGGTGTACTTTCGGCTGGTTTTAAAACCACACAGTTTCCGGCAGCTAATGCAGGTGCCAGTTTCCAGATTGCCATTAATAATGGGAAATTCCAAGGGATAATCTGCGCAACAACTCCAATTGGTTCATGAACGATTAGCGATACGGTGTGTTCGTCTAATTCTACATGCGACCCTTCTTCGGCACGAATTACTCCTGCAAAATATCTAAAATGATCAATTCCCAACGGAATATCGGCATTCAAGGTTTCTCTCACCGCCTTACCGTTGTCAATAGTTTCAACAGTTGCAAGATAGTCAAGGTTTTGCTCCATGCGGTCGGCAATCTTGTTCAGAATAATGCTTCGTTCTGTAGCCGATGTTTTCCCCCAGATTTTAAACGCTTTGTCGGCAGCGTTAACAGCTAATTCCAAATCTTCTTTGGTAGAATGTGCTACTTTTGTAAAAACTTTGCCGTTTATCGGCGAAATATTATCGAAATATTTTCCCTGTACGGGTGCCGTCCATTTTCCATCGATATAATTCTCATACTGGCTTTTAAATTCCGGCCATTTTTTTACAGTCTCGTTACTCATAATTTTTAGTTTTATGTTTACTTAAATTGATTAATTTAAATTACTCTTAATTCGGTGCAAAAAATGAATCGATTTGTATCAAAAAATAGTAAATTAGTGCCAATGTGTCGTAAATTTAAGTTTTGTACCTCATGAATTCATCAATCAGCAGCATATACAATAAGGGAAAAGTTGTAACGCCCATAGAAAATAAATTGAGTTTTCAGACCGATGAATTGGACCTGCATTTGTTTGAAACAAAGGTGAAAACATCAGGTTTTGCTTTGGCTTTTGATGAAATTTCATTGATTACCATGCTTTCAGGAAAAAAGGTAATGCACTTTAATAGAGAAGATTCGTTTGAATTTTTGCCCGAAGAATCGTTGGTGCTTGATAAAAAACAGGGAATGAATATTGATTTTCCCGAAGCCGAATACGATAATCCTACACGATGTCTGGCATTGATTATTTCTCCTGATGAAATTAAGGAAACGCTGATGCAGCTAAATGAAAGCGCTCCGAAAATTGATCATACCGAATGGACGGTTGACAGTTCTACCTTAAAATTTACCAACGATCAATTGCTTAATAAGAATATTGAACGAATTATTCTGTTGGCATCATCAAACTCTGAATATCGTGATGCACTTGGAAAATTAATGACTAAAGAATTGATTATAAATCTGCTGCAGTCTAAAGCGCGTGACTTTCTTTTGGAAAAAACAGAAGCTTTGGCAGGCAATAATCAGTTGGCTTTTGCAATTGAGTATATTCGGAAAAATCAAGACAGACAGCTTACGGTTGAAGAAGTTGCAGAAAAAGCACACATGAGCAAATCGACTTTTTATCGATATTTTAAACGACACACTGGTAGCACGCCAAACGAATTTATTTTATCAGAAAAAATTAAGCAGGCTAAATACTTGCTGGCAAATACATCGCAATCAGTGTCTGAAATTGGTTTTGCACTTGCGTTTGCATCATCAAGCCAGTTTATCAAGCATTTTAAAAATATTACCGGTTTAACACCTTTTAAGTTTAAACAAAGCAGCGACATTTTAGTGAAATAATCATTAAAACATCGCAGCTTGTAAAAGTGTTCTATTAATTTAAAAGTTCTTTTTCTATTGATTCCAGCTGATTTTCAATCGAAATTTTATCATCACAAAAATAAACAGTATCGTTTTTAAAAAGATCTTTATAATAGGCAATTCCATCTAACAAATTTTTACGGATTTTCTGCTGCTTTTTCATTTTAATATCAGATTGTTCTGCTTCGGCAATTTTTTGCTCTTTTTTGTAATGATCCAGATACATTTTTAATTCTTTAATAAAGACATGCGGTCGGTTTTCAACTTCGATAATATTTTCACGACCATAAATATGATTCACCATTTGTTTTAACGACGCTTCTTTGGTAAAATAAGCGATGTTTGGTCCAGGACAAATTACAACGCCTTGCTGTTCTCCTTTTACAGGTAGTTGATGATCCATTAAAGCAGCATTCGCCAAACCTACACATAAACAAGCTTTTTCGGTAATTTCTGCAAAATGTTCCTGATAATCTTCAACACTTAAATTCATATCCGACAATTCTGCCAATGCTTTCTGTTGATATTTTCGCGATGCCGTACAAAGACCTTCTTCTGAATATTTTTTGTTTAATGCCAAATATTTTCGCGGACACGAACTTCCTTCTTTATTGTTGGCAATTCGCTCCTGTTTTATAAATTCGTTGGTAGTGCCTTTTATATTGTTAAATGGAATGCCCAAAGGCGAAATAGTGCTTAAATACAAATCGTCTTCTTTAGCCGATGCCAATAGATTTCTTGTAGCTGTGTCTGTAGAAGTTGCTTCGGGAACCAGTAAAAACGGCGATCCCCAACCAACGGCATCTAACTGATAATGAGCTAAAAGAAAATCGTGTTCTAAAGCTGTACCAACGCCGCCTTGCGCAGTAATTTTAATGTTTAAAGGTTGTTGCGGAACGTGTTTGCCTTTTTGATCTAACGCTTTGCAAAATAATTCATGCATAGAAACTGAAAGTTCTTCACGTTTTTGTTTGAATTCTTCTAAAATAGTTCCCATTAAAAAACCGTCTGTTGCAAAAGCATGCCCTCCACAGTTAAGTCCTGATTCTATTCGATATTCAGAAACCCATAAACCTTTTTTTGCCAAAAAACTGCCCTGTATAAATGCAGAACGGTAATCGCTTACTTTTAAGGTGATTTTTTTCTGAAGCTGATTTTTTTCATCAGGATAAAAAGCATAAAAACTTTCAAAATAACCAAACAATCTCGGATTCATTCCTGCCGATAGAACTACCGACGCATTTACCGTACTTTCTGCAAAACCGCGCAAAGCAGAATGTGCATCGTTAAAAATTGCCGGACGAGGTTCTTTGTTTTCGTACGTTTCGCGATCTACTTTCGTCATAATATTAACGTCGATAGATCCTGATGTAAGGTGTTGGTCTAAAAAAGCTTTTAATTTTGTAAGCGGTTCGCTACCTTCTAAATGTTTTTGCAGATTTTCTCTGATTTCTGAAGTATTCGGTAAAAGATCTATGTAATTTTTTACAGCTTCTTTGTTTCGAATCAACTGATCCTTTAAATGTTCAAATTTCTGTTTAACAATGGTATCCAGCGTATTAAGGTACGAAGTTATTCTTTGGGCTCTGAAATCTTCTGCCTTTTTACTGATTTCCTTGTAAGGAAGTTGAAATTTTTTGGTGTAAAAACGGTTCATCTGCTCAATAAGTTCGTCATCCATCACCGAAATAACAGACGAAATTCCGTAATACGCCACGCGAATCGGCGTATCAATGGTATAAGCAAGACCCATCACGGGAATGTGAAAAGTATGTATGTTGGGAATTTTCATGGGAATGATTTTTATGTTGCGAAGTTTTCTATAAAAAATAGTTTTTTTACTGATAAAAATCATTGTAAATACAATATCACAGTTACAATTTGATCTTTAAATATTTCAAAAAGCGTATTTTTGAATAGATCAATCATAAAAACGATCACCGAAACCGTAATTCTATGTATAATTTTAGAAATGATTATTCTGAAGGTGCGCATCCAAACATTCTTCAAAAGCTTATCGAAACCAATTTACAGCAGCAACCGGGCTATGGCGAAGATGAATATTCTTTGCAGGTTAAACAGATTCTTCAACAGAAAATAGAAAATCCCGATGCAGCAATTTATTTTGTTTCGGGCGGTACGCAGACCAATTTGTTGGTGATATCGTCATTGCTAAAAATTCACGAAGCGGTTATTAGTGCAAATACAGGACATATTTTTTCGCATGAAACTGGAGCGATTGAAGCTGTTGGGCATCGAATTATTACTGTGGAAACTTCAAACGGAAAACTTCAGCCTGAAGCAATCCAAAACGTTTTAAAAGGATATACTTTAAGACCACATGTTGTAAAGCCAAGAATGGTTTATATTTCGAACGCAACCGAGATCGGATCAGTTTACAATAAGGCAGAACTTATCGAATTATCGGCATTTTGTAAGGAAAATGATTTGTTACTTTTTATGGATGGAGCGCGTTTGGGAAATGCGTTAATGGCAGAAAATAACGATGTAACATTGGCAGATATTTCACAACTTACCGATGTTTTTTACATTGGCGGAACTAAAAACGGAGCTTTGTTGGGCGAAGCTATTGTGTTTAATAATCATTCATTAGCACCTGATTTTGATTATGTGCTGAAACAGAAAGGCGCATTGCTGGCAAAAGGGCGTTTATTAGGTATTCAGTTTTTAGAATTGTTTAAAAACGATTTGTATTTTCAACTGGCTAATCACGCCAATACAATGGCCAAAAAAATAGCCGATGCCGTAAAGGAATGCGGATATTTGTTTTTGACTGATCCTGTTACCAATCAAATCTTTCCTATTCTGCCTAAAAAAGTAATTGAGCAGTTAGGAACTAAATATCTTTTCTATCAATGGAAAGAAATCGATGCCGAAAATACCGCAATTCGCCTTATAACTTCTTGGGCAACAAATGAAGAAATTGTAAATGAATTTATTACCGATTTAAAAGAAATATCAATGAAATTATGATATTAAGTTTGTCAAGCTGAACTTGATTCAGCTTCTCATCATTTTAATAAAATTTGCGATTCCGGATCAAGTCCGGAATGACAGTAATACGAGTAAAAGGTATCATGATTAAAATTCATATTTAAAAGCAAATCAATGATGAAAAAAATAACATTTATAGCGAAAATAATTGGTGTTTTTATGTTCTTATTTTGCAATCATTCAATAAAAGCACAGGTCTTTAGTTTAGGCGCAAAATATGATAAAGCGGCAATGTTTCAGGCGTCGTTTAATATTCCTGTGATGTTTGATAAATACAAACCCTACGATTTTGCCTTTGGGTTAGATTATAATTCGCCAAACACAAAAGCACCGTCTGGTTTACAGCCGCAGTTCACAGCAATGTATTTTGTGGTTGACGATAAGTATAAATCTTACAATATTTCTGCGGGAGTTACAACTGGTTATTTGTTTGATTTTAATAAAGAATTCAATAATCAGTTTAGTATTAGTCCGTATGTTTCACGGAAGTTTTTCCGTTTACTATTAAGGTAGGGCATGAGTATGTGATGCCACTTAATCAAGGACAGTTTTTATTTCGATAGGAATTGGCGGATATTTGTTTCGACATTTTAGTATTATGTAGCAGATTTTATATAACTCTTATAGAATTTAAGATTGATAGATAAAATCAGTACTGAAATAAAAAAGTGAGCCTTAAAGCTCACTTTTTTATTGTTTATCATTAGAAATTTTTTGCATATTCGTTTGCAAAATCTTCCAGTTTAATCTTTCCATCAGTATTCGCTCCGCTTTTTTCAAAGTCATCAGCAATTTTTCCATTTTTCAAACCTGCGCCCATATCGGTATATAATTGAGCGATTTCAGCAGGAACACCTGCTTGAGTCATTCCATTTAAAGCTTCGTCATCAGAAAATTCAACCCAAGGAAGTTCCGGTTTTCCGATTGATTTTCCAATATTTTTAGCAATTTCTCCCGCCGAACGAAAATCACTTGCAATATAACGAATGTTTTTTCCTTCAGACGATTTCTGTAATTCTTCGGCAGCTGCAACAGCAATATCGTGCGGATGAACCAAAGGTATTTTTGTATTTGCCGGAAGGTTCGATCCCATAATTCCAGCATTTTTAATCATTGGGACATCGTTATAATAATTGGTATAGAAATAACCTGCACGTAAAAACGTGATATTTATATTTTCTAAACCATTATAAATCTGTTCGATATGATACAGACCTTCAATTGGTCCGGTTCCGTTTGGTAAATCTGCGCCAATACTGCTTAACATCACCACTTTTTTAATATTGGCTGTTTTAAAAGCCTCTGCAAAAGCCTTACCTGCATTGGTTGTATTTGCAACTACATTTTGTCCGCCTAAATTAGGAGGCGTCATTGCAAAAACGGCATCAGCACCAGTAAAAGTTTGCGTTAAAAAGTCGGCATCGTTTACAGAACCTACAGCTGCAATTGCTCCTAATGCTTCAATTTCACTTTTTCGATCAGTCGAACTTGTGACAACTGTTACTTGGTTTCCTGCGCTTAATAATTCAGTTGTCAATTTTTTTCCTATGTTCCCTAACGAACCGGTTATGATTATTTTCATGGTAAAATATTTTTTATTTATAAATACAAAGTTATATTTGCACATACTTTTATACAAGTACTTACCCTAAAGTATGTATTATGACGGCAATTAAGAAAACATCGACCATTCAGGAAAACAAACAAATTGCATTAGAAATGTGCCCCGTAACTTATGTTATGGAGAAAATTGGCAGTTATTGGAAACCTATTATTCTGTATCATCTTTCTACAAGTGATAAAAGATATAGTGAGATAAAAAGAGCCATTCCTGCGATTACTGAAAAGGTATTAATTCAGCATTTAAAGCAGCTGGAAACAGACGGATTGATTATTAGAGAAGCTAAACCGGTTGTACCACCGCATGTTACCTACAGTTTAAGTACTTCGGGAAAAGGACTTTTTCCTGTGATCGATGCAATGGCTAAATGGGCAATTGAAGAACAAAAAGGTATTTTTGTTTAGAGAATTAATTCGTAAATCGGCTTTTATTTTTCAATTTAAAACAAAATAGAAAATACTTATAAAACGATATTATTTTGTGGTTGAATTGCTGTAGGTAGATCTGTTTCGCCTAACATTTCCTTTAAATCAATTTCTATGTTTCGACTTATTTGTGTAATAGGAATATCGTTTGCATTTCCTTCGAAAGGATTTTCGGTACTTTCACCGATTTGTTCTAAAACCAGAAAAACCCAGCCTAAAATAACGCTGAACGGAATTGTAAGCCAAATAATGTGCTCGCCCGATTTTTCGATCATTTTAGAAAATTCACCAATAAAACCAAGTGGCAAAAGGATGCAGAACAAGTTGGTAAAATAAATATTAATGCTTGAAAACTGACGCGGATAAGGAAAGTTTTTAATACGTTCGCATTTGCCTTGCTGATCGTACAAATCTTTCAATTGATTGGAAAGCGCTACATAATTGTAATCGGAAATTGTGCCTTGCCGGTTTAATTTTTTAATAGCTTCCGATTGTTTTGCGATCAATTGTGTAGCTCGGTTTTTGGTCGATAAAATGTAATTAAGTTCTTTTTCGTTTAAGAAATTTTTTAATTCATCATTCAAATTACTTTCCCATTCAGGAACTTTGTAATACTGCAAATATTCTCGGTTATAGCTTTTTGTTTTTACGTTTTCCCAGCTTTTAACTTCGCGTAATTGAAAACGTAAAGCCGTAAGCCATGCAAAATGACGGTAAATTATGGTTTGATGTATTATTGCAGTTTCGGTTTCGTTATCTGTTCGCACAAAATCTTTTACCATGATTCCGAAAGCTCTGCTGCTGTTGATGATCGATCCATAAATTTGTCTGGCTTCCCACATTCTGTTATATGTTTGGGTATTTTTAAACCCGGAAATAAAGGCTGTTGCTGTTCCAAGCAAAGCAACCGGAACCCACGGAATTGCCAACCATTTAAAATCTAAAAAATAGAATAATAGCGTTGGTACAATACTTAATAAAAGCATTTTGTATATTTTAGTACGCGTCCAAGGAATAAAATGCAGCAGTTTATAATGGCTTGATATATTCATAAGGTTGAATTAATGGTTGTTACCGCTTATTTTTAGCTCGTCAAGATCCAGTTGCAGTTCGGCTTTTCTAATTTCTTCATCAGTAAAGAATTTTTCTTTTCTTAATTTAAAAAGCTCTTTTCTTTGCAAATTGTAAATTTCTAATAATGTGTGATGGTAAACTTTAAGATCTTCGGTAGTATTTACACAAAGTTCTAACGATTTTAGTTTTAGCTGGGTATTGTTTATTTCTTTTTCAAGATTAGATTTAAAAATACCGATAAGTTCATTTTCGTTATGATTATTATGTTTGGTGTTAAGCACATTCAGCGCAATACCGTGCAATCGTAATTTTATACCTGCCTGTTGTTCTTCTTCGGAACTAATACTATCAATATCTTCTATTTTGATCAATTTAATAACAAAAGGTAAGGTTAAACCCTGCAATACAAGTGTGATAAAAATGACAACAAACGTAATAAAAATGATGAGGTTTCTTTGTGGAAATGCTACATTATCTGTAAGCATCATTGGGATTGATAAAGCGGTTGCTAATGAAACAACTCCGCGCATTCCTGCCCAGCCAATGACTAATGGACCTTTCCAACCCGGCGAAGGATCTTTACGCACTTTTGCACTTAACCAACGCGGAATATGTGCTATAGGATAAACCCATAAAAAACGCAGAATAATAGTAATAATGCTTATTATGATTCCGTATTTAATTCCATCGGCAATAGAATAATTTCCTAAACCGTGAATAATTTCCGGTAATTCTAATCCTATCAAAATAAAAACCAAAGCATTCATTACAAAAATAACGGTTGTCCAAACGCCTAACATGTTTAAACGCGTACTACCTGTTTTAAATATTTCGTGCGAACGATACGACATGAATAAACCGCCGCTTACAACAGCCATTACACCAGAAAAATGAAATTGTTCTGCTGCAAGAAATAAAATGTAAGGAGTCATTAACGTTAGCGCTGCATCAATAGCGGGTGTTGTAGGTAAAAATCTGTGAATGGCGTACATAATGTGTGCGCCTGCCAAGCCTATTACAATTCCCATTATCGATACAATAAAAAACTGTCCCGTAGCTTCCTGCATAGAAAAAGTTCCGCTTATTACGGCAACTAACGCAAATTTAAAAACGATAAGCGATGAAGCATCGTTAACCAGACTTTCGCCTTCTAAAATGGTCATGATTCTTTTAGGAACTTTCATTCCTTTTAAAACGGTTGAAGCTGCAACGGCATCGGGTGGCGATACAATACCACCTAACAGAAATCCTAATGCAAGCGTCATTCCGGGAATAAATAGGGTAGAAGTATAGGCAATAACACCTGATGTTAGAAAAACCAAACCGAATGCGAGTAAAGCAATAGGGCGTTTCCATTTCCAGAAATCGTTCCATGAAGTATACCAAGCTGCTTCATACAGCAACGGAGGTAAAAATATAAGGAAAATTAAATCGGGTTTAAGATGCAGTTGAGGTACGCCGGGAATAAAACTGATGCCCAAACCTGCAATTACCAAAAAGATAGGATACGCAATTTTAATGCGTTGTGCCAACATTACCAATAAAAAAACTACAAATAATAGCCCAAGTATAAGTAGTAGATTATGATGCATAAAAGTGTGTTATTAAGCAGATATTTAAGCGGCTAAATTAATTATTTAATTGACATAATTTAAAATTGCCCTAAATTTATAAGTAGCATGTTTTTGCTATTTTTTTTGCCTAAAAATCAAACACTTTTATGCATTTGTAAGTAAGTTGAAATTTATTTTAATATCTCATATTCAGATCAAAATCATATTTCATGGCATCGTAACCCAGAATTCTACGCACTAAACCCATTTGTCCGCACAGATAATCTTCTCGTCCAATGCACATGCCTACAAAGTTTAATACATCTTCCGGAAAAAACTCAATGTTCATTCCCATTGGGAACGCTCTGTTTAATTCTTCATCGGTTACCTGTAATAATTTTTGATAAACAAGTGGTGATATTCTGTGAAAATCTGCAATAAGATCTTGTAATGAAGGATATGCAAAACTTTCATCTAAAGCTTTTCCTTGAAAGAAGAAGCTTTTGTATTTAAATTCTTCGGTTAACCCCAGAACATTTCCCATTGCGTAACGCATATCCAAAAAATTTCCGACCATCCAAATGATATGATTCGTTCTTCCTTCGATTCTTTTTAAAGCATCTTCTTCTGAAATACCTTCAAGAACCATTAAAAAACATTGACTATGCCCGCGAAAAGCAGGAATAATGATGTCTAATTTTTGCGATTTTGGCTTGTCCATAATTAACTGATTAAATGTTTGATTTTTTCTTTACTGTCAATCAGCATCCAAATGTTGATTAGGAAAAACACACCGGCAATAATTAAACCTTCGGGCATAAAAGTTGAATTATGGCACAAAATACCAATCATTACAGGAAAAATCATCACAGCGCCTAACGCTCGTGTTTTTGGCATAAGCACTAAAATGCCCGAAAGAATTTCTATGGTTGCAACTAATGGTAAAATCCATTTCAAGGTCATCATGGCTTCGTTAATTTTCATCATTTCTGCCGGTATTTCGGGCATTGGCATGTAATGGAAAAATTTATCCATACCTGCATTGATCATCATTAACCCAAATAATACAAAAAAGATTGTTTTTACAATTTTCATAGCTTTTAATTTAATTCATTGAGTATAAACCGACTGTATTTCCTTCAGAATCCATAATAATCGAGCAAAAACCATATTCACCAATCGACATTTTTGGCTGATGAATTTTTCCGCCAGCATTTACAACTCTGTTTTCTTCAACAGCGCAATCCATACAACCAAAATAAACAATAGTACTGTTTCCGCCTGCTTGTAAACCATCCATCTTTACCAAAGTACCCGATGCACCTATTACGTTTTCAGATCCTGGAAAGCATCTCATTGTCATTGGCGCATCGCCGGGAACAGGCATCTCATCTAACTTTAAATTAAATACCGTTTCATAAAATTTTGTGGCTCTATCCATGTCATCAACATAAATTTCGAACCAAGCTACAGGATTAAATTTTTTATTTTCCATTTTTTTAGAGTTTGTTTAAACCAAATGTAGCTTATTTTTTAAGATGCGCGACTTGTCTTTTGGCAAGAAATCAATCAGTAGTTCAAGTTAGATTTTTAAAATATCCTTTCGAATTCTGCTTAATGATGTATCGGTAATTCCTAAAAAAGAAGCAATTTGTTTCAATGGCGCATTTTGAATGATTTGCGGTTTTTCTTTTAGAAGTTTCAGATAACGATTAGTGGCGGTTTCTGTTACAATATCGAGCGATTTTTGCTTTAATGAGAATACTTGTATGGTAAACCATGATCTTCCCCATTCGGAAAAACCGGGTACAGAATGAAACAAATGTTGAAACTTGTCGAAATCTATTTTCCATAAAACACAATCGGTTACAGTTTGCAAAGTTTCTTGCGATGGGATTCGCTGAAATAGGGAAGAAGGCACTATTACAATATCGTCTTCGGCAAAAAATTCTGTGGTAATTTCGTTATTGCTATAGTCGTGCACAAAAGATCGTACGATTCCTTTCTCTAAAAGATAGTATTCATTCGAAATTTCTCCGCTTTTTAAAAGAAAATTTCCTCTGGCAATTTCTGTTTTTTCATGTGCTGCTGCGATAGCATGAAAGTCTTCTTCTGAAAACAGAAGGTGCTGATACACCGTATGAAAGATATCTGACATTTTTTTTTTGCTGAATTTTAAATGAAGATAGTAAAATTGTCGATCCGACGATTATATTTTGTTTAAACATATTTCATTTTCACATTTAATTGACTATATTTAGTTTGGAAAAAAATAAAATATGTTGGTTAAAGTTTTTGGTAGCGCCGTTTTTGGGATCGATGCTACTACAATTACAATCGAAGTAAATATTGATAAAGGAATTGGATACCATTTGGTTGGTTTGCCCGATAATGCCGTGAAAGAATCAAGTTACCGAATTGCTGCGGCGTTAGCAAATATTGGCTACAACCTGCCGGGTAAAAAAATCACTATAAACATGGCACCTGCCGATTTACGAAAAGAAGGATCTGCTTACGATTTGCCTTTGGCAATTGGTATTTTGGCTGCATCTGGTCAGTTGAAAAAAGATGATTTTTCAAATTGTATGATCATGGGCGAATTGTCGTTAGACGGATCTGTTCAGCCGATAAAAGGAGCCTTACCTATTGCAATTCAGGCAAAAGCCGATGGGTTTACCGAAATATTTTTACCAAAAGAAAATGTTCAGGAAGCAGCGATTGTGCACGGACTGAATGTATATGCTGTTGAAAATATTGCCGATTTGATTAATCATTTCGAAGGGAAAACAGTACTTAAAATAGTCGAACTTCAAGAAGATGATTTATTTGATGTAACCAATGATTTTTCGTTATTAGATTTTGCCGAAGTAAAAGGTCAGGAGAACATTAAACGTGCGTTGGAAATTGCAGCAGCTGGTGGACATAACATTTTATTGATCGGTCCGCCCGGTTCTGGTAAAACCATGCTGGCTAAAAGATTGCCGAGTATCCTTCCACCAATGACTGTTGAAGAATCTTTAGAAACAACCAAGATTCACAGTGTTGTTGGTAAAGTTCAAAATGTGGGGTTGATAAAAAAAAGACCTTTTCGTGCGCCGCATCATACTGCATCGTCGGTTTCTTTGGTTGGTGGTGGAAGTTATCCGCAACCGGGTGAAATTTCTCTGGCACACAACGGCGTGTTGTTTTTAGACGAATTACCTGAATTTAAACGCGAAGTTCTGGAAGTTATGCGTCAACCGTTAGAAGATCGCGAAGTAACCATTTCTCGCGCAAAATTCACGGTTTCGTATCCTTCATCTTTTATGTTGGTGGCAAGTATGAACCCAAGTCCGAGTGGCTATTTTATGAATGATAAAGGATTGAGTCAGTCATCATCAATGGAAATGAATCGATATCTGAACAAAATTTCCGGTCCTTTGTTGGATCGAATCGATCTTCATATCGAAGTTAATCCTGTTCCGTTTGAAAAGTTGGCAGATAAATCAACAGCCGAAAAAAGCGATGCTATAAGAAATCGTGTCATTTACGCAAGATCGCTTCAATCACAAAGATTTAAAGAGTATCAGGGAATTCATTATAACGCACAAATGCCTACAAAACTCATTTCGATTTTTTGCGAGCTTGATGAAACTTCATTGAATCTACTGCAAACAGCTATGGAAAAACTGAATTTATCTGCTCGTGCATACGATCGAATTTTAAAGGTTGCACGAACAATTGCCGATCTGGAAACTTCCGAAAAAATAAAACCCAAGCATATTGCCGAGGCTATTCAATATAGAAGTTTAGATCGTGATTTGTGGACAAATACCTAAACCTGCTGTGCGGTTATGTGCGTGTACAAACTGTAGGCAACTATGTAGTTTAGCGGTAAAGTTAAGACGATTCCGATTCCGAAAAATAGAATTCCTATAAACGACAAAAGATAAGTAAATGCGATGAATGCAAATAAAAATCCCGGTTTTTGATTGACTGTTTGTATGCTGAAATTCAAACTTTTTGTAATGCTTGAATTGCTTATGTAAATACCCGGAATGGCAAAATAAGTTAAAAGTTGTAGTAGCAGACTAATGCCTAAACCAACCAAACCAAAACCGGCAAGTTCCAAATAATAAGATATTGCGGTAGTTGTAATTTGTATAAGGATAATTACATTTAATGCTTTTAATCCTTGGGTGCTAAAAATGGTTTTAAAGGCGCTGCCTAAATCGGCATAAGGTTGTACGTTTACTTTTTTTATCATACCGTAAATTCCGCCAAAAAAATAATGCAGAACTATGCTTGCCACCATGTTTACAATCATAATTTCGGTTGCATTTTCGGCGATAAATTCTTCGGCAATTGTTTGGTTAGAAAGTTTTATAAACTCGTCGGGCGATCCTATTAACGAAATCAATCCAACCATATAAATAAACGAAACAATTATAAACGTAAGAAAAATATACAAACCAGCCGTAACTGATACTTTTTTGGCAAGGGAAATTATTTGTTCTGATAATTTCAGCTGATCGATTTCGTAACTCATATAAAAATAAAATGCCTCGCAAAAGTACAAAGCATTTTTTTAATTGTTTGCTGTTTTAGTATCGAATACTGTTATATATTGTTTCAATATCGCCTTGGTTGATATTTCCCGTGTTATATCCTTTCATAAACCAGGCTTTGCGCTCTGCTGATGTTCCGTGGGTAAAAGTTTCCGGTTGAACGTGCCCTTGCATTTTACTTTGAATGGCATCGTCACCAACTGCTTGTGCCGCACTAATTGCTTCATCAATATCGCCAGCTTCCAACTTTTCTTTGTTACGGCTTGCCCAAACTCCCGCATAAAAATCTGCCTGTAATTCTTGTGCAACCGATAACTTGTTGGCTGCTGCTTTACCTTTACCTTCTTGTGCTTGACGAACTTTTTGATTGGTTCCTACTAATGTTTGTATGTGATGCCCAACTTCGTGTGCAATTACGTAGGCAATGGCAAAATCGCCACCTTTTGCTCCAAAACGTGTACGCAATTCTTCAAAAAATCGTAAATCCATATAGATTTTTTGATCAGCCGGACAATAAAACGGGCCTGCTGCAGATGTTGCCGATCCACAAGCTGTATTTACACCGTCATCGAACAAAACCATTCCCGGTTCTTGGTATTTTTGAGCATTTTCTTGAAAAATTTGTGTCCAAGTTTCGTTATTATAAACAAAATTAGCTTCAGAAAATTGTCCTAGAGTTATTTCTTCGTCTGATAATTCTCTTGTTTTTACTTGTTCCGATGATTGTGTTGTGCCCTGTGTTTGGTTTAAAATGTTACCGATTACCTGACCGGTTTCTCCACCAAACATGGTTAATAATAATGCAACCACACCAATGATTCCGCCGCCAACAACGGCTTTACCACCGCCCGACATTCCGCGACGGTCTTCAAAACCACCGCTACTTTTTCTTTCCCATTTCATATCTAAAATTTTTAATCTAATATACTATTTTTCTACATTTTTCCAAATAATATCATCGGGAACAGGAGCAATAATTTTTATTTCTTCTTTGGTAACAGGATGATTCAATACCAATTTTCGAGCATGCAGATGAATACCGCCGTTAGGATTGCTTCGATCAAAACCATATTTTAAATCGCCTTTAATAGGGCAGCCAATAGAAGTTAACTGACAACGGATCTGATGATGACGACCTGTATGCAGATTGATTTCCAACGCAAAATAAGAATTCAATTTTTGAATGATCTTATAATCTAAAACCGCTTGTTTGCTGTCTTTTACTTCTTTTAAATGCGCTTTTGATGTATTGTTTTTTGGATTTCGAGTTAAGTAGTGAATCAACGTATCGCTTTCTCTTGGCGGCTGATTTTTTACAACTGCCCAATAGGTTTTCTGCATTTTACGATTTTTAAACAAATCGTTCAGTCGTGTTAATGCCTTTGATGTTTTTGCAAAAAGCACAATTCCTGTTGTTGGTCTGTCTAATCGATGAACCACGCCCAAAAAAACCGCGCCTGGTTTGCTGTACTTATCTTTTATGTATTCTTTTACAACATCGCTTAAAGGTTTGTCCCCCGTTTCATCGCCCTGAACAATATCGCCCACACGTTTATTAACCACAATAATATGGTTGTCTTCGTATAAAACCTGTAAATTTTCTTTTGTTGAATAGATTTTCATAATATTAAAAGAGGTTGTCTAAAAAGTTCTGTATGTCATTCCGGACTTGATCCGGAATCTCATTATTGTAATTTACAAAGAGATGAGAAGCTGAATCAAATTCAGCTTGACAATTAGATGTTTTTTAGACAACCAATCTATTTGGATATAAATAAATTAATACTGTTCTGTTGTATTAGGGAAATCTTTTGATTTTACATCATCAACATACTGACCGATAGCCTTTTTCATGTCTTCGTACAAATTCATGTATCGTCTTAAAAATTTAGGACTGAATTCGTGCGTCATTCCAATCATATCGTGTACCACCAAAACCTGACCATCAACGCCGCCACCTGCACCAATTCCAATAATCGGGATTGATACTTCTTGTGCGACTCTTGTAGCCAAAGCAGCAGGGATTTTCTCTAAAACAATGGCAAAACAGCCAATTTTCTCTAACATTTTAGCGTCTTCGATCAATTTTTCGGCTTCAGCATCTTCTTTTGCTCTAACCGTATATGTTCCGAATTTGTAAATAGATTGTGGTGTTAAACCCAAATGCCCCATGACGGGAACGCCGGCGCCCAAAATCTTTTTAATTCCTTCTTTAATTTCTTTACCGCCTTCTAATTTTAAGGCATGTGCACCACTTTCTTTCATTACTCGAATGGCAGATTCCAATGCTTTTTTAGAATCAGACTGATAGGTTCCAAAAGGTAAGTCAACCACTACCAATGCACGATCTACACCACGCACCACGCACGATGCATGGTAAATCATCTGGTCTAAAGTTATAGGTAAAGTAGTTTCGTGCCCCGCCATTACATTGCTGGCAGAATCGCCTACCAAAATCACGTCAACACCGGCAGAATCTACAATTTTAGCCATGGTGTAATCGTAAGCGGTAAGCATAGAGATTTTTTCTCCGTTTTGTTTCATATCAAAAAGCGACTTGGTAGTCACTATTTTATAATCTTTTTTTGCAACAGACATACTGTAATAATTGTTGTTTAGTTGTGGTAAAATTAGATAAAAAGTTTAAGAAAATGATGGTTAGCTGTTATTTCTTGTTTTTTTCGTTTAAAAACTGAAGTGCAAATTACTTAATGAGGCTGAGGTTAATTCATTTATTTTGAAGATAGAACGGTATTTTGGTATAGTTTTAATAAACACTACCTTTGTGGAATTAAAAACACAATTATGAAAACAAAAATTACATTACTTATTACTTTGTTTATTAGCGTGTTGGTAAACGCACAAACTTTTTATACGTTTACCAAGTTAATCAATACATACACCGATTTGGTAAACCCGATTAGCATTAATAACAATAAGCCATGGCAAAAACATAATGTAAACAATGCTCTAAATTGGAACTATAATTTACCATTTAATTTTAAAATAAACGGAGTAAACTATAAAGTTATAGAATTTGATGGTGCTAATGTTTTTCTACATAGTATAAACGGTAGTGAAATGGAAATGTATGTTACAGGTATCGGTATAGCTGATAAAAGTGTTGCCAATGCAACAATGTCAGTATCTCCTGTTGGTTATAAAGTAGAAGGGACTACAGGAAATCGTATTTTTAAAATGCAGTTTAAAAATGTAGGGTCAGTTGTTGAAAAATATTTTTATTTTACAAACACCTATTATTTAAATCTACAAATTTGGTTGTACGAAGGTTCAAATATCATTGAATACCGTATTGGAGATCATAATTTAAGTACCTACAATTATCCTAATGATGAGCCTTATACCAATTTTGGTTTTGGTGGTGAGCCATCGTCAGGTGCTTTTGTGTGTATTTTGTATGAAGATGCGCAAAATCCTTTGTTGGGCGAATATACAGATTCAAGTCAGGTAACATTAGATAATTATGGGTTTACAGGATATCCTGCAAGTGGAACTGTTTTTCGATTTACTCCTGCAGCAAATGCAAGTGTTCATGATAATTTGTTTGATACCGTTAAAGTGTACCCGAACCCAACAACCGATTTTTTACTTTTTGATCATTTAACGCAACCAAAAGATTATACTATTTATAATGTAAACGGTAAAATTGTGAAAAAAGGAACGATAAGCGAAGAGTATAATAAAATTAATATATCCGAAATTCCTGTCGCGGTTTATTTTTTACAGATTGATCAATCAGCATTTAAGTTTGTAAAAAAGTAAACTGAAATAAAAAACGATAATTTAAATTATAAAAAACCGATAGTGTTTATTCGCTGTCGGTTTTTTGTTTTAATATTCCAGTAAAAGAACAATCATAAATGTTGTTTTGTAAGATTTTTGTATCTTTAAAAGGTGAAAAAAGGAACTGCATTAATAACACTAAAACCACAAAACGAGCAACTGAAAAAAGTTGGTTGCCTACTATTACTTTCATACATCGGATAACAAACAACATTCTGAATCGTTCTATTTTTATCCTAATTATCTGCATGCTTTGACTATTTATATAGGAAATGAAATTTTGTTAGGTGCCCAAAATAAGAGTTCAATTATAACCGAAAGCAACAATAAAGAAAAACTCACTGTTATTTATACCATAAACTTAAAGGATAAGTGCCATGTAGAAATGAACGGCGTTTTTAATAAAATAGGTATTGTATTTTATCCGCTGGGAATAAATCATTTTATAGACAATCCTTTAAACGAATTATTAATGCAGCAGATTCAGGAAGTATCTTTGAATCCAAGTTTTTACGAAATACTGTCACTACTAACCGACGATTTATCAGCTGATCAAAAATTAAAAATCGTTGAAAATGCGTTATTATCAATAATTGAACCTTTTCAAGAGAACGAATTACAAAAAGCAATTAAGGAGATTATCAAATCAAACGGAGCGATCAAAATTTCAGAATTAGAACAAATAACAAGCAAAAACAGAAAAACGTTGCTTCGTCTCTTTAAAAAGCACACCCTTACCACAATTGAAGAGTATAAAAAAATGGTCATGTTTCGCAATTCGCTAAACTACGCCATTAAACATAAAGAGTTGGCAAATTTAACCGATGTTGCACTTTATAATATGTATTACGATCAATCGCATTTTATAAAACACTTTAAAAGTATTACCAACGAAACACCTAAAACGTTACTTCCTAAAATAAAACAGATAGATAATGAAGATTTATACTGGTATTTTTTAGAAGATTAAGGTCACATGTCTCAATTTTACAATTTTTTGTTTCCTGACTGTTTTATTTTTGCTGAAACAAATTTAAACAACTATGGCAGTAATAAAAATTCAAAGAGGCAGCGGTTATGTAGATAAAATTCGAAACTATAAAGTCTTCATTAATAATGAACAAGTAGGAATTATATCAGAAGGCGAAATAAAAGAATATAATGTAAGTCCGGGTACGCATACCATTTCAACTAAAATTGATTGGGCAGGAAGAAGGACATCACTGTAGATTTAAAAGAAAACGATGTAGTTAATTTTAAGGTAGAAAATTACACCGCTAAAAATTGGCTAATTTCGGTTTATTTCATTGCTTTTATCACTTTAGTACATATTGTTTTATTTATAACGATCGATTTTCAGTATACATCATTATTGTTTATTCCGGTTTTAGCAATCATGGGATATTATCTAGCCGATGAAACCTTGCAAATTACAGCAGCTAAAGAAGATTTCCCTTACCAAGTAAAGGTTACCGGTTCTAAACACCATTTTGCAAAAGAAAAACTAAACGAATTGCAAATGCCTTTACATAAAAAAGGAGAAGCATTCAAGCAAGAAATAATAGCACTACAACAAACACCCGAATGGCAAAAGCCTGAATGAAGTACAAGAAAAATATGTGGGAGAAAATGGATTAGGAAGTAAGCTTACGAAAGAATTAAAGCAAGTGGAAGCCGATTTTATTTTAAACAATTTTGATAATGCCTATACATGGAAGTTGTTACCTTGCAATACAACTGCATTTGACAAAACGTTTTATAAAGCGGTATATGATAAAATGAATCCTGAACAAAAGCAAACCGAAATAGGAAAGAAATATTTATTAGCATCGCACAGCCAGCGCTTAACAAAAGGAGATTCTTTTATTGATATAAATTTGTTAGACAAAGATTTAAAAGCAGAAAAATTAAGCGATTATTTTGCAAAAGGTAAAGATTTTGTTTTGGTAGATTTATCATCTGTAAGCTGTCCAAGCAGTAATCAATCGTTTCCTATTACGAAAAATTTTGCAGATAAAAACACTGATAAATTTCAGGTTGTTAGTGTGCTGGAAAGTAACGATGCGGAAACTTACAAACATTTCGGAAAGTTAAGTACCGATAATTGGGCAATGGTTTATGCAGAAGATTTCATGAGAACCGATACGTATATTCAATACCAAGAAAATGGAACACCTACATTTTTATTGTTTGATAAAGCGGGGAAATTAATAGATCGTTGGTCTGGAGCATTGATTCATCAACAAAAATTAGAACAACATTTCGGTAAGTAATTATATTAAAAACGTGTTATTAGCTAATAACACGTTTTTTTATTTAACAATAATAGTGAGCCGATACTTTAAAAAGCCGATCATTTTTAAAATGGAATTCGTATGTCATGTAATCGTTACTGATGTAATACGAATTTGTAAGCGGATTTATAGATGAAATCAATCCCACACCGGCTTTTAGAAATTCGGTAGGAGTTGTTGTATTATTTAAATAGGTGTTTTTAATTTTAAAACCGTTGGTGTTTACCATTTCCATTGATCGTATGTGGTAGGTTTTGTTAACATCGTGTCCAATACATTCTACCGAACCAAAAAATACGTTGGTTTCATAATCGCCCAAGCCACAATCATCTAAATTGGTGTATTGATCTTTAATCTTTCCTAAATTAGTTTCCAAAAACGATTTTTTAAACCCTTTTTCAGGTTCTACTTCGTTATTTAACGTAAATCCAAACTGCTTTTCCTTCTGTAATTTAATCGGAAGATTAAAATCGTCTTTCGGAATATTTTTTAGAACATCGGCTTGCAATAAAGAAATTTCTGCAACATTGGGTTGATTGTTTTTTGATGCAAATTCGGCATACAAACGCAAAGCCGCTTCGTTTTCTTCAGGATTGCTGTTCCAACCCAATTCTAAAATACGTTCGGCAAATTTCTTTTGATCTTCTATAGTTTCGGCTTTTTTGTATTCGTTCTTTAAAGCGTTTAAATCTGGTCGTTTACCAACATATTTCACAGGAATGTATCCTTTTTTACCATCAATCTGCACAGGAATCCAAGATTCTGCATTGTAAGGATAGTAATAGATAGGCACAGGCGTTCCGTTCAACAGATTTCCTACAGCTGCAGACGAACTGTTAGGCAATTCACGAATTTTAAGACTTGCAACGGTTGTAAATAAATGGGGCGATCCGTAATACCCATCGTTTTCTATAATAATTGCTGGCGATTTTTCGTAATCGTCGCTGGCATTTAAACGGTCTTTTATGTTGTAAGTATCGGTAATGTAAATGGTTTCGGTGTGCGGTGTGTAAACTTTATAAACATATTTGTCTTGAAGAAATTCATACGAATCTATTTGTGCACCACGCAGAAAAATGCCCACGGCTTTTGATCCTTTTTCGTTGTTAAATGCAACGGTGGGAGTTACCACATATAAACTAGGTAATGGTTTAACAGGATGTTTAGGCTGTGCCCAGAATTGAGTTGTTGAAAGTAAAACAAATAAAAGTGCTTTTTTCATTGATAAAATGCATTAACAGTCGGCCATATTAACGGCAATTGCCAAACCACCCTCTGATGTTTCTTTGTACTTGTTGTTCATATCTTGCGCAGTTTGCCACATGGTATTCACAACTTTATCTAACGGAACCTTCACGTTTTTAGGATCGGTATCCAACGCCAATTCGGCTGCATTAATCGCTTTAATGGCACCCATGGTATTGCGCTCAATACATGGAATCTGTACCAAACCGCCAATTGGGTCGCACGTTAAACCTAAATGGTGTTCCATGGCAATTTCGGCCGCAACGGTAACTTGTTCGGGAGTTCCGCCCATTAATTCGCACAATGCAGCAGCAGCCATTGCAGACGATACGCCGATTTCGGCCTGACAACCGCCCATTGCAGCAGAAATAGTTGCTCCTTTTTTAAAGATCGAACCAATTTCGCCGGCAACCATTAAAAACTGTTTAATTTCTTTATCGCCCGCTTTGTGGTTTTCAATAGTTAAATAATACATTAAAACGGCAGGTATTACGCCTGCGCTTCCGTTGGTTGGTGCAGTAACCACGCGACCTAACGATGCGTTAACTTCGTTTACCGATAAAGCAAAACAGCTTACCCATTTTAAGATCTGACGGAAATAAACTTTTGTTTTGCGAATGGTTTGCAGCCATTCTTGCGGATTGTTATAAGGTAAATCGCCTTTTAATTTTTGATACGTATCATAAGCACGTCTGCGAACATTCAATCCCCCAGGAAGTGTTCCTTCGGTGTGGCAGCCAATGTAGATACACTCTAGCATGGTGTTCCAGATCCGCATTAATTCATGATCGATTTCTTCGGGAGATCGTAACGATAATTCGTTTTCGTAAACCAGTTCAGATATCGATTTGTTTTCTTGTTTGCAGAATGCCAAAAGTTCATCGGCTTTATCAATAGGAAAAGGAAAAGTCGCTTTAATTTCGTCTTTTTCTGAACTTTCTGCCGACTCTTCTTTTACAACGAATCCGCCACCAATAGAGTAGAAGGTTGATACATATTCGCCACCCTGATAAAATGCCGTAAACGTTAAACCGTTGGCATGAAAAGGTAAAAAGTTTTTGTTGAAAACAATGTTTTCGCTTGGGTTAAACTGTATTTGAACAGCATTTCCCAGGTTTAAGGTATTTGTTTGTTTAATCTGATCGATAATTCCGGAGATATCATCAACAGGAACGTATTCGGGATCGGCACCACTTAAACCCAACATTACGGCTAAATCGGTAGCATGACCAATTCCGGTTAAAGAAAGCGATCCGTATAAATCAACAGAAACACGTTCAACCTTTTCAAAAATACTTAACTCTTTTAATTCGGAAATAAAGCGTTCGGCGGCTCTCCAAGGTCCTAAAGTGTGGGAACTAGATGGGCCAACGCCAATTTTTAACATATCAAAAACCGAAATACATTCCATAAAAATCAAACAATTAATAAAGCGAAGATAGGCAAAAATAAATGGAAGTTTTTTAAAATTTTGTTAGATATGACAAATGTTTGCAACGGATACTTTTTGACATTATTGTTGATTAATTATGGATCGATTTCTGACAGTATGTCATTTTATTCTGACGGTTTCTGACATTTTTTTATACTTTTTAAGTTAGGCACAACAATTGACTAATAGAATCCGTGAACAAATCACAAAAACAATAAATACAAAATAAAAAGATATAAAATATGAGTAAGATAATTGGAATTGACTTAGGAACTACCAACTCTTGTGTTGCTGTAATGGAAGGTAACGAAGCTGTGGTTATTCCAAACGCAGAAGGTAAAAGAACAACGCCGTCTGTGATTGCCTTTGTAGAAGGTGGCGAAATTAAAGTAGGAGATCCTGCAAAACGTCAGGCGGTAACAAACCCTACAAAAACCATAGCGTCTATTAAGCGTTTTATGGGTGAAAAATTTTCTGAAGTTCAGAAAGAATTAACTCACACTGCTTATAAAGTAGTTAAGGGTGATAACGATACACCGCGTGTAGATATCGACGGTCGTTTGTACACTCCGCAAGAATTATCGGCAATGACACTTCAAAAAATGAAGAAAACTGCCGAAGATTATTTAGGACAAACAGTTACACAAGCAGTTATTACGGTTCCTGCATATTTTAACGATGCACAACGTCAGGCAACTAAAGAAGCCGGTCAAATTGCTGGTTTAGAAGTTATGCGTATTATCAACGAGCCTACTGCTGCTGCGTTAGCTTACGGTTTAGATAAAGGCGGACAAGACAAGAAAATTGCGGTTTACGATTTAGGTGGTGGTACTTTTGATATCTCGATCTTGGAATTAGGTGACGGAGTTTTCGAAGTGTTATCAACAAACGGAGATACACATTTAGGTGGTGACGATTTTGACCAAGTAATCATTAACTGGTTAGCAAACGAATTTAATAGTGCAGAAGGTGTAGATTTACGTCAGGATCCAATGGCATTACAACGTTTAAAAGAAGCTGCAGAGAAAGCGAAGATTGAATTATCATCATCAGCTCAAACGGAGATCAACTTACCGTATGTAACTGCTACAGCTACAGGACCAAAACACTTGGTACAAACATTAACTCGTGCAAAATTCGAGCAATTAGCAGACGAATTGGTACGTCGTTCAATGGAACCATGTAAAAAAGCTTTAAACGATGCAGGTTTATCAATATCTGATATCGATGAGGTAATTTTGGTAGGTGGATCAACACGTATTCCGGTAATTCAGGAACAAGTAGAGAAATTCTTCGGTAAAAAACCATCAAAAGGAGTAAATCCTGACGAAGTTGTTGCTTTAGGAGCTGCAATTCAAGGTGGAGTTTTAACGGGCGATGTTAAAGACGTATTGTTGTTAGACGTTACACCTTTATCATTAGGAATTGAAACTATGGGTGGTGTTTTTACAAAGTTAATCGAATCGAACACAACCATTCCAACAAAAAAATCGCAAGTGTTTTCTACGGCTGTAGACAATCAGCCATCGGTAGAAATTCACGTATTGCAAGGTGAGCGCCCAATGGCAAACGATAACAAAACAATTGGTCGTTTCCATTTAGACGGTTTACCACCAGCACAACGCGGTGTGCCACAAATCGAAGTTACTTTTGATATTGATGCAAACGGTATCATTAAAGTATCGGCAACCGATAAAGGAACA
>Ga0213829_1000722_pt1 | contig 27926 bp, 29 predicted proteins | sample MC6MC0896MG_FD_180665 | JGI IMG/M metagenome (GOLD analysis project Ga0213829, IMG submission 180665) | Enriched soil aggregate microbial communities from Iowa State University, Ames, United States - MC6-MC0896-MG | ecosystem: Environmental > Terrestrial > Soil > Unclassified | place: USA: Iowa...
TCGGGCAGGTTGAGGGTCTTTTTATAGTCCATGAACGGCAAAATAGGCGCGCGCGTTTCGCGCGTCTTCGGCGATGGCGGCAGTCAGGGAAGGGAGGTCAGGAAATTTTTCTTCGTCCCGCAGCTTTTGCAGGAATTCAACGCGTACGAGTTTACCGTAAGCGTTGACGGACTCGTCGAGGAGGTGTGACTCAAGTAGCACTCTGCCGCGGTCCTCGACCGTCGGGCGCACGCCCAGGCTCGCGACCGCCGGCAACGCGCGGTCGGCCAACCCATGAACCTGCACCACGTAGATGCCCGAACGCGCGGCGCATCGTTCGGCCACGCGCAGGTTCATGGTCGGAAAACCCAGTGTGCGGCCAAGTTTCTGGCCGTGGATGACGTGGCCGCTGATATGGAAGGGGTGGCCCAGCAGATGGCGCGCACGCTCCAGGTCGCCCACCGCCAGCGCGGTGCGCACCTCGGAGCTGGAAATGCGATGGCCCTGGCGGTCCGTCACGTCCGCCAGCGTCTGGACCTCGAAGCCATGCATCATGCCGGCTTCGCGCAGCAGGTCGATATCGCCGCTGCGCTTGTGCCCGAAACGGAAGTCCTCGCCCACGAGCAGCCATTTCGTCTGCAGACCTTGCACCAGCAGGTGTTCGATGAAGGCATTGGCCGACATTTCAGCCAGCCGGGCATTGAACCGCTCGACCACGACCTGCGAAATGCCATAGCGCGCCAGCGCGGCCAGCTTGTCGCGCAGCCCCGAAATTCGGGTCGGCGCCAGTTCCGGGCGCTGGTTGAGGGTGGCGAAATACTCCCGCGGGTGCGGCTCGAACGTCATTACGGCCGGCGTCAGCCCGCGCTCGCGGGCCACGTGGCAGACGCGGGCAAGCATGGCCTGGTGCCCGCGATGGACGCCGTCGAAATTGCCGATCGTGAGCGCGCAAGGGGCGCGCCGGTCGGGCGGGGGCAGGGATCGGTAGATGCGCAGCGATGGTTTCACGAGCGAGAGTTTACAATTTTGGATTACGGGTTTGTTCTTATCCCGCCCGCGCGCCGGGTCTTGGGGGTTGGAACCGTCCGTTTCCCCTTGGAATTGTTCATCTTGCCGGAAACTTCTTCTATCAAGCGCCGCCTCGTCATCCTGATCTCGGGGCGGGGCAGCAACATGCAGGCGCTGGCCGAGGCCTGCCGCGACGAACGCTGGCCGGCGGAAATCGCCGCCGTCATCGCCAGCCGTCCTGATGCCGGCGGGCTAGAGTGGGCTGCCGCCCAGGGCATCCCCACCGCCGCCCTGTATCACAAGGACTACGCCAGCCGCGAAGCCTTCGATACCGCGCTGGCTGCCGAAATCGACCGCTATGCGCCCGACTACGTCATCTTGGCCGGATTCATGCGCGTGCTGACACCCGGCTTCGTCAACCATTACGCCGGCCGCCTGGTCAACATCCATCCGTCGCTGCTGCCCGCATTTCCCGGCCTGCACACGCATGCGCAGGCGCTGGCAACCGGTGTGCGCGTGCATGGCTGCACGGTGCATTTCGTCACCCCGGTACTGGACCACGGTCCCATCATCGCCCAGGGCTGCGTGCCGGTCCTGGCGGGGGATACCCCGGAGTTGCTGGCCGAGCGCGTGCTGGCCGTCGAACATCAGGCCTTTCCGGCTGCCGTTCGCTGGCTCGCCGAAGGCCGGGTTACCCTGACAAACGATCACCGCGTGGCCGTCCAGGGCGACCCTGTGCGCCTTTTCTCCTGGTCGCCGGCCGCTTGAACGGCCCTGAAAAGCATTTTTCGGGCGGAACGCCTCCGCCCCATTGGAATACACCATGACTAAACCCCAATCCCCGCGTTCCCGTCCGGCCGGCTCCTTCGGCGGCGGCTCGGAAGGCCGCGACGGCCGGTCTTTCTTCTCGCGTCCCAAGGGCGACGCCCGCAAACCGGCGCCGCGTGACCGGGCGGAATCCGGCGACCGCGCGCGCGACGAACGTGCGGGCGATCGCGGCGGCTACGGCCAAGAGCGCGGCGAAAGCCGAGGCCGCCCCGACTCCCGCCCGTCGTTCGGGGGTCAGCGTGGCGAAGGCCGCGGCTCCTTTGGCCAGGATCGCGGCGAAAGCCGTGGCGGCGAACGCGCTTCTTACGGCCAGGATCGCCGCGAAGGGCAGGGACGCTCGGATTCCCGCTCGCCGTCTGGCGGCCAGCGCGGCGAGGGTCGCGGTTCCTATGGACAAGACCGCGGTGGTGCCCGTGGCGGCGAACGCGCTTCGTACGGCCAGGAACGTCGCGAAGGGCAGGGGCGCCCGGACTCCCGCTCGTCGTTTGGCGGCCAGCGCGGCGAGGGGCGCGGTTCCCAAGGACAAGATCGCGGCGGTGCCCGTGGCGGCGAACGCGGTTCGTACGGCCAGGATCGTCGCGAAGGCCAAGGACGCCCGGACTCCCGCTCGTCGTTCGGCGGCCAGCGCGGCGAGGGTCGCGGTTCCTATGGACAAGATCGCGGCGAAGCCCGTGGCGGCGAACGCGGCTCGTACGGCCAGGATCGCCGTGAAGGCCAGGGACGCCCGGATTCCCGCTCGTCGTTCGGCGGCCAGCGTGGCGAGGGCCGCGGCGGTGAACGCGGTTCGTACAGCCAGGACCGCCGCGAAGGTCGCGGCTCCTTTGGGCAGGATCGCGGCGAAAGCCGAGGCGGTGATCGCAATTCGTACGGCCAGGATCGCAGCGAAGGGCAAGGACGCCCGGACTCCCGCTCGTCCTTCGGTGGCCAGCGCGGCGAATATCGTGGCGAACGTGATCACGCGCCGCAAAAGCCCCAGTCCAATCGTCCCCGTCTGTCGCACGCGGCCATCCGCATCGACCAGGTGCAGCGCGTGCTGGGTGAAATCCTGCAGTGGACCTATCCGGCAGACGCTGCGCTCTCGCACTGGCTGCGCCATCACCCGAATCTGGGCGCGCGCGACCGTTCCGAAGTCGCCGAGGCCGTTTATGACGTGCTGCGCCACCTGCGCCGCTACCGGCAGTACGGCGAAAGCGGCGTTGGCCCCGCATCGCGCCGTCTTGCCATCCTGGGCTTGAACGCGACCCTGGGCGCCGAGTTCCTTCAGGAAGGCATGGACGCCGCCGAGGCCGAGTGGCTGCAACGCGTCACGCGTATCGATGTCGCCACCTTGCCCCGCGCCGTGCGCGGCAGCATTCCTGATTGGCTGGACGAGCGCCTGAGCGCCATGGAAAGCCCGGAAACACTGGTCGAGGCCCTGAACCGCCAGGCCAGCCTGGACCTGCGCGTGAACCCGCTCAAGGCCGAGCGCGACGCCATGCTGGCGGAGCTGCAGCAAGGCGCGGGCCGTTATGAGCCCACGGCGATGCCTTATTCGCCCTGGGGTATTCGCATGGAAGGCCGGCCCGCCATCAACCGGTGGCCCCAATTCGAAAACGGCAGCATCGAGGTCCAGGACGAAGGCAGCCAGTTGCTCGCGCTTCTGGTCGCCCCGCGCCGCGGCGAAATGATCATCGATTTCTGCGCGGGCGCGGGCGGCAAGACGCTGCTTCTGGGCGCGTTGATGCGTTCGACCGGCCGGCTGTACGCGTTTGACGTCTCGGCGGCTCGCCTGGCGCGCGCCAAGCCCCGTTTTGCGCGCAGCGGCCTCTCGAACGTGGTGCCCGTGGTAATCGACAATGAAAACGACGCCCGCGTGAAGCGTCTGGCCGGCAAGGCGCAGCGCGTGCTGGTTGACGCGCCCTGCAGCGGCATCGGCACCCTGCGCCGCAATCCGGACCTGAAATGGCGCCAGCACCCCGAGGCGTTGGCGGAACTGGGTCAGCTCCAGGAACGCATTCTGAACAGCGCCGCACGCTGCGTCGCACCCGGCGGCCGACTGGTTTACGCCACGTGCAGCCTGCTGGCCGAAGAAAACGAAGTCCAGGCAGAGCGCTTTTTGGCCAGCCACCCCGATTTCGAACGGGTGGACGCCGCCGAAATCCTGGGTGCCCGCTGCGAGGCACTGAAGCTGGAAGGCCCGTACGTGCAGTTGCGTCCGGACCTGCACGGCACCGATGGCTTCTTCGCCGCCGTATTCGAGCGCAAGAAGAAGGGGGCCGGCACGGATGCCGCTGAGGCTGCTGAAGCCGACCTCGCAGAAGAGGACGGCCGGGTCGACGCGGCCGATGGCGCAGAGGCCGAGTCTCAAGCCGACGCTCAGACCGTGACGGCTGAGGAGGCCGTTGTCGAGGAAGCCGAAGTGAAAGCTTCTGACGTCAAGGAATCCGAGGTCAAGGACCCGGCGTGACCCCCACCGTCGCGCTGTAGCGGCGGGTTCCGATGGTCTTGTTCTGGTACTTCACTTCCCAGGACAGCGTGTCGGAACCCGGCTGGTCGGCCTGGTAGACCACCTGCGCCACGGGCACCGCCTTGTACGCGCATCGCCCGGAATTATTGGACTGCCCGCGCGTCTGCAGGATGCTGGCCTTGCCTAGCGTCGGCATCTGCGTAATCGACACGCGCGGCGCCCGTAGCGCCAGGCAATCCGAACCACGGATCTCATAGTAGGAAGCCAGCACGGCGACGTCCCCGGACTTCAGGGTTTGCGCAAAAGTTGGGGCCGAGATCGCCATGCCGAGTACGGTCAGGGCAGCTAGAAAACGGTGACGCATTGTGTTGGGCGGCATTCGTGGGAGAAATGAGACAGTTGGCGGGCGGAACGGGGTGCAGTGTGCCCCGGTATCGTGGCGCCTTCAAGACCGCGGGTTTGCCTTACCGGAACTTTAAACGCCAAATGGTGCCAAAACCCGGTGCGACTGCGAAATTCATGCTGTCCCCCTCTGGGTAAAGCCGCCGCAGCAGCACAAGTAAAGGCTCTGCGCGCGCCCAAAGCGCGTCGGGCGCGGCTTTTTGGCTCAAAACCGCCGCTTAGTCCTTGATTTCTCTCAATAACTATTTTGAAACTAGATTGTCATCAGACGGCTAAGGTACGCTAAACTTTCAGCCACCTTCTCATGCGAGGCTCATAACAGCTTTATGGATTACATCCTCTCCTTTATTGCCGGCGGCCTGACCCAAGCGACTTGGTGGCAGATCGTCGTTTTCACTTTGGTCGTGACGCACATCACGATTGTTGCGGTCACGGTTTTTCTCCATCGCAGCCAAGCGCACCGCGGTCTGGATTTGCATCCGGCTGTCATGCACTTCTTCCGCTTCTGGCTCTGGATGACGACCGGCATGGTCACCAAGGAATGGGTGGCTATTCACCGTAAGCATCACGCCAAATGCGAAAAGGAAGGTGACCCGCACTCGCCCATGCTGTTCGGCATCTGGAAGGTTCTGTTCCGCGGAGCCGAGCTGTACCGCGAAGAATCGAACAACAAGGAAACCATGGCCAAGTTCGGCCACGGTACGCCCGACGACTGGCTCGAACGCAACGTGTACAGCAAGCACAGCCTCTGGGGCGTGCTGACCATGCTCGCCATCGACGTCGCCCTGTTCGGCGCCGCCGGCGTCACGGTCTGGGCTGTCCAGATGGCCTGGATTCCCTTCTGGGCCGCCGGCGTCGTCAACGGCATCGGCCACTTCTGGGGCTATCGCAACTACAACAGCCCGGACACCAGCACCAACGTGTTCCCGTGGGGCATCGTGATTGGCGGCGAAGAGCTGCACAACAACCACCACGCCCACGGCACGTCGGCCAAGTTTTCGGCCAAGTGGTACGAGTTCGACATCGGCTGGTGCTATATCAACATCCTGAAGTTCTTTGGCCTGGCCAAGATCAAGAAGGTTGCGCCCAAGCTCAAGCTAGACGACTCCCGCACGGGCATCGACCTGCGCACGCTGCAAGGCGTGATCACGCACCGCTACGAAGTCATGGCCCGCTATGCGGACGTGATCAAGGGCGCCGCCCGCGAAGAACTGGCCAAGCTCAAGGCCTCGCGTCAGGAAGGCAACGCCGAATGCGGCTACACCAAGCTGCATAGCGTGCGCCGCGCCATCCATCGCAACGAAGAAATCCTGCAGCCCGAGCAACTGGCTGCCGTGGACAAGGCCATCGCCCAGAACCAGTCGCTGTCGACGCTGGTGCAGATGCGCCGCGAACTCGGCCGCATCTGGGAAAGCTCCAGCGCCAGCAGCGAACAGCTTCTTCACGACCTGCAGGCCTGGTGCCAGCGGGCCCAGCAAAGCGGCATCGCTGGGCTTGAGCAGTTCGCTCAACATCTGCGCCGCTACGCGGCATGATGCTAGAGAAGCTAAACCCTGAACAACGCGCCGCAGTAACGTTAGAACCGCAGCACGCCCTGGTCCTGGCCGGGGCGGGCAGCGGTAAGACCCGAGTGCTCACCACCCGCATGGCCTGGCTGATTCAAACCGGCCAGGCTTCGCCTTTTGGGCTGCTGGCGGTCACGTTCACCAACAAGGCCGCCCGCGAAATGCTGGCGCGCATGTCGGCGATCCTGCCGATTGATACGCGCGGCCTCTGGATCGGCACGTTCCACGGCCTGTGCAACCGCATGCTGCGCGCGCATCACCGCGACGCCGGTCTGCCGCAGAGCTTTCAGATCCTCGACGTCACGGACCAGCTTGCGGCCATCAAGCGCCTCATGAAGGCCAACGGCGTCGACGACGAAAAATACCCGCCCCGCGATGTGCAGCGCTTCATCAACGGCGCCAAGGAAGAGGGCCTGCGCCCCCCTGACGTCGAAGCCTACGACGCCCATCGCCGCCGCCTGATCGAGATCTACCAGCTCTACGAAGCCCAGTGCCAGCGCGAAGGCGTGGTCGACTTCGCCGAGCTGCTGCTGCGCGCCTACGAACTGCTGTCGCGCAACGCGCCCGTGCGCGAACACTATCAACGACGCTTCCGGCATATCCTGGTCGACGAGTTCCAGGACACCAACACCCTGCAGTACAAGTGGCTGCGCCTGTTGGCCGGCGGTGGCGCGGCGATCTTTGCCGTGGGCGACGACGACCAGTCGATCTATGCGTTCCGCGGCGCCAACGTCGGCAACATGGCCGACTTCGAGCGCGACTACGCGCACGGCACCGTCATCCGCCTGGAGCAGAACTACCGCTCTTTCGGTCACATCCTGGATTCGGCCAACGCCCTCATCGGCCACAACTCGGGCCGCCTGGGCAAGAATCTCTGGACGGACCAAGGCGAAGGCGAGCCGGTGCGCGTCATCGAGCAGCCATCCGACGGCATGGAAGCCCAATGGATCGTGGACGAAATCCGTTCGCTCATCCACGAAGGCAGCGACCGCCGCGAAATCGCCGTCCTGTATCGCAGCAACGCGCAGTCGCGCGTCATCGAGCACGCCATCTTTTCCGCCGGCATTCCGTACAAGGTTTACGGTGGCCTGCGCTTCTTCGAACGCCAGGAAATCAAGCACGCGCTTGCCTACCTGCGTCTGATGGCCAATCCGCACGACGACACGTCGTGGATGCGGGTGGTCAACTTTCCGACGCGTGGCATCGGGGCACGCACGCTCGAGCAACTGGCTGACGCCGCGCGCCAGCACGACACCAGCCTGTATGGCGCGGTGGCGCTGGTCGGTGGCAAGGGCGGCTCGAATCTGGCCCAGTTTGCACAACTGATCCATCGCCTGATCGAAGAAACGCGCGAGCTGCCGCTGCCTGAAATGGTCGAGCACATGCTCGAGACCAGCGGCCTGAACGCCCATTACAAGGCCGAACGCGAAGGCGCCGAGCGGCTGGAAAACCTGAACGAACTGATCACCGCTGCGGCGGTGTTCTCGTCCGAGGAAAACTACGACGGCCTGCCCGCCGGCGTGGTGCCCGACCAAGACATGTCGTCCACGCTCATGCCGGGCGTGGTGGACGCGCCGCCGGTTGCGGGCGACAACCTGACGCCGGTTGCCGCGTTCCTGTCGCATGCGGCGCTTGAAGCCGGCGACAACCAGGCCCAGCAAGGGCAGGACGCCGTCCAGCTCATGACGGTGCATGCCGCCAAGGGCCTGGAGTTCGACGCCGTGTTCATCACCGGCCTGGAGGAAGGGCTGTTCCCGCACGAGAACAGCATCCTCGAGCCGGCGGGTCTGGAAGAAGAGCGCCGCCTGATGTATGTGGCGATCACCCGCGCGCGCCAGCGCCTGTACATCAGCCTGGCGCAAAGCCGGATGCTGCATGGCCAGACGCGCTATGCCATGCGTTCGCGCTTCCTGGACGAAATTCCCGAACAGCACCTGAAGTGGCTGACGCCCAAAGCCGGACTGGCGCCGCTCAGCGCCACGGGCGCGGGCTGGGGCGGCGGCAACCGGGGCGATGCCTTCGGCCGCAAGCCGACCAACACCATTGCGCCGCGTCAACCCCGCGGCGTCGCCACCGGCGTCACGGTGGGCGACAAGCAGTATCGTGTGGGTCAGGGCGTCCGTCATGCGCGTTTCGGCGACGGCACCATCATCGGTCTGAGCGGCGCGGGTCAGGACGCACAGGCGGAAATCCACTTCCGCGACGTAGGCGCCAAGACGTTGGCGCTGGGCATCGCCAAGCTCGACATTGTTCAGGGTTGACTACATATGGCCACCAACGATTCCCCCAAAGCCGAGCTGGCGTCCCTGCGCGCCGAAGTCGACGAGATCGATCAGCAGATCATGCTGCTGCTGGGTGTGCGATTCCGGTGCACCGACATGATCGGCGAACTAAAGACCAACCACGGCATGGATCTGGTCGATCCCAAGCGCGAGGCCCAGCAGGTCGAGCGCATCCGCCGGCTGGCGTTGGAAGCGGGCGTGCCGCCGGATCTGGCTGAAACCATCCTGCGCGAAGTGATCGACACGGTCATCGACAACCACACCCGCCTGCGCGAGCGTCCGTACTCGTAACCGCAGTCGCGTGACCCAGGCTTGCCCAGGCAAGCGTGCGGGTACAAGCAAGCCCAAAGAAATCGGCCCCAAATTGGGGCCGATTTCATTTGGATCAGGCTTCGCTCTGGTCTATCTCTTCCAGCGAGCCCTGCAGCTCAAGCCACTGCTCTTCCAGTTCCCCCATCCGCTTGCCGTGTTCGCCGTGTTCCGCCATGACCTTCTGGCGTTCGGCACGGCGCGCGTCGGAATACAGGTCCGGATCGGCGATCACCGCGTCCAGAGCCGCCAGTTTCACCTTCAGCTTTTCCATCTCGGTTTCCACCTTGGCCAGCCTGGACTCCAGCGGCTTGCGCAGGGCGGACAGGCGTTGCCGCTGTTCGGCCTCGGCACGGCGTTGGGCCTTGCGATCCACGACCGCTTCGCCGCCGTTCTCGGCGTTCTCGCGCGCCTCGGCCCGCTCATCCGCATTGCGGGCGGCCAGCCAGTCGCGGTAGTCCTCCAGATCGCCGTCGAACTCGCGCACCGCGCCGTCCGCCACGATCCAGAAGCTGTCCACGGTGGTGCGCAAGAGGTGCCGGTCGTGGGAGACCAGCAGCATGCTGCCGCCGAAGTCCGCCAGCGCGGTGGCCAGGGCCTCGCGCGTTTCCACGTCCAAGTGGTTGCTGGGTTCGTCCAGCAGCAGCAGGTTGGGCTTTTGCCACACGATGAGCGACAGCGCGAGCCGCGCCTTTTCGCCGCCCGACATCGGGCCGACCTTGCTTGTCACCGTATCGCCCGAAAAACCGAAACCGCCCAGGTAATTGCGCAGCTCCTGCTCGCGCGCTTCCGGCGCGAGGCGGGCCAGGTGCGCGATCGGCGTGCTGTCCACATCGAGCATGTCTAGCTGGTGCTGGTGGAAGTACCCGATGGCCAAGCCGCGTGAAGCGCGGCGTTCGCCAGCCTGCACGGGGATCTCCTCGGCCAAGGTCTTGATCAGCGTGCTCTTGCCAGCCCCGTTGGCTCCCAATACGCCCACGCGGCTGCCGGCGCGCACCATCAGGGTCACGTCGCGCAGGATGGGCACGGCGTTGCCGTCGGCGTCCGTGTAGCCGGCCGACAGGTGTTCCAGCGTCAGCAGCGGATCGGGCACCTGTTCGGGCGACGGAATGCGGATGTCGATGCCCGCTTCGGCCTGCAGCGGCGCCAGCACCTGCATGCGCGCCAGCGCCTTCACGCGGCTCTGCGCCTGTTTGGCCTTGGATGCCTTGGCCTTGAAGCGGTCGATGAAGCCTTGCAGCCGGGCCGTCTCGCGCGTTTGGCGCTCGTAGGCAAGGTTGGATTGGCGCAGGCGCTCTGCGCGCTGCGTCAGGAAGTCGCCATAGCCGCCGCGGTAGCGCGTCAGCTTCGCATGGTCGAAGTGCAGGATGGACCGTGCGACCGCATCCAGGAATTCGGTGTCATGGGAGATCAGCATGACGGTGCCTTCATAGGCGACCAGCCATTTCTCCAGCCACAGCATGGCGTCCAGGTCCAAGTGGTTGGTGGGCTCGTCCAGCAGCAGCAATTCAGACGGGGCCATCAGCGCACGGGCCAGGGCCAGGCGCATGCGCCAGCCGCCTGAGAAGCTCTCGACGGGCTGCGTCCATTCGGCGGGCTTGAAGCCCAGGCCGGCCAGCAGTTGTTCGGCGCGCGACGCGGCGCTCCAGGCGCCGGCTTCCACCAATGCGGCTTCCACTTCCGCGATCTGCGTGCCTTGATCATCGGACAGCGCCGCGCGCTGCGCCTGCAGCGCGCGAAGGTGCGTGTCGCCGTCGATGACGAACTCGCGGGCAGGGCGGTCGTCTGCGTGAAGCTCCTGCTCGACGCTGGCGATGCGCCAGCCAGCGGGCAACGACAAAGTGCCGGCGTCCAGGTCCAGCGAGCCGGTCAGCAGCGCGAACAGCGAGGACTTGCCCGCGCCGTTCTTGCCCACGATGCCGACCCGTTCACCCGGGTTTACGACGAATTCGGCGCCGTCCAGCAACACTTTCGTGCCGCGGCGCAGGGTCAATCCATTGGCGCGTATCACAGGCTCAGTTGCTCGCGGGTAAGCAGCAGAAGCTGGTCCGAAGCTTCTTCAGTGTCCAGCCAGACGGGCGAAAGCTGCGGGAAGGCGGCCTCGAAGAAATCGCGCTCATGGCCGATCTCCAGCACCAGGACGCCGTTCTCCGACAGGTATTGGGGCGCCGCGTCCAGGATGCGGCGCACGAGGTCCATGCCGTCGTCGCCGCCGGCCAGCGCCAGTTGCGGTTCGTGCAGGTATTCCTGGGGCAGGACGCGCATCGAACCGCTGTTCACGTAGGGCGGATTGCAGACAATCACGTCGTATTCACGCGCGGGCAGGTTGTCGAAGAGATTGCTGGCGTGCAGGTCCAGGCGGTCCGAAAGACCGTAGTCGTCGACGTTGCGACGGGCGACTTCCAGCGCGTCGGCGGACACATCCACCGCGTCCACGTGCGCGTAGGGGAAGGCCAGCGCCGACAGGATCGCCAGGCAACCTGATCCGGTGCACATGTCCAGCACGTTCTCTACCGCCAGCGCATCCTGCACCCACGGCGACAGCCCCTGGTCCAGCAGCTCGGCGATCGGCGAGCGCGGCACGATGACCCGTTTGTCGACGTAGAACCGGTGGCCGCGAAGCCACGCTTCGTTGGTCAGGTAGGCGGCGGGCACGCGTTCGGTCACGCGGCGGTCCAGCAGGTCGAGCACGCGCTCGCGCTCTTCGCGCACCACGCGGGCATCCAGGAAAGGATCCAGCGTATCCAGCGGCAGATGCAGCGCGTGCAAGGTCAGGTAGACCGCCTCGTCCCAGGCATTGTCGCTGCCGTGTCCCAGCGACACCTGGGCGCCATTCAGGCGCGACACGCCGTAGCGGATCAGGTCGCGCACGGTCTGCAGTTCTTCGCGGGAGGTAGCGTTCGTATCAGGCATTCAATTCACCGCCCCAGGGGGAAAACGGAAAAACGCCCCCTGGAAGGGGGCTGGAAAGTGTGCGCGGCGGGACGAGAGTCCCGCCGGCGCGTGCATCATGCGGGCAACAGCAGGTTTTCCAGCGTGCGCCGATAGATGTTTTTAAGCGGTTCCAGCGAGGCGACCTCGATTCGCTCATTGACCTTGTGGATCGTGGCGTTGCCGGGGCCGAACTCGATGACCTGCGGGCAGATCTTGGCGATGAAGCGGCCGTCGGACGTGCCGCCCGTGGTCGACAGCTCGGCGGTCACGCCCGTCTCTGCGTGGATCGCCTGTACCAAAGCATCGGTGAGCGAACCGCGCGGGGTCAGGAAGGGCTCGCCACCCAGTTCCCACTCCAGGTCATATTCCAGGCCGTGCTTGTCCAGCACGGCATGAACCCGCTGCTTCAGGCTTTCGGGCGTGCTGGCGGTCGAGAAGCGGAAGTTGAACAACGCCACTGCCTCGCCCGGCACCACATTCGTGGCGCCCGTACCGGAGTTCAGGTTCGACACCTGGAACGTCGTGGGCGGGAAGTACTCATTACCCTTGTCCCACTCGATGTTCACGATGTCGGCCAGCGCCGGCGCAAGCTGGTGCACGGGGTTGCGCGCCAGATGCGGGTAGGCCACGTGGCCCTGGATGCCCTTGACCGTGAGCTTGCCCGACAACGAGCCGCGGCGGCCGTTCTTGCAGGTGTCGCCCAGCACGTCGCCCGACGTGGGCTCGCCGACGATGCAGTAATCCAGCTGCTCGCCGCGCGCCTTGAGCGCGTCGCAGACGATGGCGGTGCCATCGATGGACGGGCCTTCCTCATCGGACGTGATCAGGAGGGCGATCGAACCGCCATGCTGCGGATGGGCCGCCACGAATTCCTCGGCCGCCACCACGAAGGCGGCGATCGAGCTTTTCATGTCGGCCGCGCCGCGGCCATACAGCCAGCCTTCGCGTTCGGTGGGAACGAAGGGATCGCTGTTCCACTTTTCGCGCGGACCCGGGGGCACCACGTCGGTGTGGCCGGCAAAGACCGTCAGCGGGGCGGCGCTGCCGCGCCGGGCCCACAGATTGGTCACGCCGCCCTGCGCGATGGTCTCGCAGGTAAAGCCGATGCGTTCGAGCCGGGCGGCAAGCGCCGCCTGGCAGTCTTCGTCCGCGGGCGTCACGGAGGGACGCGCGATCAGGTCCTTGACCAGATCCAGTACGGCCGAATTGCTCATCAAGCCCTCAGCAGGTCGTTGATGCTGGTCTTGGCGCGGGTCTGCGCGTCGACACGCTTGACGATCACGGCGCAGGCCAGGCTGTGCGAGCCGTCGGCCGACGGCAGCGAACCGGGGACCACGACCGAACCCGAGGGCACGCGGCCGTAGGTGACCTTGCCCGTGGCGCGGTCATAGATCTTGGTGCTTTGCGACAGGAACACGCCCATGGCCAGCACCGAGTTTTCTTCGACCACCACGCCTTCCACGACTTCGGAGCGCGCGCCGATGAAGCAGTTGTCTTCGATGATGGTGGGGTTGGCCTGCAAGGGCTCGAGCACGCCGCCGATGCCGACGCCACCCGACAGGTGGACGTTCTTGCCGATCTGGGCGCACGAGCCGACGGTGGCCCACGTGTCGACCATGGTGCCCTCATCGACGTAGGCGCCGATGTTCACGTACGACGGCATCAGCACGACGTTGCGGGCGATGAACGAGCCGCGGCGGGCCACGGCCGGCGGCACCACGCGGTAGCCGCCTTGCTTGAACGCGTTGTCGCCGAACTCCGAAAACTTGAGCGGCACCTTGTCGTAGAACTGCAGGGGCGCCTGGCCCATGATGGCGTTCTCGTTCAGACGGAACGACAGCAGCACGGCCTTCTTGATCCACTGGTGCACGACCCAGTCGTCATTGATCTTCTCGGCCACACGCAGGCGGCCCAGATCCAGCCCGTCGATGGTGTGCTCAACGGCTTCGCGCACTTCCGCGCTGGCGTCGGTGGGCGACAGGTTGGTCCGGTTTTCCCAGGCTTGTTCAATGGTGGTCTGCAGGTCGAGAGTCATATCGGCTCAGCTTTTAAAGGTTGGTCAAACAGAGGTATGTACAAAATGGGCGATGCGTTCGGCCGCCTGCACGCAGTCGGCCAAAGGCGCCACCAGGGCGATGCGGATGCGTCCCTGGCCGGGATTGAAGCCATGCGCTTCGCGCGCCAGGAAACTGCCCGGCAGCACGGTAACACCGGTGCGGCCATAGAGGTCGCGCACGAACGCGGTATCCGAACCGGGCGTTGCCGCCCACAGATAAAACGAGGCTTGCGGCCGTGACACATCCAGCACTTTTTGCAGGATGGGCACGACCGCATCGAATTTCTCGCGGTACTGGCGCCGGTTTTCCTTCACGTGCGACTCGTCCGTCCACGCGGCAACGCTGGCCGCGGACACGATCGGGCTCATCGCACTGCCATGATACGTGCGATACAGCAGAAACCGGGAGACCAGCGCCGCGTCGCCCGCCACGAAGCCAGACCGCAGGCCCGGCACGTTGGACCGCTTGGACAGGCTGGAGAACGCCACCAGATTGCGGTAGTCGTCCCGGCCCAGACGGCGCGCCGCCTGCAAACCGCCCAGCGGGGGATCGCCTTCGTCCAGGTAGATCTCGGAATAACACTCGTCCGACGCGATCACGAAGCCATGACGGTCGGAGAGCTTGAACAGGGTTTCCCATTCTTCCAGCGACATGACGTTGCCGGCGGGATTGCCCGGCGAGCACACGAACACCAGGCGCGTCTCCTTCCAGATGTCGTCCGGCACCTGGTTCCAGTCGCTGCCAAAATTGCGCACCGGATCGGCGTTGACGAAGTAGGGCGTCGCGCCCGCCAGCAGCGTGGCGCCTTCGTAGATCTGATAGAACGGATTGGGGCAGATCACCACCGAGCCGGCCGAGGGATCGATCACGGTTTGGGTGAACGCAAACAGCGCCTCGCGCGATCCCAGCGCCGGCAGCACCTGCGTGTCGGCGTCGGGCGCGGGAATGCTGTACCGGCGCGCCAGCCACTCCGAAATCGCTCGGCGCAACGCAGGATCGCCCTTCGTGGACGGGTAGACGGACAGCCCGGCCATGCTATCGCGGATGGCTTGCGCCACGCGCTCCGGCGCGGCGTGCTTGGGCTCGCCGATCGACAGGTTGATGGGCGCAATGCCGTCCGGCTGCGAACTGGCAGAGGCCAGCAAAGCCCGCAGTTTTTCGAACGGGTAGGGGTGTAGGGCATCGAGGCGCGGATTCATGACGCAAGATTTTAACAAGCAAGCTACAATAGCGGGCTTGGCCTATTGCGAAGGTGGCGAAATTGGTAGACGCACCAGGTTTAGGTCCTGACGCCGTAACAGGTGTAGGGGTTCGAGTCCCCTCCTTCGCACCACCAAACCCCCCATGATTTCAATGATTTAGGTCCTGAGCCTGTCATTTTCGGAATGATTGGGACCGATCAGGCCGCGACGGCTTCGGTTCTTGGAAGGTTTCCGGTTTACCTCCGGTTTTTCCGAATCATCCAGCCCGAACCCGCCAGAGCGATCCTTTCAGGCCGCATGCCTGCGGTCTAGAAGTCTCCAGACGGCATCGGCCGCCATTTCGCGCCAATCAGCCGTTGCACCGTCCACACGGTTCATCTGCAGCGCCGCATGCTTGGCGCCCACTGGCCGATCAATCAACGTAGCCGCAGTTACGGCGCATGCGCACAGATTGCCCGCAGCGGTCGCCTGCCTGGTTGAACTGTCTGGCCGCGAGCCATTACCCTTCAGACCCGTTTGCAAAGAGCACGACATGCTTTCGACACTGATATACCGCAGCCGAGCTGTCGAACCGATGAACGCGCAGGCTCTGGACGACCTCCTGACGCCCGCCCGCGCACGCAACGCTGCGATGCAGGTCACCGGCCTTTTGCTCTTTGACGGCGTTCATTTCGTGCAACTGCTGGAAGGCCCTGATGCGGCGGTCAGCCGGATATTCGATGCCATCCAGCGCGACGAGACCCACAAGAACGTTGTGCTTCTCATGCGGGATCACGGCCCCGCCCGCCGGTTTGGCGGGGACCCGATGGCCCTGCTTGACCTGCGAGCGCTCGACCCGCAACAGGTTTCCGCGCGCATCCTCGCAAAGATGAAAAAGCCGGCGCGGTGGGCAGGCAGTGATGACCGGGTGGTGAAGATCCTTGGCTGGTATGCCGATGCGCATGGCACGGACCATATCGTCGAAGGCGAGGACGCGGTCAACTGGCGGTTTGAGGCCAGCAATGCCCCCTTGGCCCATGAAGACCCCGCGGCGCCTGCGCGGCCGTATCCTTTTGCGCTGCAACCCATCGTCGATCCCCTGCGGCGCGAGATAACCTCCTTTGAATTCCTGATCCGCGGGCAATCCGGCGGCTCTCCGGAACAGTTGTTCGCCAGCCTCGATCCCGCGGATCGTTACCGCGTGGACCTTGAGTCCAAAGCCTCGGCATTCGCGCTGGCGCAACGGCTGGGCCTGACCGACGTGAAGCTGTCGGTCAATCTGTTGCCCATGTCGCTGATCGAGGACTCGTCCGCCGTCGACCGCCTAGTGGATCAGGTCGCTGCGTGCGAGCTATTGCCGCAGAACGTAATCGTTGAAATCACCGAACAGGAAGCCATCGAACGGCCGCATGCCTTCAGGGACGCGATCGAGCGCCTGCGCCGGGCAGGCATTGGCGTCGCGATCGACGATTTCGGCGCGGGGTTTGCGGGCTTGTCGCTGCTGGCCGAATTTCAGCCGGACAAGCTCAAGATTGACCGTCAAATCATTCAGAACATTCATCTGGATGGACCCCGCCAGGCGATCGTCTGCGCCATTGCCCGCGCGTGCAGCGCCATGGGCATCACGCCCGTCGCCGAAGGCGTGGAGCGGGTCGAGGAATGGTGCTGGCTGCAAGCCGCCGGATTCGAACGGTTCCAAGGCTATCTGTTTGCCAGACCAGCGCTCAATGGGGTGCCTGCCGTGCGGTGGCCGGAGCGCGTCCGGCGGGACTGATCCGCCACGGCCGTCACCGCGCGAATTTACCGCCTTGCCGCCTTCGGCAACCACGCGGTAAACCAGGCCGCCGCTGCCAGTGCCGCCAGGATGACCACCGTGCCGACGGTGGGCGTGAAAGCCGGCACGTACATCATCGCCAGATCCGCCAGCACGATGACCATGAAAGCGCCAGCCCACGCCCACGCGATCCGTTCCGCAGTGCGCCGGAACGCGGGACGGGCGGCCACTTCGGGGCTCACGCGTTCCATCGCGTACTGAAGCGTGAAAGGCCGGCCGGCAAAGATCGAACCCAGCACGATGGCCAGCAGGCCCGCGTCCACCAGCAGCCGAACGCTCAAGAGCGACGGGCTGAATTCCGCGAAGCGCGTCGCGAAGGCCAGCGCCCCAAAGAGGATCAGCGATCCCACTTCCAGTGTCTTGGGCGAAGCATGAAGGATGAACCGGTCCCGGATTACCAGAAGGGCAGAAACGGCCGTGGCCGCCACGAGCGCGGCGTGGGTGCCGACTCGGTGCTCCAGTAGCGCAAAGGTGATGAAGGGAACAAAGGCGAGCAGTAGTTTCACGGATGTTCCTCCGGCGAAGGCGTGCCGCTGAAATTAGCACTCGCCGTTTGTTTTCGCCAATGAAATTCGTCCCTTGATCGCGCCCGCACACGGCGGCGCCATCGCCCATCCGCACGATTTCACGCGGCCGGCGCTCCGGCTATTTTGTCCAGCACCTGTGCGCCCGGCACGCCGGGCATTCAAGAATCGTCAAGATTGTCGATTCTTGAATATTGCCTCGTGCGCTTGCCGATACCTTAGGGCTTTCGTTTTTAAGGATTGGACATGTACTCACTACCCAAGCGTTGTGGCGCGGAGTTTTTCGGCACTTTCTGGCTGGTGCTGGGCGGTTGCGGCGCGGCGGTGCTGGCCGCCGGATTTCCCCAATTAGGCATCGGATTCGCGGGCGTTGCGCTGGCATTCGGCCTGACTGTCCTGACGATGGTCTTTGCCGTTGGCCACATATCCGGCGGGCACTTCAACCCGGCCGTCACGGTGGGGCTGGTGGCTGGCGGCCGATTCCCCGCCCGCGAAATCGTGCCGTACGTCATCGTCCAGGTCCTGGGCGCCATCGCGGCAGCGGCGGTTCTCGCGTGCATTGCAAACGGCAAACTGGGTTTCGACCTGAAGGCTAGCCACTTTGCCGCCAATGGCTATGGCGCCTATTCCCCGGGCAAATACACGCTGCTGTCAGCGCTGGTGACCGAAGTGGTGCTGACGGCCGGGTTCATCTTCGTGATTCTCGGCGCCACCAGCAGGCGGGCGCCGGCCGGGTTTGCGGCCATCCCCATCGGCTTTGCGCTGACCCTCATCCACCTCATCAGCATTCCGGTCACCAACACGTCGGTGAACCCGGCGCGATCGACCGGACCGGCGCTGTTCGTGGGCGGCTGGGCGCTGGAACAGTTGTGGCTGTTCTGGGTGGCGCCGATCGTTGGCGCGATCATCGGGGCGGTGGCCTACCGGTTGGTCAGCGACCCGGCGATCGAACGCGCCTGACAAGCCCGAAGCGCGGCGTCGCTGATCAATTTTTTTGGCGCCGCCAGCTGGAAAACGGGGGCGGTCCGGGCGAGGGGCAACGAGGCAGGTTGTACATTACGCACTATCACCTGCTTCACCTTTACAGGATCGCCCATCATGACCGCCCCAGAAGTCGTAATTTCCCCCTCGATCGCCTGCGCGAACGACCGGCCCTTCGTGCTGTTCGGCGGCATCAATGTGCTGGAATCCAAGGATCTGGCGCTGCGCGCCTGCGAGGAATACCAGCGCGTCACCGCCAAGCTGGGCATCCCCTACGTGTTCAAGGCCTCGTTCGACAAAGCCAACCGCTCGTCGATCCACTCGTATCGCGGACCGGGCCTCGAAGAAGGCATGAAGATCTTCGAAGCCGTGAAAAAGGAGTTTGGCGTTCCGGTCATTACCGACGTGCACGAGCCCTGGCAGGCGGCGACGGTGGCCGAAGTCGCAGACATCCTGCAACTGCCGGCCTTTTTGGCGCGCCAGACCGATCTGGTGGTCGCCCTGGCCAAGACGCAGCGGGTGGTCAACATCAAGAAGCCGCAGTTTCTCAGCCCCGCGCAGATGCTGAACATCGTCGAGAAGTTCACCGAAGCCGGCAACGACAAGCTGATTCTCTGCGATCGCGGCACAAGCTTTGGCTACGACAACCTGGTCGTCGACATGCTGGGCTTCGGCGTCATGAAAAAGGTGTCCGGCAACCGCCCGCTGATCTTCGACGTGACCCACGCGCTGCAGCAGCGTTCGTCGCTGGACGCGGCATCCGGTGGCCGTCGTGAACAGGTGGCGGACCTGGCACGCGCCGGCATGGCGGTCGGGCTGGCGGGCCTCTTTCTGGAAGCCCACCCCGATCCCAAGAACGCGAAATGCGACGGCCCCAGCGCCCTGCCGCTGGACAAGCTTGAACCCTTCCTGACGCAGCTCAAGCAGCTGGACGACCTGGTAAAGTCCTTTGCGCCGATCGACATCGAACCCTGACGCGCGCGCGGTCATCACACGGCCGCCAAGCTGTTATACGATCCAGGCCACACTTTAGGGAGGCCTGGATGTCTTTGTATGTGATCGTCGCCGTGCGCAAAGAGGCCGGGAGCGGCCATATCGCCTACGTGCGCTGGGGGCAGGCCGTGCGCGGCGTCCCCGGGTGGATCTCGGAGCCCACGACGGCCGCAGCCTCCGAAGTGATCGAACTCATCAAGGACGGCGCCGACGTCGAAACCGCGATCAGCGTCGATGGCCTGACCGTCGCATCGCGCGCGGTGCGCGTGCTGGTGGATGCCGGCGGGCGAGAACACCTCGCATCCGTGCCGGTACCCAGTTCGACCTTGCACACGCTGTTCGACCTGCCGGAGTTCTGACAGGCCCGGGCTGCCCTAGCGGCGGCCCTCGGCGAAGTTGACCAATGCGTCGCCCGCCATCCGATAGCGCACCCATTCGTCCTGGGGCAGGGCGCCGATGGATTGATAGAAGTCGATGGCGGGCTGGTTCCAGTCCAGCACGCTCCATTCCAGCCGTCCGCAGCCGTTGGCCACGGCCTCGCGCGCCAGATGGCGCAGCAGGTCGCGGCCGGCGCCGATGCCACGGTGCTCGGGTGTGACGTATAGGTCTTCCAGGTAAATGCCGTTCTTTCCGAGCCAAGTGGAATAGCTGTAGAAATAGACGGCGTAGCCGATGGCCTTGCCGTCCAGCAGGCACATCAATGCACGGGCGGGGGCGCCTTCGGCGAACAAGGTGCGCTCGACGTCGGCGGCGCTGGCGATCACCTCATGGGCGGCGCGCTCATAGACGGCTAGTTCGGTGATGAAGGCATGGATCTGGGCCGCGTCCGACGGCGCGGCGGGACGGATTTCGATGTTCACGGAGCTTTCCTGTTTATTGGGATGGCTATCCTACTCGCTATTGGCGCAGGGGGCAGGTGGCGACGTCGGGAATACCCTTGTTGCGCGGCGGACCGCCCGGCGCGACGCTTGATCGGGATTGCACCCAGAGTCCGGACGCGTGCTCACGAAGGATGCCCTCAATGCCCGAGACTTCGACTGCCGCGGCCCACAAGCCGCCGCCTGCTGGCCGTGGCCGGCGGTTTTCCTGGATCTGGCTGGTGCCGATCGTCGCGGCGCTGGGTGGCCTGCTGCTTGTGTTGAAGGTGTGGATGGACGCCGGGCCCGAGGCCACGATCAGCTTCCAGACGGCCGAAGGGCTGGAGGCCGGCAAGACACAGGTCCGCTACAAGGAAGTGAACGTCGGCACGGTCCAACGCGTGGCGCTCAACGCGGACCGGACCGGCGTGATCGCGACGGTGCGGCTGAACAAGGACGCGGCAGGGCTCCTGCAAGAGGGCACCGTGTTCTGGGTGGTGCGGCCCCGCCTGACACTCAGCGGCGTTTCCGGTCTGAGCACGTTGCTGTCCGGCGCCTACATCGGGCTGGATCCCGCCGGCCTGAAGGGCGGCAGCGATCCTGACAAGGCGACCAAATTCGCTTTCGCCGGCCTGGAGGTCCCGCCCGAGGTGACGCAGGACAGGCCGGGCAAGCGCTTCACCCTAAAGGGCCACGACCTCGGTTCGCTGGACATCGGGTCGCCCGTCTATTACAAGCGCATCGCGGTGGGACAGGTAGTGAGCTATCGCCTGGATGCCGCCGGCAAGGGCGTCGACATCCAGGTGTTCGTCGATGCCCCCAACGACGCCTTCGTCAACGAAGGCACGCGTTTCTGGAACGCCAGCGGGGTGGATTTCTCGGTGGACGCGGGCGGGCTGCAAGTGCGGTCTCCGTCGCTGGTCTCGGTGATCGTGGGCGGCGTCGCTTTCGACTCCGTCGAGACCCGGCTGCATACTGCGGCCAAGCCGGATGCCGCGTTCGTCATCTTCCCTTCCGAAACCGCGGCGCGCGCGCAGCCGGACGGCGCGCCGCTGCGCATCCGTATGCGGTTCGATCAGTCGGTGCGAGGACTTTCCGTCGGCGCGCCGATCGACGCGTTCGGCGCGTCGGTCGGGCAGGTGGATGCCATCGGACTGGAACTGGATCGCACCACGCAGCAGTTCTATGCGCTGGTGGACGCCACCCTCTATCCCGAGCGGCTGGGCGCGAAGACGTTCGAGGAAATCAAGGAGTTTTCCGGCTCGACCGACACGCATCCCAGCGGCAAGCTGATGGCCGCCATGATCGACCAGGGATTGCGGGCGCAGTTGCGCATCGGCAATTTGCTGACGGGCCAGTTGTATGTCGCCATGGCGGTGTTTCCCGACGCCGAGCCCGTGACGTTCAAGATGGAAGAAGCGCCTTTCATCCCCACGGTGCCGAACAATCTGGACCAGTTGCAGCTTCAACTGAACAGCATCCTGACCAAGCTCGACAGGATCCCCTTTGAAGGCCTGGGCAGCGAACTCAACAACCTGCTGCAGGGCACGTCCAAGCTGATAAAGCGCCTGGACACGCAGCTTGCGCCCGAGGCGACCGCGACGTTGCGTCAGGCAAGCCGGTCACTGGCCGCCGTCGGTGGGCTGCTCAGCCCCGATTCCGGTTTGCCCGTCAACACGAGCGCGCTGCTGCAAGAACTGGCGCGCACGGCGCGGTCCTTGCGGGAACTGGCCGACTACCTGCAAACCCATCCGGGATCGTTGCTGCGGGGCCGCGCGCCGGATCCGGTGACAGGGCGAGCGCCCGCCCGATGAGCGACCCTTCCGTGCGGCTACGCAGGTGTCAGACACCGGTTCCCATCAGGAACGCCACTTGCTGCAGGAATCCAGGGGCGCCTCGCCTATGCGGACCGAGCGGCGCCGAGTCTTAGCGGAGATTCAGCATGGACCATAGTGAAATGATGGCTCGCATGATCACATTGCCAGTGTCGCCGGGCAGGTTCGACGGGTGGGATGGCGTACTGTCCACCCTTGCAGACTGTCTCATGCAGGTGCAGGGAAAGCTCACGGAAACCGATGTGAAGCGCTTCCTGGATGTGGGCGCGCTGGTGTACCGCACCTGCTGTCAGGATGAGGCGCGTCAGCGCTGGACCGCCGAGGAATTAGCTGCCTTTCACCGCAAGGCCCCCGCCGACGCCTGAGGCGCGTCACATTGCGGACCCAATCACGCTGCGGATCAAAACAGGCATTGCCTCAGCGCGAAGGTCCGGCCAAACGCGCGGACCTCGTCGCCGTCCACCGACGCCGACACATCCCAATGGTCGCCGCGCGTCACAAGAATGGATTGGCTGGAAAAGGCGTGGCGCAGCGCAAACTGCCAGAACGCGGCTTCCGACCCTTCGGGCGCCAGATCATGGGGCCCTATCTGCAGCCGCGACGGCCGGGGCGTGGCGCCCAGCGACCACTTCAAGGCGATCAGCAAAAACGCGAAACGCGCGGACGTGGAGGCGGGCTGAATGCACAGGACTCGAATCTTGTCGCTCATGGCCATCACCCTGGCTGAACAGATGAATCAGCGTAGCAAACGCCGTGCCGCCCATCCATACCGCGTTTGGTCGATCCTGCGCAGCGCCCGTTTTCTGGCGCGTGCCGCCCGTGTTGCTAGAATGGCCGGCCCCTCAGCGCCGGCTTGCACAGGAGAAGTTCATGTCCCGAATCGTCGTCAATCCCGATACGGTATTCAATTCTGTGCAGTACGGTTTCAGCCAGGCGGTCATCGTGACCGGCCAGCGCCGCATGCTGCTGTCCGGCCAGGTTGGCGTGGACGCCAACGAAAAGACAGTCGGCCCGGGGCTGCAGGTGCAGACCGAGGCCGCGCTGGACAATATCGAACGGGTACTGGCGGCGGGCGGCGGCAATCTGTCGCAGGTCATCATGCTTCGCATCTACATCTGCGACTCGGTAAGTACCGAACAGGAAGTCGTGGCGCAGGCGCTGCGGGACCGCTTCAAGGTGGATCCGCCGCCGTCTTCATGGATCATCGTCAGCGGGCTGTCGCTGCCGGAATGGCTGATCGAGATTGAAGCGGAAGCGATGCTGGATTGAGTAGATTGCGGGTCGGCGGGCGCGATGCCTGCGGGCCCGTCATGCCGGCGCCTCGCGCCACGGCGGCACGGCGAAGGCGGCGCGCAGGGACGCCAGAAATCCCGCCGTGCGCGCGGACAGTTCCTGCCGCGATTTCACCAGCGCCACCACGTTCGCGTCGGGCAAGTTCCAGCCCGACAGCAGCGGCACGAGCTCGCCCGTGCGCACGTGCTCGGCCACGTCCCATTCCGATCGCGCAATGATGCCGTGTCCAGCACGCGCCCAGTCCAGCACGGTCGCGCCCGCATTGCAGGACATGACGGGCGCGATGCGCACGCCGATAGCCGTGCCGCGGGGACGCCGGAACCGCCACAGCGTCACGTCCTCGTCGTTCTCGCGTAAGGCGATGCAGTCGTGGTTGCGCAGGTCTTCCGGCGTCGCGGGCGCACCGCGGCGCGCCAGGTAATCGGGCGACGCGCATAGAATGCGGCGGTTGGGCGCCAGCGGGTAGGCAACCAGCGTTGAATCGCGCAGCTCACCGATGTGGACCATCACGTCCCAGTTGTCCGACGCCAGGCGGGGAGGGCCGTCCGACAACGTCAGGCTGGCCGTCACGTCTTCACTGCGCGATCGGAAATCCGCCACCAAGCCGGCGATGTAGCGCTGGCCGAATCCCAGCGGCGCCACCACACGAAGATGCCCCGCCACGACGCCGCGCCGGCCCGCCAGCTCGTCCGCCAGCTCGGTCAGGTCATTGCAGATCTGTGCGGCGCGCATGGTCAGGAGATGGCCTTCTTCGGTCAGCGCAATGCCGCGGGCCGACCGGTTGACCAATCTGACGCCCAGCCGCTTCTCCAGCGCATTCAGACGCTGCGTCACCGCAGGCGGCGTCACATCCAGCGCGCGGGCCGCCTGCGCAAGCGAGCCGGCAGAGGACAGGCTTAGAAAAAAACGCAGATCATCGGTCGCGATCATTCAGTCAAGCCTTAATGGGATATTAAGTTTCTATTAAACCCGGGAAGCGGCATCCGCGCCATACTGCACGCTGATTCCCGCGGGTCCGTCGTGCCCGCGCTCCCTCGCCGAAGAGATTGCCATGACCCTGCAAACCGCCGCGTCCACGCTGGATGCCCTGGAAACGCCCTGCCTGCTGCTCGACGAAGCGCGCATGACGGGCAATATCGAACGGCTGAACGGCTTGATGGCCGGTCACGGCGTCCGGTTGCGTCCCCATCTGAAAACCCCCAAATCCATCGAGGTAGCCCGTCGTCTCATGGCAACGCCGCAAGGACCGGCCGCCGTCTCGACCCTGCAGGAGGCCGAACAGTTTGCCGCCGCAGGCGTCACGGATCTGCTGTATGCAGTCGGCGTGTCGCCGTCGAAACTCGACCGCGTGCTGGCCTTGCGTCAGCGCGGCGTGGACCTGACAGTGGTGGTCGACAGCCTGGAAGCCGCGCGCGCGGTGTCGGCGCGTGCGAAGGCCGCTGGCGACCCCATTCCGGCGCTCATCGAGATCGATTGCGATGGCCACCGCGCCGGCGTGCAGCCCAAGGACACGGATCGACTGCTGGCGATCGCACGCGTGCTGCACGAAGACGGCGCCTGCCTGCGCGGCGTCATGACGCACGCGGGCGAATCCTATGGGTGCCGCAGCGTCGAGGCGATTGCAGACATGGCCGAACAGGAGCGCTGGGCCGCCGTCAGTTGCGCAGAAGCGATTCGCGGCGCAGGCCTGCCGTGCCCGGTGGTCAGCGTCGGTTCAACGCCCACCGCGCACTTTGCGCGCAAGCTGGATGGCGTGACGGAAGTCCGCGCCGGGGTGTATGTCTTTTTTGATCTGGTCATGGCCGGGCTGGGCGTGTGCAGCGTGGACGACATCGCCGCCACGGTGCTCACCACCGTCATCGGCCATCAGCCCGAGAAGGGCTGGATTCTGGTCGACGCGGGATGGATGGCCATGTCGCGGGACCGCGGCACGGCAAAGCAGCCGGTAGACCAGCTATACGGCCTGGTGTGCGATGCGCAGGGCAAGGTCTTCCCAGACGTGCTGCTGGCCGAAACCAACCAGGAGCAGGGCATCATCAAAGTGCGCCCCGGCAGCAACGCGGTCCTGCCCGACCTGCCCATCGGCGCTAAGTTGCGCATCGTCCCGAATCACGCTTGCGCGACCTGCGCGCAGCACGATGCCTACGAGGTCGTGCGTCCCGGCGAGCGGGGCGTCGTTGCACGTTGGGAACGCTTCCGTGGCTGGTAGGCCGCACCGCAACAAGGAATCCGCCATGGACTTCATTCAAACGTCCGAGGCCACGCCGCCCGCCGGGCATTACTCCCAGGCGGTTCGCGCCAACGGCTTCGTCTTCGTCTCGGGCCAACTGGGCTTTTTGCCGCCGGCCGAAACTGGCGCGCGTCCCGTTCTGGCGGCGGACGCGGCCGGCCAGACACGTGAGGCGCTACGCAGCGTGGGGGCCATTCTGGAGGCCGCGGGCTCGTCGTTGTCGTCGGTGGTCAACGTCACCGTGTACATCCCGGACGTCAGCCTGTGGGATGAGGTCAACGCGGTCTACGAAGCCTGCTTTGGCAGCCATCGCCCGGCGCGCGCCATCGTGCCCACGCGTGAACTCCACTACGGCGCATTGGTGGAAATCAGTGTGGTAGCGGTGACCTGAACGCGGTTCGCATTCTGCCCGGGGGGGGGAGGGTGTGGCCCCAAAGGCCGAGGGACAGGCGCCGCCTATAATGCCTGCGCCTCAATGCCCTTGGCGGAGACCGTCCACATGCACTACGAGTATCTGTTCTGGTCCATGGCTGCCATGGTGGCCGCCGCGCTTGCCGGCGGCGCCTTGTGCGGCCGGCTGCAGTCGATCAAGCATCTGGTGATCGGCCTGCTGGGATTGGCGGCGGCGATCTTCACGGCGGTGCTATTGCTTGCGCGCCAGGGGGGATTCGACGAACTGGCGGCGATGCTGTCGATCGCCGCCTTCATGTTCAGCCTGGTGATTGGCGCGGCAGCGGCGCTGCTGACGCGTCGCATCCGGCAGCAGCGGCTTCATTCTTCCGCGTCGTAGTCCTCGTCCTCATCGTCTTCGTCGTCCTCATCCTGCTCGAGGGCGTCGTACCCCTTCCAGGTGATGCGCCAGCGCGTTGCGCCCGCATTCGCCGAAGTCTCGCTGACCTGCTTGACCAGGCCGGCGTCTTCCAGCAAGTCCAGGTGATGCGCGATGACCTGCAGGCCTTGCTCTTCGGGGTGGGGCGCCAGCGCGGCGTTCTTGATGTCGTGCGTGCTCAGGTTGGGGCCGGGGGCGTCGCGCAGGGCGCCCAGAATCGTGACGACCAGATCGAAATCGCGTTGCATGATGTCCACCATGTAGGGATAAAAGAACACGACGACGATAGCAGACTTCGGCTGCAGCAATAGGACAGCGCGCGCGCCTGCGTTACAGTCCGGGGTTCTTGCTAAACCACATTCGAAAACACCATGAAAAAACCCGCAGAACGGGATTGCCTGGCGGTCGTCCCCGGCTACACGGGCCAGTCCGCCAAGCTGTATCTCTCGCGCGGCGAGGATGAGCGTATCGACGGCGTGACCGTCTACGACCTGCTCGGCCACGTCAAGCAGCAGGGCGATGCCGAGTCCGCCGCCGTCTGGGTGGGCGAATGGCTCGCCAAAGAGGCCGACAACCGCAAGGCCCGCCGCACCCAGCTCCAAGCTCAGATGTTCCTCTGCAAGCTGGCTGGTGACGAGAAGACCGCGTTCCTGGCCGCGCAGAAGCCGCTGGCCCGTGTGCTGGCCGAAGCCGGGGTGCGCAGCCGCAGTGTGGCCGCCACTTCCGGGGCCGCTCGCCAGTCACTCGGCCCCCTGACCAAGAAACGTTAGCCCAAGGCTGTTATAGTCGCGCCTGGGCGTGCGTGAGCACCTGCACGGTGCGCGCCCTGGCGGGCTCGGCCCGCAAATCAAGGAAGATGGAAATGGAAATACTCAGTCGGCACGTTGCCGACGTAGCGGGCGGCGTCGAGCTGCACACCACGCTGGATGGCGAAAGCATCAGCGTCTACGCCGTCATGGGCGTGGATGATCTCAATGCGATCGCAGACATCGTGCCGCGCGAAAAAGTCGAAGCAGGAGCGGACATACACGCCGCCAATGTCGACAATGTTGATAATGCGCAAGAACAGATCGACCAAGTGCTGGAAAATATGAATCCCGGCGACGTGGCGGTTTTCCTTTGCTCGGGCCCCGATGCTTTCGGCGCGGCGCTCGACTTGTTGGGTTTACCTATCGACGAGTAAGCCTGACGGCAAACCATAGTGTCATCCAAACGGCGTATTGCAGGTCGCGCTGACTTTAGATGGCATTTATATAAGCCTTGTTTGTTTTTTTATGATGTATGGGTGTTTACACCTATGCAGGGACCCGTTTTGCCTTTAAAAACGTGCGAATTAACTGCGCAGTTTCTCTTTGTTGCATTATTGGCACGTATTTTTTAGGATTATGTTGACTTGTGAGGGGAACATAACGATAGTGTCGGCACACGATCACAAGCGTTGCGATTTTCGATCAGTGCCGTGCCTTTTCCGGCTCAGCGTTATTGTTCTACTGTCCCCTCCTTGATTGATTCGTGACCTCCGGGCATTTGCCCATTATCTCTAGGAAATACAGTATGGA